>JADMIO011560759.1_pt1 | contig 16852 bp, 8 predicted proteins | sample 8958161 | NCBI WGS metagenome assembly JADMIO01 (sample SAMN16585339, study PRJNA669376) | soil metagenome | isolation source: Crop rotation soil | place: USA: Cullars Rotation, Alabama | collected 2011
CGACAACTTGTCCACGTGGAATTCTAAGCTTAGGATCCCAATGTGCTGGAAAGATCTTGGCAACCGGCGCGTCCGCGCGGTAGGCGAGTTGCTGGAGAACCAGTTCCGCATCGGCTTGGTGCGCATGGAGCGCGCAATCAAGGAAAAGATGTCCGTGTACCAGGAAATGTCCACGGCGATGCCGCACGACCTGGTGAACGCGAAGCCAGTCATGGCCGCGATCCGCGAGTTTTTCGGCAGCTCGCAGCTTTCACAGTTCATGGATCAAACCAACCCGCTAAGCGAAATCACGCACAAGCGGCGCCTTTCAGCGCTGGGACCCGGCGGTCTTTCCCGCGAGCGCGCGGGATTCGAAGTGCGCGACGTACATCCCACGCACTACGGGCGCATTTGCCCGATTGAGACGCCGGAAGGTCCGAACATCGGCTTGATCAGCTCGCTTTCCTCCTATGCGCGAATCAACGAATTCGGATTCATCGAGTCGCCTTACCGAAAGGTAAAGGGCGGACGCGTAATCGATTTTGTGCAGATCGTGAATTCGGGCGACAGCGAATTCAAGGCCGGTGAAATCGTTGAAAAGGAAAAGGTGGAGACGACAAACGAAGAACTGAAGCGGCGGCGAATTGTGGTGGAACCGTACTGCTTCTATCTTTCGGCGTGGGAAGAAGACCGCTACGTGGTTGCGCAGGCCAACGCTTCCTTGGACGACAGACTGCGAATCACCACGGAACTGGTGAACTGCCGCCAAGCTGGAAACTTCGTGTTGAAAAGCCGTGAGGAAGTCGATTACATCGACGTTTCGCCAAAGCAGTTGGTGTCGGTGGCAGCGAGTTTGATTCCGTTCCTTGAGAACGACGACGCGAACCGCGCGTTGATGGGATCAAACATGCAGCGGCAAGCGGTCCCACTCATCAAGGGCGAGGCGCCACTCGTTGGTACGGGTATGGAGCGCGTGACGGCGCGCGACTCGGGCGCGGTGATCGTTTGCCGTCGTGACGGTATCGTCGATCAGGTGGACTCCGAGCGCGTGATTGTGCGCGTGGAATCGGACCAATCCGGCGTGCTGAGCCGCGAGGTCGGTTCGGATATTTATCTGCTCACGAAGTTCAAGCGGTCGAACCAGAACACCTGCATTAGCCAGAAGCCGTTGGTCCGCGCGGGAGACCGCGTAAAGCAAGGGCAAGTTTTGGCAGACGGCCCTTGCACGGATCGAGGAGAACTCGCACTCGGGCGCAACGTGCTCGTGGCGTTTGTGCCTTGGCGCGGATACAACTTCGAGGACGCAATTCTCGTAAGCGAAAAACTCGTGAAAGAGGACTACTACACTTCGATTCACATCGAGGAGTACGAGATTGAAGCGCGAGATACGAAGCTTGGCCCCGAGGAAATCACGCGCGACATTCCCAACATCAACGAGAGTTTCCTGCGGAACCTCGATGAGAGTGGCGTGATCCGTATCGGCGCGACGGTGAAGCCGGGAGACATTCTTGTCGGCAAGGTGACGCCGAAGGGTGAGACCACGCTTACCCCCGAGGAAAAGCTGCTGCGCGCGATTTTCGGCGAGAAGGCCGGAGACGTTCGCGACGCTTCACTCTATTGTCCCCCGGGCATCGAGGGCACGATCGTGGACGTCAAGATCTTTTGCCGCAAGGGAGCGGAAAAGGACGAGCGTCATAAGGCCATCGAAGCGGCGCACGTTGCCAAACTCGAGAAGAACCTCTCGGACGAAATCCGTATTCTCACCGACGAGCGCCTGAAGCGCCTTAACGACCTCCTGGGTGGCCAGAAGTTGATGGCCGACTTGCATGACGAGCGCACCAACAAACGCCTCCTCACCAAGGGAGCCGAGCTGACGCGCGATATCCTTGAAAAAATCTCGACACGCAATTTGAAGCGCTTGCGGCTGAACGACAAAGACCCGCTTCTCATCGAGAAAATCGACGAGATCGAGGAGATGACCTCGCGCCAGATCGATGTCTTGCGAAAAATCACCGATGAGCGCATCGCCAAACTCAAGAAGGGCGACGAATTGCCGCCAGGCGTGATCAAGCTGGTAAAAGTTTATATCGCCATGAAGCGCAAGCTTTCGGTGGGCGACAAAATGGCGGGACGCCATGGCAACAAGGGCGTGATCGCTCGGATCATTCCCCAGGAAGACATGCCGTACATGCCCGATGGCACGCCGGTGGAAATTGTGCTGAATCCTCTGGGCGTTCCTTCGCGGATGAACGTCGGTCAAATCCTGGAAACCCATCTTGGCTGGGCTTCCAAGGAACTTGGCACGCGTATCGGACGCATGCTGGATGACGAAGCGCGCGTGGAAGTGGTGCGCAAATGGTTCAAGGAGGCCTTCGGACCCACGTCGGTATGGAAAACCATCTCCGAGTTGGATGACGATGCCCTCCTCGATCTCGCGCACAGTTTCCGCGAAGGCGTGCCATTCGCCACGCCTGTGTTTGACGGTGCTCGCGAGGCGGATATCCGCCACTTGCTCGGGTTCACTGAATTGCCTGAAACCGGGAAGATTACGCTCACTGACGGCATGACCGGTGACCTATTCGCGCAAAACGTAACCGTCGGGTACATCTACATGCTCAAGCTATCGCACTTGGTTGACGACAAAATCCATGCGCGCTCGATCGGCCCGTACTCGCTCATCACGCAGCAGCCGCTCGGCGGCAAGGCGCAGTTCGGCGGCCAGCGCTTCGGAGAAATGGAAGTGTGGGCTCTCGAAGCGTATGGTGCGGCGCACATCCTGCAGGAACTGCTCACCGCGAAGTCGGACGACGTCTACGGCCGCGCGAAAATCTACGAGGCCATCGTGAAAGGCGAGCCGGGAATCGAGCCTGGTGTGCCCGAATCGTTCAACGTCCTGGTCCGGGAGTTGCAGTCACTCTGCCTCGATGTTGAGCTTATGAAGCGCCAGAAGCCGCAACTGGAAGCAGCGGAAGCGGCCGACTAGCCGCGCTCTCCGGATTTTCGGAGCGCGCCCAAAGAAATTCTGGAAACGGTTTTTTTTATTGTCTCGGTTTTGCCGGGACGGGAGGAGTGCCCCTTGTATCGATCAAGCCCTTATGACCGTGCTAGCCAGATCGCGGATTTCGATTCGATTCGCATCAGCCTTGCGAGTCCGGAAAAAATCCGTTCGTGGTCGCACGGAGAAGTGACCAAGCCGGAAACCATCAACTACCGCACTTTCAAGCCGGAGCGTGACGGTCTTTTTTGCGCCAAGATTTTCGGTCCTGTCACCGACTGGGAGTGCCTCTGCGGAAAATACAAGCGGATGAAGCACCGCGGTGTGATCTGCGATAAGTGCGGTGTGGAAGTAACGCTGAGTAAAGTTCGCCGCGAACGCCTCGGACATATCGAGCTTGCTTCGCCTTGTTCGCACGTGTGGTTCTTCAAAGGGTTGCCGAGCCGCATCGGCTACCTCCTCGATATCACCATGCGCGATCTCGAGCACATTCTATACTTCGAGACTTTCGTCTGTGTCGATCCGGGCGAGGTTCCGGAGCTCAGGGAAAAGGATATCGTCGCTGAGGAGAAATTCCGCGAGTGGCAGCGCGACTATCCGGGAAAATTTGACATTCGCATGGGCGCTGAGGCAATCAAGGAACTCCTGCGTCGGGTCGATGTCGATAAGCTTTCAGGCGAACTCCGCGAAAAAATGAAGGTCGATCCGAGCCTTCAGAAGCGGATCAAGTTCGCGAAGCGCCTTAAAGTGCTCGAAGCATTCCGCAAGAGCGGCAACAAGCCGGAGTGGATGATCCTCGATGTGATTCCGGTCCTACCGCCCGAACTTCGGCCCTTGGTGCCTCTCGACGGTGGCCGTTTCGCCACGTCCGATCTAAACGATCTCTACCGCCGCGTGATCAATCGCAATAACCGGCTGAAAAAGCTCATGGAGCTTCACGCTCCGGACGTGATCGTTCGCAACGAGAAGCGCATGTTGCAGGAAGCCGTGGACGCGCTATTCGACAACGGGCGCCGCGGCCGCGTTCTGCGCGGTACCAACAACCGCCCGCTCAAGTCCCTTTCTGACACGTTGAAGGGCAAGCAGGGCCGCTTCCGTCAGAACCTTCTTGGCAAACGCGTGGACTACTCCGGCCGCTCGGTCATCGTCGTCGGACCCGAGCTGAAGCTTCACCAGTGCGGCCTTCCGAAGAAGATGGCGCTCGAACTCTTCAAGCCGTTCATCTATCACAGGCTGGAGGCTGCTGGCCATTGCACTACAATCAAGCAGGCCAAGGAGCTTGTGGAGGCACAGGAAGCCACGGTGTGGGACATTCTTGAAGATGTGATTCGCGAGCATCCCGTGCTTCTAAACCGCGCTCCGACGCTTCACCGCCTCGGCATCCAGGCCTTTGAGCCCACGCTCGTCGAAGGAAAGGCGATTCGCATCCATCCGCTCGTCTGCACCGCGTTCAATGCGGACTTCGACGGCGACCAGATGGCCGTGCACATCCCGCTTTCGCCGGAGGCTCAAGTTGAAGCCTCGGTGCTGATGCTCAGCTCCCACAACATTCTCTCGCCAGCCAATGGTTACCCACTGGCCGTGCCCACGCAGGATATGGTGCTCGGCATCTATTACATGACCAAGGCAAAGCCCAAGGCCAAGGGCGAAGGCCGTGCGTTCGGCTCAAGCGAAGAAGTAATCATGGCGCTGGAAGCCGGCGAGGTTGAATTGCTCACGCCGATCCGCATGCGCTACACCGGCGAAGTGATCGATCTCACGAATGCATACGACGATCAGGACGTGTCGCACACCGAGCCGATTCATTTGCAGAAACAGTTTTTGCAGACCACCGTCGGCCGCGTGATCTTCAACGATCACCTTCCATCGGACATGCCGTTCATTAACGGCTTGCTTAAGAAGAAGGGGGTCCAGGCGCTTGTTCTGTATGCCTATCTCCGCTTCGGCTTGGAAAAGACGGTTGTAATGCTCGACCGGCTGAAGGAACTGGGATTCCTCTACGCCACCAAGTCCGGCATTTCGATCGGTATCAGCGACATGGTGATCCCCGGCGTCAAGTTCAAGCTGGTGGACGCTGCTGAGCATGAAGTGGTCAAAGTGCAGCAACAATATCTAGATGGAGCCATCACCAATGGCGAACGCTACAACAAAGTGATCGCCATCTGGAGCGACATCACCGAGAAAGTTGCCGACGAAATGTTCAAGGCGCTTGAGGAGCAGGATAAACAGGGCGCGATCAATCCGGTCTACGTCATGGCCGATTCCGGCGCTCGCGGATCAAAGCAGCAGATTCGGCAGCTTTCGGGTATGCGTGGTTTGATGGCCAAGCCCTCGGGTGAGGTCATCGAGACGCCCATAACCTCGAATTTCCGCGAGGGCCTCACTGTGTTGCAGTACTTTATCTCCACGCACGGAGCTCGAAAAGGTCTCGCCGACACGGCGCTGAAGACGGCCGATTCCGGCTATCTCACGCGTCGTCTCGTTGATGTGGCTCAGGATGTAATCATCAACGAGTTCGACTGCGGCACGGCCGACGGTATTTACGTGGAGCCGATTCTCGAGGCCGGCGTCGAAGTCGAACCGTTGCGCGACCGCGTCATCGGCCGCGTCTCGCTCGAAAAGATCAAGGATTACGAAGGCAACGTGATCGTCGACGTCAACCAGGAGATCACGGAAGAACTTGCCAACACAATTCAGGCGGCGGGCATTGAGCGCGTCAACATCCGCTCTGTGCTCACGTGCGAATCACGCCGGGGAGTGTGTGCGCGCTGCTATGGCCGTAACTTGGCCACTGGTCGCTTCGTCGAGATGGGCGAAGCCGTCGGCGTCATCGCGGCGCAGTCGATCGGCGAGCCCGGCACCCAGCTGACCATGCGGACGTTCCATATCGGTGGCACGGCTACCCGTGTCACTGAACAGTCTAAGGTCGAGGCCCGCAACAGCGGCTTCGTCAAATTCATTGACCTGAAGGTCGTCGAGGGCCGCGGCAAGACTCTCATCGCCATGAACCGCTCTGGCTTGATCGCCGTTGTCGACGAAAAGAACCGCGAAAAAGAACGTCACCACGTGGTCTATGGCGCGCGCCTTCGGGTTGAAGACGGCCAGCCTGTCACGCTGGGACAAATCATGTGCGAATGGGATCCCTACACCTTCTCCATTCTCACGGAAACCGGCGGGACGATCGAGTTCAAGGATCTCCAGCCGGGTATGACGATTGAAGAGCAGGTGGACGAGGTCACGGGGCTTTCGCAACTCGTTGTCACGCTTCCTCCAGGTGACGAAAAGCATCAGCCCGCGATCTTGGTACGCGACTCCGCTGGCCGCGCCAAGAAAAAGTACCTCATGCCTTCCCGCGCGCACTTGATGGTCGCGGATGGCGATGAGGTGCAGCCTGGTGATGTGCTCGCCAAAATCCCTCGCGAAACCACCAAGACCAAGGACATCACCGGCGGTCTCCCGCGCGTTGTCGAGTTGTTCGAAACTCGCAAGCCTCGCGATCCGGCGGTTATCAGCGAAATCGACGGCATCGTTAAATACGGCGAAATCGCTAAAGGGCAGCGCAAGATTTACGTTGAGAGCGAAGATGGCCGTACCGTGAAGGAATACTCGATTCCGCGCGGCGTGCACATCAACGTCCAGGAAGGCGAGCACGTTCGTGCGGGCGAGCCCCTGATCGATGGGCCGCTTAATCCTCATGACTTGCTAGCTGTCCTCGGCGAAAAGTACACCCAAGCCTACTTGGTCAATTCCGTCCAGGAGGTTTATCGGCTACAGGGCGTCAACATCAACGACAAGCACATCGAAACCATCGTCCGGCAAATGATGCGCTGGGTGAAAGTCGAAGATGTGGGCGATACCACGTTCTTGCTCGAGGAACAGATTGATAAGTTCCGCTTTCGCGAAGAGAACGACCGCGTCATCCGCGATGGCGGCAGGCCGGCCACTGGTCGCCCCTTGCTCTTGGGCATCACCAAGGCTTCGCTTTCGACGGATTCCTTCATCTCCGCCGCAAGTTTTCAGGAGACAACCCGCGTTCTCACCGAAGCGGCCATCTCCGGGAAAGTGGATTATCTCCGCGGCCTGAAGGAAAACGTCATCATGGGCCGGCTGATTCCCGCTGGCACCGGCCTCGAGCGCTATCGCAATATTCAGCTCCTCACTGAGATTCCGAAAGAGGAGCCCGAAGCGATGGAGCCCGAACTCACGCCCGAAGAAGCGGCGGCGCTCGATTTCCTGCGGAAGGATGCCGACGCCGTGGCGGAAAGTTAGAAGTGTGGTTGTGAACTCCTGGGGGGGCTTGCCTGGTCGGCTTCATGCCGGGCAAGCCAACCCTCTTCTTGGCCAAACCCAGCTCCCTGTTGAGCATTTCGCATAGTCTGCGTTTTTCTTTCCTGGTTTCGTCCTGCCACTCTGTAAGATTCATAAGGAGCCTATTCGCGCACCCTTCGAAGTGATATTCGGATAGCTCGGACCGATGTCCAAAGACGCGTTGCAAAATCAGGCGGAGCAGGCTGCCTCGTCACCTGACTCGAACCGGCAATTTGAAGGACTGGCTCAGGTAATTTTCCGCTCCCAGCAAAATTACCGTGACCTCATTGATAGTCTCGACCAGGCGCTTTTTACTCTTTCGCTTCAAGGCGAAATCCGCGTCGCGAACCTACGGATGTCTCAGATTCTGGGCTCCCCTTTTCAAGAAATCATCGGCCATCCTCTGTCTGATTTCCTCTTGTCCCCTACACCGGAAGAGCTGCTGCAATCGCTGCCTGCGCTACTCGAAAAGGGCACATGGACGGGCATCGTACCCGTAACACTCAAGAAAGATAGGGAGCCCCGACATTTCTCCTGTTGGTTTCAGACGCTCGTTGAGCGCGGCGAAGTCGTAGCTCTTACCGGATGGGCGCGCGACGTCACCGAGCAGTTTGAAATTGAAAAGCGCCTGCATCAGGAGCAAGAATTCAACCGCAACCTTATCGCCAACTTCCCGGATTTGATTGCCGTTCTCGACCTACAGGCAAGGTTCACCTATATCAGCGATCAAGTTCGAAATATTCTAGGTCGCTCCCCCCAGGACTATCTGGGAGGAGAATTCGGCGTCCGAGCCAGCCCGGAGGACAAAACCAAGATTGATAAGATGTTCCAGCGCGTTATTAAAGGCGAAGTTTCTCGCGCCCAAGTCGAATTTCGTGCGCCGCACACGGATGGCACTTGGCGGGTTCTCTTGGTTACCGCCGGCCCGCTTTTTGATGAGAATGGGAAAATCAGCGGCGTGGTAACGTCAGCCCGCGACGTAACAGAACAACATGAAACCGAAAGAAAACTCCACCAGGAGCAGGAGTTTGTCCGGCGCCTGATCGAGTGCTTTCCCGACCTGATTGTCGTTCTCGATTCAGAGGGCCGATTCAAATTCGTCAGTGAACGCCTAAAGGATGTCCTCGGCGTGTCTCCCGATGACTACGTCGGCAAGCAGGTTGGCTTGCGAATGAGTTCGGAGGACCGGGCTAAGCTCTCTGAGATGCTCCAAAACACGATCTCCGGTCGAAAGGCTCAGGAGCAGATCGAAATCCGGGCCCAACACGTCGATGGCGCTTGGAAAACCTTGCGAGTCACGGCGAGGCCGCTTTTTGACGAACAGGGCAACATCACGGGTATGGTTTCTTCGGGTCGGGACGTTACCGAATCGAAGCAATTCGAGCAGCAACTTGCTCAAAGCGAAAAGTTCGCCGCGATGGGCCAAATGATGGCCGGGGCGGCCCATGAACTCAATAATCCGCTCACCGCCATTCTGGGGATTAGCGATCTGCTCCGCGAGCGCGCCATGGATGAAACCACTAGGCGCCAGGTGGATACGATCTTGCAGCAGGCACGGCGCGCAGCGGGTATCGTCCTCAACCTGCTCGCCTTTTCACGGCCCTCCGCCCACGGGAATGCTAGGATCGACCTCAAGGCGGCGATTCAGGAGGTGTTGCAAATCGAGGGCGCGCTTCTTGCCAAGAAAAATATCCGCGTTACGTTCGAAGCTTCCGGCGAACTCCCCCCTGTGGAAGGCAACCGAAGGTTACTCACCCAGGTTTTTTCGAACCTCATTGCTAATGCCGAACAATCGATTTCCGCGGCGCGTGGCGAAGGGCGTTTGGATATTTCCGTCTCCTGCGTGGATCATCGCATCCGCGTTAGTTTCGCAGACGACGGCGGCGGCATCGCTCCCGAAATCATGGATAAGATTTTCGACCCATTTTTCACCACCAAGCGGCCCGGCGGAGGCAGCGGACTCGGCCTTACGATCGCTCTGGCCGTGATCAAGGAACATGGCGGAACCATCGAAGTCCAGTCCACCCCCGGCTTGGGCGCTACCTTCCATGTGTTCTTGCCGCCCTGCGCGCAGGCGCCCTCGGCTTCCGCATCTTCATCGTCACCCAGCGTTGCGTCGCCGCCTCGGCCTGCGGAGATCCTCAAGGGCCATAGCGCCCTCATCGTCGATGATGAAGAAAGTATTCGCGAAATTGTGGCCGAAGACCTTTCACGGCGGGGGATGATAGTCAACGCGGTGGAAAGTTCGGAGGCGGCGCTCCGCTATCTTTCATCGAACGAGTGCGAGATCGTTATTTGCGATTTCAATCTCCCCGGTATTAGCGGTGAAGCTCTTTTCGAGAAAGTCCTAGCGAAAGAAAACGGGCCTCGGCCGCGGTTCGTCTTTATGACGGGAGAGTTGGTCGATCCTGCCCTCGTAAGCAGGTATCGCGAGAAAGGCGCCCGCATCTTGGAAAAGCCGTTCTCCGTTTCCGTGCTGGCAGCTCTCTTAGCGGAGTTTCTGCAGGGAGAGACCGTTCCTTCGGTCTAGCAAGTCCCGCTACTTGGCGGTCTGGTGCGCTTCCGGAGCCGGACCTGCTTCTACGCCAAAATCCCAAACGTAAAGGCTCATTACTTCGTCGTCGGTCGCTTCCGCCAGCGCGTATTCGCCTGGGGTCAGCGGTTTGCTGAGCGTCAAACGATATACTCCGCGTGCAATTTCCCAGCGCTGCATCGAAATCGTGTCTCCCGCAGCGTGTTGCTGGCCGAAGAGTTCGTCCACGTTTTCAATTTGCCGGTTTTCGCCGTGCGCCCTTGCTCGGATCAACTCCATGTTGGGCGTTCGAGCGTCTGCCGTGCGCATATAAAACTCCGGCTGATCGGTGCGCAGGCGAAGTTTTGCGTGCAGCCCGTGGATCGACACACTATGCCTGGTTGGGATTATGGGAATGGGCACCATCACCTGTTCGACGAAGCGTCCCTTGGAGAGCTTCGAGTTCGTTTCAGCTTGAGGAACCGGTAGGACGGCTTTCCCGTCGAAGGCGAAAAGTCCGGCGCCTGGCGGAAGAAAAATTCCGGCAGCCACCTCGAGGCTGGCGTCAATGTCCAGGGGCTGCGCGAGGCGCGCCGCCTCCTGGTTGTGCACCTTCGCAACGATTGTCGCCTCTCGTTGCTGTTCTTGCGCCGCAGCTTTTCCGGTGGCGTCCCAATCCACCAGGGCTGCGGGAATTTCCTCCCACTGCGAACGGTCGAGGCTGTAGTAGCGCACCCGGTCGCCCTGCACCGCATATTCGCGAACCAGCTGAAAACTGCCATCTTTCAGCATCAACTTCTGGCCCCTCGGCGTTGTGGGCGCTTTCGGCACTGGGATTGGGTTGCGATCTGCCGATTGTTGGTTCGAATTCCCGGCATCCTGCGCCTTCACGGAGGGAACCGCAGCCACCGCCACCGTAAGCAGGGCGCAGCTGGACAGGTGCAACAAGCAGCGAGACGATCCTCCAGCCATGAGCCTACTCCCTCTATACGATTGTAGACCGAATTCTGGTCACGAAGCACACAGGAGATGTCCCTGCCGCAGCCGTCGCGTGTCAGCGATTGCGTTCGTGGCGTCATTCGGCAATGACGTCAGTACCGTCTCGTGCGGTCGCACACGGGCTGAGTTCGAGATAGGCGTGCTTCTAGAGATTTCTGCGCGACTCTCGGGCCTGTTCCGAAGAGCGCGCGCCAACCTCCAAATCCAGGAGAGGTCCTATTGCAACGGGATACGATACAGGTTGCGGTGAACGTTTTGGTGAAAGCTTGCGGAGAGGTCGGGCGCTGGCCCAGCGATGACGACGCCTTCAAGAGTTTTGGCGCCCCTGACGCCCGTGACGTTGCCGTCTGCCGGAACGCCGTCAGAGGGCAGCTCCGGGATGTCTTTGTTCGGCGAAACGGGAATCTGGACGGTTCTTTCGCTTGCGTAGCCTGGAATAACGGAAAAGATTGTCCCGCCTCCGTTCCAGAACGGCACGCAGTAGCCGCGGCAAATGGTCACCGGAGCTCCGCCTTCTAGGGGCGCGGCGACTATGCTAAGGCTAGGGTCGCCAGCTACCGGTTGGGCAACGGCGGCCCATTTTCCATCAGGCGAAACGCTCTCAAGCTCAATGATGGCATCCGCCAGCGCTTTCGCGCGGCCGCTGCCATCGGCGTTCATTCGATAGAGGAAATTCAGCTTCGCTTCCTCGGCGCGGAAATAAATGTGACCCGCGGCATCCCAGCGAGGCACGTCTTCGTTAGCTGACGAAGAAAACTCGCGCGGCGACGATCGGAGATCGAGGGGAGCAAGCCAAAGGTGCGACGCTCCTTCCTCGTCGAGGGCTGAGAAGAGCACTTTCTTGCCGTCGGGCGAGATATCATAGCCGCTCACTACAAATCCGCGAAGCAGGTGCTCGGTGTTGCCAGTCGCCACCTCTGCGACCCACAGTTCACCGCTGACGAATGATCCCGAAACACCGTTGCGGCGAACGAGATAATAGAGTTTCTTGCCGTCCGGAGAGAACTCTGGGAATTCGGCGAAACCTTCGGATGAAATTTGGCGCTCGCCGCGAGCATCGCGCACCCAGAGAGTGCTTTCGCGGAGCCCGCTTGAAGTGATCAGCGATTTTCCATCCGGTGCGAGTGCGATGCCCTCTTCCTCCGTCGGGCCCGAGGTGAGTTGCTGCGGCTCACCGTCGGGGAAGTGCTGCCTCCAGACGTGAAACCGGCCGCCCGCATCCGAAGTGAAGTACATCCACTTTTGATCGGGAGACCAAGCGACATACGTGCAGCCCCCGGGCGGCCCGATTGATCTGCCGGTAGAACTCCCGTCGAAAGGCGCAACGCGGCAGCGGAGCCAGCCACCGTTATCCATTCCGGATAGTAGAACCCACTTGCGGTCGGGCGAGAGGGCCGAACGATGGGCCATACCGCGTTCGCGTGGCGGAACATAGACGTCGCGGCTACTTCCGCGGCTTTCCGTGGCGGTGACAACGCCCATGTGGATGCCGCTCTTGATTTCTGAGAAGAGTATGTGTTCAGGGTCGATCCATGTCAGCCCCTCGGCGTTGGGCAGCATGAGCCTGGCCTCGCCGCCGAGAGCGCTGACGGCCCATGTGTTCCACGGGACAGTGTAGGCGATGGTCGAACCGTCCGGGGAGAACTCCGGACTCATCTTCGGAAGGCCGTCGTGAGTGAGCTGCACTGGTTCGCCGCCGGGCAGAAGCATGACGCTGATTTCGCCACGACCAAAGAAGGTGTTGTTGCCACGGATGAAGGTAAGCATGTGTCCATCTGGCGAAAGCGCCGGTGATACCGCGGAGTCGGCAAAATCGGTGATTTGCACCCACTCGGATTGCGTCACGGTGGACGGAGCCAGCGCCTTCGGGCGGAAAAATTCATAGCCTCCCGCCGCAAGCAACAGGACAACTCCCAACGCCACGACGATGACACGCCAATTCAGCGGCGGACGCGTTGGAGGCATGGCCGCGGTTGACGTCGCGTGCGGCTCAATCGCTTCCAAGGCCGCTCGCACCTCGGCGGCGCGCTGATAACGCTGCCCTGGCTCCTTCGCCAGGCAACGCTGAACGATGGCTCGCAGTCCTTGAGGCACGCGCTGGGGAAGAGGCAGTGGCGGCTCCCACAGGATCGCCTGGATTAATTCGTAGGAACTTCGCCCGTGGAATGGGGTTGTGCCTGCCGCCATTTCGTAGAGAACCGCGCCAAGCGCCCAGATGTCAGTCCGCGCGTCGGCGGGCTCGCCGCGCAACGTCTCCGGTGCCATATAGGCGGGCGTCCCCACAATGTTGCCGGTCTGCGTGGGAATCACCTGTGACCGAGTGACCTCCGCGAGCTCGTCAGTCGAGAGGCTCTTTGCCAGTCCAAAATCGAGCACCTTCGCCTGGCCGTCCGGTGTGATAACCACATTTGCAGTTTTCAAATCGCGGTGCACAACACCGCGCCCGTGAGCGTGTGCCAGGGCGGCCGCGATCTGGATCCCATAGCGAAGCACGGTCTCGGTTGCCAGACCGTCGGGCTTTGCCAACACATTCAACGACTGGCCCTCCACTAATTCCATGGCGATGTAGACTCGGCCAGTGTCCTCCCCCGCGTCGTAAATAGTCGCGATGTTCGGATGGTTGAGGGCAGACGCGTGCTGAGCTTCCCTCAGCAGACGCGCCCGAGCCGTCTCATCCGCAAGCGCGCCATCCGGAGGAAGTTTGAGTGCTAGAAACCGACCAAGTTTCGTGTCCCGCGCCTTGTAAACCACCCCCATCCCGCCCGCCCCGAGCGGCGCGATGATATCGTACGGACCAATCCTGATGCCGCTCTGGAGGATTTCTTTCGTTGTACTCGTGGGACGCTCCATGAAACCGCTGCCACTTTGCTCGTGTACCGCGATTAGAGATTCTACCTCGCGGCGCAACGATGGCTCTGCGCAAGCGCGGTCCAGGTAGGCACCTCGCTCCTCGGGCGTCCGTTCCAGGGCGCCCGCGAGCGCTCTCTTCACTTCTTGCCAGCGTTCCGGTGTCACTTGTTTGCGTCCTTCTTCATTTCGCGGCGCAACCATGCCCGGGCCGTCACCCACTCTCGCTTTACCGTGGCTGGCGAGACACCCAAGACGACAGAGGTCTCCTCAATGGAAAGCCCTCCAAAGAATCTCAGCTCGATCAGGCGACCTTGCTGCGGGTCGAGAGCGGCGAGTTTGCCCAGGGCATCATCGAGCGCCACCAGATCGATTTCTCGCTTCTGCGCCGGGGCCAGCTCCGGATCGAGGCTGAGGCGGGGCACTCCGGCGCCACGCTTGGCAGCCTGCTGGTTGCGGGCGTGGTCAACCAGGATATGCCGCATCATTTGCGCGGCCACGCCAAAAAAATGCGCTCGGTTCTGCCACTGCGGCGCTTCCTGGCGAACCAGGCGCAGATACGCTTCGTTCACCAACGCGGCGCTCTGCAAGGTGTGGTCAGGACGCTCGCGCCACAAATGGCGGCGCGCTACCCGGCGCAGTTCGTCGTAGACCACGGGAATCAACGCTTCCCGTGCTTCCTCATTCCCGTGGCCCCAATCGGCCAGCAGCCTATTGATTCGCGTGGACGAAGCCGCGCACACGTCTTCTCTCCGGCCGAATTACTAGACGATAACGAGGAAGGTAGCGCCTCAGGCAAGCAAAGTCAATTTACCCGCGCAACGGGTGGCAGAACGGCCTGGCGCGGAACGCACCCCCACTCAAAAATCTTCGCTTCGAGTGAGCCACTTTGCCGTCGCTTCTCGCTATATGAGGTGAAGGCACGATGTGGACTTCGACAGCCAAGTGGAGACGCAATCGGCCAACTGTAAGGAGGAATACGACCATGAAACTGAATATCACACGAAATGCAACTAGGTTGACGTTGTTCGCGGCCGCCCTGTTGGCCACTGCTTTGTTCGCCGGCAGCGCCAATGCCCAATCGCAGTTCAAGGGCAAATTCACCCTGCAACACGAAACCCGCTGGGGTCAAGCAGTACTCCCGGCAGGACAATACACACTCACTTTCGATAGCAAGATGCCCAACATGCTGGTCATCCGCGACGCCAAGAGCCTTCACGGGGTTGCGTACGAACCAGCCAACATTAGGCAGGATAGCACCGGTGGTGAAAGTGCCCTGCTGATCACCATTCGAGGGTCGCAGCAAATTGTTCACTCGCTCAGGATAGCCGAACTCGGTCAGGTCTTCGTTTATGATCGCGAACTCGTGAACCGACGCGAAGTTGAAGAGGCGCGCCAAACGCAGTCCGTCCCGCTAATCGTGGCCAAGAAGTAACAGCCGAAAACGCGGGTCTCGACGATGCCTGCCCAAACGGGGGCCAGCCTTCACCCACCTTCTGGCCCCCACATTCCTCGAAGATTTTAGGGAAGAATACGAAGATTCCGGCTAGTGCTGGCAGCGAGGTTGAAGGACCGTCAGGATCATCAATTCCGAGTTGGTGAAAAGCCACCGTCCGGCCTGGGCGCCTGCCGTTTCAGCGGCGTTTGCGAGAGTTCCGAGATGCTTGTTGCGAGCGAAACCGCGCAGATGCTCGATGCAAATGCCTGTCAAGTTTGCGACTTCATCCTCGGTGAAAATCTTCTGGCTCGACTTGATTCGGACCATCGTGCCACCTCGCAGCTTTCTGGATGCTAAGAACAGCCTAACTGCCGACAATTTCGCCTGCAATAGCCGTTCCGTACCAGTCGCATGGGACTATGAGTTTGCAACTCGCGCAGAACTCTTCTGTCTTCCGCAATTTAAGGAAAATCAAACGATGACTAACGGCGAAAGGGTGCTGTTCTAGAAGCGGAAAGAAAATTCACGGCGCGGGATTTCTGTTACAAATTTTTAGTAAACAGATTCCAGTAGGCGCAATGTTCGGAGATTCTACAGTCCGAAGCCGCCAGCCTCCTCGAATGCCCGCGCGACTTGCAAAACTCGGCCTTCCGCGAAGTGCGGTCCGAAGATTTGCATGCCGATCGGCAAGCCGGCGCTGTTCTTGCCACACGGAACCGAGATCCCTGGAACGCCAGCCAGGGATCCTGTAACCGTATATATATCAGCGAGATACATCTGCAATGGGTCGGCGATTTTCTCGCCGAGACCGAACGCTGCGGTCGGCGCTGTCGGCGTGACAATCACATCAACCTTTTTGAACGCATCCGCAAAATCCCGCGCGACCAGGGCTCGGACACTCTGTGCCCGTAAATAATATGCGTCGTAATAGCCGGATGAGAGCACGTAGGTTCCCAGCATGATCCTCCGCTTCACTTCTGCTCCGAAACCATTCTCGCGGGTGTTGCGATACATCTCCGTTAGAGTTGCGCCAGGCACTCGCAAGCCGTAGCGGACGCCGTCATACCGCGCCAAATTGGAACTTGCCTCCGCCGTCGCAAGCACGTAATACACAGCGGTTGCGAAATCAGTGTGCGGCATATGTAGGGGAATTCGCTTGCAGCCCAAGCGCTCCAGCATGACGACACCTGATTCGACCTTCTCTTTCACCTCCGGATCGATGCCCGCGGCGAAGTAATCCTCCGGGACGCCGACTCGCAAGCCCTGAACGGGTCTCCGCGTCTCGCTTGCATAGTTCGGAACGTCAATGGCTGCGGATGTGGAGTCATTTTCGTCGTGGCCTGCAATAACGGACATTATTGTCGTTGCATCGGCAACGTTTCCTGCGAGCGGCCCGATCTTATCCAGGGAGGATGCGAACGCCACCAACCCGTATCGCGATACGCGACCATAGGTCGGCATTAGCCCCGGAATCCCGCAGAACGACGCCGGCTGTCTGATGGAGCCTCCCGTGTCGGTGCCAAGCGCCGCTACCGCGAGGCCAGCGGCCACGGCGGCGGCCGATCCGCCACTCGAGCCGCCGGGGACACGATCGAGCGCGGCGGGATTCCGCACCGGGCCGTAGGCCGAATTCTCATTAGAACCGCCCATGGCGAATTCGTCGCAATTGGTTTTTCCCAGCAGGACGGCTCCGGCTCGTTCCAGGCGTTCGACCGCAGTGGCGTCATACGCGGGGACGTAACTCTCGAGCATTTTCGAAGCGCAGGTTGTCCGG
>JADMIO011560760.1_pt1 | contig 16850 bp, 27 predicted proteins | sample 8958161 | NCBI WGS metagenome assembly JADMIO01 (sample SAMN16585339, study PRJNA669376) | soil metagenome | isolation source: Crop rotation soil | place: USA: Cullars Rotation, Alabama | collected 2011
CGACAACTTGTCCACGTGGAATTCTAAGCTTAGGATCCCAATGTGCTGGAAAGATGAGGACGTCCAAGAACTTCTTGGCGCCGTCAGCAAAAGTCTTGATACCCGCGAGGTACGACGAGAAGACGTTGGTGCCCCGGCGATCGGCCGTCGGGCGCATGTCAACGGGCTTAGTGTCCTGAACCACCAGGTCAATCGCGCCCTTCTTGCCGAAGTAAGCGTGAATGAAATTCTTGGTCCAAGTGTCAGTCGTGTCAGTGAAGGTCTCCGAGAGAATGAGGCGACCGGAACCAGTACCAACGATGGTCATGGTATTCGCGGTGTTGTCGTTCGTCGCGGCAATCTTCAGCACATCCTGAAGGATGAGCTGGTTGGCAGCGGACAAGGCCGTGCCATAGGTCGTCGAGGTGCCAGGGGTATTGATCAGGGCGGTCAGGTTGGCGCGGGCCGCGTCAGCCGAACCGGAGATCAAGACCGAACCAGCAGTCGTGGTCAAGGTCGTGTTGAAGGTGAAGGTCACGCCGCCGATGACAGCGGTATCAGCGTCGGTCGGGGTCGTGGCCAGACCCAAGACGGCCTCACCAGTCAGGTTCTCGGTGATGTACATCTCGGCATTCGAAACGACGTCGGTATAGCCGTTTTTGAAGACGGCGCCGGCGAGGTCAATCGACTTGCCTAAGAGGTACTGCGCGACGTCAGCGGCCGCATACGAGTCAACCACGAGGATCATCGAGCTGATGATTTCCTGGTTGTTCTTGGCGCGGAGCTTGGCCGGCATACGAGTAACCATCTGGGGAACCGTGGTCGAGTTGAGGGTGATCGGCGTACCGCTCGAGGAGGCAGTCGTCAGGTCACCACTGTCGAAGTCGTAGAGGGCATTGCGAACCTCTGCGAAGCACCGACCGTCAAGGTCGATAGCAACGAGGCGGGCTACCTTGCCACCGATGACTTCACCGGGGTTCTGGGGGCCGGCCTGCTTCACTTCTCCATCGGAGATGTGGAAGGCGGCCTCTTTCTCAAGGTTGATCGTCAGAAGCTCGGAAGTGTCCGAGATGGTGTCGATCGTCGAAGCAGAACCGCGGACGGTGCTGCGAACCCGAACGCTTGAGATGTCGTAAGCGACACGCTCAACAGACTCACCGTAGGTGAGTTGGGATTCGAACCGAGTGTTCATTACACTCTTGGCGACCAGGACCTTTTGGAAGACCTCCTGGTAAGCATTGTCGAAATGCTCTTTATAGGTTGTTAGGGACATTTAGGGGTAAAGCTAGCTGCTAAACCCCCGTTCTTAGATTTTAGAGATTGATCCGCTGGGCCAGCCCTTCGTTATACTGCTTCTTCAAGGTGGGATTTTTCATGATCTCGCTGAAGTAAGCAGGGTCAGTCTTGGCTCGGGCCATGTCAACGCTCTCGGGCTCCTTCCCGCCCCCTGGTACTGTCGTTTCAACGGTGCGTCGTCCAGGAACGACTCGGCCGTAGGTTTCTTCGATGATCTGCGTAAACGTCTTATTCCGGTTACGGGGATCAAGTGACAAGGTCTTGATGACCTCGGGATTCGCGATGTCCTTGAACTCTGGCATCTTAGCAATCGCTTGCTGATAGCCTTGGTCAAAGGCTCGGTTCACCCGCTCTTCCCGTTCCCGCTCCTCGATTGGTTTCAGCTTGTCCCCCATCTTAGCCTCGGCGGCGGCGGTTGCCGCGGCCACGAGGCTATTGATGAACTTAGGGTCTACGTCCGGATACTGCTTGACGATTGACTCGACATCGGCAGATATTTCGGACCGTGTCGCCCCTTCGGCGATGGACGCTTGAAGATCTCGGAGCTGGCGCTCGGCCTCCTTGCGATCCTTTTTCTCTTGAAGAAAAGCGCCGACTGGGACCGTTTCCGGTTTTGATTCGGGCTTCTTCGGAGGAGTGGTCTCAAGGGCCTCGCCTACCGTTTCTTCCCTGGGCGTTTCAGCCTCGGGAGTCTCCTTGGTTTCTTCAGCAGGAGCTGCTGCAGTATTGTTAACCTCCGCTTCCGGAGTAGGTTTGACTTCATCAGCCATAAACTTTCACCTTTTGACGCTGTGGCACATCGGGATTTTATCGCCTTGCGGCCCGGCTATCCAAACCGGAGAGAAGTTAGGCTCATTCAGAGCCCCCGTTCTGATAATTATAGCACATTTTTGGCTTTTGCAATAGCAAGGCCAGAGCTCCACTCCCGAAGGAGCGGAAGTCTCGCCCGGCTATTCAGCCAGGGCTTCTGCTAAGGCCTCTTCGGCAAACCGTTTATTCTCGCCCGAGCGAGATAAGGCCCGGAGCTGGTCGAGCTTGGCTTCAAGCTCGGCACAAAGGGCAATTAGCTCGACGTGCGATAGTTTTCGGTAGCCTCGGGCCAGCCTGTCAACAGCGGAAACAACGTCTCGTCGCCAGCTGGTAATGAGAATCTTGCCGCCCGCCGACAACGCCAAGGTCTCGAGATCCTTGTAGGTCTGGATGTCCCGGCGTAATTCCTCCTGCTCGGGTGTTCCGAGCTGGGCAGCCTCTTCGCCCTCGGAGCCTGACTGTTCTGATTTAGGCCTGCGAGGCATCATCTTCAGCCGGAGCGGCTTCTGGTGCGACCTCTTCAGCCGGGGCCGCGGTGGCTTCGGCTGGTTCGACCGGCGTGGCGGCCTCGTCAGCGGGCACGGGCAGCGGTTCAGGCGGGGTTGCTTCGCCAGGGGTGGCCGGCGCGTTCTCGTCTTCGAGTGCGATGGCTGGAACGGCGTTTACTTTTTCTGGGTCCATAATTCCTAGTTTGCTGGTAATTTCTGCTCTCTCGACCTCCATTTCTGCAAGCAGCGCGTTGGTTTGTTCGAGCAGGTCTTGGGATCCAATCTTGGTGGCCAGGCTTTCCTGATACATACGGACGGTAAAGCGATCCTGCTCGGACATTTCTTTGACGAACGGGTGGTGGGCCTCGATATTCGAAATCTTGGCGTTCTCGAGATTGATTTGGGCTTCAAAAGCCTGCTTGGACTTCATGAGTCGGGCAATATCCGCCTCGCGGCCAGCTAAAGTAAACTGCTCTGTCAGCCCGCTCTTCTCGATTACGATACTCTTCGGGTCATCATTCGGCTCGATGATTTTGTATTCGGCCATTGGTTAAAGGCTATTCACTGGTAATTCTCCCTCTGGTGCTATGGCGGTGGTCGCTTCCGGGGCGGCTGTCCGCGGAGCAACGCCTGATGCGGCGCCGGGCGCCACCTTCATCGCTTCCATAGTCATCTTTAGGGTCTGTTCTTTGATCTGCCGCGCCATATTCTGCATGATCACCGGGTCAAGGGCGCGGATGTACAGGCTCAAACGGTTGAATTGCTCGAGCGATATGTCTTCCTGGTGATTCTGGATGTAATCGACGAAGCGCTGTTTGTAAGCCGTATTGGCGATCGGGTTGGGTCGGATGTCGTTACCTTCCAATAACGCCTCGATGTCACGCTCGGCCTCGCTCATGATAGCCGCGCTACCGAACTCGGAAGTGTCTTGAAGCTGACGGATGGTCTCATCATCGAAACCGGCGATGCCGGCGCCAATCTCATAGGCCTTCTTGGGATTCTGGGACGGGTTCATAGCGTTGGCGCTAAGGAAGGCGATCTTGGTGCGCTTCTCGGCGGCCGACAAGGCAATTTCGGCATTGGAGGCTTCAACCATGACGCCAAAGGAGTCGCCCTTGTGGAAGATGTCTCGGCGACTGACCTGTTCAGTCGATACGCCCTCGGGACCGAGAATATCCACCGCCGTCTTCTTGACCAAGTGCTCCCGAACACCGTGCTCATAGAGCAGGGCGAAGCGCTTGTAGCCATAGGAATAGGACTTATTTAGGAGACCGAAACGGTCAGCCGACTCGGCCTGATTGCCCTCATAGATGCCGACCTTGTCTTCATCGGACACGCCCTTGGAAGCCGAAGTGACCCCGGACGCCTTCTCGTGGATAGCCTCGAGGCGGTCATAGACCTTGAACGGCGTATCGATAGACGGCACGGTAAGGTACTGCACGGCCTTGTTGACGTCCATTCCTGCATTGACCTTGATGGTGTTGCCGCCACGCTTGTACTTAAGCTCGGATAGGTTCTTGATAGCCCCCACATCGACGGCCTTGGTCGGCTTATTGATCTGCTCGGCATTATCTAGCGCTTGATTGATGGTGACCGACTGGGCCATGAAAATCTCGCGGACATAGTCACAATACGAGGGGGTCCAGAACTCCGTGAGGTCTGGGAAGGCCGCCCAAGTCCAGAACGGCCACAGGCCGGACTCGAAGATCTCCGTCAGGGGCTCAACTCGGATGGCAGCACCGGACTTCTCTTGGAGCAGAAGATAATATCGTTCGCCCTCGAATGTGGTGTACCATTCCCAGAACTTGTATTTGTCAGGGTTGGCATCCTCCTTATCCGACTGCGAGACGCCCTGGCCAAAGGCCCGATTGTTTTTATTGATCTCTTCCTGCGTCTTATCACTCGCGTTACCGTTGTTTTCAATGAGGCGCGAGGTTTCATATTTCAGATATAGGCCCTCTTTGACGCCCGCCCTGAGCTCGGATTTGTCCTTGACCACCCCGTAGCGGCCCATGTTTCGGGCCTTTTCGATCTCGATACCACCGGCCGACGGGTCAATCAGATAGTCATACACATCTACCGGGTCCAGATGGGCGCAGTAGCCATTGTAGGAATCGGCGGAATAGGAGTAGACGGCCCGACCATAGACCACGGCCTGCTTCTTGCCGACGAGGTCCTTGATATCCCAGTTGTCAGTCTGCTGATCAGCGACCCGAAGCGAGTTGAGGCGCTGGACCCGCTTGAGTTGGGCGTCCTTACGCTTGGTGAATTTGAAGGTGAGGGGATTGTCGATTTTTGACAGGAGCGTATGAACGAACTCCTGCATCTTGCCCAAATCGACGTTGGCACGAGAATCGTCCGCCTTTTGCTTGCGGCCGTAGTATAGATTCTCGTTTTTCTGCCAGTTTGAGATCTTGCCCTGCTTATAGTTTCGGGCAAAAGTGATCTCGTTTAGAGCCTGCGCGACTATCTTATCTCGGGTTTCTTTCTTAATCATTGGCGAACTCCCCGTTCGCCCCCGTTCGCGCTATTAAATTTGATTGATCTCGGGTATTATAGCACATTTTTTGTCTTGCAACCACCTAAATACCGATATCCGGAAACATTGGGCCGTCATCCTGGGTAATTTCAGTCTCAACGGGCGGGAACGGCTCCGGTTTTGACATGATTCCGTACCGCAACGAGTCGAGGGCGTGATCTTCCTGGTCTGTGTCGAGGTCTTCCGGGTTGTTTTCGTCATGAATCTGCTCCGGAAAGGTACGGATGAGGTTCGGGCAGGAGGTGAAGATCTGTAATTTGGCAATTTTCTTACCTAGCTCAATAAAGGGAGCCAGCCACTCGCGAACGGCGGCCCAGCCATTGAGGCGGTCGTTATTGGCCTGGATCAGCCGTAGGTTCCGCTTGGTAAGCTCTTTGTAACGCTGGGCAAAAATCTGTGCCCCGGACAGGCTGTTGGCATTCTCACCCTTCTTGGCCCAAATCGACGGGTCGGCGACGAGATACTCGATCTCCTCCTCCGGAGGCGTCAGGGCTACAAACTCGTCCGCCAGAGCGCTGAAATTGAGGCCAGGGCGATAAAGCTCTCGGTAGACGTACATCTTGCTGTCCGGGGCGATTGCCGCCCAGTAGAGGGCCGTCTGGGCCGTATGGCCATAGTCCATGAAAGAGATCCGCTTCCAGTCTTTGGGCAAGTTAAACGGCTCGCAGGTGTGAATGTCCTCGTTCCACTCCGGGAAGAACGCGCCAGCCAAGATGTCGAAGTTTCCATCTCGCCAAGCCTCGCCAAGCTGGCCCTTCAGGGTAAGCAGGTACTGGATATATTCCTCGTTCAAGGCCAGGTTATCGCGGTAGGTGGCGGGGATGAAAGCCGAGTTGGTTTCGCGCCCGAGCTTGTGCGGGAGGACGAAGGTTTTGACGACGAAGGCGTGCCCCTTGCCCCCCGGGTTGAAGGAGGCATAGAGACGCGGGCGCCAGTTGTCTTTGGTGGTACGCATCGAGCCGAGGAGCATCATCACCTTTTTCTCCGAGAGCTGGTTGACCTCCTCGATGGCGATGAAGTCGTACTCGATGCCGATATATTTGTCGATGTCTTTCTCATCCTTGAAGCCGCCCATTGTCAGGCGCGAGCCGTTCGGGAACTTGATCATCGAGGCCGCATAGTCGTTGGCGACGCGGCTCGAGAGCACCTTGATCACCAGGTCTTCGAGCGATTCCTTGGCGGCCTTGCCGGTCTGGCGCAGAAAGAGGCCCTTGAGACCTGGCACGCGCTGGCAGTCGTCGATGGTCACTTGGGCGAAAATGGCGTGGCTTTTACCGGGCCCGCGCGAGCCGCCGAGGCCGATCATCGTGGGGCCGTGCGGCAGGTCAGCCGCGCGGGCCGTGGCGTGGAAGGTGAGCTGCCAGGGATAGGCCACGTAACTCGCCTTCACAAAGCGCTCCATCTGGTCGCGGGGGCAGCCCGCGGCCTGCGCTGTCGCGAGGTAGCGGCTAAGCGACCCGAGCTCCGTCGTCGTCAGGGGTTGGGGTCCCATAAACCTTGTTGAGGATGTTGGTCACCGGCGCGGGGATAGGCTTGTCGCCGGAGGTGAGGTCGATCTTGTCGGTGTAGCCGTGCTTCGAGAGCATGAGCTTCGCGATGGTCGGATTGAAGATGCCGCCAAGCCCTTTATTGGCAAGGATATTTCCTTGCCGGGCCATGATTTGCTCAACGATGTTAGAAAATTCTGCTTTGTCTTCCTCTTTGGACCAGGCCCAGACGGTCTCCCGGCGGATCTTGAGCCGGAGCGCGAGGCCCTCGATAGTGGGGATTACCTCATCATCGTTCGGACGCTTCATCGCTAAATACCGCCGGGCCTTGTCCAGCATCTTAGGTCCGTAAACTGTCGGTCGTCCTACTTTAGCCATTGGTTTTGGTGTGCGTCGCAGGAAATCATGGTCAATCTTTTAGACTGTCCCACCACTCAAACGTCGGCCAAATCAGCACCACTGAAACCAGGTAAACCGGCGCCAGGAGGATGAATAGTAGGATTTTGATAATTTTCATTGTCTTCTTCTTGGATTGAGAGCTCGACTAGATGACGCTTTCTGATGACTCCGGCCTTGAGACCGTCCTTGCCCCAGATCTCTCGTCGGCCTCTTTTGCTTCGATGGTCACGGTGGCTGAATCCCCGCCCCAACCTTTCCGGCTCATAGCGAAGGCTTTTGGTCCTTCTTGCCGGCATAGGTTATTCCAGGGCATCGCAGATTTCCGTGTAGGCCACACTCTCGGCAAAATCGAGATCGAGCTCGCTGTTGAGGATGTGCTGTTTGATCAGGCGGATATCCTCTTTGTTCGACGGCAGGATGTCGATAATGAACGGTTCGTCGAGGTACTCCTGATATTCCTTATCGAGGGCTTCCTGGTCTTTGATGTCGTAACGGTCAAAGCCTTGGTCGTCTTTAATGAGCTTGGCCTTGCCGTCCTTGCCCTTCTCCGAGTATTTCTCGCAGAGCTCGATTCGGAACTTCTCGTTCTCGTCGGCACGAGGGCCAACCAGTTTCATGAACCGGACACGAGACCGGGCTACGGGTCCGTGCATGAATACCGGCAAGTTACGGCGACCCATGAGAATCGTCGTCAGCACTCGGGCATGATAATTCTTGAAAGTGAGGCAATCCTTCTTAGGAGCAGCGGCGGCTTGAGGCTTTTCTACTTTCTCTTTTTTGGCCATATTATTAGGGCTAAAATGGTTAAATTACCAAACTGTCGACTTATAATGTTTCGCTACGACCGAGGTGTCGCAATAAGCCGGAATACCTAGGCCCATTGCCCTAGCGATGAAGTGGAGATCCTCCGAGACGAAAACCTTTTTTCCCGTATCGTCCCGGTGGAGGAAGCTATACCAAGGGGCCGGCATCTTTTCGAAGACTTCCCGTTTAATCATGATGCAGGACCCGCCGGCGCCCCTGACCCGATGAATGCCGGTATTCGGTTGCAAATGCTTGTCATCCCCGCCAACACAATTCCATTTCCGGTATGACTCCCCTGTTGCTGGATCACATTCGATAATCGGAGTCAGGCCGGAGACGATGGGCTGGTTGTGTCTCAAGAGCTTGAGCAGGGCGTCTTGGGGTGGAATTGTGTCGGCGTCGACAAAGAATAAGTGGGTAGCCTCCGGATTGGCGAGAAATTCCTCGACGATCTGGTTCCGGGCCCGGTCCACCGGGCAAACGGCCAAGGTGGGGCAAACCCCCAGGTTATATTCCCCGGTCCGGTAGGCCTCTGACATCCAAGAGAGGATGTCGGCCAACAGCCAGGTGTGTACCGTGGACATAGTCGGGAGACCGAGAATGACATGGGGCTTCTTAGGCATAGCTTTGGATTGCGTTTTGTAACTTGTGAACGTCCGAGGAGAAGGCGGCGCCTTCCCGCCACTCCTTGTAGGGCGGAGCGTCGGTGTGCCAGATGCCGCTTGGGGCAAGGTCGCGCTTCTCATCGAATTTCCTCTGATCCTGGCCGTTGTGCTTGTGATTGATGAACGGCGTCTCGAGGTAGATGGCCCGGCCAATCGCCCGCCCAAGGTCAAGCAAGACATTGTCACAGAAATAATGGCGCAGGGTCGGAAGCGAGAAATATCCCAAAGTCTCGTACCATCGTCGGCCGATGGCGCCAGTGTGAGGTTCCGCCAAGGGGCCCTTGAGGACATAGTTGCACCAGACCAGGGCGACCAGGTCAGTCGGCATCGCGGCCAGGTAAGCCTCATCCCAGCCGGGGCGCTCGAAATAGAAATCGTCCTCGCACCGCATGATGACGTCGTAGGGCATCGTGGTCAGGGCGGCGTTAGCTAAGTGGTTGATAGCTCGAGAAAAGCCTAATTGGGGACCACCGATTATACCGAAGACGTGATCTGGAAGCGGAACGTGCTCATATTCGGCCAGCTTCGGATCGTCATCGGCAACATAAAAATACAAGTCCGCCAGCGTGCTGGTGGCCCCAATTTCCTTAATAATCCGGCTCAACTCCTCCGGCTTGTTTCTCGTTGGCAGAAGTACGGCGATCCTTTTCATCGGTCCTTGATTCGTTGAATGATGTCAGTCGTCGACACTCCTTTGGTATAAGGGAAATAGACCAGTTTGATGCAATGCTCCATCAGCCAGCCTTCGGTGATGTCTAGTTGTTTGAGATATTCCGGACCCGTCCAATCGTCGCCGTGAGCAATAAAGTCTGGCTTTACCTGCATGATTGCTGGCTTGGAATTATAGCCGCCTGTGTTTGGCACCACGTCATCGACGTATCGGCAGGCCAGGAGACAGGCCTTACGCTCCTCGTAGGTCATGACCGGCGGGCGTTTGTACTGTCGGCAAAATTCGTCGGTGTTGAGTCCCACCACAACCTTATCGGAAGCCTCCTTGCAATGACGCAAAAATTCCAGATGGCCTGGATGTAAGAGGTCAAAGGTTCCTCCCGTGTATAGAATTGTCATACGGACCTCCCACGAGTCGAACGTGAGCGAGCGGGAACGGGGATGACCGCGCGAACCCATAGATCCAAAATTGATAGGCGTACTTTTAGGGCGGCCGCCTATCTAAGCCGCACGGAGAAATTGAGTGATCAGAAGCTGGTATTGGCTGGCGGTGAGGAAGGTGCCAGCGGCCTTTTCGGCGTCGACAAGCTCGGCGTCGGCCAGGTCGTGACATTTCCTGCAAATCCAGACGGTGTGGTTGCTCCGGGGTTTGGCCCGTCGCGGGATCCAGTGGTGCTCGGTGAGCTTTCCTCGTTTGTGACACTTTCGGCATACTCCGATAGTCACTTGTCGTCCTCCTTGATGAGCTTCAGCAGCTCGTCGAGAAGCTCACGCACCGCCTTCTCGTTCTTCGTCCCTTCAAGGTTACGAAGGACTTGGCGGCCCATGCGCTCGGTTTCGGTCATGCGAGTTCGTCGGCGTTGACGGGTCTTCCTGGTCAGCCATTCACGTCGCATCGGAGGCCTCCTGGATGTACTCGCCAAGAATGTCTATCTCGGCGGCTACACCGTGGATCACCCGATCGTTGGCGCGGCGAATGGCCTTGAGGCCGATGATCCGGGGATCGTCGACGGGACAATGACGAACGATGAGGATTTGCGCCTCATTCAGCTTCGAGTCGGCTTGATTCAGGGCCACCAGCTCGGCCTTCTTCATCTCGAATAGGGCTTTGCGGTTGTCCCGACTCATGTTTTGGACTTGCGCCCTGTCCATCGAGATACTCCTTCCCTCGCCTGATGTTTTCCAAGAGGCGAGCAGTTTCTTCGTTCATGATTTCTCCTAGAGACAGGTTCGTGACGAGGGCCAAAAAGCGCCCTTCTTGGCCGTGTGGGGTACGTTGCCCCTTTCCTTGGCTATCCCGTCATAAACCTGTCTCTTTCCACTTACCCCACCCCCGACCGCAAGTCTTCGGCGTTTCAGTACGTCCTAAAGCACGAGACTTTTCGGCGCACCGGCCTAGGTCTGCCGAGGGAGAGCCGAAGCCCTCACTTGGGTACAGGGGGATATGTCTGTACCCCATCTTTACGATGAGGGGTGGAGTAAGCGGATTATCAAAGACCTAGCCCCTTCACAAGGACCCATCACGAAGCAAAAATAAAAATGTGGCTTCCGTGGGTCCCAGTGAAGGAGGGGCGAAACCCTAAGGAATCGCCCGAGCAGTCAGAGAGAGATGTGAATGTCATGGTTGACGGCCTCGAACATGATCTTCGGGGCGCCGGTGCGGGATGGGATGAGGCACATGGTTTCAGCGTAGGACCCTTCGTACTCGACGAATGACCCAGTGATGCAGTAGTGCCGGGTCTTCATCACCTTCTGGCCCTTGCTGGTGGCGTCGAAGTAGATCGAGGCCGATGTCTCGAGTGTGTGAACGTGGCCCATGAGGTACAGGTCCGCGGTGGCGGCATTGGCCAGGTTGCGGCAGGCAAGCAGTTTCGTCTGGGGCAGCTTGGCGCCGGAGCGGCCGTGAACGGAGTACACGCGATAGGTCTGTTTTCCGACCCGGAACAGGTGAAACTGGGCATCTCCGAAGTAGCGAACGCCGAGCTCTTTGGCAATCCAGTAGGCGGGCCGGATTCCGGTCTGCTTCTGGATGCGTTCCTCGTGATTGCCGGCATGGAGGCCGAGCAGCAATCCGGCTTCAGCGACAGGCCGGAGCCAGTCGATGGCCATTTCCATCTGATCCTCGGGCGTGATCCCCTGTCGGAATATGTCGCCCTTGGAGCCAAGGATGATGGCCTCGATCATGTCGCCCATGCCAAGGATGTACTGGCCGTGCTTCACGGCGTATTCGAGGTAAGCCTTGGCCTTCTTGTAATTGCAGGTCGGGTTCCCGAGGTGAACGTCACCCCAGGCGATCATTTCGGCCCCATATCGGCCATTTGGTTTCAGAGTCTGGACATCGAGGCGCACCGTTCTCACGATATTCACCTCCTTTCTCAAAGATCTGGTATAACGCAAAGGGAGGCAACTGTCTAACGACGGCTGCCTCCCAGGTTCCCTGCGGAGTGCGTTATGAAGTTATGATCAAAGTATAGCAGTTTCAGGCGGGAAAACAAGGGGTTTTTCCCCTTCTGCGAGGTATACATCGTGCTCGCGGTGGAGGGTTATCCTCTTGATCGTCCCGTGTTTACTTTTTTTTATCGTCAGGGTCTCGAACGGCACCCGATCACGCAAGACCTGGATGACGGCCAGCTCGAGTGCCGTCAAATATACGGGTTTCGGGCGATCATTCACTGTCGGTTTGACTATCGTTCATACCTCCCTATTCATTTAGGCTTGAACCAAGATGCGAACATTGCCGGGAACCTTTTGGCGTTTATCCTATTTGCCTCATCCCCGCAATTCACACACACCGTGCGGCCGGAATGCTCGGTAGTCATCAGTGGGATATCTGATATCTCGTGGCCGCCATAATACTCGCCACATATCGGGCAGGGCAACCAAAAGTAATTCCCGATAAAGGCCCACACCCACTGTAACCATCTTGGCTTTAGTCGCTTGTCCGTACTCTATTCTTTAGGGCGGAGGGCCATGATAAAGTCAATGGCGGATTCACGAGACACAACGGGAACAGCAAAATGCTTTCTGAACTCGCTCTTTACCTCCTCATCACTTAGATATTTAGACATAGGTTTCATCTATAAATCCCGATTGAAGCCACCCCATGAAGGCCGGAAAGCTCCCTAGAAGTGGCTTCCTGTGTGACCACAGGCCCTTGTTTTCTACCCACTCGTCAACCGCTTCGGTGTATTCTTCGTAGAGTTTGATAAGTTCTTTTTTCATACCTATAGTGTGGTTAAGAATGATTCAATAGATTGGCTAGGTAAAAAGTCGTTGCAAAACCTCGGCGTCTTCCGGCCTTGCCTTGATGCCGTAGCCGAAGCTCTCCCCATACACCTCCACCCTTCCTCCCACTACCCGAAACTCCCCGGCGGCGACGACCTTTCCGGTCAGGGCTAATGCTAGGGCCTGATGGTTGCAACCAGTGCCCATGGCCACCTTATTGTGGTCGGTAATGACATATTTCATAGTTATTTCTTCTTAGGCTTAATGGGGAGTTGGTAGGTGATTATTCCCTAATGGCTTCCTTGTCTACGGCGTAGATTACGGCTTCCACCGGAACCGTGTAGTTCATGAACTCAATGTTAAGCCGTAACGTTAGCCCGTAGAGCGCTTGGCCCTTGAAGAAACGATTGTATAGAGCAATTCTCGAATCAAGCTCGAGCTTCGGCACCATCTCGACGACGTTCTTTGTCCTCGCCCCAACTTTCTTTACTTTCTTAGTCATAGAATAGTAGTCCTAATCTTCCGGCATCCATAACAGATTTGGGTCAAGGCATCATGGAAGGTGGAATAAATGGCTTGTTGGGTGTGGTGGCCTTCGCACTCTTGGATGTGCTGGCGCACCTCGTCCTGGGTGTCCAGGTGCTCTAAGATAAAAGTTATTTCGTCCATGGTTCTAGGGTTTTTATACGTTCAATAAACCAAGCGTCTAGGGAGGCGATGAGTTTCTTTTTAGCCGACCACGCCGCCGACCACGCCGACTCCGCCGCCGACCGCGCCGCCGACCGCGCCGACCACGCCGCCGACCACGCCGACTCCGCCGCCGACCACGCCGACTCCGCCGCCGACTCCGCCGCCGACCGCGCCGACCACGCCGCCGACTCCGCCGCCGACCGCGCCGACCACGCCGCCGACCACGCCGACTCCGCCGCCGACCTAGTCTCTTCCGTGTCGTCGGCTAAGACCCTACGGGCGGCCTCGATCGCCTCACGGGGCCGCTTGTCATCGGGGTACCTTTTTTCAAAGTTCTTTAGGCACAGCTCGGCGGCAAAGATTGATAGGGCTAGCGAGTCCGGTTTCTTCCAGTGCCACGCTTTCATGATTCTCATTTCCGACCAACACTCCTTGTCATCGTGGGCAATATGGTCGCCTCGCACTTCGACCTCGGCTAAGATTTCACCTGCGACATACCCCATAGCTTGCAAGGGGGTCTTCGAGGCGTGGAAGCCGGAATTACAGATGGAGATATTTTCTTCCTTGCGCCACTCGCCAAGTTTCCAATCACGGTCTTTGCCATTATCTGACTTGAGGCCGGTACGCAGAAACTTATAGAGGGTCTTTACTTTCTTAGGTGTGGGCATGGTTAGGCGTACAATTTTTTAATTCGCTCAAACGCTTCCTTAATCTCTAGGTCGTTTATGAGGTCTAGCAATATTTGGTCAGCCACAGAATGAGAAGCTTCGGGGTCGCCGTCTACTTCTCCTAATAGTTTTAGTTCTCGCAATGCTTGTTCTTTTTCCATATCTTATTTATCTTCTTGGGCTGGTAAGTTCACCATAAACGGCCGCGACGACTACTAAGGCGGCACAAGCCGCTAGCACCCCCACCACAAATGAGAAGGGGGCCAAATTTACGGCACTCGATAGGAATGAAAACGGCAAGATTACGAGCACGCTAAGCATTATTATTTGTACTATTTTCATGATTAGTCCTTTACCTTACACTCGCAACCCTTGGCTTGTAATTTCGCAACCTGGGTAGCGAGCGATTCCCAGGAGCGACGACGACCGCCGAATGATACTCGCTTCGGGAGAGTCTTCGGATGGTAGTCCCGGCGAAGCATCTCTCGCCGAACCGAACTGAGGGTGTCATGCAGTCGCTCGGGACAGTTGACAAACTCAAGTGTCGCGGGGTGCCGGGCATACGGACCACGAGCACGATACTTCGTGATGATTGCGTATGCGCCCAGCGACTCGCGCCACATGGCCAGTAAGTGCTGGCGACAGAGCTTTTTGATTAGGGAACGGTGCCAGATACGCATAATTAGTCCTTATTCTTGATTAAAAACCTTTAATAATTCACGGTTCGCCCGGACCGCATTTGCGATCGCTCGTTTCTTTTCCCAATTCTCCGCCGGTACCGCGGTGATGCTCGAAGCATCTTGATCGGCCGCCCGCATAAGCCGCAAGAGAGTGTCGAGATAGATCACGGCCTTCGTGTCTTCGTAGCGATCGTTCGTGTGCTTAATGACCAGAATCGGCTCGCGACCTAGGCTCTCGAGCTTCTTGGCCTGCCTCCACCATTCTGGCAAGGATATGGTCGAGCAATGTTTGCATTCGAAGCCAGCATTTTGGCCGAGAATCATGGCCGAGGTCCAGATATCGGCCTTCTCGCGGTTGCCATTTCCGCTGCCGTGGCTCCTGGCGGCCCGAGTATCAAGCCCCAGGACCCTTAATTGATCCGCCAGGTAGTTTTCGAGGTCTTTCCCCTTTTGGATTGCGGCTTTAGGTGTCATGGCAGTCGGTTTAGCTCGGCTAAATAATCGATGTAGTTGTCTGGTCCACCGTGAGGAAATATGCGGTCACGCCAATCCTTGTAATCATCAGGATTCAAGAGCTCGACCTTGTAGCCCTGATCCGTCATCCAGTCCATCACCTTTTCGAGAAAACCCTCTTGGAGTTTGCCCTTGGTCGAACCGGGGACTTTGTGCACCTTGTCGTCGATGACCACCATCTGCGGGTTAAATTCGATCTTGAGCCACTCCCGGACCCTTGAGCAGTCCTCGTCGTTTCGATGATCCAAGTCTTCCTGGTAGTAAGCAATCAGTGGCACCACGGCGCCCTCGAAGAAGCCGCGCTGTTTAATGCTCTCGGGCAATAAGGGCTCGATTTTCAAACGCGCGTTCGGGTTTTCGGTGAGAAATTGCTGGAACCGCTGTCGGTTGTATGCTGAACCTAGGCTTAGGCGGCCGTCTTTGGATTGGGCTTGGAAGGTCGGCATGGCTAATTCCCAGACCCCAGCTCTGGTAATGGCACATTCTGGCCGATTAGGTCCTGCCGACCAGATTTGAGTAAATACTGGACCTTGTTTTTCGTCTCGCCGATCAGATTCAGGTGGTCCGTATTGACGCCTTCCTTTTTGACCTCGGCCCAGTCCTCGCCTTGGAGCTTGTAGCCATAATTCCAGCCCATCGCTCGGTGGTAATCAGGCAGGATACCGTCGATGCGCTGGGTAGCGCCATTCAGAAAAACGACAGGCGCCCCAGTGATGAAGGCATGTAAGGCCTTCTCGAGCTCGGTCTCGTCAATCGGAATGAAGTCGTTGACGTCATAGCTTCGCTGTACCTTGAAATATCTCATAGGATTACGGCCTTCGCCCGCTTACTGTCTTGCTTTTTTTCTAGCCCCGCCTTTAGGGCCGACCACTTTTCTTCGAGTTGAACCGGGCTCGTGACGATTGGAACGTAGGCCATTTTATTTGACCGAGGTAAGACGGCAATGACCCGCAGGACGCGATCTAGGCCGTGGGTTTCGACCATCCGCTCGGCCGCAGAACGCTGGGTTTTATTGCCAAACCATTTGCGATAGGAGGGGTTTATCTCCTTGAAAGCTTCGATGACGGCCACCACTTCCGCCGGGCTTGCCCCGGCTGAATTGCTGAATTTATTATCTTTACTTATCTTATCTTTACTTAGGTAACTTTTTTGTTCCGTTACCGTAACTTTTTCGTTACGTTTTGGTAACGAAGACGGTCGATACAGGTCCGCCCGGATAATCTGATATTCCTTCCAGTTTGGGTGCTCGATGTAGTCCTCATCGCCCTCCTGGTAAAGGATGACCAGGCCGGCATCAATGATCTCCTGCCGGTATTTATGAGTCGCACTAAGGCTTATATTGTCATAGGAGAAAATCTGACCTCGGAGATAGGCGGGATTACCCACCACTCGCCCATCATCATCGGCCAGCGTAATTAGGCCGATATACATGATCTTGGCGCGGTCAGAAAGACGGTTAAACTGTATCGAAGTCCATAGTTTTGCATACACCATCCGCCTCTGTGTTTGGGCCATATTCACTAGGTCTTCATCGAATAATCAAACAAAAAACTCGCCTGTCCTTCCAATATCGGGACGAGTCTGTAGCTCTTGAAGCCAAACTCGTCCTTGAAATCACTGTGCTCGATGCGATAACCCCCGTATTCTGACCTCCACCTGGGCTCATTTTCCAGGTTGAAGATCGCCCGCCCAGCCTGAGTGAGAAACATATCCCGGATGAAATACTGTTTATTCACCCAGCCCCCGTTGGCTGCCCGCAGAACCTCTAATACCCGGCCTTCTTGGGTCTCGTTCGGGTTGTTTGTAGAGGTTCTCACGGCTAGAAAGTTAACTGCTTCTCAATCTCATCTATCTCGGCCAGCACTCGGCGCTCGTACTCGAGGCTTTCCAGCACAGTGGGATCCGAAGCTTGGAATTCACGTGACTTGAAGTCGCGGC
>JADMIO010607249.1_pt1 | contig 16847 bp, 15 predicted proteins | sample 8958161 | NCBI WGS metagenome assembly JADMIO01 (sample SAMN16585339, study PRJNA669376) | soil metagenome | isolation source: Crop rotation soil | place: USA: Cullars Rotation, Alabama | collected 2011
GCCGCGACTTCAAGTCACGTGAATTCCAAGCTTCGGATCCCACTGTGCTGGAAAGACCCCGCCGTTGGCCGGGCTGGGCATCGCCGGCGCCATCGTGCAGACCGCCGTCGGTCTGTGCATCTTCCTCGCCTACGGCACCACCGCGTCGGTGGCCCGCCGGATCGGGGCCGGCGACCTGCGCGGTGCGCTGAGCCAGGGCATCGACGGGGTCTGGCTCGCCGTGCTGATCGGCGTCCCCACCACCGTGCTCGGGCTGGCGCTCACCGGCCCGCTGGTCGCGCTGTTCGGCGCCGGCCCGGAGGTGAGCGCGCAGGCGGTCACCTACCTGCACTGGGGCTTCCTGGGCGTCACCCCGTTGCTGCTGATGCTCGCGGGCACCGGCATCCTCCGCGGCCTGCAGGACACCCGCACCCCGCTGGTCATCGCGGTGGCCGGCAACCTGCTCAACATCGCCTTGAACTACCTCCTGGTCTACCCGCTCGGCCTGGGCATCGCCGGCTCCGCGATCGGCACCGACCTGGCTCAGCTGCTGTCCGCCGCGGTGCTGGTCGGCGTGGTGGTGCGCAGCTCCCGCCGGCACGGCGCCTCGCTGCGCCCGGACCTACCGGGCATCGGCCGGGCGGCGCAGGCGGGGGTGGCGTTGGTGATCCGCACGCTGACGCTGCGGGCGTCGCTGCTGGTCATGACGTACGGCGCGGCGCGACTCGGTGCGACCGCGGTGGCCACCCACCAGCTCGCCTCGACCATCTGGACGTTCCTGGCGTTCGCGCTGGACGCGATCGCGATCGCCGCCCAGGCGATCACCGGCCGGTACCTGGGGGCGGGTGACGTGAGCGTCGCGCGCACCGTGACCGATCGGATGACCCGGTGGGGACTGATGAGCGGGGTGGTGACCGGCCTCGGGTTGGCCGCCGTCTCGCCGGTGCTGGGCGACGTGTTCACCACTGACCCGGCGGTGCGCAGCCTGCTCGTCCCGGTGCTGCTGGTGGCGGCGGCCTTCCAGCCGGTCGCCGGGGTGGTGTTCGTCCTGGACGGCGTCCTCATCGGCGCGGGCGACGGCCGCTACCTGGCCTGGGGCGGGGTGGTGGTGCTGGCCGCGTTCCTGCCGGTGGCCGCGCTCGCCGTCTGGTGGGCGGCCGGCACCTGGGCCGCGCTGGTGTGGCTGTGGGTGGCGTTCGGGATCGGCTTCATGGGCAGCCGGGCCGCCGTACTCGTGCACCGAGCCCGCGGTGACCGGTGGCTGGTCACCGGCGCCTAGCCACCGGAAGGCCGCCATGGACGGCCAAAAGCCCGGGCCCGGCACCCGGTGAGGGCGCCGGAGACCCGGGCTTCAGGCAGAACGATCAGGCCGAGACCACGTTCAGGTTGACCGTGGCGTCCAGCTCGTCGTGCAGCTTCACCGTCACCTGGTGCGAGCCGAGCGACTTGATCGGGTTGCGGACGATGATCTTGCGCTTGTCGACCGCCTTGGAGCCGGTGCCCTGGGCGATCGCGTCGGCGATGTCGCCGACGGTGATCGCACCGAACAGCCGGCCACCCTCGCCGGCGCGCGCCGGCAGGTTGAACGACGAGCCCTCGAGCTGCGCCTTCAGCTGCGCGGCGTGGTCGAGGTCGCGGACCTCCCGGGTGGCCCGGGCGGCCTTGATCGAGTCGATGGTCTTCTGCCCACCGCGGGTCCACTGGATCGCGAGGCCGCGGGGCACGAGATAGTTGCGGCCGTAGCCGGCCTTGACCTCGACGATGTCCCCGGGGGCACCGAGACCGCTGACCTCCTGGGTCAAGATGAGCTTCATCTCGCCTCTCCTCTCAGCGGGCGGTGGACGTGTAGGGCAGCAGCGCCACCTCGCGGGCGTTCTTGACTGCGATCGCGACGTCGCGCTGGTGCTGCACGCAGTTGCCGGTCACCCGACGCGCGCGGATCTTGCCGCGGTCGGAGATGAACTTGCGCAGCAGCGCGGTGTCCTTGTAGTCCACGTAGGACACCTTGTCCTTGCAGAACTGGCAAACCTTCTTCTTCGGCTTGCGGAGTACTGGCTTTGCCATTGTGGTGCTTCCTCCTCGAAGCCCGGCGGTGCGCCGGAATGGTCGTTGGTTGTGCGTGACCCGTCAGAACGGGGGCTCGTCGCCTGCGCCTCCAGTCGCCCACGGGTCGTTGGTCGGGCCGGCCGAGCCGCCCTGGGCGCCGCCTTGCGCACCCACCGCCTGGCCGCCGGTCGCCCACGGGTCGTCGCCGCCCCAGGAGCCTCCACCGCCCTGACCACCGCCGCCTGGGCCGCCGCCGTACCCGCCGCCCTGGCCGGAGCCGGAGCGGGAGGTCTTGGTGACCTTCGCGGTTGCGTACTTCAGGCTCGGACCGACCTCGTCGACGTCGATCTCGAACACGGTGCGCTTCTCGCCCTCGCGGGTCTCGAAGCTGCGGGCCTTCAGCCGGCCCTGCACGACGACGCGCATGCCGCGCTGCAGCGACTCCGCGACGTTCTCGGCCGCCTGCCGCCACACCGCGCAGGACAGGAACAGCGCCTCGCCGTCCTTCCACTCGTTGCTCTGCCGGTCGAAGGTGCGCGGCGTCGAGGCGATGCGGAAGTTGGCGACCGCCGCACCCGACGGGGTGAAGCGCAGCTCGGGGTCGTCAACGAGGTTGCCGACGATGGTGATTACGGTCTCGCCTGCCATGGGGTCTCCCTGGTCTGAGAGTCAGCGGCCGGGGGAATCGGTCGAGCTCGACGTACTTGCTTGGATCGAGAGCCGTCAGCGGATGCTCGGCCGGACGACCTTGGTGCGCAGCACCGACTCGTTCAGCGACAGCTGACGGTCGAGCTCCTTCACCGTGGCCGGCTCTGCCTGCAGCTCGATGACGGCGTAGATGCCTTCGGAGTGCTTGTCCACCTCGTAGGCAAGTCGACGACGACCCCACACGTCGACCTTGTCGACGGACCCGCCGTCCTTGCGGATGACGTTGAGGTAGTTGTCAAGCGAGGGCGCGACGGTTCGCTCTTCGAGGTTCGGGTCGAGGATGACCATCACTTCATAGGCACGCAAAGCGGTCTCCACCTCCTCTGGACTCAATTCGGCCACGGCGTTTCCGTGACAGGAGGGCTGTGCGCTGCGCCGTACTGCCAAACTCCGGAAGGAGTACGACGGGGTGCGGCGCGACGGCTCGTCACCCACCATGTCTGGGTCCCGAGCCGGTTCGACGGGCCAGACTACCAGCGCGGCACCGGGCCGGAGAAATCGCCATCCACAGGCGGCGAGAGGGCCGACGCGGGGTCCAGGAGCGGTCGGTGCTGCGCCGTAGGGTGGTGGCCATGCCTACTGATCGGCCTCTTCGCATCGGCGCGCACGTGGACCAGACCGACCCGATCCAGGCGGCCCTGGACCGGGGAGCCGACCTCAGCCAGTTCTTCCTCGGCGACCCGCAGGGCTACAAGGGTCCGGAGTTCCGGTACGACGGAGGGGCGGAAGCGCTGCGCGCAGCGGCCGTGGAGCACGGCATCGACCTGTACGTCCATGCGCCGTACATCGTCAACGTGGCCACCACCAACAACCGGATCCGGATCCCGAGCCGCAAGCTGCTCCAGCAGCACATCGACGCGGCCACGTCGATCGGCGCCAAGGCGCTGATCGTGCACGGCGGCCACGTCAACGCCACCGACGACCCGGAAAAGGGCTTCGACAACTGGCGCAAGGCGGTGGAACGCACCAACCTGACGCTGCCGGTGCTGATCGAGAACACCGCCGGTGGCGCGAACGCGATGGCCCGGACCCTGGACCGGATCGGCCGGGTGTGGGACGCCATCTCCGGCGCCGAGGGCTTCGAGCAGATCGGGTTCTGCCTGGACACCTGCCACGCGCACGCCGGCGGCAACGACCTGACCAGCATCGTCGACGACGTCCGCAAGCTCACCGGCCGCATCGACCTGGTGCACGCCAACGACAGCCGGGACGCGTTCGACTCCGGCGCCGACCGGCACACCAGCCTCGGCGCCGGCGAGATCGACCCCGACGAGCTGGCCGCTGTGGTCCGCGCTGCGGGCTGCCCCGTGGTCTGCGAGACGCCCGGCGGGCCTGCGGAGCACCGGGCGGACTTCGACTGGCTGCGCTCCCGCATGTGATGCGACCGGCCGTGCTTACAGACGCCTTCGCGGAGCCGTAGGAGATCTGGCGTCACGTACCCGGCCCGCTACGCTCGGGGACCGTGACTTCCACGCTGGCCGTCCGTACGATCACCCCCGCCGAGCACCTGGCCTTCATCCGCTCGCAACGGTCGGTGAGCTTCCTGCAGACGCCGGCCTGGGGCCGGGTGAAGAGCGAGTGGCGGCACGAGTCGATCGGCTGGTTCCGCGACGACGCGCCGGACGCGCTGGTGGGCGCCGGGCTGGTGCTCTACCGGCAGCTGCCGAGGCTGCGCCGTTACCTGGCCTACCTGCCGGAGGGGCCGGGGCTGGACTGGGCCGACCTGGAACTGAGCACCTGGCTGGACCCCATGGCTGCGCACCTGAAGAGCCGCGGCGCCTTCGGGGTGCGGATGGGGCCGCCGGTGGTGACCCGCCGGTGGGACGCCGACGCGGTCAAGAAGGGCGTGGCCGACGACCAGATCAGCAGCCTCACCGACCTGCCACCCACCGAGCGGTCGCAGACCGGAGCCGCGGTGGTGTCCCAGCTGCGTGAGCTCGGCTGGCGCGAGCAGCAGGCCGAGGGCGGGTTCGCCGCCGGCCAGCCGCGCTACAACTTCGCCATCCCGCTCAAGGGCCGCTCCGAGGACGACGTGCTCGCCGGCATGAACCAGCTGTGGCGGCGCAACATCAAGAAGGCGGCCAAGGCCGGCGTCGAGGTGACGCGCGGGGGGATCGAGGACCTGGCCGCGTTCCACGAGCTCTACACGGTCACCGCCGAGCGCGACCACTTCACGCCCCGACCGCTCGGCTACTTCCGCACCATGTTCGAGGCGCTCGGCGAGGAGGAACCGGACCGGATCCGGCTCTACCTGGCCCGCCACGAGGGCGACCTGGTCGCCGCCACCATCCGGGTCAAGGTCGGCGGGCACGTCTGGTACTCCTACGGCGCCTCCTCCACCGACAAGCGCGAGGTCCGCGGCTCCAACGCCGTGCAGTGGGAGATGATCCGCGACGCGATCGCCGAGGGCGCCGACGTCTACGACCTGCGCGGCATCACCGACACCCTCGATCCCGACGACCCGCACGTCGGCCTCGTGCAGTTCAAGGTGGGCACCGGCGGACAGGCCGTCGAGTACGCCGGCGAGTGGGACCTGCCGCTGTCGCCGATGCTCTACGCCGCGTTCGCCCTCTACATGCGCCGGCGGGGCTGACATGCTGCGAATGTACGTCGACGGGCACCGCTGGCGCGGGCACCTGAAGCAGCTCGCCTCCGACCGCCCCGGGCTGGTGCCGGTCGCCAAGGGCAACGGCTACGGGTTCGGCATCCCGCGACTGGCCCGGAAGGCGGGCTGGCTCGGTGTGGACACGCTCGCAGTCGGAACATACGACGAGGTGGCCGTCGCGGCGCCCCGGTTCGACGGATCGATCCTCGTGCTCACCCCCTGGCGACCCGGCGAGGCGGACGTGCCGACCGACACCGCGAAGCGAGTCGTGCACACGGTGAGCCGGCTGGCGGACCTGCAGGCGCTCGCCGACGGACCCGGCACACCGCGCGTGGTGCTGGAGCGGCTGACCTCGATGAAGCGGCACGGGTTGTCCGCGCCCGATCTCCGGCAGGCCGGCCAGCTGCTGGCCCGGCACGCCAAGGTGCACCTCGAGGGCGTGGCCCTCCACCTGCCGCTGGCGGTGACGTCCCACCTGCCCGAGGTGGAGCGGCTGATGACCGACGTGGTGGCCGCCGGCCTGACCACGAAGACGGTGTACGTCTCGCACCTGACCGCGGACGAGGTGGCAAACCTTGCCGCGTCGTACCCGGACTTCGAGTTCCGGCCCCGGATCGGCACCGAGCTGTGGCTCGGCGCCCCGGACGCCTTGACGGTGCGCGCGACCGTGCTGGACACCCACCCGGTCGAGCGCGGCGATCGCTACGGCTACCGCGGCAGGAGCGCTCCGCGGGCAGGCACCCTGGTGGTGGTCTCCGGGGGCACCGCACACGGCATCGGCCTGGAGTCGCCGACCGGCGAGCTGAGCCTCCGCACCCGGGCGGCCACCGTCGCCCGGGGCGGACTCGACGCGGCCGGGTTCGTCCGCTCGCCGTACGTCATCGACGGCAAGCACCGGCTGTTCGCGGAGCCGCCGCACATGCAGGCCTCGATGCTCTTCCTGCCCCGCGGCGCCCGGGTGCCGGAGGTGGGCGAGGAGGTCGCCGTCCGGGTGCGGCACACCGCGACCGCCTTCGACGAGGTGGTCCTCACCTGAGTTGTCGGCGTCAGGACAGCGTGATGGCGACCTTGACGTCGTCCTTCTGCGCCTCGAACGCCTCGGCGAAGTCCGCCAGCGGCACCCGCCGGGTGACCAGTCGGCGCAGCCAGTCCGGGTCCGCCTTCGCCAGCGCCGCCGCGCCGTCCGCGTAGTGCCGCAAGTTGGCGTTCACCGACCCGACCACGGCGTCGTTCTCCAGCACGATGGACCGGTTCAGCGCGCCGGTGTCGACGGGGAGCTCCCGGCCGCCGGAGGACACTCCGGTGAGCACCACGATGCCGTACGACGCGGTGTTGGCCAACGCGCCGAAGATGACCGGGCCGACCCCCGTCGCCTCGATCACGATGTCGGGCCGGACCTTGTCGGTGACCGTGAGGATGTCGTCGTGGTGGTAGGTGGCCCCGAGGTCCTTGACCAGCTGCGGCTTCGGACCTTCGGTGACCATGTCCAGCACGTGCACGTCCAGGCCACGCTGCATCCCGAGCAGGGCGGCGAGCAGCCCGATCGGCCCGGCGCCGGTGACCAGCACGGACTTCGGTTCGAACCAGGCCCGCGCGCCGATCCGCTCCACCTGCTCCCAGGCCTTGGTCACCACGGTGGTGGGCTCGAGAAGCATGCCGACCTGCTCGAGGCGGGGGTCGAGCTTGACCGCGTACTCCGCCTCGCAGGTCCACTGCTCGCTGCAGAAGCCGTGGATCTCCTTGATGCCGTGCTCGGTGTACTTCCCGTTGCGGCACATGTCGAACTCGCCGTGCGCGCAGGCGCCGCAGGGCTCCGGGTCCGGACGCCGTACGACTCCGACGACCAGGTCGCCGGCCGCGAAGCCGCTTCCGGACGGCGCCTCGCGCACCCGGCCCAGCGACTCGTGGCCGAGCACCAGGCGCTCCTCTCCGGGCGGCGCCCAGCCGTAGTCGCCGCGGGCGATCTCCCGGTCGGTGCCGCACACGCCGACGGCGATCCCGTCGACCAGGAGCTCGCCCTCGCCGGGGGTGGGATCGGGCAGCTCGGAGACGGCCAGGGTGTTAGCGGACAGGGGAACCGTGGTGAGAGCTCGCATGCCTCACTTCTACCCCCTGCTCCGGCAGCGGATACATCGGGTCGTCGACCACTCCGCCCCGGCGCACCGGGTCGTGCCAGGGGGCGAGCACGTCGCGGACCACGATGCCGGCCAGGTACAGCTCGGCGATCACCCGGACCAGGATGGCGAACCAGTACACCTGGTCCGGAGCGCCGCTGGCCGACGACGCGGTGTAGTTGCCGAGGTATAGCCACACCGCGCCGAAGTAGAACACCTCGCCGGCCTGCCAGATCAGGATGTCCCGCCACCGCGGCCGCGCCAGCACCGCGAACGGCAGCAGCCACAGGACGTACTGCGGGGAGTAGACCTTGTTCACCACCAGGAAGCCGACCAGCACCAGGAACACCAGCTGCGGCACCCGGGGCGCACGACGGGCGTACAGCCCGAGTCCGAGCACGGCCAGGCACACCGCCGCGAAGAACACCGTCGCGGTGGTGTTGATCAGCCCCACGTCGACGGTGTGTCCCATCTGCTGCCAGACCAGCCACAGGGAGCCGAGGTCGGCTCCGCGCTGCTCGTTGAGCACCCAGAACTGCTTCCACTGGTCGAAGTCGTAGACCATCGCCGGGGCGTCGACCACCAGCCACGCGACCATCGCGGCACCGGTGGCGACCAGGAACGGTCGCAGCTGCCGCCGGCGCAGGCAGACCACCAGCAGCCCGCCGAGCAGGAACAACGGATAGAGCTTGGTGGCCACGCCGAGCCCGATGAACACCCCGCAGAGCGCGGGCCGGCGGCGCGCCCAGGCGCACATCGCGGCCGCCGAGAACGCCACCGCGATCAGGTCCCAGTTGATCAGCCAGGTCAGCAGCAGCGCCGGCGCGGCCGCGAACAGCATCGCGTCCCATGGTCGGTTCCGGTGCGTTCGGGTCAGGAAGTACGCCGCGGCGAGGCCGAACGCCGCGAGCAGCACCGCGGTCACGTCGAAGTACAGGCCCATCTCCTGGCCGACCCCGGGCAGCGCGTACACCTGGTCGGCCGGGGCCGCGTGCCGCGGACCCATGTCGGGCCAGCCCTCCAGGGCATGGGTGATCAGCGCCGCTCCGTAGGCGAAGTAGCCGATCACCACCGGATACTCCATCGCCTGGTAGCGGCCGCCGGTGTCGGTGTACGGGACGATCCGCTCGGCGAAGCCACGTCCGACGTACAGGTAAGGCACGTCGGAGTAGCACATCTGCGCGTACCGCACGTCCCCGCCGCCCCAGTCCTCCTGCACGCACGGCGACTTGGACATCATCCCCAGGCAGAGCACCACGCAGGTCACCGCCAGCACCACCCGCAGCGGGGTCCACCACGGGTGTGGCGCGGCGCGCTCGCCGACCGGTCCGCCGATCGCCTCGCTGGCGGCCTCCACCAGCGGGTCCTCGATCGACGGACGGACCAGGTCGCTCACCAGTGCTTCACCTTACGAGGGCCCCGGGCTCGGCCCACTCCCGTGCCCCCTCCCGGCGCCGTTCCGTGACGTCGGCGAGGGGGTCGGCGTCGGAGTCGGCGTCGGGGTCGGCGTCGGGCTCTCTGTCGGGCAGTTCAGCACGCAGATCGGGCTCGCCGTCGCTGTGGGCGTCGGGGTCGGCGTCGGCGTGGGAGTCGGCGTCGGGGTCGGGGTCGGCGTAGGACTCGGCGTGTACGTCGGGGTCGGCGTGGGGGTCGGTGTGTACGTCGGGCTCGGTGTGTACGTCGGCAACGGCGCGTGGTCGGTGTTCTTCGCCTTCAGGTGCGCCGCCGGCGGGAACTGCGCCACTGGGAGCCCGGCGAGGTCCTTGTCCATCACTGCGGTCCAGGTCCGGGTGGGGTAGTCGGCGCCGAAGTAGGAGGGCATGTAGCCGTTCAGCGCGTCGTTGCCGTCCCCGCGCACATACATCACCGCGGTGGACAGCTGGGGGGTGAAGCCCACGAACCACGACGAGGACACGTCCCCGTTGGCGTTGGTGGCGGTGCCGGTCTTGCCTGCGGCCGGACGGCCCAGCGCGAGCGCGTTGGTGCCGGTGCCGTGCCGGACCACCTGCTGCAGCGCCCAGCTGACGTCGCGGTCGACCGGGTTCGGCAGGGCGCGGGTGGCCGCCGGCTTCTCCCGGAAGAGCACGTCGCCGTCGGCGTTGGTCACCTTGGAGACCAGGAACCAGTCCTTGGCCTGGCCGCCATCGGCGATCGTGGCGTAGGCGTTGGCCATGTCGATGGGGCTGACCGTGGCGCTCCCCAGCGCGATCACCGGGTTCGGCACCAGACCCGGCGCGTCGCGCGGGACGCCCATGTCCACCGCGGTGTTGAGGATCTTCTGCGGGCCGTTCTTCATGGCGAAGGTCAGGTCGGTGTAGGCGGTGTTCACCGACTCCTCAGTGGCCTCGGTCAGCGTGATCTGGTCACCGTAGTCGTTGCCCTCGCCGGGGCCCTCGTTGACCACCTTGCCGGGGCCGCCGGGGAAGTAGTACGGCGAGTTGCCGTCGAAGGTGCTGTTCAGGGAGTACCCGTTCTTGAGCGCGGCCGCGAGCGCGAACGGTTTGAACGATGAGCCTGGCGATCCGCCCTCGACGGCCCAGTTCAGCTGGCTCTTCAGGTAGTTCTGGCCGGCGAACATGCCACGCAGCGCGCCGGTGCGGGGGTCCACCGAGGCCACCGCGACATGCAGCTGCTTGAGGCCCTGCGGCCGCTCCTGCTTGACCGCCTGGGCAGCGGCGTTCATCGCCTTGCGGGTGAGCGTGGTGGTCACCTGCAGACCCCCGCCGTCGATCTGGGCGTCGGAGAAGCCGTCCGCCTTCAGCTGCCGCCGGACCATGGTCAGCACGTGGCCGCGCTGCCCGCCGTACACGTTGCGGCTCTTGATCTTCGGGAACTTGGGCAGGTGCGCCTCGGCTCGGTCCGCCTCCTCCCGGGAGAGGTTGCCCATGCTGACCATGCCGTTGAGCACGTAGCGATAACGGGCGAGCAGCCGGTCCCGGTTCCCCTTGCCGTCCGCGGGATCGAGGTTCCCGGGCGAGTTCAGCACCGCGGCGAGCACGGCGCTCTGCCGCAGGCTCAGGTCCTGGACGTCCTTGTCGAAGTAGGCCTGCGCGGCCGCCTGCACGCCGTACGCGCCGCGGCCGAAGTAGATGGTGTTGAGGTAGCCCTGCAGGATCGCGCTCTTCGACATCTGCTGCTGGATCTTCAGCGACAGGAACGCCTCTTTGACCTTGCGGGTGATGGTGCGTTGCTGGGACAGGTAGAGCACCTTGACGTACTGCTGGGTGATCGTCGAGGCGCCCTGGGTCGGGTTGCCCGCGACGTCGCTGAAGGCGGCGCGGATGATGCCCTTGGGGTCGATGCCGTGGTCGGTCCAGAAGGTCCGGTTCTCCGCGGCGACCACGGCCTGCTGAAGTGGCTTCGGTACGTCGGACAGCGGCACCCGCACCCGGTTCTGGGTGGCGAACCGCCCGATCTCCTGCTTGCCGTTGGCGTAGTAGACGAACGTGGTCTGCGCCTGGAAGTCCTTGTTCGGGTCGGGGATGCTGATCGACTCGTAGGCGATCACGAACGCCGCGACCCCCAGCAGCACGGCGGCCAGGAAGCCGATCAGGCCCCATCGCAGGATGCGTCGCCACAGTGGCCGCTTCGGGCGCCGCTTCGCCGTACGCTTGCGAGCGGACTTGCCGTTCTGCGACCGCCGACCTTTCGGGCGCCCGCCTTCCGGGCGCCCACCTTGCGGACGTTGGGATGCGGACGAGGCCGAGCGGGCAGGCGGGCGCTGACCCTTGCGGTGTGGGCTCAACGGTTCTCTCTCTCCATGAGGCAGGAGGGGACAACTGCTCCCCATGAAGAGTACGGGTGGGCGCACCAAACCCCACATTCCGTGCCCAAACCACGCGGAGCCGACGAGCGGACGGCAACCACGGACCGGCGCCTGTACACGTTCGCCGATATATCGATACGATAGGTTGGACCGATAGAACGCCTCCCAACCCTAGGTGGACCCCCGTGACCCGTCGTGGCGAGACCCTCGAGCTCGCAGTCCTCGGACTGCTGCACGAGTCGCCCATGCACGGGTACGAGCTGCGCAAGCAGCTCAACGGCGTGCTCGGCTGGGGACGGGTGCTCTCCTACGGTTCGCTCTACCCGGCACTGAAGAAGATGCTGCGGGCGGGGTGGATCGCCGAGGATGCATCCGGCCCGGTGGGGATGGGGCGGCGGCAGCGGATCGTCTACGAGCTGACGGCGGCCGGCAACCAGCGGTTCACCCACCTGATGTCTGAGGCGGGGCCGTCGGCGTGGGAGGACGACAACTTCGACGTCCGTTTCGCGTTCTTCAGCCGCACGGACATGGAGATCCGGCTGCGGATCCTGGAGGGTCGGCGCAGCCGGCTGCAGGAGCGGCTCGAGCGGGTGCAAGCCCAGCTGGCCAGAACCCAACGGCAGATGGACCGCTACGCCACCGAGCTGCAGAGGCACGGTGTCGAGTCCGTCGAACGCGAGGTGCGGTGGCTCTCGGACCTGATCAACGCCGAGCGGTCGCCCGAACAAGACAGTCGACAAGAAACGCAGAAGAGTTAAGGAGAGCCCGATGGGTTCGGTACGTGTGGCAATTGTGGGTGTCGGTAACTGTGCGACCTCACTGATCCAGGGCGTCCAGTACTACCGGGACGCCGACCCAGCGGGCTCGGTGCCGGGGCTGATGCACGTGAAGTTCGGGGACTACCACGTCTCCGACATCGAGTTCGTCGCGGCCTTCGACGTGGACGCCAAGAAGGTCGGCTTCGACCTGTCGGAGGCCACCCAGGCCTCGGAGAACAACACCATCAAGATCACCGACGTGCCCCCGCTCGGGATCACCGTGCAGCGCGGCCCGACCCTGGACGGGCTGGGCAAGTACTACCAGCAGACCATCGACGAGGCCGACGGCGCACCCGTCGACGTGGTCGCCGTGCTCCGCGAGGCCCGCGCCGACGTGCTGGTCTCCTACCTGCCGGTCGGCTCCGAACAGGCCGACAAGTACTACGCCCAGTGCGCCCTAGACGCCGGTGTCGCATTCGTCAACGCGCTGCCGGTGTTCATCGCCTCCGACCCCGAATGGGCAAGTAAGTTCACCGACGCCGGGGTGCCCATCGTCGGTGACGACATCAAGTCCCAGGTCGGCGCCACCATCACCCACCGGGTGATGGCCAAGCTGTTCGAAGACCGCGGCGTGGTGCTGGACCGCACCTACCAGCTCAACGTCGGCGGCAACATGGACTTCAAGAACATGCTCGAGCGCGAACGGCTGGAGTCGAAGAAGGTCTCCAAGACCCAGTCGGTGACCTCCAACCTCAACGGCCCACTGGCCGGCAAGGTCGCCGACAAGAACGTGCACATCGGCCCCTCGGACTACGTCGCCTGGCTCGACGACCGCAAATGGGCCTACGTCCGCCTCGAAGGCCGCGCCTTCGGCGACGTCCCCCTCAACCTCGAATACAAGCTCGAGGTCTGGGACTCCCCCAACTCCGCCGGCATCATCATCGACGCCGTCCGGGCCGCCAAGATCGCCCTCGACCGCGGCATCGGCGGCCCCATCCTCTCCGCCTCCTCCTACCTGATGAAATCCCCCCCGGTGCAGCTGCCCGACGACGAAGGCCGCGCCCGCGTCGAAGCCTTCATCCGCGGCGAGGTCGAGCGCTGACGTAACACCTCGTCCGGCGGGAGGGCCAGCCCCGCCGCCCAGACGACAGACCGCCGCTCCCCACAGTCAGGGAGCGGCGGTCTTCGTTAGCGTCAGTGCCCCTGCGGGTTCCCAGCGGGCAGGTCCCCTCTTCTGGTTGCTCGCTCCCTCTGTTGGCTCGATAGGTCAGAAGCGGCGCGCCGCCCAGCGGACCGGGGCGTTCAGCCCTCACCTCGCCTAAGCGACACCGCTTGGGGAACACTGGACAGGTGATGTCCTCGTGACCGCGGCCCGTCACCTGCTGCACCTGCTGCGCGGCACCTGGTTCCGCCGACTGTTCACCGTCCGGGTGGCCAGCCAGTTCACCGACGGAGTGTTCCAGGTGGCGCTCGCGGCGTACGTCATCTTCTCCCCGGAGAAGCAGGCCACCCCCGGCGAGATCGCCGAGGCGCTGGCGGTCGTGCTGCTGCCGTTCAGCGTGCTCGGCCCGTTCGTCGGGGTGTTCCTGGACCGCTGGTCGCGACGCCAGGTACTGGCCTGGTCCAACTTCGTGCGGGTCGGTCTGGTGCTGGCCCTCGCGCTCGCGATGACGCAAGGGCTGCGGGGCCCGATCCTGTTCGGGCTGATCCTGGTCTGCCTGTCGGTGAACCGGTTCCTGCTCGCCGCGCTCTCCGCGGCGCTGCCGCACGTGGTCGACGACGACGAGCTGATCACCGCGAACGCGCTGACCCCGACCGCGGGCACGCTGGCGTACGTCGTCGGGCTCGGCGTCGGAACGGTGAGCCGGTTCCTGTGGCGGGGCCTCGGCCTGGCCCCCGACGTGGGCGTGCTGCTGCTCGCCTGCCTGCTGTACGGCGCGGCGGGGGCGCTCGCCCTGCGCATCCCGCGGAACATGCTCGGACCGGGACGGGACGCGGATCGGCCGGCCGTGCACGAGGCGGTCCGAGAGGTCGCCCGCGGCCTGGTGCGGGGACTGCGGCACCTGCGCGCCCGCCGGCCGGCCGCCTATGGACTGGGCGCGATCGCCGCGCACCGGTTCTGGTACGGGATCTCCACCGTGGCGATGATCCTGCTCTACCGCAACTACTTCCACGGCCCCAGTGACCTGGACGCCGCGCTCACCGGCCTGTCGCTGGCGGTGCTGGTGAGCGGCGCCGGTTACTTCGCCGCCGCCCTGCTCACTCCGGTGGTGACCCAGCGGATCGGCTCGCGCAGCTGGATGCTGCTGTTGCTGTGCGGGGCGGCGTTCACCCAGGTGCTGCCCGGCGCGCTGTACACCCAGCCAGCGCTGCTGGTCGCCGCGTTCTTCCTCGGGCTGGCCTCACAGGGGTTGAAGATCTGCGTGGACACCCTGGTGCAGACCAACGTCGACGACGCCTACCGCGGTCGGGTGTTCTCGTTGTACGACGTGATCTTCAATGTCACGTTCGTGGCCGCGGCGGCCACCGCCGCCGTCGTACTCCCACCGGACGGCAAGTCCTACCCGGTGCTGAGCGCCACCGCCGTGGGCTACCTGCTCACCGCGTTCGGCTACGCGTGGGTCACCCGCGCGGTCAGCGGCCGGAGCGCGCGGCCCACCACTCCAGCAGCGCCGCCTGCGCGTCCTCCGGCGGCAGCGGTCCCCGTTCCAGACGCAGCTCCAGCAGGTAGCGGTAGGCCTCTCCCACCTCCCGACCCGGAGGGATGCCCAGGATCTCCATGATCTGGTTGCCGTCCAGGTCCGGCCGGAGCGCGGCCAGCTCCTCCTCCTCGGTGAGCCGGGCGATCCGCTCCTCGAGGTGGTCGTAGCTGCGGCGCAGCCGCTCGGCCTTGCGCCTGTTGCGGGTGGTGCAGTCGGCTCGGGTGAGCACGTGCAGCCGGTCGAGCTGGTCGCCGGCGTCGCGCACATAGCGGCGTACCGCGGAATCGGTCCACTCCCCGGTGCCGTAGCCGTGGAAGCGCAGGTGCAGCTCGACCAGGTGGGACACCGCGTCGATCTCGTCGTTGGAGAACCGCAGCGCCTTCATCCGCTTCCGGGTGAGCTTGGCGCCCACCACATCGTGGTGGTGGAAGGTGACCGTGCCGTCGTCGGCGAACCGGCGGGTCTTTGGCTTGCCCACGTCGTGCATCAGCGCCGCGAAGCGGCAGATGAAGTCGGGTCCGCCGCCGGGCAGCCGGTCTTCGAGCTCGATGGCCTGCTCCAGCACGGTCAGGGTGTGCTCGTAGACGTCCTTGTGCCGGTGGTGCTCGTCGCGCTCGAGAGCCAGGGCCGGCAGCTCGGGCAGCACCCGCTCGGCCAGGCCGGTCTCCACCATCAAGGACAGCCCGAGCCGGGGGTACGGCGCGCTGACCAGCTTCACCAGCTCGTCCCGGATCCGCTCCGCGGAGACGATCTCGATCCGGTCCGCCATCGCGGTCATCGCCCCCTGCACCTCGGGGGCGACGGTGAAGCCGAGCTGTGCCGCGAACCGGGCGGCCCGCATCATCCGCAGCGGGTCGTCGTCGAAGGAGTCCTCCGGCCGACCCGGGGTGCGCAGCACCTTGTCGACCAGGTCGTCCAACCCGCCGTACGGATCCTCGAACTCCTGCCCGGGCACGGTGACCGCCATCGCGTTGACGGTGAAGTCGCGGCGACCGAGGTCCCCGGCGAGCGAGTCGCCGTAGGCGACCTCGGGCTTGCGGGAGGACGGGTCGTACTTGTCCGACCGGTAGGTGGTGATCTCGATCTGCCAGCCGTCCTTGCGGCAGCCGATCGTGCCGAAGTCGCGTCCCATGTCCCAGATCGCGTCCGCCCAGCCGGTCAGCAGCCGCTCGGTGACCTCCGGGCGCGCCGACGTGGTCAGGTCCAGGTCGTTGTGCAGCCGGCCGAGCAGCGCGTCCCGGACCGGACCGCCGACCAGCGCGACCTCCTGCCCCGCGTCCCGGAAGCGGGAGCCGAGGTCGTCCAGCACCGGCGAGACGCGCACCAGCTCCCGAACCGCGGTCTGCTGCACCCGGCTGAGCCGGGCCCGGTGGTTGTCGGGACTGCTGTTCTGGGACTCGTCGGGCACGGGAGGTAACTCTAGTTGCGGGTCAGAACGTCCCCGACCGGTGCACGGTCGTTAGCATCGAGGGCGTGACCCGTCCCGCCGTCAGGCGCATTGCCGCATGCCTGCTGACGGGTCTGCTCACCGTGACCGGCACCGCGCTGGAGGGGGTCGTAGCGACGCCCGCGGCCGCGAAGGCAGCCACCTCCGCGCCGCTGCAGGTCAGCATCGAGTCCCTCGCGCCGTCGGCGATCCCCCGCCACGGCCGGATCACCATCACCGGCCGGATCACCAACCGGTCCGACGAGACCTGGACGAACCTGCAGGCCTACATGTTCACCTCCGCGTCGCCCATGCGTACGTCGGAGGAGCTGAGCGCGGCCAGCCACACCGATCCCACCGCCGAGGTCGGCGCGCGGATCTACCAGCCCGGGCTGTACGACGAGGTGGGTGACCTGGCCCCCGGCCAGAGCACCAACTACGTGTTGTCCGTGCCGCGCCGGGCGTTGCAGATCACCGGTGAGTCAGGCGTCTACTGGGTCGGGGTGCATGTGCTCGGCGGTGACATCAATGGGCGGGACGGCATCGCCGACGGGCGAGCTCGCACGTTCATGCCGCTGATGAGCCCGCGGGGACCGAGCACCTCGCTGTCCCTCGTCGTACCGATCCAGGCGCACGTGGGCCGCCTGCCGGACGGCAAGCTGGCCGACGCTGCCGTGTGGAAGCGCAACTTTCCAGCACATTGGGATCCTAAGCTTAGAATTCCACGTGGACAAGTTGTCGCG
>JADMIO010823517.1_pt1 | contig 16845 bp, 18 predicted proteins | sample 8958161 | NCBI WGS metagenome assembly JADMIO01 (sample SAMN16585339, study PRJNA669376) | soil metagenome | isolation source: Crop rotation soil | place: USA: Cullars Rotation, Alabama | collected 2011
CTTGCTCTCGTGGCTGCACCTTTGTCCCATAAATCAAAGGAATAATAATTTTTTTGAAATGTAATTTTTTTTTGGTTTTTTCAAAAACAGTTGCTGGTGATTAAGTGGTAATCAAAACATTTTTCGGCAAAAAATCTTTTTTTCCAAAAACTCATTGAAATTCTCCATCCCTACTTGTAAAACCCAATACGGAAGTGAGTGCAAGGTGTTGAAAACCGTGGTTGGTCAAAAAAAATGGTGTTTGAGAATTTTGGGTCAAGGACAACAGTCATGATTGAGCGGTCATTTTAGGTCTAAAATTTGAAAAATTGAGTCTGGTGGTCAAGTCCATGCGGTCAAGCTAACTAGACTAGACCCTCCCCTCACTTAGACTAAAAACTAACTAAGAAAATTAATCTAAGAAATGGAAAGTGCATAACTTGACCCTCCCCACACTTGAACACCGCAATGTCCTCATGCGAGAAAAAGTCTAAATAAAAAGAAAGGAAAAGGAAAGAAAACGACCTGGTTTATGTAAGGGTTGACCGCTCCAGCTGATGGTGAAGTTGAGCTCTAACCCACATCAAGGTCAAGTAGAAATTCTTCCTCAGTATCTTCAGTTGGAGGAGTGAGCTTCAGTGGGTTGAGCGCCGGAAGGTTGATCAAGTTCTGGTTGTCTTTCAGCGGGGCGCTCAACTTTGATGGTGCGTTGAGGGTGTTGATCTGCTCAGCTTGACCGCCCTCTACTCCTTCTGTTTGGCGTGAAGGTTGAGCAGGTTTGGATGGAAGGTTGACCGCAGAGTACAGAGGGGGTAAACTTCTGCCTAAGGCTCAACTTGGTTCTTTAAATGTGGTTAATTCTGCACATACAACCAGGTGGTCAATCCTAAACAAAAAGACTCAAAGATAAAAATAAATAAGAAGTTAAGGGATAAGAGAAATGGCTTGCCTCCCATTGAGCGCCCTTAGTTATGGTCTTAGGCTTGACCACACTACTCAATCTGCTGGTCAAGTAATCCTATCAAAGTGCCTCCATGCACTCAACTTCTTGGGACTACATGGTCTTTGCTTGACCGCTTTGAAAATACCCACATGGAATGGATCAGGAGGACATTTCATCTTGTAGTCACTCAACTCCTGCATCACAAAAGGTAAGAGTGGTCTACTGAGAGTTGAGAAAGAATCAAGGAAAGGGTCGGTCCATTTTGGGTAAGATTGGGGTATAATGGACCGTATGTAATCTTGACCGCTGAAGTTGACTACGAGGTCAAGTTGATGATCCAAGTTGACCGTGTGGTCAAGTTGATGAGTTGTGGTTGACCGTATGTGATCTTGCCCGCTCAGCTTGACCACGGGGTCAGATTGATGTTCCTGCACACTTGAAGGTAGAGGATTAAATAGATCAAGGTTATTAGAAAAATCATCATTCAACTTAAAATAATTAAAATCAGAAGAATTTTCTTGCAAACCAGGATCGGTCATGATTTTTTCCTCTTCATCCAGGACTACATGATTCAAACAATCTTGCATAAGGTCCACTTCAAGTGAAACTTGTTATTTTTGACTCGATCAAGAGTGCAGGGAGTTCAACTCTCGTCAAGATTTTTTCATCTTTCTCCTCCTCCCTATTAATTTCCCATGAAATTTGAGGATACTCCTCTTCCTCGTCTTCTTCATCTTGATCGGTATCGCTAGTGACTTGAGGATACTCCACCCCTTCTTGACTTGCTACCTCTTCGTCAACATCTTTAATTTGCTCTATCATTCAGGACATTTCTCGAAGTTGAGCGGTAGTTGATTCCATAAAGGACATCATGGCTTCACTGATCATTGGATGTTCCTCCTCTCCCTCGTCTTCCACTTCATCTTCATCAGTATCCCAGGTGGCTTGAGGATATTCTTCCTCCTCATCATCATCACTGAGAATTCGGGGATCCACCTCCTCTTGACTTGCTACCTTAAGTTGCTCTATCATTCTGGCCACCTCTTTAAGTTGAGAGGTAGTTGATTCCATGAATGACATCATGTCTTCACTGATCTCTGGGTAGTCAGAATATACCGGCTCAGAATCTAGGTAGCGCAAGGGGTATTGGGGTGGAGGTGGTTGACATATGTATTGACTTGAAGTTAGGTTGTAGTATGGAGGTGGGAAATTCATATATGGGTGGACTGGTTGTTGTTTGTTATGACTATAACTATTTTTATTGGGCACGTATGCATCCCAATTATTAAAACAAAACATGATTTGGTGCGTGGTCAACCTTATCAGGGTAGACCCCAACAGGATGGACCTCACACGTTACCTGAGTTGAAGCTTTTTCTTCTGCTTTGCTCAAGAGTTTCTCCTTTGGACCTCGTGTTCATACACACTAAGACAATCACAAAGAAAAACTGTTAACCTCCCCGACAACGATGCTAAAATTTGATCTGGTATGTCGCTTGACCGAAAACAAATATAAAGTGATGGAATAATGGGGAAATAAGACAGTAGTGTGTTATGGTTACAACTTATCACTAGACTACAAAAAAATGTAGCGTTAGCGGTAAGAGGATCGATCCACAGAGAGGTTGGTTGTTGATCGATGTGATTGCTGGTGTTGGATGTATGCTGGATAGGTGATGGGGTTTTTGGCTGCACGCCACCTGATTAATTGAAATACAAAGACAAAATGAAATAAAATAACTCGGTGAAGGATGACGCGGTCAAGCTTGATGTGGTCAAGGTTGATGCGGTCAATGTTGATCGGTCAAGGAAGATAGTTGGTGAGACGATATATGGAGTTGTATTCCTGGGTGAAGGTTCAGCAGATCTGTGTACTTGATCACGAGCGCAATAATTAACTCTCTGGACTGCAGTGTGCTATAGATAGGAGTTCGGTCGCTCACTATCCTGACTCCTTATTCTTTGAAAACCCGGTCACTTGTCAGATGCCGGATCCTGATAGACCCTAGACCAATCGCTGTCTCAAGGCGGTGCTTGATGGCACGAAGGAGACACACTTATCCTCTAGTTACCTCTCAATCGAGGCCCTAGTGTTGTCAATACTGGTCAGGGATAATATCGAAGGAAACTTACTCGACTTACTGTCTCGTTGCCTACCGGTTCAACCTTGAGCGTGTCACTCGGGTCAAGGCTGTTGGCTGTAAGTCGGGACCAAGCTTGCGGAGGTGATCAATCTTCACGAGCTCGATGTTGACCGCTTCACTTAGATGCTAGAACTTTCCATCGGACCCAAACAAGTTGTCAGGCTTCTTTGCAACTCCGATGAACTATTTCCGCAAATAATCTATCTCCAAGTTTCCCCCGAATACAGTCGAGAGTTTGAAGCCAGTTTCGGCTTCACAAATACACCAGATCTACCTACTATTCCTTCACCAAGAACACAAAGAACTTAGCCACGCATATGCATAGCTAATACAACAAACGAATATGATAAAATCATAGACATAGTTGTAAGAGAAAAGGAAATAACTTTATTTATCTTGTAAGAAAAACAAAGAAGCAGCAGAGCTGCGCAAAACGCGTTCCCACAATAGGAAAGTTGTAATGTGATAGATTCCAGATTAGATGGTTTCCTTGTGGGACGCAGCCCTATTTATACACAAAACCTAGTTCCAATTCTACCCTAACTAAGATGGATTTCTTAATGGGCAAGTCAGGGTAAGTGGGCCGTGAGCTGGGTCAGGAACCTTCCAGGAAGGAGCGGTCTTGCGTATGAGCTCAGATCTCCACGTCGCGGTCCACTTCCGGGTCTTGCTTCACTTTCTGGTTAAGCTTGACCACAAATTGCTCCACTCCGGAAATCTGCAAAAGTGCAAGGGAATGGCATAATATTCTATCTTTTTATCCTAAAATGCTAAGATAAATAGGCTTAAAAAGATAGAAATAAAACATCAATCAGCATGGCAGGCTCTGGCTGATTTCCCTGGTTGGTTGCGCCATGAGATTGTTGTTGAGGTTGTATTCAAGACCGCTCTTCTCTCCAAGTCTGCCCAGGCGCGTTATCCTTCCATGAGAAGTTCGGATGATTCCGATAGGAGAATTGTTTTCCGCCATAAGGAAACCTAGGTGAGGCTTCAATGTTCGTGGAGTAGACCGCATTGGTAGGAACCATTTCCTCTGGGCAGGTGACATAGTAATCAGAATTCATGAGTTGGGCACAATTCTGCGACAGGTGATCCGTCTGCTGGCAATGACTACAGGTTTCTGCTACAATGGCAGCCTCTTGAGTGACAACCGCAGCTACCTTCTTGATGGGCTGTGTAGTGAGTTTCTGAAATGCCACAGTTATGTTATCCAACCTCTTTACGACATCTTCATAGTCAGCCTCAACTATATCGCATCCAGGCTTATCGATCAAGCAGTCAAGTACCACAAAAGCCTCATCAGTCATCAGGTCTTGAATGTTCCCTCCAGCAGCATTATCAAACATTTGTTTGGCCTGTGGTTTCAGCCCTGCGTAGAACCGACACAAAAGCTTTTTATCAGTTATCTCCAGAACAGACAAGATGGGCTGATTTTCTTTCCACCTTAGATAGTACTGTCGGAAAGAGTCGCCAGGCTCTTGCTTCATGGATATTATCTGGTATTCCATCTGAGTAGCCTTTTCTGCATTCCAGAACTTCGTGAGGAAGAGTCCGGAGAATTCAAGCCAGGTGAAGATGGAATTAGCCGGCAGACCTGCGAACCAACGTTTCACATACCCTGCCATAGCTTCCCTGATAGCCTTCAACTTAGCCCTTTCTAGATCCATGGAAGCTGGCTTGATGATCTCAATGTGATTATGATAATTCCTGAAGAACTCGAACGGATCTTCCTTAGCATTGCCATAGAATTTCGACAGGTGAGCCAGAACATCAGACTTCATAGCCCAATCATTGTTTCACGGACGGAGACTGATGCAAGAGTAAGCAATGGTCTCTACTGGTTGGTCGAGGTCTCGCATGGGAGCCCTGCGAATCCTCTCTCGTTCTGCCTCCTCTTGCTCAAGAAGTCTCTGTCTCACACTAGCCTCTGCTTCAGCCAGCAGGGCTGCATAATCCGGAATGTCTGCCATAGCTATTTCTGGCGAATTGACAAACTCGGAAGGGTCTGGGAAAAGATCCTCCTCTCTGACGTATGACGACTCGGAAGGGTCTGTACTGAATCGTTGACTCCTTCTAGAACTAGCACTAGCTCTGTTAGACCGAATGAACTTTTCTATCTCAGGAACGAAAGGTGCTAATGGTCTGTCAGAGGATCTTGTCATACACTGCAAAGAGAAAGAAAACGAAAATGAAAACTACAAACAAAATCGCAAAAACAAACGCAGCAATATAAACAGACAAAACAATATGAACAGAATCGAAATTCAAACAAACTAAACTACAAAAAGTATCTGTCTCACATTAGCCTCTGCTTCAGCCAGCAGGGCTGCATAATCCGGATTGTCTGTCATATCTATTTCTGGCGGATTGACAAACTCGGCAGGGTCTGGGAAAAGATCCTCCTCTCTGACGTAAGACAACTCGGAAGGGTCTGTACTGAACCGTTGACTCCTTCTTACAGTAGCACTAGCTCTGTTAGACCGAATGAACTTTTCTATCTCAGGAACGAAGGGTGCTAATGGTCTGTCAGAGGATCGGTTCATACACTGCAAAGAAAAGAAAAAAAAACTACACACAAACAATGCTACTGCAAGCAACACGCAAACACAAACGCAGCAGTACAAACAGGCAAAACAGTATGAACACCCAGGTTTCCTTATTGTGGAAGAAAAGAAAGGGGAACGGGAAAGAAAAAGAACTAGATTTATCAATAGTCTAGGTCTAACCCTAGAGGATCCGACTGCGTTCAAGGAACGCTTACAAGGATATTTATATACAAAAGTTCTGCTATGAGACAAAATTAGGAAATTTCCTCGCAGCTCCTCCTTCTGCCAGCTGGCGATCTTAGCGGAAGGAGGTTGAAGCTTCCTTGAGCACCAAGCAGCGTCTTCCAGCCCCTGTGAAAGCCTTTTCGTGTTGCTATGGTATGGGAAGTGCAAAAACCTGCAAGGACATGAAAACACATCATTCTTCAGATAAATCAAGCCTAAGAACATAGTAATTCGCTAATAAAATCGTGAAGAATGCGTATTCGTCAAGTGGCCACAGGAGGTTGCACTTGGTTGGCTCTACCCTCTTGTGCCAGCTTGACAAGCTTGTCAATAGTCTTCAGCATATTGTCAGACACTACCTTACTTTCAGCGAACATTCCCATGAAACTTTCTTCTATAGCTTGAAGCGGGTTGCGTGAATACTGATTACCATAAGTGTTCCTGGACGCAGGAGGCTGTGAATTGTGGGATGCCTGAGTCTGCGTCTGAATGGCAGGCTCTAGCTGATTGCCCTGGTTGGTTGCACGTTGAGATTGTTGCTGAGGCTACATACCAGATTGCTCTCCTCTCCAAGTTTGCGCAGGTGTGTTATCTTTCCATTAGAAATTCGGATGGTTTCGATAAGAGAACTGTTTTCCACAATAAGGAAACCTGGGTAAGGCATTGATGTTCGTGGAGTAGACCGCGTTAGCAGGAACCATTTCCTCTTGGCAGGTGACATAGTAATCAGAATTCATGAGTTGGGCACAATCCTGCGACAGGTGATCCGTCTTGTGGCAATGATTACAGGTCTCCGGCGCAATGGCAGCCTCTTGAGTACCGACTGAAGCTACCTTCTTGATGGGCTCCTTAGTGAGTTTCTAGAATGCCAGGGTTAGGCTATCCAATCTTTTCACGATATCCTCATAGTCAGCCTCGACTATATCGCATTCAGGCTTGTCGATCAAGCTGTCAAGCACCGCAAAAGCCTTATCAGTCGTTAGGTCTTGAATGTTTCCTACAACGGAGTTATCAAACATTTGTTTGGCCAGTGGTTTTAGTCCTGCGTAGAACCGACGCAGAAGTTGTTTATCAGTTATCTCCAGAACATACCAAATAGGCTGATTTTCCTTCCACCTTAGATAGTACTATCGGAAAGACATAGCCAGGCTCTTGCTTGATGGATATTATCTGGTACTCCATCTGAGTAGCTTTTTCTGCATTCCAGAATTTCTTTAGGAAGAGTCCGGAGAATTCTAGCCAGGTGAAGATGGAATTAGCCGGCAGACCTGCGAACCAACTTTTCGCATACCCTACCATAGCTTCCCTGATAACCTTAAGCTTAGCCCTTTCTAGATCCACGGAAGCTGACTTGATGATCTCAATATGATTATGATAATTCCTAAAGAACTTGAACGGGTCTTCCTTAGCATTGCCATAGAATTTCGGTAGGTGAGCCAGAACATCAGAATTCATAGCCCAATCATTGTTGCACGGACGGAGACTGATGCAAGAGTAAGCAATGGTCTCTACTGGTTGGTCGAGGTCTCGCATGGGAGCCCTGCGAATCCTCTCTCGTTCTGCCTCCTCTTGCTCAAGAAGTCTCTGTCTCACACTAGCCTCTGCTTCAGCCAGCAGGGCTGCATAATCCGGAATGTCTGCCATAGCTATTTCTGGCGAATTGACAAACTCGGAAGGGTCTGGGAAAAGATCCTCCTCTCTGACGTATGACGACTCGGAAGGGTCTGTACTGAATCGTTGACTCCTTCTAGAACTAGCACTAGCTCTGTTAGACCGAATGAACTTTTCTATCTCAGGAACGAAAGGTGCTAATGGTCTGTCAGAGGATCTTGTCATACACTGCAAAGAGAAAGAAAACGAAAATGAAAACTACAAACAAAATCGCAAAAACAAACGCAGCAATATAAACAGACAAAACAATATGAACAGAATCGAAATTCAAACAAACTAAACTACAAAAACCGTTTGCAATCCTTGGCAACGGCGCCAAAATTTGATCGCGCGTCGAACGCGTCAAAATTAATGAAAGAAATAGAAAGGGAAAGAGTGAGGGTTGAGTACAACTTATCACGATTTTGCAAATAGTGGTAAGAGGATCGTCCACAGAGACTGTGGCAGGTTTCTGTAGTTAGTGAAAGGGTTGTGGTGTCAACCACTGGGAAGGTCTGTCCGAAAGCGCAAGCGTTGAAAGAAGTAAACCGTCTATTGTCGATGCCCAGGCAAGGGTTGAGGTTGGTCTGGATCAGATGAGTTAGATTTCTGACAAAGGCTGGCGAGTGGTTGTCTCCGTTCACTTGATCATCGGTTCAAGGATGTGTCCACTTACTATAGCGTCGCTATAGAGAGCAAGAACACCTTACTCTCCTATCTTCTCGCCTCTTCAAACCCCTCGCATGGATTACCAACTAACCAGGGTCCTAGATAGGCCCTGTTTCCGCAGAAAGGTCTGGATAAGCTTCCATGTCACTTGACAAGCCAGAGTTTGTCCGCTCGACAGGGTCTGTGTGCTGTCTCGAGCCGGTTACAGTCTCGATAGCACAGGAGAAGATGACACCAAGCACCGGTTATCGCGCACTGCTACGCAACCCTAAGTTTGTCAGACCTGCTGGTTCAAGACTCCTTACGCCATCTGCGCTCCTTCCATGGCTGGTCAACTTCCATTTCTTGTAGCCGTTGGAGGTAAAACTCCGACCCCATATCTTTGACGGTTGTCAACCCGCGGATCTGGTCCAAGTTTGTTTCCAGAGATGGCGATCGATGTAAGAATTATACAGAACCCGTGAACAGATTAAATCGATTAGACCTCACAAGTATTTGTGAAGACAAACTCACTCTAAGGCACCTCTATCAGAAATTAGGGTTTAGCTACACATGATTTGTTTAGCTAAACCGGAAAACATGATGATCGGAAAATGGGTGAAAGAACGGCGGAAGAAAAGAAGGGGAACGGGAAATAAAAAGAACTAGATTTCTCCATAGTCTAGGTCTAACCCTAGAGGATCCGACTGTGTTCAAGGAACGCTTACAAGGCTATTTATATACAAAAGTTTTGCTACGAGAAAAAATTAGGAAATTTCCTGGTATCTCCTCCTTCTGCCAGCAGGCGATCATAGCGGAAGGAGGTAGAAGCTTCCTTGAGCACCAAGCAGCGTCTTCCAGCCCCTACGAAAGCCTTTCCGCGCTGGTATGGTCTGGGAAGTGCAAAAACTTGCAAAGACATGAAAACGCATCATTCTTCGGTCTAAATAAGCATAAGAACATAGTAATTAGCTAATAAAATCCTGAAGAATGCGTATTCATCAATGAGGGATTTCCTTCAGCCATATAGAACCATAAGATGGAGCTAACATACCTTGGAAACGATTCTCCAAAAGCGCTCTATAGAATTTAGCCACCGTGAAAACCCCGTCTCCTCTTGATCCCCAGATCAGTTTATCTTCATCACTATCTGAAGGCCGCGGTAGAGAAACACAAATGTTCTCCTTTGAACGGATTCCTCTGCCGAGAGAGGACGAGCCCACCTGATACCCCATCTCTAACCCGACACCCCTCTACTACCGCACTCAACCACAGTGGTTGTCTTATCCACGGCAAGATTATACAGCTAACACACCTCCGAGAGACCAATCATCCCACTAAAATCTAAAAGACCGAACCTTCCCCAATCTGCACTTGGTCTGCCTTAGGACAACCTCAAGAAAAGGAGAATTTCGGCCACAGTGAGTGATTGATGCTTTATTTCTATCTTTTTAAGCCTATTTATCTTAGAATTTTAGGATATAAAGATAGAATATTATGCCATTCCCTTGCACTTTTGCAGATTTCCGAAGTGGAGCGCTTTGTGGTCAAGCTTAACCAGACAGTCAAGCAAGACCTGGAAGTGGACCGCATAAGGAGATCTGAGCTCATACGCAAGACCGCTCCTTCCTAGAAGGTTCCTGGCCCAGCTAACGGCCCATCTACCATGACTTGCCCATTAAGAAATCCATCTTATTTAGGGTAGAATTGGAACTAGGTTTTGAGTATAAATAGGGCTGCGTCCCATAAGGAAACGATCGAATCTGGAATCTATCACATTACAACTTTCCTATTGTGGGAATGCGTTTTGCGCAGCTCTGCTGCTTCTTTGTTTTTCTTACAAGATAAATAAAGTTATTTCCTTTTCTCTTACAACTATGTCTATGATTTTATCATATTCGTTTGTTGTATTAGCTATGCATATGCGTGGCTAAGTTCTTTGTGTTCTTGGTGAAGGAATAGTAGGTAGATCTGGTGTATTTGTGAAGCCGAAACTGGCTTCAAACTCTCGACTGTATTCGGGGGAAACTTGGAGATAGATTATTTGCGGAAATAGTTCATCGGAGTTGCAAAGAAGCCTGACAACTTGTTTGGGTCCGATGGAAAGTTCTAGCATCTAAGTGAAGCGGTCAACATCGAGCTCGTGAAGATTGATCACCTCCGCAAGCTTGGTCCCGACTTACAGCCAACAGCCTTGACCCGAGTGACACGCTCAAGGTTGAACCGGTAGGCAACGAGACAGTAAGTCGAGTAAGTTTCCTTCGATATTATCCCTGACCAGTATTGACAACACTAGGGCCTCGATTGAGAGGTAACTAGAGGATAAGTGTGTCTCCTTCGTGCCATCAAGCACCGCCTTGAGACAGCGATTGGTCTAGGGTCTATCAGGATCCGGCATCTGACAAGTGACCGGGTTTTCAAAGAATAAGGAGTCAGGATAGTGAGCGACCGAACTCCTATCTATAGCACACTGCAGTCCAGAGAGTTAATTATTGCGCTCGTGATCAAGTACACAGATCTGCTGAACCTTCACCCAGGAATACAACTCCATATATCGTCTCACCAACTATCTTCCTTGACCGATCAACATTGACCGCATCAACCTTGACCACATCAAGCTTGACCGCGTCATCCTTCACCGAGTTATTTTATTTCATTTTGTCTTTGTATTTCAATTAATCAGGTGGCGTGCAGCCAAAAACCCCATCACCTATCCAGCATACATCCAACACCAGCAATCACATCGATCAACAACCAACCTCTCTGTGGATCGATCCTCTTACCGCTAACGCTACATTTTTTTGTAGTCTAGTGATAAGTTGTAACCATAACACACTACTGTCTTATTTCCCCATTATTCCATCACTTTATATTTGTTTTCGGTCAAGCGACAGATCGGATAAAATTTTGGCGTCGTTGCCGGGGAGGTTAACAGTTTTTCTGTGTGATTGTTTGAAAGTGTATGCACACGAGGTCCAAGAAACAAAGACTTGTTTCGCCGGACCCTGAACCACAAAGAAGGGCTAGACTTCTGCGGAAGGCAAGCCAACTTGATCTCCTTGAAGAGGAAGAACCCAGTCTAGCAATGAAAGAGCTACATAATGATATAAGTGACCATGAAGAGATCTCGGTCCATCCCAGGCGTAGAGTATTCTACGAGGATGATGTACTCAATAGTGATGATGAGCAGTATGAGTGGGAAGAGTACTCACCAATCAGGCTTCCAGTCTTGCATGCTGGAGCGGCCGATTGGTCGATCAAGTCTAATATCATGGCTAACTTGCCTAAGTTCCATGGGAGTCCAGCTGAGAACCCTCATACTCACTTGAAGGATCTTCATAATCAATGCGAGGCGATCAAGCCTGCAGCGGTCCACATTGACAGAGCTAAACTGAAAGCTTTCCCGTGGTCTCTAGAAGGAGTTGCCAAGGTATGGTTCAACAGCTTGACCCCAAGCTCAATCACGACCTGGCAACAAATGTCCTCAGCTTTTTTTGAAGAAATACTGGTCTATCTCAAAAGCGAAAGCCTTTGAAAAAGATATTATGGCCATCTCCAGAAGCCGGGCATGAGCTATACAGAGTACTACAAGAAGTGGAAAGAGACTCAGGACATTTGGTCGATGACCTCTCTTACGAGGAAGCAAATCATTGGGTACTTCACCTCAAAATTGACCGGTGAAGAACATGAGAAGCTTAGATGGTCTGGAGGAGGCGGCATCGAACTCATATCAGATGATGCAAAGATGGACCTACTGGAGAGAGATTTTGAAGTAAGGTCTCTCCAAGACCGAGAGCAGACTGGATCAAGCGACATGGAAGGTGTCAAGGCTCAACATGCACAATTGACCAGTTCGCTTGACACCATGACACTAGAGAACAAGACCCTTCACAACCAATTGAAGGCGAAGTCAGTCAATGCGGTCCAGGAGATGGCATTCATGCCTCCTCAAGAGGTGTTTAATGTCATGGAGGATCTTAATGATCTGTCGGTGCAGAACTCGGATGAACTAATACCGGTCAATGCGATGCTTACTCAAAACATCCCAGTTAGTCCCGGATTTCCTTATGGAGGTAGCTAGTATGTGTACAAGCACCAACAAGGGTTCAATTGGAACCAGAACCAGCAGAACCGATCCAGCCCAGCCCAGACCCAGAATCAAGGCCAGACTCAAGGTCAAGGCCAGCCTTCAAACCATAATCAGAATCAGAATCAATGGGTCATGCAAGGTTTCAACCAGCAACAGAATAGAGGGGTCAAGCCAAGAACAACTGGAATTGCGATCAAGGCTGGAACAACAATCAAGGACAACAACAACAACAACAACAACAACAACAACAACAAGGGCAATCCAGAGTGGATCCCCTTGAGGCCTACATGGCCCAAACCGATGCTGCGCTACAGTCTATGCTGGAACAAATCCGGCAGATGGCTAACCCCGGTCAAGCCGGAAGCAAAGGGAAGCAGCAATGCCCCCCCAAGAAATGAGCACTCTCGAGGGGCGGTCAAGCCTAGGACTATAACTAAGGGCGCTCAATGGGAGGCAACCCATTATTTCTAACCCTTTGATTTTATTCTATTTTCTAGTCTTTGATTTCTTTTTGTCTAATTTTTGGTTTTCGCATTCAAGATTGAGCACCTCATGTGTGTGTAGGATTGATCTCACAAAAGGAAGCAAGTAAAGCTTTGGAAGAGGATTGATCATAAATCGCAGACTCGAGGACAAGGGGAATGTCGCCTGGTAATTACAATGGTAACACGGAAGACGAAAAGATTGAAAGAGACGTTATTTGGGGAACTGTTGCTACGATATAGGGACAGCTGGCAACACCATCTACCTCTATAAAACCACACTGACCATCACCATCACATTCTTTCACTACTTATTTTTACCGTTCTCAATATCTCTACAGCTTAAATTACGCTTATCCTTTTTTTCCAAATTTCCATCTCCATTTATCCACGTTCCGGTCACCATGGCCGCCTTCGACATCAGCTCAAGTTCCTCCTCCGAATCTTCCCTCAGTCTTACTTCCGCCCCTCTGAATGAGCTCTTCCCATCCATAGTCCTACTCCAGACCGTCTTCCCTGACAATTTTGACCCCGTCGCTGTTCAGAACTCCGTACGGAATCTAACAGGCCGTAGCCGGTCGTCGGAGGAACAAAAGAGACTCCGTCAGTGGGAGTACAAGTGGGAAGAGGGACCAAGCGCGCTGGACCGAATCCAGCTGAACTGCTCAAGAAACCTAAGGCTGGACCCTCATCCAGTAACCAGGTCAATCCTCTAAATGATACGGTCAAGGTTAGCTCGGCCACACCTGTGGTCGAGCTAGGTACGCTTCCTCCACCCCGCCCCCTAGCTGAAATGTCCTCTTACTATCCGTATCTGCAGTACAAAACCCTAGGTTTACTGAAGCCTTAGAGGAACTAGACTCCTATGAGATTATTTCGCCTGCTTACTTAGACCAGGAATTTTTAGATAGAATGGGACTGTTTAATAAAATCAGGAATTACATTTGTGCTATAGGTTGGGAGGAGTGGCTGATTCCCAGCGTTGAGTACCCTGTCTATAAAGAATTATACTTAGAGTTCTACTCAACTTTTAATATCGTCGAGGATGCATACTATTCCAAAAAAATGACTGCCGCTAGGACTATTGTGTTTAGAATATTCGGTCAAGAGTTCTCTCACTCATATGCATCTCTTAACCAGGCACTCGGCTTCACAAAGTCAATCAAATCTGCACCTGACTACCCCAAAGGATGGGATTTGGATGTGGTCTATCTGAAACTAATCGGTCAACCTGTACCTGCTAGACCGCTGACTTCTAATGAAAGGAATGAGCTTCATCCAAAGGAAGGCTCATTGCTGATCAATTCCGAGCTACGCTTCATCCACCGGCTGCTTTCGATCAACTAATCAGGAAATAGTCCAGATGCGTCTGACATGGGCAAAAGCGAAATCTTTTTCCTGGACTCTATGTTGATGGGAAGACCAGACAACTTGGCTTACTGTATAGTCCGCCAGATGTTCCGGGTGAAGCGGTGCCAGAAATTACTATTTGGGCCAATTGTCACCCGGCTAGCCCATCGAGCCATGCGTTTCAGCTCCCACAATCTCATCTCTCGTCACCTACCTTTTTCCATTACCTTCAATTTTTTTGATGAGATGGGGTTCTTTAATGTCTTTGATGACTTTGTCTTCTCTGAACCCGGGTTCACGGAGAAAGAAGAGCGAGCCCTCAGCCACAAACACCGGAGTTCCTACAGGTTCATCGACTTATATTCTGCAAAGGCAAAGGAGATCCTAGACAAAGCAAAGAAAAAGGTTGCTCGACCTCAATTGAAATTGACCACCCCTCCAGCACCCGCTGCAAAGTCAGGACGGAAGAAAAATAGAGTGATCAAGGCTCAAGCCTCTATTGCTCCGACTCCAGTAGAGGATGCACCTGGCAGTACTCTAACAAAGGCCTTTGTGGTTGATCCCCCTTCAACGGACGGAAGCATTTCTGCGGTCAACTCTCCCGCTCACGAGGAAGAAATTGACAACGCAGCCATTATAATCATTGCCAGAGAAGCGGTGGCAGCTGCTGCTGAGATTGATGAACAGAGAGAAGAAGCTTCTACCTCTGAACCCCCAATCAAACACATCCCTGAGGTGGAGATGGACCACTCAGAGTCCAGCGCAGCGGTCCTTAATGAGCAACCACAAGTTCGTGAGAATGAAGAACTGGAGCATCCCCCACTTCCACTCCAGTCCAGCCACAACGGACCGTTGAGATTGAGCATCCAGTGAAAGCACCAGTACGCGGTCCAGCACAGACCGATGATGAAGAGGTTGATCCTGATACTGCGTGGAAGCTCGGAGTAAACGAAAGCCTGGACAGGATCAACATTTGGCTAATCCATCTGAAAGAGATGATCCCGGACCTAAGCACGTCCCTTAATGATCGCATCAATCAACGATGTGACGATCAGAACTCCAGGCGAGAGCATTACTTGATGGTCAACCAGGGCAAATTGGAGGAGCTCAAGAAGCAGATCGCTGCATTATCCGAGAAAACAACCTCCGTTGTAGACGTTCAAGCCTGCCTTGAGCAACATGCCGCTTTAATCCAAACATCAACTAAAGAGCAACTCGAGGTTATTCACAGGGAGCATCAGCGCAGCCGTGAGGAGCAACAAGAAGCACATGAAGACCTCCTTGTCACGACCCAATCCTCCAAGAGAGCACCTTGTTTAGCTTGCGCTGAGCGAGCCAAGGCTCCAGCTAGAGCACCCCTCACTGTGCCCCCACCAAGGAAGCTTCCACTCCCGTCTGATGATCCAGCCAACGCTTAGAAAATGGACTAAGGATCATTATTTTTCTACCTTGACGACCGGTCCATCCTCCACTTCCTGCACATTCATCAGGTCGTCTTCCTTCCCTTCTTTTTATCCTCTCCCCCTCTGAACAATCTTCTTATTTATTGTGCCGTTCTGGACCACATGAGGACATTGCGGTGTCTAAGTGTGGGGAGGGGTCACTATTTAATTTTCGCTTTCAATTTTTCAATTTTTAGCTTAATTGTCATAGTTTTTCTTTTTAATTGCTAACTGACTGCATGAAGTTGAGTCTGTCCTTTTTCTTTATTTATTTTCGGTCAGGGAAGTCTAGGATAGACCACTTCAGTTGCTCAAGCCACACAAGTACTCAACTTAAGACTATCAAGCTTAGCATTACTGTCCCTGGGCAAAGAAAAGGCATAACTAGAACTGTAAAGCTCTTTTAGTTGTTCAGGGGGGAATAGACAAAGTCCTCTAACCGGGTTCAACTAGATTTTTAGACGCTACTAGAGGTTTGAGTCTATTAGGAATGCATGGGTAAGTTCCACTTGACTAGACATAGAGTTAGGTTGACCGCGGAATGTGCCTTGAGTGGAGATCGGTGCTTGAACAGTTCTCGAGCAACACACTACAAAGATGAGCCTTCGGTCAACGCTACAAAAAGACCGCCCAAGCTTCCAAAAGATAAAATCAAAGGACGGTCAACATTACACAGACCGCTCCAGCTTCTAGCCGATCAAGTCATCAATCAACTGAGCGAAATCAAAAAGCTCAAGTCAAGAAGATCGAGCAACTGAGCAACAATCAAAGAGCTCAAGAGAAAAGCACAATCAAGTCAAGAGGTGGAGCAAGCAAAGAAAAACAGAAACAAAAAAAAATTCAATCAAGAAGCTCCACCTCCATCAAGTTCCAAGACGAAGCGCTCAGCTTCAGCACTGCTCAAGTCCATCTCATTCAACACCTGAGGTCCAGTCCATTGCACGGTCAATCTAGGTCTAAGTCTAGGCTTGAGGAATTCATTTAGGCTGAACTGATAGATGATCCATTCTCTTAGCTGCTATTACTCAGGGTGGCAGTGAAGGCCTGGGTACAGTTTTGTTTTTAGTGAGGGTCAGGAGTGGATGCACATCATCAACTTCGTGGGGCATTGCTTCTGAAGCGATCAACTTCTATTCTTACTTGACCACTTTTTGCATGGAGTCAGAGTCTAGTGCTAGCCCTTAAGTGAGTCTGTACTTGAGTCTTTATTTCTTTCTTTTCCACTTTCTTTTTAATTCAGTTTTTTCTTGAGGGCAAGCAAAGTCTAAGTGTGGGGATGTTTGATTGATGCTTTATTTCTATCTTTTTAAGCCTATTTATCTTAGCATTTTAGGATAAAAAGATAG
>JADMIO011660994.1_pt1 | contig 16843 bp, 14 predicted proteins | sample 8958161 | NCBI WGS metagenome assembly JADMIO01 (sample SAMN16585339, study PRJNA669376) | soil metagenome | isolation source: Crop rotation soil | place: USA: Cullars Rotation, Alabama | collected 2011
CGCGACAACTTGTCCACGTGGAATTCTAAGCTTAGGATCCCAATGTGCTGGAAAGTACTGGACCTCGACCGGCGGCTTCTCCTCTTCGCCGTACTGGGGCAGCGGACCATACCAGGGGAGCTGTCCCCGAACCACGTAGCGACGGGTCCAGGTGGTGCTGGCCGGATCGAACAGCGAGGCAACGGTCGAGGTGCCGGGCCTGATGGTGAGGGTGCCGGGAATGGTGTAGAGATGCGCCTCACCGATGCCCTGCTCCGTCGCCGCGGCATCGGCCATCGAAACCTTCGACATGGCCATCTCCTGCATGCGCTGGCGCTGCTCCGGCGCTGCCGGCGCTCGCCCGACTTCCCCCGCCAGCAGCTGGACTTCGCCGCCCTCCACGTTGAGTCGTCCCGATTGGATCTCGGCCTGGCCCGAGACGCGTGCGGTGCCCCGGCCGAGGATGACCGCGTAGTTCGCATTCCAGCTTCCGCCCTCGGTGAACCAGCCGAGCCGCAGGGCCTCTCGCGCGCTGGTGCTGCGCACGCTGAGACTGAGCGTGGGCGCCACGAGCACGAGATCAGCGGGATAGCGGGCCCTCCCGGGACGCTGGAAGGAAAGGGTCCCGTCGGCGAGCCGGTACAGCTCGGGTTCCACCCCGAGCACCTCGGCCTCCACCGTCTGCATCACACCGTTCTGGACGTAGGTCTCGAACACCAGCTTGCGACCGATCGCGCGGCGCAGGGTGTTGGCCTCGTCCACCGCGGCGTCGTACGACGCGCCCATGATCGCGACCGCGGAATCGAGCGAGAATACCGAGCCGGCATCGAGGAAGCCGGCCGACACGCGATGGGTGGAACTGCCGGCGGGGACCGCTGAGGGGACGACCGACCGCATCAGGATCCGGCCGTCGTTGTAGATGGTGACGCTCTGCTGGGCCGCCAGAGGCGACGCCAGAAGAAGGAGCGGAGTGAGAAGTGATTGCATGCGGAACCCACCGAAGCCTTTCGCCCGTCGCCGGTCGTCCGTAATCGAGTAGCCCGCTGTTCAGTCCGGCAGGAACTCCATGGCCAGGCGCTGCGCGATCACCCGCGTCAGCAGGAACGTGCCCACCACGCCCACCCCGATCAGCATCCTGGCATCCGGTCCCGGCGTGACCCGAAGCCCGAGCACCAGCGCCGCAATGGCCGATGCTATCAGGGAGATGCGTCGTGCCACCTTTCTTGCACGACGACTGCGCTCGGCCCTGCACGCGGGACAGCGCTCGCCCCACGCCAGCCCGGGAATCCGCTCGTGACAGCGGACACACGGGACTTCAGCCGGCTGCAACCCGCCGAGCGACCGCATCGCCGAACTGCGCAGTGGAGGCGCTTCCACCCAGGTCACGGGTGCGGACGCCGTCGTCGACGATGGTGCGCCGGATGGCGTCGCGCATGCGGCCCGCGGCGGCGTGTTCCTTCACGTGATCGAGCATCATCGCGGCGGCGAGGAGATGCGCCGACGGATTCGCGATGCCCTGCCCCGCGATGTCGGGCGCGCTTCCATGCACCGCCTCGAAGATCGCCGCGGTGGTGCCGATGTTGCCCCCCGGGGTGACGCCGAGCCCGCCCACCAGTCCCGAGATCAGGTCGCTCAGGATGTCGCCGAACAGGTTCGTCGTGACGACCACGTCGAACAGCTCCGGCTTGAGCACCAGCTGCATCGCGGCGTTGTCGACGATCAGGTCGTTGCACGCGACCCGGCCCTGGTACTCGTTCGCGATCGCGCGGCCCACCTCGAGAAAGAGTCCGCCCACCATCTTGAGGATGTTGGCCTTGTGGACCAGCGTGACCTTCTTCCGCCCGTGCGTCACCGCGTAGTCGAACGCGAAGCGGATGATCCGTTCGGCGCCCTGCCGCGACAGGATCGCCTCCGACACCGCGACGGCGCGGGGATCGCTGCCGATGTGGATGAAGTGCTCGACGCCGGAATAGAGGCCCTCGAGGTTCTCCCGAACCAGCACGATGTCGATCTTGTCGTACCGGCCCGGGAGAATCGTGATGGCGGGCCGGAGGTTGGCGTAGAGCTCGAACTCCTTCCGAAGCGCCACGTTCACCGAACGGAAGCCGGTGCCGACCGGGGTGGTGAGCGGACCCTTGAGCGCGAGCTTCCGCTCGCGAATGCTCTGCAGCGTCGCCTCGGGGATCGGCGTGCCCGCCTTCTCGACCGCGGCCATGCCGGCCAGCTGCTCATCCCAGTCGAAGCCCACGCCGGTGGCTGAGAGCACCTGCATCGTTGCGGCGGTGATCTCGGGACCGATCCCGTCACCCGGGATCAGCGTCACATGGTACGTCATGGAGTCGTGGACTGCTCGGGGAGGAAGTATTCGACCGTCTTGTAGAGGGCCTGGCCGGGAGTGGCTCCGCGACCGATGGCATTGGTGTGCCAGAGCACCGCACCGGTACGCGTGTCCGTGAGCGCGGCCGTGAGCGTTGCCATGAGCGTCCCGGTCGAGTCATGCCCAAAGGCGACTGAGGCGGGAACGAAGATGAAGCGCCCACCGGCGAGGGCGGCGAGCGTGCGGAAGTTCGAACGCGTGGGGTCCGGGACGGTCTTCATTTTCTCGGAGCGGAGGATCGCCTGCCCCATCTTGGCGGGTTCGGGCAGCATCCCCGCACCGCGGCGCGCGACCCTATTGAGCTCGCTCCCGTAGAGCCACGAGATCTCCGGCGCCGCCAGTATCAACGCCTCGGCGAGGACGGAGTCGGCCCACCCCATGACAACCGGCCGGGGCTGGAGGAAAACCGAGTCCGAGACCGTGGTGTCCCGCAGGATCATCGTGATCGGCATGACGGGGACGTTCTGGCCGGCCAGACTCTCGCGGACCAGGCCCGTTCGCTTCTGATCCCGGCTTCGCAAGTCGTTCTGGTTCTGGCCGAACGCGACCTGGACCGGCAGGAGGAGAATGAGTGCGAAGGCAGGAAGGAATCGCATTGCCATAAAGATAAAGTCTCCAGGGCCCAAATCCCCATGGCTTGCAGGCAGGGCGCAAGACCTTGGGCACGATGCACTTCGGTGGGCCCGGTGGCCGGCTATGGTCCGGGGTGCCGCTAGCCTATGTGATTCTGCACCCGGAGTTTGCGCCCCAGATCTACGAAGGACCCCATGCTGTTCCCTGCTGGTTTCATGCCGGGACAACGGTCCCTCTCCCTTGCCGGGCGCGGATCCCGGAATACGGGGCCACTGTGGCGTGAGATTCCGGGAGACGACGGCTCATTCCAGCGGGTGACACTGGCGGATTTGCCCGCGACTGAAGGGGTCACAGAGGTTGCGATCCCGGTATTTCAAGGACGCGGCCTGGCCGTCTCTGTCTCCTTCACCATGATTGGCGGGGTGGTCCGACACTCCGGACCTGTCCTTCACTACACGATCGCGCCGTGAGGACGCACGCATCAACCGAGGGATAGCCCTCCGTCCACCACGACGACCTGCCCGGTGATGTGCCGGGCTGCCTCGGAGCAGAGAAACGCCACCACCTGGGCCACATCGGATGGCTCCGCGATGCGGCCCAGGACCGCACCCTTCTTCGCCCGCTCGATCACTTCACCGGGAAGCTGCTCGAGCCGCTCGGTCCGCACGAAGCCGGGCGCCACCGCGTTGACGTTCACGTTCGATGGCCCCAGGTCGACGGCCGCCGCCCGCGTCAGCCCCTCGAGACCCGCTTTGCTTGCCGCGTACGGAGCCACACCAAAGCCGGGATGATCGGCCTGGTGGGTGCTCACGCTCACGATCTTGCCGTAGCGCTGTCCCCGATAAATCGGGGCGACGGCACTGATGCAGTTGAAGGCGCCGGTGAGGTTGGTGTCCATCACCTCGGCCCAGTCCTGGGGTGACAGTCGCCACAGCGCACCGTCGTTCGCGATGCCCGCGTTGTTGACCAGATAGTGGATGGTGTCGAAGCGGTCGCAGACCTGGTAGACGAACTCCGCGACCGCGTGGCGGTCGCGCACATCGCACACGTCGGCATAGACCCCGACGCCCATCGCGCTCAACGTGGTCTCGGTGAGCAGCGCCTGCTCCCGCACATCGCGTCCCGGCATGCCCACGAAACAGAACGCCACGTTGCAGCCGATGCGCCCGAACTCGAGGCAGATGGAACGGCCGAGCCCGGTCGCGCCTCCGGTGACCAGCACGGTCTTGCCCCGGTGTCCTTCGGCGATCAGCGGCGAGTAGCGCGGCTCCTCGAGAATACTGCCCGCCTCGCCCGGTTGAGTGCGCGGCGACGGGGGACCGAAGGAGGGATAAGGCATGGGACAGCGAAGGTACGGGACGCCAACGAGCATCGCAACCGGTCGACCTATCCGACCCATCCGACTCAGCCTACAATTCCCCGTCATGTCCAAACTCATATGGATAGCCGTGGGCGCGCTCGGGGCGGTCGCCTGGGGGATGCTCGCCCTGCACCGGGGCGAGACCATCAGCGCGGCGTGGCTGGTCCTCGCGGCCCTGGGGACATACATGGTCGGGTACCGCGTCTACTCGCGCTTCCTGGCCACCCGCGTCTTCGGGCTCGACAACCGTCGCGCCACACCGGCCGAGCGACTCGAGAACGGCCGCGATTTCATCCCGACGTCACGGTGGGTGTTATTCGGCCACCACTTCGCGGCGATCGCCGGCGCCGGTCCGCTGGTGGGCCCGGTGCTCGCCGCGCAGTTCGGCTACCTCCCCGGCGTCATCTGGATCGTCTTCGGCGTCGTCCTGGGCGGGGCGGTGCAGGACTTCATCATCCTCTTCGGCTCGATGCGCCGCGACGGCAAGTCGCTGGGCCAGATGGCCAAGGAGGAGATCGGGCCGCTGCCCGGGCTCGTCGCGATGGTCGCGATCCTGGCGATCATGATCATCCTGCTCGCCGTGCTCGCGCTGGTGATCGTGAATGCGCTCAAGGACAGTCCCTGGGGCGTCTTCACCCTGCTCTGCACCATCCCCATCGCGATCCTGATGGGCTTCTGGATGAAGGTCTGGCGTCCGGGCCACACGGTGGAAGCGACGCTCGTCGGCATCGTGGGCCTGATGCTCGCGCTGGTCGGGGGCCACTGGGTCGCCGAATCCGCCACCCTCGCCCCGCTCTTCCGGCACGGCGGCACGACCATCGCCTGGTCGATCATCGTCTACGGGTTCGCGGCCAGCGTCCTGCCGGTGTGGATGCTGCTGCTGCCGCGCGACTACCTCAGCACCTTCATGAAGATCGGCACCATCGCCCTGCTCGCCCTCGGGCTGCTGCTGGTGGTCCCGCCGATCCAGATGCCGGCCGTCACCCGCTTCATCGACGGCACCGGTCCGGTCTTCGCGGGGAAGATCTTTCCGTTCTGCTTCATCACCATCGCGTGCGGCGCCATCAGCGGCTTCCACGCGCTGGTCTCCTCGGGGACCACTCCCAAGATGATCCGGCAGGAAAAGGACGCCCGGGTCATCGGCTACGGTGGCATGTTGATGGAGTCGTTCGTCGCGGTGATGGCGCTGGCGGCCGCGACCGCCCTCGATCCCGGCGTTTACTTCGCGATCAATGCGCCGCTCGCATCACTGGGGGGGACGGCGGAGAAGGCGGCCGAGGCGATCCGGACCTGGGGCTTCACGGTGACACCCGAAGCGCTCAGCGGACTCGCGGCCTCGGTCGGCGAGCACTCCCTGCTGGGACGAACCGGGGGCGCCACGTCACTCGCCGTCGGGATGGCATCGATCTTCAGCAGCGTCCTGGGCCAGGGCATGATGGCCCTCTGGTATCACTTCGCCATCATGTTCGAGGCGCTGTTCATCCTGACGACGCTCGACGCCGGCACCCGCGTCGGGCGTTTCATGTTCCAGGAGCTGGGAGGCCATTTCTGGAAGCCCCTCGCCCGCACCTCGTGGTATCCGAGCATCATCCTGTCGTCGATCGCGGTGTGCGCGGGGTGGGGCTACTTCCTGCTCCAGGGCGTGACCGATCCGCTGGGCGGGATCAATTCGCTCTGGCCGCTCTTCGGCATCAGCAACCAGCTGCTGGCCGCGGTGGCGCTCTGCGTGGGCACCACGCTCCTGATCAAGGGCGGCAAGCAGCGCTATGCGTGGACCACGCTGCTGCCGCTGTCGTGGCTCCTGATCGTGTGCCTGACCGCGGGGTGGCAGAAGATCTTCGCCGCTGATCCCCGCCTCGGCTTCCTCTCCCACGCCAGCCGGGTCCGGGAACAGATCGCCGGCGGGGCGATCGACCCGGCAATCGGCGCGCGCATGATCTTCAATGACCGGCTCGACGCCGTGGTCGCGGCGGTGTTCATGACCATCACGGTCATCCTGGTGATCGCGTCGGCCCGCGAATGGATCGCCGTGCTCCGCGGCCGGAAGCCTGCGGAGACGAAGGAATCCGCCTATGTGGAGTCGGCCTATGCGTGAGCGTGACGACGGGACGACGGGACGGCGGGGCGGCGCTCCCTGGGTCAGAGCAATCCGGCGGATCCTGGGCATGCCGGACTACCTCGCCTACCTCGAGGTCATGCGCCGGCGACACCCGGAGTGCGCGGTGCCGACCGAGCGCGAGTATTTCGAAGAGTATGTGAAAGCCCGCTATTCCGGGGGGCCTACCAGATGTTGCTGACCCATCCGACTCAACCGACTCCTCCGACTCATCCGACTCATCCGACGGAGTTCAGTATGCGCACGATGATCGCTTTGATGACGTCACTCTGCGTGGCGGGTACTCTTGCAGCCCAGGCCAATGGGACCAGGATGCTGGCCCAGCCCGCGGTCAGCTCGTCCCACGTCGCCTTCGTCTATGCTGGCGACGTCTGGACCGCCAAGCTCGACGGCAGCGACGTCCGCCGGATCACCACCGCCGACGGCGACGAGAGCAACCCGGTCTTTTCCGACGACGGCCAGTGGCTCGCCTTCGCCGGCAACTACGATGGCAACGTCGATGTGTACGTCGTGCCGACCGCGGGCGGCGAGGTGCGACGCCTCACCTGGCATCCCGGCAACGACCTGCCGCAGGCCTTCACCCGCGACGGCAAGCGCGTGCTCTTCACCTCCAGCCGCACCGACTGGTCGCAGCGCTACACTCAGCTCTGGACCGTGGCCATCGGGGGCGGGCCCGAGGAGATGCTGCCGATCCCGAACGGCGCCCAGGCGGCCTATTCCCCCGACGGACGCTCGCTCGCCTACAACCCGATCGGCCGCGCTTTCGAGCAGTGGAAGGGCTATCGCGGCGGGCGCGTCTCCCAGCTGTGGCTGATCAACACCAGCGGCTGGGACGTCGAGAAGGTGCCGCAGCCCCAGGGCTTTTCCAACGACGTCGATGGCATGTGGCTCGATGCCAACCAGGTCTGGTTCCGCTCCGACCGCGAGGGCGAATTCAACATCTACAAGTATGACCGCGGCTCGAAGGCGGTCACCCGGGTCACCAACCACACCGACTTGCCGGTGATGTCGGCCTCCTCGGGCGGCGGAAAGATCGTCTACGAGCAGGGCGGCTGGCTCTTCCTCCTCGATCCGATGTCGGGCAAGGCGCAGAAGCTCGCCATCGATGTCCCCGCCGACCTGCGCGAGACGCGCCCGCGCTGGGTCGAGGGCTCGGAGTTCGTGCGCGCGGCGTCCCCGTCGCCGACCGGGGCGCGGGTCGCGTTCGAGATGCGGGGCGAGATCGTCACGGTGCCCGCCGAGAAGGGGGATCCACGGAACCTCACCAACACGCCGGGCGCGAATGAGAAGTCACCGGCGTGGTCGCCCGACGGGAAGTCGATCGCGTTCTTCTCGGACCAGGGCGGAGAAAACCGGATCCACATTGCGCCCGCCGACGGCAAGGGCCCGCATCGCGTACTCGATGCGCAGGGCGCGGGCTTCTATTTCGACCTGCTGTGGTCGCCGGACGGGAAGCGCATGGCGTGGCGGGACAATTCGCAGAGCATCTTCGTGATGGATGTCACGACAGCCAAGGTCCGGAAGGTGGCGTCGAACCGGATCTATTCTCCCAACGTCGCGATCAGCTTCGCCTGGTCGAACGACTCCCGCTGGCTCGCCTACACCAACCTGCCGCATGCGCTGGTGAGCGCGCTCTACCTCTACGACGCGGACAATGACAAGTCGACCCAGGTGACCGACGGGCTCGCCGCCGTCAGCCAGCCCGCGTTCGACCGGAACGGCAAGTACCTCTACGTCCTCGCGTCCACTGATGCAGGCCCGGAGCTCGACTGGTTCGCCCAGAGCAACTCAGGGCTCCGACGCACCCGAGCGATCTACGCCATCGCGCTGAGCAAGGACGCGCCCAATCCGTTCGCCAAGGAAAGTGACGAGGAAAAGGCAGCACCGTCGCAACCGGCCCAGCCTGCCCAAACGCCCCAACCGCCTCAACCGCCTCAACCGCCTCAACCGCCCACCAACGTAGACCTCGAAGGGATCGAGAATCGTATAGTCGCCTTCCCGATCCCCGCGGCGGAGATCGAGTTCCTGCGCACCGGCGAGGCAGGACAGGTCTGGTATATCAGGAACACCGACGGGAAGTTCGCGATCCGCCGGTATGACGTGACCAAGCGGAAGGACGACCTGGTCATTCCCGAGGCCAACTTCGCGTCGCTCACCGGCGACGGGAAGAAGCTGCTCTATCGGCAGGGCAACAACTGGTTCATGACCGCGGTTGCCGCGGCTAAGCCCGGCGACGGCAGGATCGACCTGGCCAACGCCGACATCCGCATCGACCCTCGCGCCGAGTGGGCGCAGATGCTGGACGAGGCGTGGCGGATCAACCGCGACTACTTCTACGCCACGAATTATCACGGCGCGGACTGGAATGCTGAAAAGGCCAAGTACGCGGCGTTCCTGCCTTCGCTCTCGTCCCGCGGCGACCTCGACCGGGTGATTCGCTGGATGCTCTCGGAGCTCCGCGTGGGACACAGCTACCAGGGTCCCGGACAGCGGCTGGAGAATCCCACCCGGGTCGGGGTCGGCCTGCTCGGCGCCGACTATGAAGTGGCGAACGGCAAGTGGCGGATCAAGCGCGTGCTCGGCGGCGTCAACTGGAATCCGACGCTGCGGGCGCCGCTCACCGAGCCGGGCGTCAACGTTCGCGCGGGCGAATATCTCCTCGCCGTGAACGGGATGCCGCTCGATGCGACGATGAGCGTGTACGAGCCGTTCGAGAACACGGTCGATCGCTCGGTCGATATCACGGTTGGTCCCAACCCCGACGGCACCGGGTCGCGCGTGGTGCAGGTCGTTCCCGCAGGCAGTGAAAGCGCCCTGCGCAACCGGGCGTGGATCGAGGGGAACATCAGGAAGGTCGATTCGGCCACCGGTGGTCGTGTCGCGTACGTCTACGTGCCCAACACCGCGGGCGCCGGCTACGAGTCGTTCAAGCGCTACTTCTATCCCCAGGCCCACAAGGATGGGATCATCGTCGATGAGCGCTTCAATGGCGGCGGCGCGCTCGCCGACTACCCCATCGATATCCTGCGCCGTCCCGCGCTCAGCTACTGGGCGACCCGATACGGCGAGGACCTCAAGACACCCGCTGCGTCGATCCAGGGGCCCAAGACCATGCTGGTCGACGAGACCGCGGGGTCCGGCGGCGACTACCTGCCCTGGATGTTCCGGAAGTTCACCCTGGGCCCGCTGATCGGTCAGCGCACCTGGGGCGGGCTGGTGGGCATTCTCGGCTACCCGCCCCTGATGGACGGCGGGACGGTCACGTCGCCCAACCTTGCGATCTGGACGCCGGAGAACGGCTTTATCGTGGAGAACGAAGGCGTGGCACCGGACATCGCCGTGGAGCAGACGCCGAAGGACGTGATCGCGGGACACGACCCCCAGCTCGAGCGGGCGATCGCGTATGTCATGGACGAGCTCCGGAAGAATCCGCCGAAGACGTTCAAGCGGCCACCATATCCGGACAAGACGACCCGGCCGTAGTTCGGCTCGAGGTCTCGGAGGGTCTCGGAGGTCTCACGGTCCAGTGAGGCCTCCGGGCGTTTCTAGGCTTTGACTCCGCGGCGGCTCGTCGCGGCAAGCCAGAACAACACCGCCAGGAAGCTGATCGCCGCACTTGCCAGCAGCGCACTGGGTCCGCCGCGCTGGTCGTACAACGCGCCAAACGCGAGTCCCGCCGGGAGCGCCGCGAGTCCGGCAAGGGCCTGCGCATTCCCGAAGGCGCGACCCTGCCCACCCCTGGCCAGCGAGGCCACCACCTGGCGATCCGATGCTTCGGTCATTCCGGCGACCAGCCCGAGCAGGAGGAAGATCGCCGAGCCCCGCGTGGCCGTGAGATCACGCGCCATCGCGCCGAGCAGGCCGGAGAAAAGCAGCGCGCCGGCAGCGAGCATCACGCGGGGTCCGATCCGGTCGCTGAGCCAGCCACCGGGATACGCCGCCAGCGTCCGGACGACGTGGAGTCCCGCCCACACCAGCGGCACCGCGCTGACGGCAACCCCAAGATCCTGGAGTCGCAAGAGCAGGAGAGTCTCTGGAAGGCGCGACACCAAAAGCAGCGTCATCGCCCCAATGGGAATCCAGAATTGGCGGCGCGAAGCGTCGCTGGCATCCGCTTTATCCGCCCGATCCGCTTTGTCCGCTATAGCCGCCTTTGCCGCCTTATCCGCCCCGGCAAGCACTCGAGCCAGCACCAACATCGCGACCACACCAGGCACCACGCTCCAACCGATGACGCTCCGTACCTCCCTTCCCCTCGAAAGCATCAGCCACGCGACCAGTGATCCCAGGACCGCGCCGAGGTGATCGGCGGCGCGCTGGAAACCGAACGCCCGTCCCCGCGCGCCGGGGGCGCTGAGCTGTGCGATCATCGCATCCCGTGCGGGGGAACGGAGGCCCTTGCCGACCCGATCGGTCACCCGCGCCGCGACGACCTGCCACGCCGAGGCTGCGAACGCTATGAGGGGACGGACGAAGGTCGCGATGCCGTAGCCGGCGATGATGAGCGGGCGCTGCCATCCGGGCCGATCGGCCCAGCGCCCGGAGAGCGCGCGGAGGATCGAGGCCGTGAGGTCCGCCGCACCATCGAGCGCGCCGAGCGCGAGCGCGCCTCCACCCAGGGTCTTCGTGATGAAGGCTGGCAGCAGCGGGTACACCATCTCGGATGCGAAGTCATTGAGCAGCGAGACAGCAGAAAGCCCCTTCACGGGGCCAGGAACGACGGCGCTGGGAGCCGGCGGCTGGCCGCTGGCGACTCGGCTCACTCCTCCACCCCCATTCCCCAGCGAATCAGGGAAACCGGCAACCCGCCGTAGGCCATGACTTCGGCGTGATGCTTCGCATGGGAAAATCCATCACCCATCGCCCGTCGCCGGTCATCCCGGAGTCGCAACAGCTCCCGCCGGGTGATGATTGCTCCCGTCGCAGAACCAGGCTCCATCAATACGCCGCGCACCGCGGCAAGCGCCTCGCGCGGCTGCAGGGGGAAACGGTCGGCCAGCAGCCGGAGCGCATCGGCGAGGCTCAGCTGTCCGGTGTGCAGCCCGATGTCGATCCGCGCCAGCACGGCGCGATACAGCAGCAGCTCGCGCTGCTTCACCGCACCGGCCTCGTCGAGGATGGCCAGCGCGTAGAGCCCGAAGCCGGCGTCGCCGACGCACGCGGTCTGGCGAACCCGCGATCGGAGGCCCGCCGCGTGCGCGGCGAGCGTATGGACACCGGGCACGAGGTTCTCGGCCGCCAGGGCCTCGAGCATCGACTCGTACCAGTCGTGTCCCGAGAGCTCGAAGCGCCCCTGGCCGGCCACGCCGCGGAGGTACTCCGCCAGCGGCTCGACCAGCGCGCGATGCCGGGGCGTCTCGACGATCTCGGGAAGGCGGTGGTGACCCGGAAAGCCCAGCGGCTTCGCGGGCGCCGCGAGCTCCTCCGCCGCTTCACGAGTCCGCTCGAGTATTCGGGGCCGACCGTCACCCTTGACGGGGCCGTCTACGTCCTCGATGAGGCGCTGCACGTAGCGCCACACCTCGCCGGCGCCGGCGCGCAGCGCGTAGCGGAAATGGAGGATCCGCTCGAACTCCTCCTCGCCGACGCCAGGGGCTCGCTCCTCGGCGTCCTGCGACAGGTCGGTCTCGAGGAACACCGAGAAGCGCGCCAGCGCCGCCTCGGCGGCAAGCACCGAGGCACGGATCTCGTGATCACCCTCATGGGCTCGCATGACCCCCGTGAGCAGGTCGGCAGCGGGCTCGATCAGCGCGCGCGCAAGATCGATGAAGACCGAGGGCGGCGCCTTGAGCGTGCTTTCAGCCGCCAGCAGATATGCGGGAATCGACTTGAGGAGGTCCAGTGAAGACCGGTCAGACGGTCCGGCAGTCGGATGGGCGGACACCGCCTCGCAGAGGCGAATCAACCAGAAGGCAGGATTCCGGACGTGGGGCCGCTCGTTCTGGTAGCGGAAGATGGTGACGCGGATGTCGTCGAGAAGCGCGGTGCGGTCGATTTCGTCGCCCGCATCCTCGACCTCCAGCTCTTCTACCCCGGCCTCGATGGCTCGGAAGGCCGCGAGGTGCTCCCGGACCCCCGCGGCGTCGAACCGGCCCAGCCGTCCCTCCGACGACGGATCGAGGTGCCGCTCCAGGTCCCGGAAGGACGCGCACAGCTCGTCAGTCAGGGACACCGTGCAGCTCGGCGTGGTCGCCCAGGCTCGCGGTTCCATGCACGTCGCGGAGCTGCACGTAGTCGCCCAGCAGCGACTGGGAGAGGGTGGCACCCGTGATCTGGCAGTTACGTCCCACGATGGTGTGCTCGAGCCGGCTGCCGACGATCTTCGACCCCTCCTCGATCGTCACGTTGGGACCGATCGTGCTGCGCTCGATCGTCGCGCCGTCCTCGATGAACACCGGCTCGTTCACCGTGACCGAGTCGGGCAGGCTGGGGCGCCGGGCGCTTCCCTTCCGGAGCAGCGTGTGGTTGGTGTCGATGATCGCGTCGCGCGTGCCACAGTCGTACCAGCCGCCCACTTCGGCCGTGAGGATGCGCTTCCCGTGCTCGATCATGTGCTGGAAGGCATCGGTGAGGAAGAACTCGCCCTTGTTGGCCGGCGCCTTCAGGACGTGCTCGATGCCCTGCCACAGCGCCTCGGTGTCGCGAATGTAGTAAAGGCCGATGTTGGCGAGCTTCGAGATCGGCGTGCTCGGCTTCTCGACGATCTTCGTCATGAAGCCGTCCTGGTCGGTCACCACCACGCCGAAACGCTGGTAGTCCTCGACCTCCTTGGCCCAGATGATCCCGTCCGCGTCGGCGCGATTGATGAGGGTGAGGTCGGCCTCGAACACCGTGTCGACGAAGATGATCAGCACCGGCTCTTTCACGAACGGCCGGGCAAGGTGGACCGCGCCCGCGGTGCCGTCCTGGATCTTCTGCTCGATGAAGCGCGACGGCCAGCGGTACCGGGCGCGCGCGTAGGCCTCCACCTGCTCCTTGAGGTGACCGGTGATGAAGATCAGCTCGGAGACGTCGAGTCCCTCGAGCCGGTCCATGACCCAGTCCATGACCGGGCGGCCCGCGACCTTGAGCAACGGCTTCGGCACCAGGTGGGTGTGCGGCCGCAGCCGCGTCCCCTTGCCCGCCAGCGGGATGATGACCTGCACGTCAGCTCCTTCCGTAACGGTCGCTCAGGCGGACCAGGTCATCGAGCTCCGGCGTCGAGGCCTCGAGCACGTCGGTGTCGCTGATAGCCTCGATCTGGTGCACCACACCCGCACGAATGCGTACCGACTCACCGGCGCGGAAGGTCCGCTCCTCGAGCTGCTCCGGGGAGCCGATCCTGAGGATCAGCTCGCCGCTGAGCACGTGAAGGGTCTCGTCCTTCCGGTTGTGGTACTGGCAGCTCAGCGCGTGGCCCGCCTTCACGTGCAGCACCTTGCCCACGTACCACTCGGTATGGGCCCAGATGAGCTCATGACCCCACGGCTTCTCCACGCGATAGGGAACGTCTGGCACTCACCCCTCCGAAGGGTGGAAATCGAACGAGGGTGGGACGCTGATGCACGCGCGAATGCACGTACCGCAGGCGACGCAACCCTCGCGGCGGAGCACTGGATGCCCCGCGTCATCCATCACGAGCGCCTTCTCCCCGACCGGACAGGCATCGGCGCAGGCTCGACACGACTGGCCTCGAAAAGTAACGCAGCGCTCGGGCACGAATTCGAGCGTGCCGAGGCGGAGCCCCTCCCATCCCTGGTCGGGAACCGTGAGCGCGTCGGTGGGACAGGACCGTGCGCAGGGCATGTCGGGACATGCAATGCAGGGAGACCGAACGACATCCAGGTAGGGGGTGCCCGCCGCCAGGCCCGCGCTGGTCGGCGCCACGAAAATCACCCGCGGGGGACAAGCGCTCACGCACTCGCCGCACCGGGTGCAGGCCGCCAGGAACGCGACTTCCGGCAGCGCGCCGGGCGGCCGCAGCCAGCGGTGCTGGATGACCCGCTCCTCGGTGGCTTCGAGCGCCTTCTCGAGCCAGTGGCCTACGGAGTCCTTGAAGAAAGCTCGGCGATCCGACATGGCTGCCAGCTACCAGCGGCCAGCTGCTAGCAGCTTGACGCGCATCGAACCGCCGCCTCGAAGCGCTCGTTGATCCCGGTGAAGAGGCGACCCATTCGCGGCTTCGCGTCGGCTCCCTCGGATTCGGTGGCGGTGTTGAACACGGCAATCATCGCGGTCTGGCTCTTCGGGTGGACCCAGAAGAGCGAGCGGAAGGCGGCCTGGCTTCCGGTGTGTCCGATCATCTGGTCGCCATCGGGATAGTCGGTGATGAAGAAGCCGAGCCCGACCGACCCCTTCCGTGCGGCGGTGCTCCCCGTGCTGACGACGGGCTTCCACATCTCCTCCAGCGAGGCGCGCGACAGCGGATAAGGCCCGCCTGCCCGCCCGTCCGCCTGCCCGCCCAGCAGGAACTGGAGGTATCGCGCCATGTCCGACAGCGGCGCATTCAGTCCGCCGTTCGAGGTCGTAATCCCGGTGTCGAAGTCGAGTCCGTTGGCGACGGCCTTTCCATCCTTCACGTAGTAGTTGTTGGACCGGTCCCCGATCAGGTGGTACGGCGTGATATCGTAGTAGCTGTGCGTCATCCCGAGGGGAGACAGCACGTTCTTCTGCATGTACACCTCGAAGTCCTCGCCCGCGAGCCGCGCGATGGTCTCGCCGAGGAAGACGTAGCCCGGATTGGAGTACTGGAACTTCGAGCCGGGTGGAAACTCGATCTCGGTATACGGGATCATCGCGACGAGCTGACTCCACCTGGTCGGCTCGAACGGATGCCAGGGCTTGTCCCCGCCCCAGGGCCAGGTGCCCGAACGGAATCCCGCCGAGTGCGAAAGCAGCTGACGAAGGGTCACCTGCGACATCGGGCCGAAGGGATTGTGCACCTCGGACAATTCCGGGACGTACTTGAGGATCGGGTCGTCGATGGCCAGGCGCCCGCGATCGCGCAGCTGCATGATCGCGATGGCGGTGAAGGTCTTGGTGATCGAGGCCCAGTGCCAGATCGTGGCGCCGTTCGTCTTGCGTCCCGCGTCACGATCGGCGAAGCCCACGAATGCCGAGTCGATCACCCCGTTCGGGCCCAGGATGTACAACCCCGCGCCGACAATTCCCTCTTCAGCAACAGACTGGGTGAAGAAGGACTTGAGGTCGGAAAATCGTGCCCCGTTTTGCGCGAACGAAGTGGCCGGCACAAGGGCAAGCGCGAAGGCGACGCAATAGCCCGTGCTCCGTGCTCCTTGCCCCGTGCCCCTACTTACGCAGGTACGCATCCGTCCCCTTGAGCCAGTCCTCCCGCGGCGGACTGAACACGTCCACGTCGAGCGTATCCTCGAGCGCCACCGCTTCGTGCGGCACGTTCGAGGGAATCACCAGCACCTCCCCGGCCCGGACCACCTGCTTCCGGGAACGATCCGCTCCGAGGGTGAACTCGAGGGCGCCTTCGAGGATGTAGGTGAGCTGCTCGTTCTCGTGCTGGTGCAGCGGCACCAGGCAGCCCTTCTTGAGGTAGACGTGCGCCAGCATCATCCGTGAGCCGCAGACCAGCCGTCGCTCCAGCAGGTCATTGACCCGCTCTTTCGGCATGGCATCCCAGACATGGTGTGTGACGGTATTTGGCATGGCGGAAATGTACCGCCCCGGCTTCCCACCATGCCCCGGCCGGCCGATTTGGATACAATTCTGAATGCTCCTCCCCGCCCTGCTGCTGTTGCAATCCCCCGCAATATCAGACATCACGATGCCACACCGGAACGGCCGCCTCGCGCCGGTCGCGACCGCCATGCGCACGACGGAGCCGCCGAAGATAGACGGCGTGCTGGATGATGCGGCCTGGGCCAGCGCTCCGGTGTCGACCGGGTTTCGTCGCGACGTGCCGAGCGACGGCAAGCCCGCGACGGAAGCGTCCGAGATCCGGGTGCTCTACGACGATCATGCGTTGTATGTCGGCGCGCGGCTGTATGACCGCACCGGGAAGGTCTCTCGCCGCCTTTCGCGCCGCGATTCATTCGAGGTTCTGAACGACGTTTTCTTCGTCGGCATCGACTCGTTTCATGATCACACCACGGAGTTCATCTTCGGCATCACGCCAGCCGGGGAGCAGCGCGACGCGATCCGAAGCAACGACGGAGCCGCGTTCGATCCGTCCTGGGATCCCGTCTGGGAAGTGAAGACCCAGGTGGACTCGCTCGGCTGGGTCGCAGAGATCAGGATTCCCTTTTCCCAGCTCCGGTTTTCCCGCGCCAGGGAACAGACCTGGGGAATCCAGTTCCGCCGCGACAACCGCGCCGCCGCCGAAGCCTCGGACTGGTCCTGGTCACCCCGCACCGAACCGGGCGTGACGTCGAAGTTCGGCCACTTGGTCGGCTTGAGCGCGATTCCCCAGCCGCGGCGGCTCGAGGTG
>JADMIO010866718.1_pt1 | contig 16842 bp, 7 predicted proteins | sample 8958161 | NCBI WGS metagenome assembly JADMIO01 (sample SAMN16585339, study PRJNA669376) | soil metagenome | isolation source: Crop rotation soil | place: USA: Cullars Rotation, Alabama | collected 2011
TTTCCTGATGTTCAGGCGCGACGCCAATCCCGTTATCCTCCACCCAGACCCGCACCATGCTTCCTGATAATTGTTCCGCCTCACTCCGGGGCGAAGTCGATCCGCTGATCGCCCAGTCTTGCGCGCGCAAACGAATGAGTGGCGTCTTTCCCGGGGCGACAAATTTCAGCGCATTCTCTAAGAGGTTGACCAGGATTTGGTCCAAGGTTGGTTCATGCGCGAGCACCACGGGCCACGGACCAACCAGTTCCACGCACGCGTTCTTCTCTTGAATCTCTTTCTCGAGCCGAGCACGCGCGGAGCGGACAACAGTTTCGAGATTCACGTTCGACAATTGGATTCTTTGCTGTGCCGTTCGGCTGAAGGCGAGGAGTTCCTGCAAGAGGGTGTCCATGAACTGCGCCGAGCGACTGATGCGTTTCGCGAACTCCCGGCCCGTCGCGCTCAAGGTTGATCCTGCCTCTTCCAGCAGCATGGCCGAGAAGCCCTCCATCGAGCGCAGGGGGGCGCGAAGATCGTGCGCGATGGAGTAAACAAAGGCCTCCAGTTGTTTGTTGGTCTCCGTTAATTCCTCCGTGCGTTCGGCGACTGCATGTTCCAGCTGATTCGCCCGGTCGGCCAGTTGCTCCTGCGCCAGGCGCAACGCTTTTTCCGCCTGTTTGCGCTCGCTAATATCCCGCATGATTTTGGAGGCCCCGACAATCCGGCCTGACTCATCGCGGATGGGAGAAATGCTCAGTGAAACCTCAATGCGGCGGCCGCTTTTGGACATGCGGATTGTTTCAAAGTGCTCCACTCGCTCATTGCGACGCATCCGCTCGAGGATGTGGGTTTCTTCATCGTGATGATCGGGTGGAATGATCGCAAAGATCGGTCGACCGACAATCTCCTCCGCTCGATATTCCAACAACCGTTCCGCCGCCGAGTTCCAACTCGTGACAATGCCATCCAGGGTTTTGCCGATGATGGCGTCGTCAGATGAATCAACCATGGCGGCGAGCCGGGCATGCGCTTGCTCCGATCGCCTCTGTTCCGTGATATCACGAAACACCACCACCGATCCACTGATCTTCCCTTTCTCAAAAATGGGCGCCGCACTATAAATCACGTCGAAAAATGTCCCATCTTTGCGGATGAAAACGTCCTCCTGGTGAGTGAGGGTCTTGCCGTTTTGAAGCACTTGGAGGCCGGCCCAGTCCTGGGCGGAGGACGGCGAACCGTCAAGTTGCTGGTAATGGGTCATCTCGTGCATCTTGCATCCGCGCAGTTCGTCGAACGTCCAGCCGAGAAGTTTTTCCGCGGCGGGATTCATGGAGGTCACCTGCCCTTCGCCGTCCACCGTGTAGAGGCCTTCGCCCATGTTGGTCCTCACGGTTTCGTCGAATGCCACGGCGCGCCGCAATCGTTCCTCCGTTTGTTTACGTTCGGTGATGTCGAGCAGCATGTTGATGCCGCCGACTATTTTCCCGGCGCTATCGCGGATGAGGGTGGGGCAGGCGGTGAACCAAATGCGCGTGCCGTCCGGCCGTTCAGCGATGGCTTCGGCGCCAGGCACAATCTGGCCTCCTTTCAGCGTGATCGCCATCGGACACTCGTCGTGCGGCATGGGCCTGCCGTCGGGATAGTAGAGTTTGAAACTCACGCACCAATGGTCGGAGCCCAGTTTCGGAGTACGCCCCGAGAACTCGATGGCGGCCGGATTGAAGTGCGTCAGCCGACCGATGGCGTCCGTCGTGTAGATGGCGACCGGAAGCGCATCGATCATCTCGCGAAAGTGGCGCTCGCTTTCGCGCAGCGCCGCATGCGCCGCGGTGAGTTGCTCGTGGTGCCTCTGCGATGTCTGGTCGGTCACGAGCACGCTGATTGCTGCGCCGCAATCCTTGGGCAACGCGCTGAAGGTGAGGAAAGCCGAGAGGACTCCACCCACGGCCCGCAGCAGATTGGCCTCTCCCCGGCCGGAATGTGTTTTACCTTGCCAGAGCAGATTGTCATAGACCGCGCGGCTCTCCGGCGAGATGAAATCGTGCAGAGGCAGACCGATAATTTTCTCCGGCGGCAACTTGAGCAACTCAGCCATTTGCCGGTTGCACCAGGCAATCGTGCCATCGGTGTGCAAGGTCGCCGCGCCCTGTTGCATTTCCTCGACGAAGAGCCGATAGGGACGATCAGCGCCCTCCAGGGTGTAGATGCGGTGACCGGTCCCCTCCTCCACCACCAGCGCATCGACCGCCCCGGATCGGATGGCGGAAAGCGTCTCTTCCGCCTCCTGCAACCGGTGCCGGAGTTCATCATTCTCCGCTTGAAGGCTCCTCACCGTGGCGCGGGGTGCCGACCGCCCGGTGTTCTGCTTTGACCGACTTATGTTCTTCTCTGGCATCGTTCCAAGTAAGGTGATCATCTCGGATTACGCAGGAGATCGAGACCGACCAGCACACGCTCTTCGACGGACAGATTGCCGATCAGCCGCCGCAACGGAGCCGGCAGCTTCTTCACCAGCGTCGGCGCCGCGATGATCTGTTCCTCGCGGGCGAGCTCGGGATGCTGGTATATATCGATCACTTCCAAATCGTAACGTCCTTGGAGATATTTCTCACAGATGGCTCTAATCCTGGAGACCGCTTCAGTCGATCGCGGGGTCATGCCGGTTACATAGAGGCGCAGGATATATTGTTCCTTTTGCCCCTTCGGATCCGTCAGTGCCTCAAATTCCTCGGTCGCGCCGCGATGACTTCGTTGGCTCTTCTTCATCGTTCCTGGGCTTTCTCATCATCGAATCTGGCTGGCCGCAACTGCAATCCGACCAGCGTTCGTTCGGTGTTCGACAGGTCGCCCACAATGCGGCGCAAGGGTTCCGGCAGTTTTCGCACCAAGGTCGGAATCGCCACGATTTGATCGCCGGCCGCCAATTGCGGCTGCCTCAGCAGATCGATCACTTCAATTCTGTAGCGGCCGGGCAGATGCGCCTCGCAGATCTTTTTCAAATTGGTGAACGCCGTAAGCGATTTCGGAGTTTGTCCGGCGACATAGAGTCTGAGTTCCCATGTGTCTTCGCCGGCGATGGCATCTTTGGCCCTTTCCGGCCGGTGATTCTTGCTCGGGTTAGTCATCGTTCACCTCGGTTGATGGTCGCGCTCAACTTTAGGTAGTTGGCCGTCGGCTCTCCGCCGGGTGGCCATGCGTCGTTCGTCGTCAAGCAGGTTTTGCTCGCGGATTTGCACCTGGGTGATCCTGCGATCCGCTTCGTTTTCCTCCGCTTCGAACTCTTTCCGCAAAGCGGTGATCCGCGATTCCAAGGCCTCTCGTTTCCGCTCACGCTCGCGCCGAATGCCTTCAATTTCCTGGCGCCGAGCAAGCGCCGCGGATCTCTCGCGAGATTCCTGGGCTTGCCGCGCCGAACCGGTGAGGACTCCCTCCGGTCCCAGATAGACATCCTGCAGGTCGATTCCCCGGTCCGTGAGCAGAAACTCTCGAATCTGATTCGAATGCGCCATGCCGCGCGACTTGAGAATGTATAACCCGCGATTGCGTTCGCCATTCAGCTCGATGTCACGAAGATAGACCCACGTATCAATCAGCGAAGAAATGTCCACGCCGGTATTCTCGCTGGCTCGGCCTCCCGGAACCAGATTGGTCATCAGAGCTGAGATTTGGTGAACCTTAAGAAAATCGATCAACCGCGTGAGCATCGCTGTGGCATCTTTGAGGGTCCCCGCCTGGACCATGCAGTCGATGGGGTCAAAGATGACGACCTGCGGCTGAAAGCTCAGCACGCGTTGGTGCATCAAGGTCAGGTGCGACTCCAGGCCATAAACTGTCGATCGCACGGCGTGGAAGCGCAGCAATCCTTTCTTGACCCAGGTCTCCAAATTCACGCCAATCGAGCGCATGTTGCGAATGATCTGCCCGGGCGATTCCTCGAAAGCGAAGTAGAGGCACTTCTCGCCGCGGCTGCAGGTTGCCCGCGCGAAATGCGTGGCCAGGCTGGTTTTGCCGGTGCCGGCGGTGCCCGTCACCAGAACGCTGCTCCCGCGGAAATAGCCTGCCCCGCCCAGCATCGTATCCAAACGGGGAACACCGCTTGAAATCCTCTCCTCACTCACCTCGTGCTCCAGCCCCAGCGAGGTAATGGGCAGGACGTTGATTCCATTCTCATCGATCAGGAACGGGTACTCATTCGTCCCGTGAGTCGTCCCGCGATATTTCACGATGCGCAGCCGTCGCGTGGTCACTTGATCGATCACGCGATTATCGAGAAGGATCACACAATCGGAGACGTACTCTTCCAAGCCGTGGCGCGTTAATTGTCCTTCCCCCCGTTCGCCCGTGATGACCGCAGTCATCCCTTTGGTCTTGAGCCAGCGAAAAAGGCGGCGCAACTCGGCTCGCAAGATGGCGGTATTCGACAAGCCGGCGAACAAGGCTTCCAGCGTATCCAAGACCACCCGCTTCGCCCCAATGCTCTCGATGGCATGGCCTAGGCGGACGAATAAACCTTCAAGATCGTAGTCGCCGGTCTCATCGATTTCGCTGCGCTCGATTCGCACAAAATCTACGACGACTTTCTTTTGTTTGATCAAGTCATTGAGGTCAAAGCCAAGCGAGCGGACGTTCTGCGCCAGCTCATCCGCCGTTTCCTCAAAAGCCATGAACACGCCCGGCTCGCCGTGGTGAGTGGCGCCGCGAATGATGAATTCCATCGCCAAAAGCGTCTTGCCGCAACCGGCGCCACCACAAATGAGGGTAGGTCGGCCCCGCGGCAAACCGCCGCCAGTGAGCTCATCCAATCCGTGGATCCCCGTGAGCGTCTTGGGCAGGGTGGCGGGGACAAATTTTTTCTTTCGCGCCGTTTTTGTCATAAATTCCGAGAACTCTGGCAACCGCCACCGTCAGTTCAACTCTAAAGCTGCTTCACTCGCACCCTATTATACTTGCGAATTGACACCATCTCATTGGCTCACTCGACCGGCTTGCGCAGAGTGAACGAGATCACTGCTCCAGCATCGGGCGTGCCCTCCGCCATGGTGCGCCCGCCGTGCCGACGAATGATCCGCCGAACCGTGGCTAATCCAATACCGGTCCCTTCAAAATCCTTCTCCCGATGAAGCCTTTGAAAAACACCAAAAAGTTTATTTGCGTATTTCATGTTGAATCCGACTCCGTTGTCGCGGACGAAAAAGACATACTCCTCAGGCATTGAAACGTCGCAGCCAATCTCGATGCGCGCCGGATCCCGCGGGCGCGTGTATTTGACGGCGTTGGACAAAAGATTGACCCAAACCTGCCGCATCATGTCGGGATCAGCTTGAACTTTGGGAAGCGTTGCAACCTCCCACTCGACGCGCCGTCCTTCTGTCTCGGAACGCAGCTCGTCAATCACTTGGCGGACGAGTTCGTTCATGTCCAGTGAAGTGATATTCAGATCCGTGTGCCCCATGCGAGCAAACGCCAGAAACTGGTCGATGAGGATTCCCAGCCGGACGGCGGATTGTTGGATCAAATCCAGATACCGCCGAGACTCGTCGTCCAGGCTGTCTGCCGCGTGCCTTCGCAGAAGTCCGACGTATCCGCTGACATGGCGGAGGGGCGCTCGCAAATCGTGCGAAACCGTATACGAGAAGGCTTTCAATTCCCGGATGGCGGCCACCAGTTCCTCGTTGCGGCGGTTCAAACTCTGATTCGCTTCGTTCAGCGCTTTCGTTTTGCGGTAGAGATCTACAAATACGGCGACCTTCGATTTCAAGATACCTGGATTGACTGGCTTGGTCAGGTAATCGACCGCGCCGGCGCTATAGCCAGAAAGCACCTGTTCATCTTCGGCATAGTGAGCCGTTAGAAAAATGATCGGGATATCGCGAGTCCGTTTCCGCCCCTTGATGATTTGAGCCAACTCAATCCCACCGGTGTCCGGCATGCGAATGTCGAGTACGATGAGGGCAAAATCGACGTTGATGAGTGCAAGCAGCGCCTCTTGGGCGGACTGCGCCTTGGTTAGCCGATAGTCTGGCCCTTCGAGAATGCTTTCGAGAACCAGCAGATTCTCGGGCTTGTCATCTACCAACAAAATATCAACAGGCGTGATCACATATACTCACCGTCCTCAGGCATCAGACTTCGAAGCGAACTCAAACCGCCCACCTGCCAAAGCTCGTCCTGAATAGTCATGCCCGCAAAGTAGCTGGTCCGTGACCGCGAATCGTCACGAACCAAACAATGCGGCGCCGGGAAAATCGTTGTTCCTCATCAGCCGTTTCTATTCCAATCAGGCAGTGCTCCCTCGCCTTCCTCCCTTTTTCAATTCCCGGGCGCGGAGGATCCAAGAATCTCGGCTAATTCCGAATCGTAACTGGGGATCGAACGCATTCTCGTCTCCGCGACCGATCAGGACGATTGAACGGTGCCCTCCTCTTCCGTACTGCATTTTGCAATCGTCGGCTCGAATAGAGCTGCATTTTGAATGAGTTTTGCGCCCTTCCGGCGGGAGCGTCAGCTCATTTCACGGTCTTGCCTTTGACGGGATTCGGAGGATCGGCAACGTGGCAATCAACGCTCATTGCGACCGAGGAGGAGCAATCGCGAATGACCAGCGAAGACAAAATGGGCGGCGGTAAGATGGTTCAACGCCATACGTCGGATGGTTTGTCTACGTCAGATTCGGATCACGCGCAGTTTTTTTGATGGGATCTTTGCGGGAGCGCCATGCTCTCGCGGACTCCAGCTCGGTCAGCCAGCGATCAGATCGCAAGTTCGCTCACCTGGAGGTTCTCATTCCTCAATCGAGAACATTCGACGTTTCGCATACGCAAAATGCAAATCGTAACATTTTGGAAACGGCATTGTGCACCCAAAATCGTGAGATTCTCGACGACTCTCGCAGAGCGGATAAAATGCATTCGCCTGTAGGCTTTGCACTTGCGCTCCTCGCCGTGGAACTGGCGGCTCCTTTGCTAAGGAACTTCATCAGCATGCAATTGAATCTAAACTCTAAAATCGGGACCATCCGGGCCTTTCTCACCGCTCAGACTCACTCCAGTTCCCGCTCTCCGTCGGGATATTTCACAGAGATCTCTCGCGCTTTCTTCGGCCTCTGCAATGGAATCTTTTTCGAATGGTCTGGCGCTCCGGACAGCGCCATCGATTCAACCACCCGAGAAGCGAAGCGTCTCGCCTATGAGATGAAGCAATCCCTGGGAATCAAAGGTTTCGTTCTGAACCTAACCGCTTCTTCCTCTTTTGCGGCGGGGTTGTCGGCTTGCTGGGATGCAGCCCGCCCTTGTCTGGAGGCGCCGGAATTGGAGGACGCCGTCGCGCAGTTGCGGGCCGAAACCTCCCGTTTCGCGGAGGTTTGGGATGACACCACTCAGAAGTCGTCGTTACGGCTGAATCGCGAAGAGGCAGCTCAGCTCCAAGTCGGCCTGGATTTCTATCATTATCTCCTGCCGAGGATGTTGGTCCTCACCTCCGGGCTTCGTCTGGCTTGCGATCAGGAATTGCTCAAACGCGGAGGAGCCGAAGAGCGAATTCCAGAAGGATTCGGTGTGCATCCGGATGGCTGGTGTAACCTCTTTCAAACCATCCGAGGGATCTTGGGGGTTGCTCCTGTCCCCGGCGCTGCCCGCATGGCTCGAGCGTGGTCGGGTTATCTGGCCGTTGCCTCCGCTCAGCTTAAGCCCGTCGTTCGAGGTGAAAACTTCCGTCGCGCAGCAGAGCAGCTGCACAAGATTTCACGTCAGCTGGCGCCCGGCTTTCAGGATCGGATTGGCTCGGTGGAAGTGGACAATCTCGAAGGTATCGCTTATCAGCTGCGCAAACTCGAGGCGCTCCTGCCCTCCCTCATCATCAGCATCACACAGCTGCAGCTTTCCTTTCGGCCCGCCGATCTGCTCGCCTCGCCGACCCGCTCAGTCAAGACTTCGCTTGCTCGCCAGTCCAGGAACTGGCGCCGGAGCGGCCCAGCCAAAGAAGGAACATTCTCCCGCCGTCCAGCGCCGATTCCAGCCAATCAATATCTTATCGCTGCTAAGTGCTTAACCTCGCACCAGCCACAATGATTAACCTTGGCCGTCTCCGCTGGAGGTTACTTTGGTCGCAGTTTGCCATTTGCGCTTGCGCTGCTCTCACGTGCGGTGCCGCGCCAGCCACCGTGCGCTTAAACGAATTCCTTGCTTCCAATGTGAGCGAAGGCGGGTTGGTTGACGAGGATGGCCAACAAGTGGATTGGATCGAGGTCGTCAATGGCTCCACCGCGCCGGTCAACCTGGAGGGATGGTCGTTAACCGATGACCAAGACAATCCCGACAAATGGATTTTCCCATCCATTATCCTTAATCCAGGGCAATACCGGATCATCTTTGCTTCGGGAAAAGACCGACGGCTCACGTCCGGTAGTCTCCACACCAATTTCAAACTAAATCCATCCGGGGATTATCTGGGATTGTTTGATCTCGCCCATGGGGCCGCGGCGGTCAGTGAACTGTCGCCCAGCTATCCCGAGCAACGCCCGGACTATTCCTCCGGAGCAGATGCCGCGGGGAATTGGGTTTACTTTCAAAACCCGACCCCAGGAGCGCCGAACAACGGGGCTTCTGTCGTATCAATCGTCCAGGACGTTTCCTTCAATGTCAGCAGCGGAGTCTTCAGCGAACCCTTTGGGTTGGTGTTGGCCAGTCCAACGCCCGGCTGCACCATTCGCTACACGTTCGATGGAAGCGAACCCAGCGCGAGCAGCGGCACCGTTTATGGCAGCCCACTTGTTATTAGCGCGACCCGATTCATTCGCGCAGCTGCTTTCAAATCGGGGTCTCTGCCCGCGAAAACCAAATCCCGGACCTATCTGTTCACCTCGGATGCAGGGCTGCTTTCGTTGCCGATTGTAAGCCTTGGAATCCGTCCGAACGATTGGCTCGGGCGCTCGGGCATCATCGGAATCCAGGGCGGCGTCTATGATCCGATAGATTGCTGCTTCTCCAGCTGGCGGCGCACAAGTCCCAGCGACTATTTCAATCCTGCAGAAACCGGCCTGGCTTGGGAACGAACCGCCTCATTGGAGATGCTCCCTTGGCGGGGGGAAAAAGGGTTTGCCGAAAACTGCGGCATCCGGGTTCACGGCAGCGAGTCGAGCCGGCTGACCTATCAACGAGACAGCCAGTTTTCCTACAACCTGTTTTTCCGAGGAACGTACGGCGAGGGAACGCTGAACTATCCATTGATGCCTCAATCGGGGGTTAAATCGTTCGACAGCCTGGTTCTGCGGGCGGGCCATAACGACAGAGTCGAGCATGGCGGGATCTTCGCCACCGATGAATTGATGCGGCGACTCTACTCCGACATGGGTCAGGCCAGCAGCCGAGGAACCTTCATCCAGTTGCTCATCAACGGAACGCCCAAGGGCCTTTACAACCTGACCGAACGGATCGACAAGGATTGGGCCAGGTTTTGGTATGGAGGAGCGAATGACTGGGATGTGATCGGGCCCTATTCAGTCGCGCAAGATGGAGACCCCCTCGAGTGGTTCTCGATGCTCGACTACGCCATCAACCAAAATTTATCCTCGGCGGCCGCTTACCAGGAAATCGAGCGCCGGCTCGATCTGGTGAACTTCGCGGATTACCTGCTTCTAAACATCTACGCGGATTCCCGGGATTGGACGCAGAACAATTGGCGGGCGTTCCGCGAACGCGTCAGTGGCGGAAAGTTCCGCTTTACCGTTTGGGACGCAGAGTCTGCCTTGGGCTTGGGTGATGATCCCGTTACTTCCAACAATATTACCAATCCCGAGGAGCTGGGAAAAACTGGCACCGACTACCACAACATCCCGGTGGAGATCGCGCTGTTGTATCATCAATTGAAGGCGAATCCCGAGTTCAGACTCCTCTTCGCCGACCGCGTCCAGAAGCATTTCTTCAATGACGGAGCGTTGACGCAAATCGCCATACTCAAGCGTTTCGAGGAACTGCGGCAAAATCTTGCTGGGGTCATCCCCGCAATGCCCACTTATATTCCCGACCGCTGGGTCCCGCAGCGGGAAGCAAACATGATGCAACAGTTGGCAAATGCTTCCTTGCGCTCGACGGTTGCAGCCCCGTCCTTCAATCAACACGGCGGAAAAGTTGCCTCCGGATTTTCGCTCACGATGCGGGCCGGCGGCAGCACGATCTTTTACACGCTCGATGGCACGGATCCACGCGTGCCGTTCACCGGCGCGACTTCTTCGGGCGCCAAAACTTATTCGGCCGGGGTCGCTCTGAACCGCAGTTCGGTCGTCAAGGCGCGAGCCAGAAGCAGTGGGGTTTGGAGCGCCCTAACCGAGGCGGAGTTTACCGTCTCGACCCTCGGGACCTCGCTGCGGTTCACCGAGATCATGTACAACCCGGCGGGAGGAGATGCCTACGAGTTTGTCGAACTGCAAAACTTTGGCAGCACCGCAATCGATTTGAGCGGAATGAGCGTGGAAGGAATCGGGTTTGTCTTCCCCAACGGATCAACCATCGACCCTGGTTCGACGATCGTGTTGGGCTCTGCCTTGGACCCCACCGCCTTCGCCGCGCGCTATCCAGGGGTTATCGCCTACGGAACGTTTGCCGGTACCCTGTCGAACGGTGGGGAGCGACTGGCGTTGCTCGACCGCCACGGACAGACCATCACCTCCGTTGCCTACGACGACGAAAGCGGCTGGCCGGTTTCGGCTGATGGACGCGGCTCTTCGCTGGAATTAATCGACTCCAACCGCGGGCCCAATGACCCGGCGAATTGGCGGGCTAGTTCCAGCATTGGAGGCACCCCGGGGAATGGCCCAGTCGCCGGCCCGACGCCGCGGGTGCGGATCAATGAAATCATGGCCGAGAACATTTCTGCAGTCACCAATGGCGCGAGCTACCCGGATTGGATTGAACTGCAGAATACCAGCGGTTCGCCCATTGCTCTCGAGGGCTGGAGCCTGAGCGATGATGGAAATGCGACGAAATTCGTGTTCCCATCGGGTGTTACTCTTCCCCCTAATGGTTACCTGGTGATTTGGTGTGACGCGCAGACCGGCGATCCCGGTCTCCACGCGGGCTTCGCGCTGGACGCTGATGGCGAGAGCGTTTTTCTCTACGACTCCGCCAGCAATCGAGTGGATGCCGTCGGATACGGATCGCAGGTTCCGGATTATTCCGTCGGCTTTAGCCCATCCGGTTGGAAACTGAATCTTCCCACTCCGGGGAAAGCGAATGCCGTTGCCCTGTTGGGTTCATCAACAAGTCTGGCCATCAACGAACTGCTGGCCAATCCCGTGCCGGGCGCCGACGACTGGCTGGAACTCTACAACCGCGACATAACCCGGCCGGTTGCGCTGGCCGGCTTGTTTTTGGCCACCAGCAATTCGTTGTTCCAGTTCACCTCGCTCTCGTTTGCGCCTCCTGGCGGACATGTGCAGCTCTGGGCGGATGAAAAGACTGGTCCTCGTCACGTGGATTTCAAACTGTCGGCTGAGGCTAATGCCATTGTGCTCTTCGATGAGGATGGCGGAGAGATCGACCGGGTGACCTACAGCGCGCAACAAGAGGGCGTCTCTCAAGGATTGTTACCCGATGGCGGCGCCTCGATTGTCTCATTCCCCCTCCCTACTCCCGGCTTCAGCAACTCGTTGCCCGCATACGACGGCCCAGTTCTGAACGAAGTCCTCGCGCGGAATCGAACTGGTGCAACGGATTCCTTGGGTCGCCGCGCTCAATGGGTCGAGCTCTATAACCCCAGTAGCACTGCCTTCGATCTTGGCGGAATGCAGTTGAGCACTGCCTTCAACAAAACGGCGGGCTGGACCTTTCCATTGGGGGCGACGATTGGGAGTCAGGGCTATCGAATCATCTGGTTCGATGCCTCACGACCAGCGTCCAGCCTCAACGAGACCGATCTAAACTCAGGCCTGTTCCTTAGCGGCAACGGTGGCGGCGTCTACCTCTTCAGCCCGGCGGGACACCTGGTGGACAAAGTCGAATTCGGCTTTCAAGTGCAAGACCGAACGGTCGGGCGCAGCGCAGGCCAATGGCGCTTGCTCGCGAGTCCAACTCTCGGCGCCGGCAACTCCGCGCCCGCTTCCCTCGCCGCGCCGACCAATGTCCGGATCAACGAATGGATGGCCCAAGCCACCAATGGCAGCGACTGGTTTGAACTTTACAACGCAAGTTCCCAGCCCGTCGATCTCAGTGCGTTATTCTTGACGGACGATCCTTCCATCGCGGGCGTCACGAACTCTCCAATCAGACCATTGAGTTTCATCGACCCATTGGGCTGGGTGAGATGTGTCGCGGACAGCGAGCCACAAAAAGGGCCCAATCATGTGAATTTCAGCATCAATAGCGACGGAGACACGCTTCGCCTTTATTCCACCAATCGGATCACCATTGATAACATCTATTATGGCCTGCAGCTACCCGGCGTTTCCCAAGGGCGTCACCCGGATGGAGGGCCTAATGCCAGCAGCTTCACCACACCCACTCCCGGCGAGAACAATTCCCTTGATAGCGACAACGACGGGGTCCCGAACTCCTGGGAGACAGCCAATGGCTTCAGCAATAGCAATCCCGCCGATGCAGCGCTGGATCCCGATGGAGACGGATTTAGCAACCGAGCGGAGTATCTCAGCGGAACCAATCCAAGAAGCAACCAGAGTTACCTCATGGTCGAATCGGATTCGATCGCCCATCGCATCCATTACCTCCGTTTCCGGGTGGCACCCAATCGGTCTTATTCGGTGCTCTACAGTCATTCAGCATCCAACGGGCCTTGGTCGAAGCTGACGGATATCGAGCCTCAGCCCGACCCGACCGCGATGGTCGTCACCGACCCGATTACTAGCGGCAGCCCAACGAAATTCTACCGACTAGTTACGCCTGCGATTCCGTGAAGCCCTCCATGAACCGCCCTCCGCAGGAGCCTTCTCCCCCGACTTTGGGGGAGAAGGTGGCCTCGACCAACGGGAGAGGCCGGATGAGGGGGAGCAGTCCGCGGTTCAAGATGCTCTCCATCCACCGGAACATCTTGCTCCTTTTCGTGTGCTCGTGGATCGGCGCCGAGGTCAGCCGGGGAGATGACGTGATCATCAATGAGATCATGTACCATCCGTCCTCCGAAAACCCGCTGGAGGAATACATCGAACTGCTCAATACCGGGACCAACGAATTGGTCCTCAATGGCTGGCGGTTCAAGTCTGGGGTTCAATTCACATTCACCAACACGACTCTCCGCCCCGGCGCCTATCTGGTCGTAGCTGCTGATCTCGCTGTCTTCCGACGTAAGTATCCCGCCGTGCAGAATGTCGTGGGCGGTTGGTCGGGACGCCTGAGTAATAGTGATGAGGAGATTCAGTTGGACGATACCCTCGGCAATGGAGTGGACAGTCTGCACTATGCCAATGAAGGCGATTGGAGCATCCGACGACAGGGTCCGCTCGATCACAATCATCGCGGATGGAAATGGTCAGCCGACCACGACGGGGCCGGAAAATCGCTCGAGCTGATTAATCCCAAGTTGCCGAGCAGGCATGGACAGAATTGGGCGGCAAGCACGGCCGGGCAAGGAACTCCTGGCAGGATAAACTCCGTTGCGCGCACAAACATTGCTCCGCTCATCTTTCAGGTCACCCACTTTCCGGTTTCTCCAAAATCAACCGAGTCCGTTGCCGTCACTGCTCGGTTCTTGGACGAACTTCCCACGGGAGTAACGGCCTCATTGCATCATCGCGTCGACGGCACGACTGCGTTCGAAACTTCCGAGATGTTCGATGATGGCGCGCATGGCGACGGGGCGGCTGCAGATGGATTCTTTGGTGCGGTGTTGCCCGCGCGACCCGATGGCACGATTGTCGAATTCTATGTGAGGGCCCGCGACCTGCAGGGAAACACCCGGACTTGGCCAGCCCCCATCCAGCCGTCAGGAACGCAAGAGGCCAATCTGCTCTATCAAGTCCGGGACAGTGTCTATGCCGGGCAACAACCTCTCTACTTGCTCATCATGAAAGAGGTCGAGCGCGCGGAGTTGGATTACATCGGGGACACTCTGCCGGACGCGCTGAGCGATGCCGAGATGAACGGGACGTTCATCGGCCTGGACGAACTCGGGACTGCGCTGCACTACACCGTTGGGATTAGAAATCGAGGGCACGGCGGGCGGACAGCACGACCAAATAATTACCAGTTGAACTTTCCCAACGATCGGCGCTGGCGAGATCTCCGGGCGATTAATCTCAACACGCAGTTCACTCATGCGCAACTTGCCGGGAGCGTCCTCTTCCGCAAATCAGGCATTCCCGCCGCCGTGGCGACGGCGGTCCAGGTCCGCGTCAACAATACCAATCTTGCCAGCGCAGGCTCCCCGCAATTCGGCTCTTATGTCGCGCTGGAGTCCCTCAATAGCGATTTCGCCAGGGATCAGTTTCCCAATGATTCCGCCGGAAACCTCTACCGAGCCAAAGCCGCCGAGTCTCCTTCCACGGCGGAAGCTGACCTTTTCTATCGCGGCCTCAATCCGAGTTCCTATCGAACGACGTACTTCAAAGAGACGAACACCGGCGAAGACGATTGGGCTGATCTAATTGAGCTGACGCGAGTGCTCTCGAACACGCCGGACAATCTGTATGTGCCCGAAGTGAAACGCGTGATCGAGGTGAACGAATGGCTGCGATACTTTGCCATTAACGCCTTGCTCGATAACAACGAGACGGGGATCTACATGGGTTACGGCGACGACTATTCGCTCTACCGCGGAATAGAGGATCCTCGCTTTCTGCTGCTACCGCATGATCTGGATACGATCATGGGCCAAGGCAGTGGTCCCGGAACTACCAATGCCGGGATTTTTCGCGCGACCGACCTTCCGGTCATCGAACGGTTCCTGAAGGGACCGGAATTCCTGCCCCTCTATTATGCGCATCTCCGTGGGATGATTGAGACGACGTTCTCCGCCGAACAACTTCATCCTCTGTTGGAGGATGCTCTGTCCAGTTTCGTTCCACCTGCGACCATCAACGAAATGGAAAGGTTCGCCTCCGTCCGGAATAGCCACGTTCTATCTCTCCTGCCGCACTTGATCTCGGTGGGCGACGCTTGGCAATACAATCAATCCGGGGCGGATTTGGGCACGACCTGGAGGGAGATGGGCTACAACGACAGTTCATGGTCGTCGGGAGAGGGCTTGTTCTTCAGTGAGACGGCCGACTTGCCCGCGCCGAAGAGAACTTCGCTTGCCTTAGGCATCACGACTTATTACTTCAGGAAATCCTTCATCCTGAATCCAGTTTTCACCAATGCGACTACCGGGCTGAAGATCAAGATAGCCACCGTAATTGATGACGGCGCCGTGTTTTATTTAAACGGAACAGAAATCTTCCGTCTGGGGATGCCAGAGGGCCCGATCAACGCTTCGACACTTGCTTCTCGCCCCGTCGGTGACGCTGAGTGGGAAGGTTCTTTCACCGTTCCAGTTGATCACCTGCTTATCGGAACCAACCTCCTCGCCGTCGAGTTACACCAGACCGATCCGACCAGCAGCGATGTGGTCTTCGGAATGACTCTCGACATGGCGATTGAGCCGATCAGCACGGTGCCCAGTGCCGTGGTCCTCAACGAAATCCTGGCGAACAGCGTCAGTGGCCCGATTTCGAGCGATCCACCCTCCGATTGGCTTGAACTCTACAATCGTTCGCCCAACCCAATCGATCTCTCGCACACAGCGTTGTCCGACAACAAAACTCTGCCGCGCAAATGGACTTTCCCCCCCTTCTCCGTTATCCCGGCCAATGGCTTCCTGGCCGTCCGCTGCAACTCCGACCTTCCCGTCTCGCCGGACAATACAGGATTCTCGTTCAAGAAATCGGGCGATCAGGTCTTTTTCTCAGACAAGCCGGCGAATGGCGGACGCCTCCTCGATTCTGTTACTTTCGGCCTGCAAGCCGCAGACTTTTCTATTGCCCGCATCCCCGACGGTTCTTCGACTTGGGCATTGGGCAGGCCGACCAGTGGCGCTGGGAATAGCCCGGCGCCGCTGGGAAACGCCGCATCATTGAAGATCAACGAGTGGATGGCGGCGCCGACCACCGGCGACGATTGGTTCGAATTGTACAACCCGGGTAACGCCCCGGTCAGCCTTGGCGGATTATTCCTCAGCGACAGCCTCGTGAATCGAACAGAGTCTCGTATCCCCGACCTCTCGTTCATCGGGACGGGAGCGGAAGCATACCAAGAGTTCAAAGCGGATGGAAATCGCTCGAAAGGAGCTGACCATGTTGGTTTCAAGCTCAGCAGCACGGGCGAAACAATCGCCCTTTTCACTGCCGGCGGAGAAGTGATCGATAGCGTCAGATTCGGCTCCGCTTCACTTCCGCAAGAACCCGATGTTTCTCAAGGCCGGTTTCCCGATGCCTCCGACACCGTCACCTCCTTCCATGGAGCGGCGACTCCGGGACGGAGCAACTCTCTCGCTCAACGACAAGAGATCGTTCGTTCGGGCAATAACTTGCTGATCCGCTTCTACGGATACGCAGCTAATTCCTATACCGTGCAATACGCTGACTCACTCTCAGGCACGATTTGGGTCACCCTGCAAAACATATCCCCGGCGGCTAGCGGACCGATCGAAGTCGTGGACACAATTCAGAGTGGCAACAAGTCACGCTTCTATCGCCTCGTCACGCCGGCAATCCCTTGACGTATGCGAATTCTACAATTCGATTCACGGCTTTCGTGTCTCGCGGCTTGTTTGATCCTTCAGGGCGGTTCGCCTGGCCTCAGGGCCAATCCATCGCCTAACCTCCAATTCACAGTCGAGATTCTCAGCCCAAACTCAGCGACCAGCACTCTCGTGGCAACC
>JADMIO010796625.1_pt1 | contig 16838 bp, 18 predicted proteins | sample 8958161 | NCBI WGS metagenome assembly JADMIO01 (sample SAMN16585339, study PRJNA669376) | soil metagenome | isolation source: Crop rotation soil | place: USA: Cullars Rotation, Alabama | collected 2011
CTTTCCCCCCGGTCGTCGACGGGCTCGGCGTGCGCGCGGTCGTGACGGTGCGGTCGCGGCAGGGGAGGGTCGTCTTCCGGAGGACGACCGGGACGATCACGGTCCACGCCGGCCAGGCCTACTCCGTGCCGTGGCAGCCGGGTCAGGCGCTCCACGGGACGTTCGGCTACTGCGTGCGGACGGTGACTCCCGCCGCCGCCTCGTCGCCCTCGAGCTGCAGTACGGTAACGCTGCACCGATGAGCAGGCGCTGCGGACAATGAACGTCACCGAGCTCCGGGTCGCGCTCACCGTCGCGAATTTCGACGAGGCGCTCGCGTTCTACCGGAACGCGGTCGGGCTCGAGCAGATCGCGGACTGGAGCACGGAGAACGGCCGCGTCGTCGTCCTCAACGCCGGACGCGCGACGCTCGAGCTCTTCGACGAGGCGCAGGCGGAGTTCGTCGACGAGATCGAGGCGGGCCGCCGCGTCTCCGGCACGGTGCGGCTCGCGCTCGAGGTCACCGACAGCGGCGAGACCGCGCGCCGGCTGATCGCGGCCGGCGCCGAGGAGGTTGCACCGCCGGTGACGACGCCGTGGGGCGATCGCAACGCGCGCGTGCGCACGCCTGACGGGATGCAGCTGACGCTCTTCACCGGTCACTAGTGGCGACGATGCGAGACCTCGATCGGCTCGCGCTCGCGCTGCCGGAGGTGACGAAGGAGGTCTCGGAGGACGGACGGCCGTCGTATCTCGTCCACGGCAAGATGTTCTGCTTTCATCGCAGCCGCCGTCCGGACGCAATCGACGCCGAGACGGGCGAGCGCATGGCCGATGTCCTCATGTTCCGCGTCGACGGCGCGGATGCGAAGGAGCTCACGCTCGCCGACCCTCGCGGCATCTTCTTCACGACGCCGCACTTCAACGGCTATCCGGCGGTTCTCATCCGCATCCCTGATCTCAAGCAGCTTGATCGCAGCGAGCTTCGCGACCTCGTCGTGGACGCGTGGCTCACACGCGTGCAGAAGCGCGTCGCGAAGGCCTGGCTCGCCGAGAACGACTGATGGACGTCCGGTACGCCCGGAGCGGCGACATCGACATCGCCTACCGGACGCTCGGCGACGGGCCTCTGACGATCGTCATCGTCGCGGGGGCATTCACGAATCTCGAAGTGCTCTGGGAGAACTCGGACTACCGCCGCTTCTGCGAGCAGCTCGCAGCGTTCGCGCGGGTCGTGCAGTTCGACAAGCGCGGCATGGGTCTCTCCGACCGCGTCGAGGTCGGGACGCTCGAGGAGCGGATGGATGACGTCCGGGCGGTGCTCGACGCGGTGGGAAGCCGCGATGCAGTGCTGATCGGGTCGTCTGAGGGCGGCCCGCTGTCGATGCTCTTCGCCGCCACATATCCCGAGCGGACGAAAGCGCTCGTGCTGTGCGGTGCCGAGGTGAAGGAGGAGACGACGGACGACTGGCCGTGGGGCGAGTCGACTCGTGCCGAGTTCGACGACCACATCGTGAAGACGCCGGAGCGCTGGAGCGCGCCGACGCCGTCGGTGCGGGCGTTCCTCGGCGAGGAAGGCGACACGCCGGAGGCGCGCGAGTGGCTCACCCGGCTGCGTGTCCAGGCGGCGACCCCGCGCGTCGCGGAGGCTTTCATGCGAATGGCCTTCGACATCGACGTGCGACACGTCGTCCCCGCGGTGAAGGCTCCGACCCTCGTCATCCATCGGGCCGGCGACCGGGTCTGCCACGTCGAAAACGGCCGCTTCCTCGCAGCGTCGATCGCAGGCTCGAAGTACGTCGAGCTCGAAGGCGAAGCCCACATGCCCTCGGCGGGCGGCGGCGACGAGATCATCTCCGAGATCCGCGAGTTCCTGACGGGCGTGCGCGAGCCCGCCGAGCCTGACCGCGTGCTCGCGACGCTGCTCTTCACCGACATCGTGGGTTCGACCGAGAACGCGCGCCGGCTCGGGGATCGCCGCTGGCGCGAGCTGCTCGAACGGCATCACGACGCAGTGCGACGCGAGCTCGTGCGGTTCCGCGGCCGCGAGGTGGACACCGCCGGCGACGGATTCTTTGCGGTGTTCGACGGGCCTGCCCGCGCGATCCGCTGCGCGCGCTCGGCGGTCGATTCCGTGCGCGGGCTCGGGCTCGAGATCCGTGCCGGGCTGCACACGGGTGAGGTCGAGCTCTCGGGCGACTCCGTGCGTGGAATCGCGGTGCACACGGCAGCGCGCGTCGCAGGCCTTGCGGGCGCGAGCGAAGTGCTCGTGTCGGGGACCGTCAAGGATCTGATCGCGGGCTCCGGCATCGAGCTCGCGGACCGCGGCGTCCGGGAGCTGAAGGGGATTCCCGGCGACTGGCGGGTCTACGCCGTCGTGTAGGGCCGGCGGCTCGTAGGCTGACGGAGTGCGTCCGACGTTGTACGAGTTCGCAGGCGGGAGCGAAGCGTTCATCGCGCTCGCGCGAGCACACCACGCACGCTGCCTCGCCGACCCGGAGCTCAACCATCCGTTCTCCCACGAGGACCAGCACCCGCAGCACGTCGAGCGGCTCGCGGCGTACTGGGGCGAGGTGCTCGGCGGGCCCGCCGTGTACTCGACGGACTGCGGGGACGAGTCGGGCGTGCTGCGGTTGCACGCGGGCCACGGCGACATGGGCGATCTCGGCGAGCGGTTCCTTGCCTGCTTCGTCGCGGCGATGGACGACGCGGCGCTGCCCGGCGACCCCGAGTTCCGCGCGGCCCTGACGGCGTACATGCGCTGGGCGGTCGACCGGGTTCTCGCCTATCCGGACGACCCGGAGCTCGTTCCCGGAGGCCTCGCGACGCCGCGCTGGGACTGGGACGGACCGGTCTCGGTCGATAGGGCTTGATTCGAGGGCGCTCTGTGCCGATCTAGACAAACGTGGAAGCGGCTCCCACCCCCTGGCGGCCCCTTGGACGTCTGCTCGTTGAGCAAGGCCTTCTGACCGAGGAGGAGCTCGAGCGCGCGCTCGAGCAGCAGTCTGCGACGGGCAAGCGGCTGGGCGAGACGATCGTCGAGCTCGGCTTCGTGTCGCATCCGGCGCTCTCCCGTGCGCTCGCCGAGCAGTACGGGATCGAGCTCAAGGCCGAGTCGGGCTTCGGCACCGGTCTCCGCGCAAAAATCGAAGGACATCACGAGCGGAAGCGGATCGCGTTCGGCGTTCCGCGCCTTCGTCTCGTCGATCCCGACCCGGCGGAGGTCGAGGAGCAACGAGAGGCCGACGTCCTGACCGAGGACGAGGCTCTGCACCTCGGCGAGCTCGAGGAGCACTGGGCGAAGCTTGCAGCCGCCGAGGAGATGCTCGCCGAGACGCAGAAGGAGCTCGACGTATGGCGCGGCGCCGCCTCGCGCCGGCGCGACCAGGTGCAGCGTCTCTTCGCGCTGATCCAGCGGCGCGAGCAGCGCCTCGCTGCCGAGGCTGCCGAGGCGCGCGAGCGCGACCGGCGCGAGCTGGACGACCTGCGCCGCTCGGTCGAGCGTCGCGGCGATCAGGCGCACCGCGTGCTGGCGCTCATCCGCCGTCGCGAGCAGAAGCTGCTCGACGCAGTCGAGGCCGCACGCGGCGAGCACGAGGAGGAGCTCGGGCGCCTGCGGAAGGCCTATGAGGACCTCGTGGAGGACCGCGTCGCGGAGCAGGCAGAGCTCGCCGAGGTGCGCCGCGCATTCGATGAGCTGTCGCAGGCGCGCGAGTCGGAGCAGGCAGCGGTCGCCGAGCTGCGCCGGCTGCTGGACGACGCGGGGCAAGCCCGCGAGTCGGATCAGAGGGAGATTGCGGAGCTCCACCGAGCGCTCGAGGAGTCGTCCCGAACGCGCGAGGAAGAGCTGGCCGAGCTCCGGCGCGCTCTCGAGGAAGCGGCCGGCGGCCGGGAGTCGGAGCAGGCGGAGCTGGCTGCGCTACGGCAGTCCCTGGAAGAAGCGTCGAGCGTGCACGCGGCGGAGCGGGCGGAGCTCGAGCAGGTGCGGGAGGCGCTCCGGGAGGCATTGCAGTCGCGCGACTCCGGGCAGCAGGAGCTCGCGGCATTGCGGGATGCGCACGAGTCGGTGCAGCGTGATCTCGACAACCTGCGGGGGGCGTTCGAGGACGCAGCGCAGGCACGGGAGTCGGCACATGCCGAGCTCGCCGACCTGCGGGCTGCGCATGCAGCAGCTCAGGGCGAGCTGCGGCAGCAGCTCGAGGAGGCGAGTCATGGGCATGAGGCTGCTCGCGGCGAGCTCGAGGAGGTTCGTCGTGCGTTCGAGGAGTCGTCGCAGGCGCGCGATTCGGAGCTCGGCGGGCTGCGGCAGCAGCTCGAGGAGGCGCAGCGCGCGCACGAAGCTGCTCGTGGCGAGGTCGACGAAATTCGGCGCGCGCTCGAGGAGGCGTCGCAGGTGCGCGAATCGGAGCTCGGCGGGCTGCGGCAGCAGCTCGAGGAGGCGAGTCGTGGTCATGAAGCTGCTCGTGGCGAGCTCGAAGAGGTTCGTCGCGCGTTCGAGGAGTCGTCGCAGGCGCGCGAATCGGAGCTCGGTGACCTGCGGCAGCAGCTCGAGGAGGCCCAGCGCGCGCACGAAGCTGCTCGTGGCGAGGTCGAAGAAACTCGTCGCGCGTTCGAGGAGTCGTCGCACGCGCGCGAATCGGAGCTCGGCGGGCTGCGGCACCAATTCGAGAACGCGCAGCGCGCGCACGAGGCTGCGCAGGGCGAGGTCGAGGAGCTCCGGCGCCTCGCGGCGCGCCGGTCGGACCAGGCGCGCCGGCTGCTTGCACTCGTCCGCCGGCGCGAGCAGCGGCTGCTCGACGAGGTCGGCGGAGCGCGCGAGGACCAGGACCAGGAGCTCGCAGAGCTGCGTCGCGCGCTCGAAGAGTCGTCGCACGCCCGTGAGTCCGCGGTGGGCGAGCTCCGGCAGCAGCTCGAGGACGCGAATCGTGGGCATGAGGCTCTTCGCGGCGAGCTCGAAGACGCTCGGCGCGCGCTCGAGGAGTCGTCTCGTGTGCGGGAATCCGAGGGGAGCGAGCTCGAGGAGCTACGGCGCCTCGCCGCGCGCCGGAACGAGCAGGCGCGCCGGCTGCTTGCACTCGTCCGCCGGCGCGAGCAGCGGCTGCTCGACCAGGTCGGCGGAGCCCGCGAGGAACAGACCAAGGAGCTCGAGGAGCTGCGCCGCGCGGTCGAGCACCGCGACGAGGAAGCGCGCCGTCTCAATGCCCTCCTCCGTCGTCGCGAGCAGCGAATGCACGAACAGTCGGCCCGTGCGCGTGAAGCGCATCAACGCGAGCTCGCCGAGCTTCGCCGCCTCGTCTCCCGGCGGAGCGCGCAGGCAAGGCGTCTCCTCACGCTCGTCCGCCGCCGCGAGCAGCGGCTGGCCGACGAGGCCGCGCAGGCACGCGAGGAGCTCGCAGCGCTCAGGCAGTCGCTCGCGCGCCGAAGCGAGCAGGCGCGACGCCTCTACGCATTGATCCGCCGTCGCGAGGAGCGGCTCCTCGCCGGCGTCAACGGCTCCGCTTCTCAGGCCGGCGATCCGTCGGCCGGCCACGTGATCTACGTCCAGCTGGCGGGGCGCTACGAGCTGATCGAGAGCGACGGCCCCCTCCCCGAGCCGGGCGCGATCCTCGAGCTCGCAGAGGGCGAGCGCGCACTCGTCGGCTGGATCGGGAAATCGCCGCTTCCGGGCGACCGAAGGCGCTGTGTCTTCGCCCAGCAGTACGTGGCCGCGGCCCAGAATTAACCTCTCGTCGAAAATGTCGATCCGGGTGCGGCTCGTTCGTCGTCCTCGCGACCAACGACATCGACCGACGAGGAGGATCGACCATGAAGTACATGCTGCTGGTCTGCTGGGACGCCGAGCGGATGAACATGCAGGACGAGCCGGAGGAGCCCGTCTCGGGCGACGAGAGCTTTCCGTGGCTCGACGACGTGCAGGCTCGGGGGATCTGGATGACGGGCGACCAGCTCGCGCCGACCCGCCGTGCCCGCACCGTTCGCGTGCGCGACGGCAAGAAGCTCGTGACCGACGGCCCCTTCGTCGAGACGAAGGAGGCGCTCGGCGGGTTCGACATCCTCGAGTGCGACAGCCTCGACGAGGCCGTCGAGATCGCAGCCGCGCATCCAGTCGCGGAGTTCGGGACGATCGAGGTCAGGCCGTTCTTCGGGAACCACGCGTAGCTGCTGACGGTCAGTCGGCGAGGAACGCTTCGAGTCGGTCGCGTTCCTCGTCGACCTCGACCCGAACCGCGCGCGTGAGCTTCGCGAAGGGCTCGACGACCACACGGCCGCCGTCGGCACGCCACGTTCCCGCGACGAAACCGTCGACGAGGAACGTTTGCGCAACGTCGCCGTTCTGCCCGATCACGCGCCTGCGATACGGCTCCGGCAGCACGCGCGTGCGGTCTGCGTGCGCAAGAAGCACGTTGTCCCACTTCGGCAGGAAGCGGACGGGCGCCGGCGTCTCGGGATCGGGCAGCGGCACGCGCCGGACGTCGAGCAGCTCGCGGCCCTGCTCGTCGCGGAAACGGCGCAGCTCGGGCTCGAGGACGCCGAGGGAGCGCATGATCTCGGGCGTTCGCATCATGCTCCACGTGACCATGTCGTTCTTCGTCGCCGGGCCGAACGCGGCGAGGTACCGACGCAGCATCTCGGCGCGCGCGTCGAGCGGGTCGGGTGTCTCGGGCTCGTCGAGTGCGACGAATCGTCCTTGGGGACGGCCGTCCCAGAGAGCCGTCTCGTAGTGATGGAGCAGGTGCGCACGCAACCGCGCCGCCTGCCAGGCGCGGCGCGCGCTCACGCCCTTCAGCCCATGCTCCCGCTCGAGATGCTCGAGCGCATCCGCGGTGATCACGTATCCGTCCGCGGCCAGCGCCCGGATCGACGGCGCCAATTGCTTTGCCACGGACGTCTCCCAGGGGTAGTTGTTCTCGCTCATCGCTGCACGGATGACCGCGTAGTCGCGGGGCGTGACGAGATGCAGCGTCTGTCGCATCACCGTCGCCTTGATCACCGTGCCCTTCGCGAGCTCGCGCTCGAGCGTTGCTCGCTTGAAGCTCGTCGTCCGCGTCCAGATGCCGACGTAGGGTGACCGCGGCCATTGCGCCTGCATGCCGACGAGCCGCTCGATCACGGCGGTGGGCGAGAGGCGCTTCCGCTCGAGCAGGAGCTGGCGCGCGAGCGTTGCGCGGTTCAGCTCGCGCAGCGTGAGGACGCGTTCTGCTTGTGTGCTCATCGGAGCAGCTCCAGCAGTCGAAGCGCATGCCTCGGGGCGTCCGGTTCCTCGTCGTGGCGGAAGTAGACGTACACCGGCTCGGCGGACGCGCGAATGCGCGCCGCGAACTCCTCGTCCGGCGCTTCGCGCCGCCGCAGGTAGCGGAACGGAGCCGGATGCTCGAAATCGTTCACGCGTACAGCCCCGGCTTCGGCCAGGCGCGGCTCGACGCCGTCCCACGACGGATGCTCGAGGTCGAACGCGAGTCGCAGCGACGGGTCGAGCGAGCCGAGCAGCAGCTCGAGCGCGCCCTCGTCACGCGCGGCCTTCATCGAGATCCGCACGACCCCGAGCCGGTCGCCGAGCGCGCTGACGCGCGAGGCGAACTCGTCGATCCCGCGCAGCCGGTGGCCCGGCAGCTTCGGCGCGAACTCGAAACCGTCCGGCGCCTGCTCGGCCCACCGTCTGAACTGATCCTCGGCCGGCAGCCGGTAGCCGGTCGTGTTCAGCTCGACCGTCGTGAAGCGCTCTGCGTAGAACGCGAGGAACGACGCGGGATCCGTGCCTGCAGGGTAGAACGCCGGCCGCCAGCTGGGATACGACCAGCCGGACGTTCCGACCGAGACCCGCTGTAGGGTGGGCGGTCCTTTGGCCACGATGGCAAGCGTGACAGTTCCGGTCGAGACCTTCACCGACGAGGAGCGGGAGCGCCTCGCGCCGCACTTCACGAACCTCGACCGCCCGGTCTTCGGTCTCGTCAACCTTCCCGAGACGGTCAAGGGCGCGCTCTTCGCCCGCTACTCGCGCTACCAGGGGACGCTGCGGCGCCTCTTCCTCGACGAGTTCGCGGACTCCGTGCCGGAGGTGCCTGCGATCGAGGGCTCCGAGGGCGAGCGCGCGGCGAAGCTCTACGAGCGCATCTTCCTCGGCTACGGCGACGACTCGGTCGCCCAGCTCGGCGGTGCGCACATCGCGTGCGAGTGGACCTCGAACATCCTCACGAAGATCCTCCAGCGCCCCCGGCTCGCCGCCTACCTCGAGCAGTCGACGCGCTACATCGCCTACGACGACCGGCTTCCCGGCTTCGGCTACCGCTACCACCGCGACGCGCGCTTCGGGCCGGAGTACGAGCGCGCGCTCGACGACCTCTTCGAGACGTACGCAAGGCTGCTCGAGCAGACGACAGCCTGGGTCGGCGAGTCGTTCCCGCGCGGCGACGGCGAGTCGCCGGCCGCGCACGCGCGCGCCGTCAAGGCGAAAGCGCTCGACCTCGTTCGCGGCGTGCTGCCCGCGGCGACGCTCTCGCATGTCGGCATCTACGCAAGCGGCCAGACGTACGAGCAGCTCGTGCTGCACCTGCTCGCGCATCCACTCGCGGAAGCGCGCACCTACGGGGAGATGCTCCTGACCGAGCTCCAGCAGATCATCCCGAGCTTCGTCGTCCGCGTCCCGCGCGAAGACCGCGGCGGGCGCTGGATCGAGTTCCTGCGCGACCGCCGCGACGCGGCCGACGCAGCGGCCGGGCGATTCGGCCTCCAGGCGACGGGCGCCGCGCCGTCGGTGAGGCTGCTTCGCGCGCACGGGACGGAGGACGAGTTGCTTGCCGCGCTGCTCTTCGAGTCGTCCGAGGCGAGCGAGGACGACACGCTCCGTGCCGTCGCGGCCCTCGGTGCAGACGAGCGCGCCGAGCTTCTCCGCGAGCTCATCGGCGAACGCGAGAACCGGCGACACCGCCCGGGCCGCGGCTTCGAGACTCTGACCTACCGTTTCGAGATCGTCTCGGACTACGGCGCGTTCCGAGACCTGCAGCGCCACCGCCTGCTCACGTGCCAGTGGCAGCGGCTCTCACCCGACCTCGGCGCCGATCTCCCGGACGAGCTGCGACGGGCAGGCCTCGGCGGCCAGTTCGAGCGTGCGCTCGACGTCTCGCGCACCGAGTACGAGCGGCTGCGCGGCGAGGGCTTCGTCGAGGAGGCGCCGTATGCGCTCTCGCTCGCGTACCGCATTCGCTACATCCTCGAGCTCGACGCGCGCGCAGCGCTGCACCTGATCGAGCTCCGCTCGGGCCGCGAGGGACATCCGTCCTACCGTGCCGTCGCGCATGAGATGCGCCGCGCGATCGCCGGCGTGCACCCGAATGTCGCGGCGGCGATGACGTTCGTCGACGACTCGACCGAGGAGCGGCTCGAGCGCCTGCTCAGTGAGATGCGGAACGAAGGGCGTGCTTCCGAAAGCAGCTGAGGACGAGTCGTTCGCAGGCGTCGATGCCGACGGCGAAGAGCTCGAGGGCAACCATTTCGTCCGCTGTAGCTTCCGCGGCGCGGTGCTCGACGGCATCCGCACGGCGAACTGCACGTTCGACGCCTGCGACTTCTCGAACGCGCAGCTGAACGGCTCCGTGCACGAGGGCAGCGACTTCGCGAACTCGATCTTCGAGAACGTCAACCTCTTCGGTGCGACGTTCGAGGAGTGCCGGCTCCTCGGAGTCGACTTCACCGCCGCCGTGCTCACCGGGATCACGATCACGCACGGCGATCTCTCGTACGCCCTGCTCCGCGGGCACGATCTCGCCCGCCTCGATCTGCGAGGGATCAAGGCGCACGAAGCGGATTTCTCCGAGTCGTCGCTCGCCGAGGCCGATCTCCGCAATGCCGATCTCGCACGCGCGGTCCTGCAGAACGCGAACCTCGCCGGCGCCGACCTGCGCGAGGCGAACCTCGACGGCGTCAACCTCAGTCTCGCGCTCGTCGAAGGCGCGCGGCTCGACCTCGCGGGCGCGGTCCAGCTCGCGCGAAGCCTCGGAGCGGTCGTCGACTAGCTAGACCTGCGGGTGCAGCACGATCGGCCCGACGCCGTCGCTGCCCGGCAGCTGCTTCGTCACGACCCAGCTGTCGCCCTTCCGCACGTGGTAGGGCGCATTCAGGTGCACCGAGACCGCGCCGGCCTTTCCGCCGACGACGAACACGCCGCACGGTGCGAATGCCTTCCCGTTGCGCGTGAGGTAGACCTCGTAGTAGCCGTGCTCAGGCAGCTTCGGCAGGCCGGTGACCGAAAGCTCCATCGGCCAGTTGCCCGCCTCGTCGGCGTTCTGGATCACGAGCGACGCGAGCGCTCCGGACGCCTGCTTCGTGCCGACGAGCTTCAGCGTATGCGTGCCGACGAGACCGCTGCCGCTGTTGCCGACCGCGAAGCCCGCGACGAACACGACCGCGAGCACGGCGATCGCCGCAGCGAGCAGCATCAGGCGGCGCTGGCCGCTCCGCCGCTTGCGCGCGAGCGTCATCGCCAGTGTCGGGCCGCGCTCGAGATGCGGCGGAAGCTCCGCGGGCGGCCCGGCTGCGATCAGCAGGTCGTGGACACGCTCGAGGCGCTCGCGCTCGCCGGGCGAGAGCTCCTCGTCCACGATGTCCTCGAAACGTGGATTCATGCCAGTTCTTCTCCTTCGAGCACTCCTGCCAGCCGCGTCAGGGCGCTGCGCGTTCGCGTTTTGACGGTGCCGAGTGGGATGTGGAGATACTCGGCGACCTCGCTCTGCGACATGCCGCTCCAGTACGCGAGCTCGATCACTTCTCGTTCCTTCTCGGGGAGCTCCTCCATGGCGCGGTGCACCCGCCATGACACGTACGAGCGCTCCGCCCGCTCGAGGGGCCCGGGCTCGCCGGACGGCACCTCGGGCGCCTCGGCCGTCGGCTGCTCGTTCCGGGCGCGCATGCGATCGATGATCGCGTTCCGCGCGACCGCATAGAGCCACGGAGCCGCGGGGCCGCGCTCGGGCCGGTAGCTCGCCGCCGACCGCCAGACGGCGGCGAAGATCTCCTGCACCGCGTCCTCGGCCCGGCCGCGGTCCCGGAGCCTGCGCAGGGCGATGCCCATCACCGACCGGACGTAGCGGTGGTACAGCTCCTCGAAGGCGACGCGATCCCGTTCGCCGACCCGAACGAGCAGCTCGGCATCGGTCGTCCCGCTCTCGGCGGTCTCGGGGCTGGGCGCCGGAACGGCACGCAGCCGCGCTGGGGTCTCCAGTGCCAGCTCCATATCCGTTCTATCTCTACGGCTCATGTGGCCCTACCGGATTCGTAAGTCATAGCACCCTTCCGCTTGACGAATCTTTTACGCCCGCCAGCCCGTTCGCCTTACGCGGGAGAGGCACATACCAAGGTGCAAACGACGTGGAGGTCGAAACCATGCCGAGACTCGTCTCCGGAGTGCTCGCCGGGCTCGCCGGCGCCCTCGTCCTCGCCGCCGCGGGCTCAGCTGCGACGAGCACGGTTCAGATCAAGAGCACCGGCTTCTCGCCGTCCTCGCTGACGGTGAACCACGGTGACAAGGTCACATTCAGGAACGTCGACAAGGCCGACCACCAGGTCGTCGCCGACAACGGCTCGTTCGCTTCGCCGATCCTCCACGCCAACCAGTCGTGGACGACGGGCTCGCTGACCGCCGCGGGCACGTTCCGCTATCACGACGCGCTCCATCCCCGCCTCGGCGGCAAGGTCACGGTGAAAGGGCCGCCCCCTGCGGTCTCGCTCGCACTGTCGATCCCGATCGTCTTCTACGGCCAGCCGGTCACGCTCAGCGGCACGGTCTCGTCCGGCGCAGCGAATGAATCCGTCGAGCTCGACCAGCAGCCGTGGGGCCAGCCCTCGCAGACGCAGGTCGCGGTGATCAAGACCGGCACGAACGGCGTCTACTCGTACAGCCTGACGCCGTCGATCTACACGACGTACGTCGCGCGCTGGAAGAACGTCGCGAGCGCGAGCGTCGTCGCCCAGGTCGCGCCGGCGATGCATCTCGTGCCCGGCGGCAGCGGCTACATGAAGGTCACCATCGCGTCGCCCGTGTCCCTCTGGCACCGCCACGTCTATCTGCAGCGGCTGTCGCAGTACGGCCAGTGGGTGAACATCGCCGCACTGACGCTCGGCCAGCAGAACGGACGGCTCTTCCAACCGACTGCCTACCTCCCGAAAGGCAGCTCGCACATTCGCGTTTTCCTGTCTGTCAACCAGGCCGGCAACGGGTTGCTCGCGTCGCACACCGGCACGCAGACCGTCGTTAGAAAGCGGTAAAGAATCGACGTAAGGTTGCCGTAAACCAGCACCGTTTCCGACTTCAAAGGCGTTCTCCGGCGGGAAGGACCCCCGTACCGAAGCACCTGGAGGAGGAAACCGGATGAAACGCATGCTTCTGCTCCCGCTGGCGATCGTGGCGGCGCTCGTCGTCGCCGCATCGGGCGGAGCCGCAACCACGGCAACGAGAACGGTGCAGGTCACCGCGGGCGGCTTCACGCCGGCCGCGATCACGGTGTCGGTCGGCGACTCCGTGACCTGGCACAACGCCGACAACGCGAACCATCAGGTGGTCGCGAACAACGGCACGTTCGCGTCGCCGGTGCTGAAGCCGGATGACACGTACACGCAGACGTTCAACACGGCCGGCAAGGTGAACTATCACGACGCGCTCGCCACGAGGCACACGGGCTCGGTCACCGCGACCGCGCCTGCGGCGAACGTGACGCTCACGGCCGCGTCGCAGACGATCGTCTACGGCGGCAGCACGAAGCTGTCCGGCGCCGTGACGAACCAGGTCTCGAACGAGCCCGTGACCCTCACGTCGAACCCGAACGGGAAGGGCACGCAGTCGATCGCCTCGCAGTCGACCGGTGCGAACGGCACGTTCGCGTTCGGCGTCTCGCCGACGATCCAGACGACGTACCAGGCGCACTGGCGCACTGCGGCGAGCCCGAACGTGACGGTCGACGTCGCCCCGCGCGTCGGCTTCGGCCTCCGCGGCCGGCTGTTCATCGCGAAGGTCACGTCCGACCTGAATTACGCAGGCCACTTCGTGCTCGTGCAGAAGCGCAACGTGATCGGAACGTGGAAGACGCTGAAGCGCGTCTACCTCGGCGGCAACTCGAGCGCCGCGTTCCGGCTGCGTCTCGCGCGCGGCCGCACCGTCCTGCGGCTTGCGCTCCCGGACAGCCAGGCCGGTGCCGGCTACGTTCAGGGCATCAGCCGGCTGATGCCGGTCTTCAAGCGATAGCGCTGTAGCGGCGAGGCGCGCGGGGTCGTTACGACCCCCGCGCCTCGTAGCGCTTCGCCACCTCGTCCCAGTTCACGACGTTCCACCACGCCTCCAGATACGCGGGGCGTTTGTTCTGGTACTTCAGGTAATAGGCGTGCTCCCACACGTCGATCCCGAGCAGCGGCACGTGGGCCTGCATGATCGGCGAGTCCTGGTTCGGCGTCGAGTACGTCGCGAGCCCGGTGCCGTCCCAGACGAGCCACGTCCAGCCGCTGCCGAAGCGCTTGACGCCGCCGTCGATGACCGCTGCCTTCAGGGCGTCGAAGCCGCCGAACGCATCGTCGATCGCCTTCGCGAGGTCGCCCGAGGGCTCGCCGCCGCCGTCCGGGCCCATGATCTGCCAGAACAGCGAGTGGTTCGCGTGGCCGCCTGCGTTGTTCCGCACCGGCATCTGCTTGTCGTCGGGCAGGGTCTCGAGGTTCGTCAGGACGGACGCGACGTCGTGGCCGGCCAGCGGTGTCCCCTCGAGTGCGGCGTTCGCGTTGTCGACGTACGCCTTGTGATGCAGGTCGTGGTGGATCCGCATCGTCTCCGCGTCGATCGTCGGCTCGAGCGCGTCGTAGGCGTACGGAAGATCGGGTAGTTCGAAGGGCATTCGTGCTCCTTTCTCGTTGCCCGTGAGGATATGCTGCCGCCGCTCGGCAGCGTCCCAGTGAGAGGAGCCAGATGTCGCTTGTCTTCCAGTTCGAGGAGATCGCGCCGCGAGAGCTGCGCCCTGAGGTGTACGAGCTCGACGGGATCTCGCGCGCCTCGGTCGAGGCGCACTACAAGCTCTACCAGGGCTACGTCGCGAAGCGGAACGAGATCCTCGGGAAGCTCGCCGGCATCGACCTCTCGACCGCGAACCAGGTCTACTCGGAGATCCGGGCGCTGAAGGTCGACCTGACCTTCGCGATCGGCGGCATCAAGAACCACGAGCTCTACTTCGCGCATCTCGGCGGCGGCGGCGGCGACCCCACGGGGTCGTTCGGTGCGCTCGTGAGGCGCGACTTCGGCTCGGTCGGCGACTGGCGCGCCGATCTCAAGGCGACCGGCATGGCGGGGCGCGGCTGGGCGTGGACCGCCTACGACTGGGACGAAGGCCGCCTCTTCAACTACGTCGGCGACGCGCAGAACACGTTCCCCGTGTGGAACGCGACCGCGCTCGTCGCGCTCGATGTCTACGAGCACGCGTACTTCCTCGACTACCAGACCGACCGCGCGTCGTACATCGACGCGTTCTTCGACAATCTCGACTGGGATGTCGTGAACGGCTGGGTCGACCAGTACGCCATCCCGGGGTAGCCGGCTGTGGTCACCGCGATCTTCGTCGTCGCGGGCTACATCTGCGGCTCGATGCCGTGGGGGCTCTGGCTCGTCCGGATCTTCCGCGGCGTCGACATCCGCACGCAGGGGAGCGGGAACATCGGCGCGACGAACGTCTGGCGGGTGCACGGACGCCGCCTCGGGCTGGCGGCGGTGTTCCTCGACACGGCGAAGGGCTTCGTGCCTGCGCTCGTCGCGACGCTGCTCGAAGGCCACGGCGCCGGCGTGCTCGCCGGCGGCGCGGCGATGCTCGGGCACTATCGGCCGCTGTTCCTCGGGTTCCGCAAGGGCGGCAAGATGGTCGCGACGACGGGCGGCGCGTTCCTCGGAGTCGCGCCGCTCGTCGGTGCGTGCGGCGCAGGCGTCTGGCTCGTCGTCTTCGGGCTGACGCGCTATGCGTCGGTCGCATCGATCACGTCTGCGCTGTCGTTGCCGCTGTGGGCGTGGCTGCTCGGCTATCCGTGGCCGGTGATCGTGTTCGCCGGCGTCGCCGCGCTCGGTGTGCTGCTGCTGCACCGTGCGAACCTCGGCCGCTTGTGGCGCGGCGAGGAGCACCGTTTCACGCGCCGCACGACGACGAGGCCCGCATAGCGGACCTCGTCGCGCTCGACGCGGTGCTCGAGCCTGATTACGCGGCGCAACCTGCGGGAGCTTGCGCCGCCTTCTGCGGCACGGCTCCCTTCGGGATCCCGAGAAACACTGCGTAGAGCTTCACCGTCTGCGAGCCCTCGTTCATCGCCCGGTGCACGTGGTTCGCGGGCTCGACGAACGACTGGCCTTTCGAGACGGTGAACGGCGCACAGTTCCCGACCGTCTTGTCCCACACGGTCAGCGTCCCCTGCTGGATGACGACGGCCACCGGCGAGCCGTGCGTGTGCCAGCCGAAGTCGCCGCCGGGCTTCACCGTGATCCGCTCGACGATCATCGCGCCGCCCTTCGACGTGATTGTCGTCGGTGCCATCTTTCCGACCGCGAGCGGCTGGCCGACGATCGGCGGATTCGCGCCGACCGCGACCGCCGCTACCAGGAGCGCTGCTGCGACCGTGCCGAGTATCAGCGTGGTCTTCATGTCCTCCTCCTTCGATGTTGATGGAACACCGCGTTGGAGGAGACGCTAGGAAGCTGCTGCTTAGCCGCCCCTTTGCGCGGCCTTAGCAGCCCGCTGCGCCGTGCAAAGACCGACGCCGCGTGGGTCGCCTGCGGCCGACAGCACGTGCTCGGCCCGTGTGACGCTGCGCTCGGCGGCGGCGTCGTTGCCGAGTGCCCCATAGAGGTCCGCGGTGGTCAGCCAGGCCCAGCCGGGGAGGTGCCCGCCGAGCGTCGACTCCCAGACCTCCGCGCCCTGTCGGGCGAGCTCCGCCGCCTGCTCGGGATCGCCCGCTCGCTCCTCGGCCAGGCTCCAGCTCACGAGGACTCCGCCGTGACCCGGCGCGTCATCTGCTGCGCGGAAGGCAGCGCGAAGCAGAGCCAACCTTCTGCGCGCTTCGTCGATGTCGCCGGCAAGCGCGACCGCGAGCGCCGCGTCGGTCTCGGTCATCGCGACGGCTCTTCGATCCCCGCGGCGCCGCCGGAGCGTGCGTGCGGCAGCGAAATGCTCGAGCGCGAGATCGGGCTCGGCGAAGGTGCGGGCCGTGTTACCGAGAGCGGTCAACGCGAGCGCTTCACCGGCCTCGTTGCGAAGCGCGCGAAAGCGCTCGAGCGCATCGTCGAGTGCAGCGCGGGCCTCCGAGGCGCGGCCTTCGGTGCGCTCGAGGGCGGCGACGTTGCACAGCGTGTACGCGACGGCCGGTTCGCGAGCGAAACGCGTGAACAGCATGATCGTCTCCTCGAGGATCGCTCGCAGGACGCCGCCTCGTCCTTCCGGAAGCACGGCGAACCCGTACGTGATGCCTTCGAAAAACGGCTCCGTGCCGGGCGGGACACGTTCGAGCTCCGCGAGCGTCGCCTCGAGCTTCGCACGCGCATCCGCAGAGTCGCCCATGTAGAACGGGGCGAGCGACGACGCGCTGAGTGCGGAGGCGCGCACAGCCGGGTCGTCTCCTGCGAGCGCGAGTGCTTCTTCGCACGCCTCGATCGACGCGCCCATGTTCAGTCCCGCCACGTAGAGCAGTCCGGCGCGATGTCGGACTTCCGCCGCGTGCTGCGTGTCTCCGGAGCGTCGCGCGATCGCATCCGCTTCGCGCGCGCTGTCGATGAAGAGCTGCCGCTCGCCGCAGCGGAGCTCCAGCGCGGCCGCCGCAAGCAGCGCGCGGCTGCGCAGCTCGGTCGCTTCGGGGGAAAG
>JADMIO010970591.1_pt1 | contig 16835 bp, 12 predicted proteins | sample 8958161 | NCBI WGS metagenome assembly JADMIO01 (sample SAMN16585339, study PRJNA669376) | soil metagenome | isolation source: Crop rotation soil | place: USA: Cullars Rotation, Alabama | collected 2011
GCGAGGCGCACGCCGTGCTGCAGGAGCCCGTACTCGATGGCATCGACGAGCGCCTCGAGCGACGCGAGGATGATGTTCGGTGACGCTCCGACGGTGCTGTACGTCTGCTCTTCGTAGCGGCTGTCGATGAGCACGCGCGTGGTCGCTTCGGTGCCGTCCTTACCGTCGAGGATGCGCACCTTGTAATCGGCGAGGTGGATCGCGGCGAGGGCGGGGTACACGGGCGTGAGCGCCTTGCGCAAGGCGCCGTCGAGCGCGCTCACGGGGCCGTTGCCCTCGGCGGCGGTGTGGAACACCTGGTCACCCACGCGGAGCTTCACCGTGGCTTCGGCGTACGTCTCGCCGGCGCCGCGCCGCCCGACGCGCGTCTCGTAGTCTTGGACCACGAACAGCGGCTGATAGCCCTGCGCCTTGCGGCTGAGGAGCAGCGCGACGGACGCTTCCGCGCCTTCGTAGGAGACCCCGCGCGCTTCCGCGCGCTTGATGTCCTCGAGCGCTTCCGCGTCCACACCCTCGGCGACCTTCACGCCGAGCTCCTCGGCCTTCGAGAGCACGTTGCCGCGGCCCGAAAGCTCGCTCACGACGACGCGCATCTCGTTGCCGACGAGCGCCGGGTCGACGTGCTGGTACGAGTCCGTGTTGCGCCGCATCGCGGCCACGTGGATCCCACCTTTGTGCGCGAACGCGCTCTTGCCCACGTACGCCATGTGCGTGTCGGGCGCGAGGTTCGCCACCTCCGCGACGAAGCGCGAAAGCTCCGTGATCTCGCGCAGCCGTCCCGGCAGGAGGGCGCGCTTGCCGAGCTTCAGCTCGAGGTTCGGTACGATCACGGAGAGATTCGCGTTGCCGCAGCGTTCGCCGTAGCCGTTGATCGTCCCCTGCACGTGGGTCGCGCCGCCCCGCACCGCCGCGAGCGAATTGGCGACTCCGCAGCCGGCGTCGTCGTGGGCGTGGATGCCGACGCGCGTGCTCGGTCCGAGCGCCGCGAGCACCGTACGCGTGGTCTCCTCCACCATCCACGGCAGGCAGCCCCCGTTCGTCTCGCACAAAACCAGGGTTTCCGCCCCACCGCGCAGCGCCGCGCGCAGCGTCTCGAGCGCGTACGCGGGGTCGCGCACGTAGCCGTCGAAGAAGTGCTCGGCGTCGTAGATGACACGGCGCTTCTCGCTCACGAGGTACGCGATGCTCTCCTCGATCATCTTGAGGTTGTCGTCGAGCGTCGTGCGGAGCACCTCCGTCACGTGCAACGTGGACGTCTTGCCGACGACCGTGCACGCGCGGGTCCCCGCATCGAGCAGCGCGCGCAGGCTCGGATCGTTCTCCGGACCGAGCTTGGCTCGCCGCGTCGAGCCGAACGCCGTGACGACCGCGTGCTTCCACTCGCGATCCTTCGCGCGCTCGAAGAACTCCGCGTCCTTCGGATTCGACCCCGGCCACCCGCCTTCGATGTACGTGACCCCGAACTCGTCGAGCTTCGCGGCAATCCGAAGCTTGTCGTCCACCGTGTAAGAGATGCCCTCGCGCTGAGAGCCGTCGCGGAGGGTGGTGTCGTAGACCTCGACGAAGTCGGGATCGGTACTAAGTGGGCCGGACATTTCAGACTGCTTTCTTGTCTGGCGTCTCGGTGGCGCCAGGACTCGAGGACAATCTCTCGCTCGCGTGAATGTTCGCGAGCACGCGGTTGAGAGCGGCAAGGTACGCTTTGGTGCTCGCGACGATCACGTCGCTGTCGGCGGCGTGGCCGTGGAGGATGGGCGCCTGGCTCGCTCCGCGCTGGGGGTTCACGCGACCGTCTTCGCCGCCGCCGCGCACGCGAACGCTCGCGTGGCCGAGCGCGTCGATGCCTTCGGTGACGTTGTTGATCGAGTACTCGAGAAGCTCGGCCGGGGCCTTGACGATCTCGTCGATCGCGCAGAACACCGCGTGGACCGGTCCCGTGCCGATCGCCGCGCGCGTGACGACCTGCCCATCGGGGCAGAGCAGCCGCACCGTCGCCGTCGGCATGCCGTTCGTCCCGCACGTCACCTGCACGGCGTCGAGCTGGTAGTACTCGCGCCCGCGCCCGAACTCGCTCACGGCGAGCGCCTCGAGATCGGCGTCCGTGATGCGCTTCTTCTTGTCGGCGAGGACCTTGAAGCGCGCGAACGCCGCGTCGAGGCCCTCACCCTCGAGCGCGTGACCGAGCTCCTTCAGCCGCACCGCGAAGGCGTGACGGCCCGAGTGCTTGCCGAGCACGAGCAGCGTCTGGCCCGCGCCGACCGTCTCGGGCCGCATGATCTCGTACGTTTCCTCGTTCTTGAGCATGCCGTCCTGGTGGATGCCGGACTCGTGCGCGAACGCATTCGCTCCGACGACGGCCTTGTTCGGCTGCACCACCATGCCCGTCCGCACCGAGACGAGCTTGCTCGTGCGCGTGAGCTGCGTGGTGTCGATGTTCGTGGCGAGCTTGAACACGGGCTCGCGCGTGCGCAGCGCCATCACGACCTCTTCGAGCGCCGTGTTGCCGGCGCGCTCGCCGATGCCGTTGATCGTCACCTCCGCCTGGCGGGCGCCGTTGCGGATGCCGGCCAGCGTGTTGGCCGTCGCGAGACCGAGGTCGTTGTGACAGTGCACCGAGACGATCACCTTCTCGATCCCCGGCACGTTCTTCATGATGCCGGCGATCAGCGCGCCGAACTCGTCGGGCATCGTGTAGCCGACGGTGTCCGGAATGTTCAGCGTCGTGGCGCCCGCCTTGATGGCGGCCTCGAGCACCTCGTACAAGAACTCCGGCTCCGTGCGGCCCGCGTCTTCCGGGCTGAACTCGATGTCCTCGCAGAGCGACTTCGCGAAGCTGACCATGCGCACCAAGCGTTCGACGACCTGCTCCTTCGTCATGCGGAGCTTGTGCTCGCGATGGATGGGCGAGGTGGCGAGGAACACGTGGATGCGCGGGTGCTTCGCGACCTTCACCGCGTCGTACGCCGCCCGGATGTCGTTCTCCGAGGAGCGCGCGAGTCCGCAGATGATGGGTGGCTCGCTCGAAATGCGCCCCTCGACCGGCGTCTTGCCGACGCTCTCCGCGATGGCGTGAACGGCCTCGAAATCGTCGGGCGACGCGCAGGGAAACCCGGCCTCGATCACGTCCACACCCAGTCGCGAAAGCGCCCTCGCCACCTCGAGCTTCTCCTCCGACGTGAGCGTCGCGCCGGGCGATTGCTCGCCGTCACGCAGCGTCGTGTCGAAGATTCGCACCAGGTTCTGGGGCTCGCTAACTGGGTGGGACATGCATGTTCCTTCTACAAAACCAAACTCAAGCCACCGCGATCCTCGGTCGGTCTTGAGAGATCGCCTTGGCCGCTACGCTCGCACCGCCGCGCGTCATCGCCACGGTGCCGCTCTGGACCATCTCCAAGACGCCGAAAGGCTCGAGGATGGTGAGGAGCCCCATGATCTTGTCCTGCGTGCCCGTGATCTCGACCACCAGCGTGTCGGGGCCCACGTCGACCGCGCGCGCACGGAATACCTGACAGAGCTGCAGCACCTCGCTGCGTTTCTCCGGCGGAGCCTTCACCTTGATGAGCGCGATGTCGCGCACGATGTTCGGCTGCGCCGTGATGTCCTCGACGCTCAAGACGTTCACGAGCTTGTAGAGGTTCGCCTCGATGCGGCGCGCTTTGTCGTCGTCCGCTTCCACGACCACCGTCATGCGGGAAATCCCTGCCTCGTGCGTGCGGCCGACGTTCAGCGAGACGATGTTGAAGTTGCGGCGGCGGAAGAGGGAAGCGATGCGGTTGAGAACACCCGGCTGGTCCTCCACGTAGGCCACGAAGGTGCGCAGGATCGGAGCATTGAAAGGCGTCATTCGTCGTCTCCCGTCTCGAAGATCGGGTTGTGCGGAGCGGATTTCACTTCAGGCTTGGGGCGGCGGATCATCGCGTCGAGGTCGGCGCCGGCGGGCACCATGGGGTACACGCTGTCTTCCTGCTCCACGCGGAAATCGATGAGGGTGGTTTCGGGATTCGCGCGGGCCTGCTCGACGGCGGCCTTCACCTCGGAGCGCGACTTCACGCAGATGCCCTTCAGGCCGTGCGCCTGCGCGAGCAGCACGTAGTCCGGGCTCTTGATCGGCGTCGCGACGTAGCGCCCGCCGTAGAAGAACTGCTGCCACTGCCGGACCATCCCCAGATACCCGTTGTTGATGATGGCGACGTTGACCTTGATGTTCTCCTGCGAGCACGTCGCGAGCTCCGCGGCCGTCATCTGGAAGCCGCCGTCACCCGCGATCACCCAGATCTCGTCCTTGGGGCAGGCCAGGCGCGCGCCCATGGCCGCCGGCAAGGCGAAGCCCATGGTGCCGGCACCGCCGGAAGTCAGCAGTTTTCTCGGGTGATCGTGCTTGTAGTACTGGGCCTCCCACATCTGGTGCTGACCCACGTCGGTCACGACGAGCGCCTTGCCCTCCGTGTAGCGCCAGAGGTCGTGGATCACGTGCGCCGCGAACAGGCGCCCGCTGTCGGGCAGGTCCTGGATGTCGCGCACGGCGCTGTCGCCCTTCAGCTCTTCGATGTGGCGGATCCAGTCCGCGCAGTCGACCTTGCCGAGGTGCGGCAGGAGCTGACGCAAGATGTCGCGCACGTCGCCCAGCAGCGGCAGATCCACCTTCACGTTCTTGTTGATCTCGGCGGGGTCGAGCTCGACGTGGATCTTCTTCGCGTTCGGGGCATACGTCTTCAGGTTGCCCGTGACGCGATCGTCGAAACGCATGCCGAGGGCGATGATGAGATCCGCTTCCTGGATGGCGGTGTTCACCCACGCCTCGCCGTGCATGCCCATCATGCCGAGCGAGCGCGGATGCTGCGCCGGGAAGCCACCCAAGCCGAGCAGCGTGAGCGCGACCGGGATGTCCGTCTTGTGCACGAGCTCGAGCAAGAGGCTCGTGGCGTTCGCTTCGGTGATGCCGTGTCCGCAGAAGATGATGGGGCGCTTGGCCTCCATGATCATTTCCACGGCTTCTTTCAGCTCTTCCGGGAGCGGATGGCGCTCCGGACGGTAGCCGGGCAAACGCACGGGCGAGGGGTCGTACTCGTACTCGAGGCTCGCGTTCTGGGCGTCCTTGGTGATGTCGACCACGACCGGACCCGGTCGCCCGGAGCTCGCGATGTAGAACGCCTGCTTGAGCGCCGGCATGATGTCCTGCACGCGCGTCACGAGCAGGTTGTGCTTCGTGATGGGCAGCGTGACGCCGGTGAAGTCGGTCTCCTGGAACGCGTCGCTGCCGATCAGCGTCGACGCGACTTGCCCCGTGATCGCGACCATCGGGATCGAGTCCATCATCGCGTTGGCGATGCCGGTGACGAGATTCGTCGCGCCCGGTCCCGACGTGGCGACACACACGCCGACGCGGCCCGATGCGCGCGAGTAGCCGTCGGCCATGTGCGCCGCGCCCTGCTCGTGACGCACGAGCACGTGCCGGATCTTCGAGCCCGGCAGGGCGTCGTAGGCGGGCATGATGGCGCCGCCCGGGTAGCCGAAGACGACCTCGACTCCGAGCTGCTCGAGAACGTTCCAGATGATCGCGGCACCGGTGAGGGTGCGGATCCCGGTCTGCTTTTGGGGCATGCCTTGCGGGGTCGGTGTCGGGTTCGTGCTGGGTTGGGCCAAGGGAGGAGCTCCTTACGGGCTGGCTAGGGGGGGATGAAGGATCGTACGGCGGAGGGCTGAAAGCGAAAAAGCCCCCGGACCACTTTGGGTGCGGGGGCCGAATCGGGGAAGTTTGAGACTTCAGTCGGCCGCCGCACCCGAGCTAATGAGCTCGAGGACGGAAATAAGCCCGACGACGACGACGACCGGAGCGCTGCCGCTCTGGAAACCCGACGAAGTAGAGGACTTTGCCGACATGGCCCGGAAAGCCTGCTCCCCGGCGGGCTTACCGTCAAGTTTGTTCGCGGGGTGGCCGTTGGGGGGGTACGAGCGAGCGCCCATTTTCTAAGTCCCTGAAATCAAAAGGAAGTTCGGGTGGGGGTTTCGGAGGGCAAGCACAATGGCTATTGAATTATGGTTAGGTAACCAGAAGACGGACGACCGTTCCCGCGTGCCCAGAACGCCCGGTGCTAACCTCATGCCGGCCGCCGTTTCGAGAGGTCCCTTGAACGCCCCACATCTAGCCGCCGTCCAGCAACCTACGCAGACCGAGCGCGTCCATGAGCTCGAGCGTGTCCTGGCCGGCGCCCGCGACGAACAGCACGTCATCCTCCTCGGAGGTCACCCCGATCCCGACGCCATCGCGAGCGCTCTCGCGCATCGCCGGCTCTGCGAGCGCCTCGGCGTTTCGGCGACGATCGCCCACGTGCTGCCGATCTCCCGTTCGGAGAACCGCGCGCTCGTGAAGCTCCTCAACGTGCCGATGGTGAAGGTGTCGGAGCCGGCCGAGCTCGCCGGCTTCCGTTACCTGTCGCTGGTCGACGCCAGCTCGTGCGAGACCAGCATCAAGCTGCCGCCGGGGCTCGAGGTGCTGACGATCGTCGACCACCACCGCCCGCCGAGCATCCCCAAGGCCCCGTTCGTCGATATCCGTCACGACGTGGGCGCGACCTGCACCATTTACGCGGAGTACGCGGAGCACGGCCTCGCCCCCTTCGGCGCCAACGGCAACGACGACGGCGACGTGGCGACGGCCATGTTCTTCGGCATCCAGACCGACACGGACGATTTCGCCTACGCGACGCCCCAGGACTTCCGCGCGGCGGCGTACCTGAAGCCGTTCGTCGATGCCGAGACGCTCTCGCGCGTCGGGCGCCGTGCCGTTTCGGCCGAGGCCATGGCGGCGATTGGCCGCGCGCTCTCGGATCTCGAGGTGGTGCGCGACTTCGCGATTGCGGGTGTCGGGCACGTCTCGGCGAACAACCGCGACGCCATCCCGATGGCCGCCGACTTCCTCCTCCGCCGCGAGGACATCGACACGGTGCTCGTCTTCGGCATCGTCGAGGATCGCGTCGACGGCTCGCTCCGCACGCGCCGGGCCAGCGTCGATCCTGCCGTCTTCATGCAGAACGTCTTCGGCGAGGACGGCGAGGGTCGTCCTTATGGTGGCGGCCGAGCCGACATGGGCGGCTTCCGCATCCCGCTCGGCCTGATGTCCGAGAGCGGCGACGAAGACAGCCTCTGGGCCATCGTGCGCGAGGTCGTGCACAAGCGCGTCGCCCGCGTCGTCCCCGAGCTCGAAAAACGCAAAGACACCCGCAGCGGCTAACCGGCTCGCCCGTCGTCAACGGCGGCAATTCCCACCTCACGATGGGGATTGAACAGGAAGACGGTAAGACGGGAAGGGGTTGAGGGTCGGAAAGGGCCTTGGCGCGCGCCCTGAACAAAGCCTCTCGTTTCCCGCCTTCCCGCCTTCCTGTTATCCCCCTTCGCGCATGCGCCGCTTACGGCGCCGGTGAAGCGCCGGGGGCGGTGGGCGTTGTAGCGGGCGGCGTCGTGGCGGGGGCCGGGGTGCCCATCGTGTCGGCGGGGGGCGGTGCTGCGGGTGCCGGCGCCGGCATTGGCTCGGGTGGGGGAACGGGGATGGTCGCGGGTGCCGGCGGTGCCGGTGGCGGCGGCGGGCATGGCTCGGCCTTCTCCTCCGCGGGCGCCGCTTCGCTGCTGTACGAGTAGATGACGCTCAGGACCGTCTGAGTATCGAGCTGTTTGATCCCTTCGAGGGGATGGTGGTCGTAGCGGAGGTTGAAGCCGGCGCCGAGCGCGAGGCCGCCCCAGAGCTTCGCGGCGAGGAGCGCATCGTAGTTGATGCGCCACTGCTCGGTGTGCACGACGCTCTGCAGGTATTCGATGCCGGTACCGAAGGTGACCGCGTCGTTGAAGGCGTGGTTGAAGCCCAAGAATACGCGTGTCGAGTGATCGAGCACGGTCTTGTCGTCGTAGGTCGTGACGCCCGTGGTCGGGTCCACGTGTCGGATCGCGTCGCGGCGGCGGATGTCGTACTGGAGATCGTAACCGAGCTCTCCCCAGGCCTTCGTCGTGGGCTCTTGCACGAACAGGTATTTGACGCCGGGGTCGAGGTTGTAGCGAAAGGCCAACCCTTGAAAGCGGTCGTGGCGTCCGGTGTTCAACAAGAACACGCTGAACGGATCGGTGAGGTAGCGGTCGTAGCGGATACGGCCTTGCACGTTCTGCACGGTGACGCGCTCGTCGCGGCTCGGCGGCGTCGCGCTCTGGCCGTAGTTGCCGAGCAGGGAGATGCCGATGCCGTTGTCGGAGAAGCGCGTCTCGTACGCGCCGCTCGCGGTGCCCGCCGTCAATTGAGAGTTGCCGGTCGAGATCTGTCCGCCCGCGGAGAGCGACGCGGTGGTCCCGTCGAGCTTGTCTTCCTTGGTCGGCGCCGTAGGGACTTCCTTCGGCCCGGCGACGAGCGCCTCGGCGTCCTTCGGCGGCACGACGATGTTGGTTTGCGCGGCCGCCAGTCCGTGAACGAGCGAAACCGCGCCGAAAGCGCTCAGCGCGAACCCCAGGCCCTGTATCCTCGAATGAGTCATAATGTTTCGGGGCGATTTGGAGCACAGTTGGCGCGTGACCGCTAGCCTTCGGGGCGTGCCCCGAGACCCCCTCGAGCTCAGTCGGCAGCGACGAGTCGAGCTCGGTGACTGGCAGACCCCGGCCGTGCTTGCCGAGCGCGTGATGGCGGTGGTGGCGAGCCTCGCGCCCCGAGCCGAGACGGTTCTCGAGCCGACGTGCGGGCAGGGAAGGTTCCTGGTTGCGGCGGGGCATGCGTTTCCAAGCGCGCGGCTCGTCGGGTACGAGCTTTCCGCCACCCACGCCGAGGCCGCGCGGCAGGCCCTTGCCGGCTCGGGGGCTCAGGTCGAGCTGGCCGATTTCTTCGAGACGCCGTGGGAGGACGTGATCAGGGGGCTCGCCGAGCCGCTCGTGATCGTGGGCAACCCGCCTTGGGTCACGAGCTCGACGCTCGGGGTGCTCTCCGGCACGAACCTGCCCGACAAAACGAACTTCAAGCGTGCCGCCGGGCTCGACGCGCTCACCGGCAAGAGCAACTTCGACATCTCGGAGTGGATGATCCGCCGTTTGGTCGAGGCGGCACGGGGACGCCGCTTCACGCTCGCCATGCTGTGCAAGGCATCCGTCTCGCGCCGGCTCCTCGAGCGGGCTGCGGCCGAGGGCTGGGCCGTGACTGGCTCGGTGCACGCGGTCGATGCACGGCTGCACTTCGCCGCGGCGGTTTCCGCGGTGCTCGTGGTGCTGCGTGCAGGGGCGCAGGGTACGGGGGAAGAGCCGCGCTGGGAGGTGTTTCCGAGCCTCGCGGCGCGGGCGCCGTCCAGCCGTATGGGCGTCGTCGGAGGGCGGGTCGTGCGCGACGTGGAGGCGCGCGAACGGACGGCGTCGCTCGAGGCCGGTGCGGCGGACTCGGACCGCGTGTGGCGCTCCGGCGTCAAGCACGACCTCTCGCGCGTGATGGAGCTCACGCAGGGCGACGCAGGGCTCGAGAACGGGCTCGGCGAGCGCGTGGAGGTCGAGAGCGCGCACGTTTACCCGCTCGTGAAGGGGTCGGAGCTCGCGACCGAACGCGGCGGGGCGCGGCGCTACGTGCTCGTGACGCAGACGGCGCTCGGGAGCGACACCAGCGCGCTCGCGCGGACGGCGCCGCTCACCTGGCGCTACCTCGAGCGGCACCGCGCCGCGTTCGAGGCGAGGAAGAGCCGCATCTACCGCGGGCAGCCGCCGTTCGCGATGTTCGGTGTGGGGCCGTATTCCTTCGCGCCGTACAAGGTCGCGATCTCGGGGCTCCACAAGCGGCTCACGTTTCGCGTGGTCGGCCCGCGAGACGGCCGCCCGGTGCTGCTCGACGATACGTCTTATTTCCTGCCGTTCGACGACGAGGCGAGCGCGCGTCGGGTCGCGCTCCTGCTCGCGTCCGAACCCGCGCGCGAATTTTTCGAGGCGCGCGTGTTCTGGGACGACAAGCGGCCGATCAACAAGGCGCTGCTTTCGGCCCTTTCGCTCGAATCGCTCGCTAAGGTGCGGGAAATCCCACTGGGCAGCCGGCACGCGTCGTACTGATCACGACCTCGTCGATCCACACCGTGCGTGGCGTGTCGGCCTGATAGGACTCCCAGCCGAGGTCGAAGCTCGTGAAGGTCGGCGCGGTCCAAGGGGAGAGCGCAGGAGCATTCACGCAGCCATCGCCGTGTCCTACCACCGTGAGATCGGACTGCGGGTTCGTGTTGGTCCAGAGCTTCATGGTGTTCGCGGGGCCGTCGAATTTCCATTCGAAGCATTCCCAGCGGTTCTCGGGCACGGCGAATCCGTTCGAGTGGAACCAGCAATCGCTGCCCGGTGTGGTCTTGTCCGAGTACCAGTCGGGTGTGTCGTAGTTCGCCATCATCTGGCTGCCGTTGGCAATCGGCACTTGTCCGCCGTAGCGGTACACGGCGTGGTACGTCTGCCCGGGCACGACGCCGAGCCCCTGGATCATCGTCCAGTGCACGGAGGTCGTCGGTGCCGCATCGACTTTCCAAAGCATGCGGCCGTAGACCACGTTGCCCTCGACCGGGAAGAGCTCCGCGCCCGCGAGGCGGATCATGGCCGTAGCGCTACTGGCCGCCGTGGTCGTGAGCTTGACCGACTGGTTGCCGGTGCTCGGATCGGTGTCGATCGTCACGCTGCCCGAGCTCGTGCGTGCCGTCCAAGGTGCGGTAGGTGCCGTCGTGTAGCCCTCGAAGTCGTCGCAGAAGATGGCCGTGACACAGGGATCGCCGGTCCCAATGGCGTCCGTTCCCGCTGCCGAGCCCGCGGCTCCGCCCGCTGCCGAGCCCGCCATGCCACCCGAGCCGCCTCCCGCCGCCGCTGCCGAGCCGGAGCTGCCGCCGAGCGCGGAACTCCCGGCGCTCTCGTGCGCGTCATCGCCCGAGGCTGACTTCCCCTGACACCCCACGAGCGCCAACGCGATCGGGAGCACGACGCCGAACGGGGCGCGCGAGACGGAGCTCGGACTACGGCGAAGCATCCCACGAACTTAGCACGCCACCCGGCTCAGTGTGCGCTCGCACCGGCCGGGGCCGGCGGCACCTCGCGCGTGACGACGCGGCGTTCGATGAACCACGTGACGAAGGGCACGGCGAGCGAGACGAAAATAGCGGCGAGCGCCACCTCGCCCATCCCGAACAGTCGCCCGCTCGCGTCGGCGTCGAGCACGAGCGAGGCGAGCAGCGCCCCCGCGGACGACGACAGGTGCTGCGTGGCATTCAGTGCGGACATGAAGCGCGCACGTTCCGTGGGCGCGGGAACACGTGAGGCGAGCGTGTTGATCGGCACTCCACGCACCGTGGCCGAGAGCATGAGCAGGGGGAACACGTAGATGACGTGAGCCGCGCTGACCGGGGCGACGAAGCCGAAATACAGCGCGGTTCCGAAGATCACGGTGCCGGCCACGACGAGCTTCGTGGCGCCGAAACGGTCGACGAGCGCGCCCACGGCACGATTGGCGAAGAAGCTGGCGAGCCCGCCGACGAGGTAGATCGCGTCGAGCCTCTCGCGCGGGTAGCCGATGTTGAGCTGCAGGAACGTCGAGATGTTCGGCACGACCGCGAACACGCCGACCATGACGCACACCGTGTTGAAGAGCGTCGCGCCGACGAGGCTGTCGAGCGTCAGCCGACCCGCGGCGCCGGCCCCCGTGCCCACGGCGCGCAGGTGCCCGCGCAGCGAAGGCATCAAGCGGAATGCGAGCGCGGTGAGCGCCAGGCCGAGCAGCGCCACGCCGAAGAACGGCGCGCGCCAGCCCATCCACTGCGCCATGCGCAAGCCCGCCGGTACGCCGAGCACGGATGCCAGCGAGAACGCCGACATCACCGTCCCGACCGCCTTGCCCCGCTCGGCCGGCGGGACCACGTCGGCAACGATCGCGAGAGCCACGGACGTCGCCGGTCCGCCGAACGCCCCCGCGAGCAGTCGCGCGCCGAGCAGCGAGTAGAGCCCGATGGAAAGCCCGCCGAGAGCCGTGCTCACCGCGAGCCCGAGCATCGTGACGGCGAGCGCGATGCGCCGGTCGAAGCGATCCAGGAACTTCGCGCCGAGGATGCCCGCGAAAGCAGCCGCCAACGTGTACGCGCCGCCGAGCACACCGATGCGCGAGGTCGGGATGCCGAGCGAGACCGCGAAGTCCGGTCCGAGCGGCATGACCATCATGAAGTCGAGGATGTTCACGAACTGAACGGCCGCGACCAGCAGGACGAGCCCGCGCGCTTTCATGCGGACGCACTCATAGGGCGCGCCCCGTCAGCTGCAAAGCCTCGGAGCGAAAAGCGTGCCCAAAGCCCGGACGAACCGGGCCGCCAGGAGCGCGGCTACTGGGCGTTCCGTTCGGTGAAGTGCTTCTCGCCGGCGAGCTTGGCGAAGGCATCCAGGATGCCGACGCTGCCGTCGGAGATGCCCGCCGCGTTGCTCGTGCCGGTGCACGCCTCGGCCGAGCCGTAGGCGAACGTCGCGAGGTAGGCGGCGAAGCACTCGCCGCTCTCCGGCTGGGCGGCGAGTAGCTGAACGAGCTCTTCCTGGTTGGCGAAGGGCTGGCCCGGATCGCCGGTGTCGAGCGGGATGGCCGCGGAGGCGTCGATCATCACGCCGTTTTGCGACGTGCGGAACCGACCGCCCTCGTCGAATGCCTCGAACCCGAAGCCGAGGGGGTCGAAGTTCACGTGGCAGCCCTTGCACGTCGCCGACGCCGTGTGGGTCTCCTCGTAACGCTGGCGCGTGGTCTTCGCCGTCGCGGATTCGGCGAGCGGTGGGACTGCGCCGGGGGGCGCCACCTTGGGGCGGCAGAGTAGCCGCGAGTACACGAAGAGCCCGCGCTGCGTCGGAGAGGACGCGTCCGTGTTGGCGTGCGCGGCGAGAAACGAGCCTTGCGCTAGGATGCCGATGCCTTGTCCATCCGGGCGCGTGATCTCGGCGCCGTCCGTGCTCGGCAGAGGGAATTTGGCGGTGTTCGTGGCCTCGCTGCCGTAGAAGCGGGCGAGGGCCTGCGTCGGGTAGGTCCGCTTGTCGGTGAGCAGGTCGAGCAGTGTGCCGGGGCTCTGGACGAGGACCTTGTCGATGAAAGTCTGGGTCTCCTTCACCATGTCGGCGCTCGCCGTCACGAAGTTGCCGTCGCCGGTCGTGAGGTTCGTTTTCACCTTGCCCGTCACGCCCGTCGTGCCGAGGTAGGCTGCGAAGAACTGCTGGAAGACGGCTTGCCCTTCGGTCGTCTTCAAGAGCTCGGTTGCCTTGCCGACCGGATCCGGGAACGGCTCCGCACCGGCTGCCTCTGCTGCCGCGAGGAGCGTATCGTCCGGCGGCAGCCCGCGGTACGTGTACGAGAGCTCGGTCGCCACCTCGTACGCCGACAGCTTGCGTCCGCTGCCGTTCGGCGTGCCGATCTCGCTACGATAGACGGCGTAGGGCGACTGAATCAATCCCACGGTGACCCACTTGAGCGCCGTCGGGAAGTCGGAGAGCGCCAGGCCCTGATCGAAGAGGTCGAGGTAGCGCTTCGACTCCGCTGCGCTCAGCGGACGGCGGAACAGTCGCTTGCCGAAGCTGTCGACGAAGCTCTGAGCGCACGCGTGATCCTTCGCGGCTGCCGCACAGGGGAGCAGATTTTGGAGTGCGTTCCCCGTGACGGCCGTCGCCACCGAGAGGGCGGTGTCGAGCAACGCGCTAGCGGCCTGGTTGCCGATGACGGCGCTCGCGTCGTTGTCGAAGCCGTAGGAGGTGAGGGAGTTGGCCGGCAGCGAGTTCGACCACTGCCCGGCTATCTGCGGGAAAATGGCGTCGATGGTGCTGTCGAACTCGTGACTCGTGAGGAGGCGCAAGAGCGGGCTGCCCGCGTTGGCGTCTTCGGGCTTGCAATTGATGCTGGGGACGTCGCCGCCGCCCGTGCTGCCGCTCGAACCGCTCGAACCGCTCGAACCGCTCGAACCGGAATCGCCACTCGAGCCTCCGTTGCTCGTCGCGGCGCTACCGCCGACATTGACGTTGCCGCCCTTGCCGCTCGAGCCGGAGGCGCCGCCCGCGGCAGCAGAGCCCTTGCCAGCCACGCCAGCAGAGCCGCCGTCGTCGTGCGGCCCGACACCCGGCGCCTCGCCCGCGCTGCAAGCAGCGACGAGCGTGACAAGAACGAGAGGGGAGACGGGGAAGTGCTTCACGCGAGCACCCCCTCGACGACGCCGGTCGTGCCGGGAAACTTCGCATCCGCAACACCCATGGCCTGGGCGAGGGTCAGGTAGAGATCCGTTGCGATACGCGCCTTGGCATTGTCCGCCGCCTGGATCGGAAGGTTGATGACCTGCTGCGTCTTGAGGCCGCCTCCGGCGCCGCCGATGGTGATGAACGGCAGGTACTCCGGGACCTGCGGGTACATGATCTCGCTGATACGCAGGTGATTGGCACCGTCGCCGATCTCGCTGAACACGAAGATCATCGTGTTGTCGAGTACCATGCTGCCGTCGGTCGCCGAGGGGTCCGGCGTCTTCGCAAGCACGTCGACCACGTTCGTCGTGAGCTGCTGGATGAACCAGCGCTGTGCCTTGGCGAAAGCGGTGCGAACCTCGGGCTTGAGGTTGTCGATGCTGACGGGCGAGTTGTACTGAGCGCTGGGCGTCTGCTGGTAGCTCGTGTGCGAGAGGCCGTTGTGGTGACTCCAGCCACCGCCCCCGGGCGAGCCACCGATGAAGCTGAAGTCGAACTCGCAGGTCGGGTACATCGGCATCAATCCAACGACCTGAGCGGCGTTGCAGACGAGCGCCTGCGCGCTGAGCTCGAGCTGCGCCTGGAAGAGCGTCCGGAAGTTCGCCTCTTGGTAGAAGTAGTCGTTGCCGCCGCCGGGTTGGACGACGAGTCCCGCGCTCTCCTTGCGTACCTTCTCCACCGTCGGGAGCACCGGCGCCGTCGTGCAGGTCGAGATGGACGACCCGCCGCCGGCCTTCAGCGCCTCGATCGCGTCGAGGTGCGTTTGAAGCTTGGTCTCCTCGCTGGTGAGCCCGGCGACGCTCGTCTTGAGATCCTTGAGCTCGCTCGACGTGAGGTCGAGCAGTGCCGCCTTGAGCTGCTCGTCGGCGCTGACCGTGGGCGTGCTCGTGAGGTTCCCGAACAGCTTGTCGGCCGCTGCGGCCGGGTTCTTCTGCGGATCGATGGCGGTTCCGTCCCAGAACACCTTGCCGTGGAGATCGATGCCGTAGGTCTGGTGCGAGCAGGCGCCTAGGATGAGCGGCTGTACGCCGAGCCCCTTGCCGATGATCTGGTCGATCGTCGTGCGCGGGCTGGTGTCGTCGGCGAGCGTCGTACCCGAGAGCACGTTGACGCAGCCCTCGTGCGTGCCGTAGTTGCCGGCGGCGTACGCGAAACCGTTGTAGACGTTGACCCACTTCTTGTACGGCTCGAGCGGCCCGAGAATGCTCTCGTTCGTCATGTCGAGCGCGAAGTTGGTCGGGTCGTTCCCATCGCCGCCCATGCGCGGGTTGTAGTGCTCGGGAGCGATCCCGTGTGGCAGGTACATGATGAAGAAGCGCTTCGGCGCGCCCGTCGAGGCGGCGGTCGCCGAGCGCGAGAGCTTGAGCGCCACGGGCGCGGCCAGTCCGAGGCCCAGGGCCTTCAGGAACACGCGACGTTCGAGGATCTGCTTCGCGCGGGCGAGTTGGAGGTGCATCGGCATCGGGGGTCTATGGTCCTTAACTTCAGCGACGTTGCTCGGTGCAGCCGGTCCCCGTCACCTCGACCGGCAATGCCCTGAAGCGTAGCGAATATGCGCGCGAAAGCCCTTGAATCCGGCTGCCTACGTTTGCCTACATGTTCGCTGCCGTCGGGTTTTTTCATTCAAACCCGTTGGAGTGGCGTTTGTATGCGCCGTCACGGAAAGTTTCCACGCGTGCGGTACCGGTTCCGCACTCCGCGGCGCGAGATTTTCGCCGCGCGCGCTGGCTCAGCCGGTGTTGCGCATCGCTTGCGCGATCCCGTTCAGCGTCGTGCCGAGCGCCTGGTCGAGGAGCGCGCGCGTCGGATCGTCCTCCGCGAGGGCGCGCTTCTTCTGCAAGAGGCTGACCTGGAGGAGCGACAGCGGATCGACGTACGGATTCCTGAGCGCGAGCGAGCCTTGCAGGAAGCGATGCCCGGCGATGAGGTCGCGCTCGCGGATCGCGTGCAACGCTTCGATGGTCGCCTGGAAGTCGTCGAGGATGACCTTGACGAGCGCGGGCTCGCCGCCGAGGCGGTCGAGATAAAGCCGCGCGATGTCGAGGTCGGCTTTGGCGCACACCATCTCGAGCTTGTCGCAGAGATCGTCGAAGAACGGCCAGCTCTTCGCCATCTGCCGCAGGAGCTCGAGCCCGCCGGGTCGGCTGAGCACGCTCTTCAAGCCGGCGCCCGCACCGAGCCACGCCGACACCATCAGACGCATCTGCGTCCAACCGAAGTTCCACGGAATCGCGCGGATGCCCTGGATGGTCCCGGTGCCGCGCTCGCGGTACGTCGGGCGCGAGCCGAAATGCACGTGCGTGAGCTCGCGCACGGGCGTGGCTGCCAAAAACAGCTGAAATAGCCGCGGATCCTCGTGAACGATCGAACGGAACGCCTTCTGCGAGACGGCGCTCATCGCCTCCATCGCCTCGCGGAAGCGCGCCTCCGTGCCGGCGGGGAGCCCGGTGCGCCAGTCGGAGAGCGCGGCCATCAGCGTGCCCGTGATCATCACCTCGAAGCTCCGCTCCGCGATGGCGGGCAGACCGAACTTCTGCGCGATGATCTCGCCCTGCTCGGTGATCTTGATGCTTTCCAGCACATTGGGATCCTAAGCTTAGAATTCCACGTGGACAAGTTGTCGC
>JADMIO011621149.1_pt1 | contig 16833 bp, 22 predicted proteins | sample 8958161 | NCBI WGS metagenome assembly JADMIO01 (sample SAMN16585339, study PRJNA669376) | soil metagenome | isolation source: Crop rotation soil | place: USA: Cullars Rotation, Alabama | collected 2011
CGACGAACGGCGCCGCCGAGACCGTCGAGCCACGTCGCCCGACGATCCACGTCCCCGAGGCCGAGGCAGTCGAGGCGGTCAGCAACAACGGCGACCAACCTGCTGCGGCGACTCCGCGGAAGAAGACGCGCCGAGGCTCGCGCGGAGGCCGCAACCGCCGCAAGAAGCCCGCGACGGCGACGGCCGAGCAGAGCTCAGACGAGAGCTAGCACCTCACCGAGCGACGAGACGCGCGGACCATCCCAGCCGATCGTGCCCTCGTGCTCCCACTCGTCGTGGGGCGCGCGGATCAGCACCGGCGACATGCCCGCGGCGGCCGCGCCCTGCAGCTCGCGGTAGGCCCCGTCGCCGACGAACACGCACTCCTCCGTCGCGACGCCGAGCAGCTCCGCCATTCGCTCGTAGAGCCTTCGGTCGGGCTTCATCATCCGCTCGTCCGCGGAGAAGAGGACGGCGTCGAACAGCGGCTCGAAGGGGCTCTCCGCCCAGAGGCCGGACATCTCGCTGCTCGCGTTGCTGATCATCCCGAGCTTGAAGCCTCGGCGGCGGAGCTCGGTCAGCGTCGAGACCGCGTCCGGGCGGGGGACGAGCAGACCGCGCAGGCGCTCCAGCCGCATCGTCATCGCCTGCGCGTAGTCGGTGACGCCGAGCTCGCCGCACATCGCCTCGAAGCAGGAGTCGATCGGGCTGGTGTAGCGCTGGAGGTCGTACGCCGTCCAGACCTCGCGGAAGCGCTCGGGGTCGGCACCGAGCACGCGGGCCGTCTCGTGGAGGAACTCGCCGTAGTCCGCGGGCGGCGAGTCGTCGATCAGCGTCCCGAACAAATCGAAGACGACGGCGCGAATGTCCATCTGGCTACAATGCCGATCCGGCGCGTCATCGCGCCGCTTTCTATGACGTACGCGATCGTGAAATTGGGCGGCAAGCAATACCGCGTCCAGGAGGGCGAGTACCTCCTCGTGGACCGGCTCGCCGTGGCCGAGAACAAGACCTTCCACCCGGAGGTGCTGTTCGTCGGCGGCGACGGCCAGGCCGAGGTCTCGCCCAAGGGCGTCACGGTGACGGCGAAAGTCCTCGCGCACGAGAAGGGCAAGAAGATCCTGATCGGCAAGTACAAGAAGCGCACCGGCTACAAGCGCCACAACGGCTTCCGCGCGTCCCTGTCCCGCGTCCAGATCGAGTCGATCGGCAAGAAGGCGACCCGCGCCGCTGCTCCGAAGGCCGAGGCGGCGGAGGAAAAGCCGAAGCCGGCCGCGAAGGCCAAGGCCGAGGCCAAGCCGGCGGCGAAGAAGACGACGACCACGAAGAAGAAGGCGGAGTAATGGCGCACAAGAAGGGACTCGGTTCCTCGCGCAACGGGCGCGACTCGAACCCGAAGATGCTCGGCGTGAAGATCTTCGCCGGCCAGGAAGTCAAGGCCGGGATGATCCTCGCCCGTCAGCGCGGCACGCGCTTCCGGCCCGGCCCCGGCGCGGGGATCGGCCGCGACGACACGATCTTCGCCACGCAGGACGGCAAGGTCGAGTTCCGCGCGAGCGGCGAGCGCCGCACGATCTCGGTCGTCTAGCCGAGCCCATGCCGATCGAGCGCTGCCTCGCGGCGATCGATCGATTCCGCGCCTTCTGTGAGCGCGAGCCGATCGTGCTCGCGGCGTTCCTCGGCGGCTCGTTCGCGGCGGGCACCGCGCGCGAGGACTCGGACGTCGACGTCTACGTCGTCTCCCGCGAGCAGGACTACGCGGAGCTATGGGCGCGGCGGCTCGAGCTCGTCTCGCCGCTGGGCGAGTCGGAGCTGGTGGCCGAGCATCCCGACTTCGAGGGGCTCGGCTTCGACCTCGTCCACTTCGAGCTGGCGGACGGCGTGACCGGCGAGGTCGCCTACGGTCACACCGGGAACTTCATGGCGATGCACGGCGGCCCGTACGAGGTGCTCGTCGATCGCACCGGCCTGCTGGACGGCGTCGTCTTTCCTCTGCTCTGAGCGGGGTACCGTTCGCGCGATGTTCCACGACCGCGCACACATCCGCGTCCAGGCCGGGCGCGGCGGCGACGGCGGGCTCAGCTTCCGCCGCGAGAAGTTCGTGCCGAAGGGCGGCCCCGACGGCGGCGACGGCGGAAGTGGCGGCGACGTCGTCCTGATCGCCGACCCGGACCTGCGCGACCTGTCCTCGCTCGGGTCGAAGCGCGTCTTCAAAGCGGGGCGAGGCGAGCCGGGGCGCGGGAGCGGCAAGCACGGGGCCGACGGCGCGGACGTCGAGCTGCACGTTCCGGTGGGCACACAGGTCTTCACCGACGACCAGGTCGTCGCCGACCTCGCCGCGCCCGGAGCGCGGGTCGCGGTCGTACGGGGCGGGGGAGGGGGCCGCGGGAACCGGCACTTCGCGACGCCGAGCCGCCAGACGCCGCGCTTCGCGGAGACGGGGCTGCCCGGGGAGGAGGCGGAGCTCGAGCTGCGACTGAAGCTGCTTGCCGACGCAGCGCTGGTCGGCCTGCCCAACGCCGGCAAGTCTTCGCTGCTCCGCCGAATCTCGAATGCGAAGCCGAAGGTCGCCGACTATCCGTTCACGACGCTGCAGCCCGTGCTCGGCACGGTCGAGTCGCCGGACGGGCGGCAGCTGACGGTTGCCGACGTACCGGGGCTGATCGAAGGCGCGAGCCAGGGCGTCGGTCTCGGCCACGAGTTCCTCGCGCACCTCGAGCGCGCGCGTCTGCTGCTGCACGTGATCGACGTCGGAGCCGGCGACGTCGGGGAGCAGTTCCGTCAAATCGACCACGAGCTCGCGGAGTACGGCGCCGGCCTGGAGGAGCGCAAGCAGGCGGTCGTGCTGAACAAGATCGACCTGCTGCCCGAGCCGCCCTCGTTCGACCTGGACGACGATCGGATCGTCGCCGTCTTTCGTGTCTCCGCGGCGACGGGCGCCGGGATCGACGACCTGAAGCGAAAGCTGTTCGAGCTCTGCCCGCCGGCGCCGGCGCCGCAGGTCGACCCGGAGGGCCTCGCCGAGTTCCTCGTCTACCGCCCGCAGCCGCGCGCGACGACATTTCGCATCTTTCGCACCGACCGCGGGTTCCGCGTGCAGGGCACGCCACCTCCGCCGGAGGAGCTCGAGGCCGCGCTCCGCGCAGTGGGTGTCCGAGCAGGCACCGAGGTCGAGATCGGGGACGAGACGCTCGTATGGGAATGACGGGCCTGCTCGGCGGCGCTTTCGACCCGCCGCACATCGGCCACGTCGCGCTTGCCGACGCGGCGGAGCGCGAGCTCGGCCTGAGCGAGGTCGTGATCGTCGTCGTCGCCGATCCGGGTCACAAGGAGGTGCACTGTCCGGTCGAGACCCGCGTCGCGCTCGCCGAGGCGGCGTTCCCGCACCGGCCGGTCGAGGTCGACCACCACGCGCGCACGGTGGACATGCTCCGCGACGGCCGCTGGCGCGACCCGGTGTTCCTGATCGGCGCGGACGAGTACCTGGACTTCCCGAACTGGAAGGAGCCGGACGAGGTTCTACGGCTCGCGCGGCTCGGCGTGGCGACCCGCCCAGGTTTCGAGCTGCCGGCCGAACCGCGCGACCGTGTCTTGTTCTTCGCGCTCGAGCCCATTTCAGTTTCCTCGCGTGAGATCCGGGAAAAAGTCGCTCACGGAGAGCAGATCGACAATCTCGTCCCGCCCGCCGTGGCCGCCGAGATCGCCGATCGGGGCCTCTATCGCGGCTAGACTGGCCGCGTTCCCGACCACGGAGCACTGACCGACTGACACCGCTCGAACAAGCACGCCACATCGCCGCTCTCGCCCAGGAGAAGCTGGCGAAGGACGTCGTCATTCTCGACATGACGCCGGTGTGCACCTACACGGACTACTTCGTGATCGCCACCGGGCAGAACCCGCGGCAGACGAAGGCGATCTACGACGAGGTGCACGCTGCGCTGAAGGCGGAGTCGCGGACGCTCCCCGGCTCGGTCGACGGGGTGCGCGAGGCGAACTGGATCGTCGCCGACTACCTCGACGTCGTGCTGCACGTCTTCACGCCGGACGCACGGAAGTACTACGCGCTCGAGGATCTGTGGGGCGACGTACCGTCCGTTTCGGTCGAGGCTGTTTCGGGCTAGTTGTCCGATTAGGAAACTATCCTTGGAAGGTGCTCAGCACCGACCAGAAAGGCTCGATCGCAGAGATCGAGATCGCCGCGGCGGCGATCAAGCTGGGCATCGACGTGTACCGGCCGGCAAATGACGGCACACGCTGCGACCTGATCTTCGACCTCGACGGGCGTCTAGTTCGCATCCAGTGCAAGTGGGCGGCGCGCTATGGCGACGTACTCATCGTCCGGTGCTACCGAAATCGGAGAACGCGCGACGGCATGCTCACCCGTAAATACACGGCGGATGAGGTCGACGCATTCGCCGCGTACTCACTTGAGCTCGATCGGTGCTACTTCCTCCCATTCGTGGATTTCCCCGCAAGGCGCAATGTTCAGCTTCGTCTGACTCCTTCTCGGAACAATCAGCGGCGAGGAATCAACTGGGCTGAGGAATATGAGTTCGGCGCTACACTGGGCACCCCTGGGGCCGTAGCTCAGCTGGGAGAGCGTTCGGATGGCATCCGAAAGGTCAGGGGTTCGATCCCCCTCGGCTCCACACAAAGACTCTTCGGTTGAGGCCCGCTGACGCGGGCCTCTCTCGTCTCAGGAAAGAATCACCACGATGACGGCCGCGACCGGGATCGCGATCGGCCTCGCCGCGGTTTCGACGACGGCGATCAGCGTCGCGTACCTCCGGGAGCACGACGCCGCCTCCAAGCTGCCGCCGCTCTCGCTCCGCCGGCCCGTGCGCTCGATCCGGCTCCTGCTCGGCGACCGCGCGTGGCTGTCCGGCTTCGCGCTCGAGAGCTCGGGCTTCGCGCTCTACGCCGCCGCGCTCGGGCTCGCGTCCCTCGCGCTGGTCCAGAGCATCAGTGCCGGCGGCATCGGCGTGCTCGCCTACGTCACGGCGCGCGTCACGCGCCGGCCCCTCGGGCGGCGCGAGCTCGTCGGCGTGACCCTGTCGGTGCTCGGCCTGATCGCACTCGGTGTCTCGCTCGCCGGCGCGGGCGCCGAGGAGGGGGGCCAGGGGTCGCTCGGCTGGATCCTCGTCTGGCTCGGCGCGAGCGGAGGCGCAGCGCTGCTCGTGCTCGCGTTCCGCGGCATGGGCTCGACACGTGCGGTTGCGTCGGGCGTCGCCGGCGGGCTCTTCTTCTCGGTCGGCGACATCTCGACGAAGATCGCGACCGAGGGCGGGCCGCGCATCGCCTTCATGGCGTCGCTCGTCCTCGGCTATCTGCTCGGCACGCTGCTGCTCCAGGTCGGCTACCAGTCCGGTGCGGCGCTGACGGTCGCCGGGATCGCCACGCTGCTGACGAACGCGCTGCCGATCGCGGCCGGGACGGTCGTCCTCGACGAGCCTGTTCCCGGCGGCGCCAGCGGGGCGACGCGCGTGCTCGCGTTCGCGGCCGTCACCGCCGGCGGGTTCTTCCTCGCGCGGCCGCGGACGGCCTAGCGCCGGGACGAGCTGCGGCGGGACGGCCGCCGCGAAGGAGAGGACTTCCGCCGCGCCGGTGCGCGCCGCTGCCGCGGCTTCGAACGCGACTCGAGGCTCGCGCGCAGGGCCTCCATCAGGTCCGGCGTCTCCTCGGGCTCGACCGCCGGCGCCGCGTGGATCTCCTCGCCCTTCCGCTTGCGCTTGATCACGTCGATCAGCCGGTCGGTGTAGGTGTCGGAGTACTTCTTCGCGTCGAACGAGCCGCGGAACCGCTCGACGAGCGACGCCGCCATGTCCAGCTCGGCCTTGTTCACCCGCGCGCGGTCAGGCTTCAGCTCCGAGGCGGGCCGGATCTCGTCTGCGAAGTACATCCGCTCGAGCGTGATCACCCCGTCTCGGATCCTCAGGCAGCCGAGGTGCTCGCGGTCGCGCATCACGAAGGTCCCGATCGCGGCAAGCCCCGCGTCCTCCATCGCGCGCACGAGCAGCGTGTAGACCTTCTCGCCGCCGTCCTGGGGCGCGAGGTAGTACGAGTGCTCGAAGTAGATCGGGTCGATCTCCTCGATCGCGACGAACTGCTCGATGTCGAATGCGTGACCGCCCTCGGCCTGCGCCGCTTCGAAGTCCTCGTCCTCGACGTAGACGAACTCGCCCTTCTCGATCTCGTACGCCTTGACGATCTCGGAGTCGGGCACCGGCTTGCCTTCCTTCTTGCAGACCTTCTCGTAGCCGATCGGCGAGTCGTCCTTGCGGTGGAGGAGCGAGAAATGGAGCTTGTGCTCGGAGACGGCGGCGAACATGCGCACCGGGATGCTGACCAGCCCGAACGAGATCGTCCCCGACCAGATTGCGCGTGGCATGTACCTCGCCTTCCCGGCCGGGACGGTCGTATAACCCGCCCAATACCGTGCTGGCACCCTTGACGCCGTCGTGGCGATGGCGTGAACTCATACGACGATGACCGAGACGTATGAGGCGCTGCAGGCGTCGCGCGGCAGGGTCGTGGAAAAGGCGGACGCCGAGCGCCGCCGGATCGAGCGCGGCCTTCACGACGGCGTCCAGCAGCACCTGATCGCGCTCGCCGTCAGCCTGCAACTCCTCCACCAGCTGGTGGACACGGATCCCGAGGCGGCGAAGGCGATGGCCGAGGAGCTTCGCCGCGACGTCCACGACGCGCTCGAGAGCGTCCGGACGCTCGCGCAGAGCGTGTATCCGCCCCTGCTCCTGGACTACGGCGTCGGCGAAGCGCTTCGCGGCGCGGCGGCGACTCTTCCGGTGCGAACGCAGGTCGAGGCCGAGTTCGCCGAACGGTACGACCCCGATGTCGAGGCGGCCGTGTACTTCGCGTGCCTCGCCGCCCTGGCCGACGCACCCGACGGCGAGGCGACCGTCCGGGCGCGTGCCGAGGACGGGCGCGTGCTGTTCGAGGTGCTCGTCGACCGCGGCCCGAGCGAGGCGACGCGCTCAGAGCTCGACGACCGCGTGGGCGCCGCCGGCGGTTCCGTCGAGATCGAGACCCAGTCCGGTCGGACCAGGATCTCCGGTTCGATCCCCTACCGGTCCTCGGCGAGGTAGAGGATCACGGCCTTCACGCGCTTGTGAATCTCCTGCTCCCACGCGATGCCGAGCTTCACGAAGATCGAGTGGATCACCTTCTCGACGGAGCGCTCGGTGAGGAAGAGGGTGCCGGCGATCGCCGCGTTGTTCCTGCCCTCGGCCATCTCGCGGAGGACGTCCCGCTCGCGCGGGGTGAGCTCGTCGAGCGGCGACGACTGCGCGCCTGGCCGTGCGGCCATCAGCGTGTCCACGACCTTCGGATCGACCACCGACCCGCCTTCGGCAACGGCCCGGATCGCGCCGGTCAGCTGCTCGATGTCGTCGACGCGCTCCTTGAGCAGGTAGGCGCGGCCGGCGGAGCCGCCGTCGAGGAGCGCCAGGGCGTACCGCGGCTCGGCGTACTGGCTGAGCACGACGACGCCCACGTCCGGGGCCGTCTCGCGGAGCCGAACGGCAGCCTGGATCCCCTCGTCGGTGCCGCTCGGGGGCATGCGGATGTCGGTCAGGACGGCGTCGGGCTTCTCGGCCTCGACAGCCGCGAGCAGCGAGTCGAGGTCGTCGCAGACCGCCGCGACCTCGATGTCCTCCTCGGACTCGAGCAGGCGCCGCACGCCCTCGCGGACGAGGTAGTTGTCCTCCGCGAGCACAACTCGAAGCGACACCGCGGTCAAGCATACGGCGACGTGAGAACATCAACATCTTCTGACGGGAGGCTGAGATGAAACGCATTGCGGTACTGGCTCTCGCGCTGCCCCTGGTGCTGGCCGCGTGCGGCGGCTCGGGCAAGAAGGCGAGCGTGAGTGCGGACGCGCAGCAGCAGTCGGACCTGTACGCGATCGACCAGATCGAGCGGACCTGGCACAAGGCCTCGTCCACGCACGACGTCGATCTGATGATGACGCTCTGGGCGCCGGACGCGACGTTCGTGATCGGCACGGACACGCTCACCGGAACCGCGCAGATCCGGAACTTCTTCGCGCACAAGGCCGGTCCGTTCAAGCCGGAGAACCACTGGGTGTCGCTGACGCCCGCCTACAAGATCCGGACGACGGTCAACGGGGACAAGGGCACGATCTACTTCGAGTGCGTCTACGTCGACGTGAAGACCGGCAAGGTCGCCGCCGTCGTCGGCGCCGACCAGGACGTGCAGAAGATCGGCGGGAAGTGGCTGATCACGAGCTCCGAGGCGGCGACACCGAAGCTCGGGGCCTGACCTCGCAGATGGCGGGCCACGCCGGCAACCCACTCGCCAGGGCAGTCGGCCGTGTGCCCGTCAAGCTGCGCACGAAGCTGGTCGCGTCCTTCGCGGTCATCGCCGCGCTGCTCGTCGTCGTCGCCGTGCTCGGCCTGCGCGTCCTCGGGCAGGCGAACGCGAGGGTCGAGTCGCTCGGGACGCTGCAGCTGCGCGCGGCGACGTACCAGAGCCTGCAGACGCAGGCGCACCAGCTTCGCCAGCTGATCGGGCTACGGGTGAGCAACGCATCCGTGAACGCGTATGCAGGCGGAACGGCGATCCCGAGCGGGACGAGCTGGACGAGGTCCGACCAGGCGATCGCGGCCGCGCTCGCCCAGCTCGGCCCCGCTTCGAACGAGAGCCGGTTCGGCTTCGTCCCTCCGCCCGAGGACAAGTCGCGTCTCACCCGGATCCGGACCGATTACCGGCGCTTCCAGGCGGCGCTGACACAGATCATCGCGCTCGACCGTGCGAACGCGCCGAGCGCGAAAGTCCAGCCGTTCCTGGCGCGGGCGATCGACGCGGACAACGACCTCTTCGTCCAGACAGATCTGCTCGCCGCCACGACCCGCACCGAGACCAACCGGTTGATCGCCCAGAACCGCAGCTCCTACGCGTCCTCGCGCGACCTGTTCATCGGTGTCGGCGCGGGCAGCATCGCGCTCGCGCTGCTCCTCGGGTTCGTCCTCTCCCGGTCGCTGATCGATCCGATCAGGCGCACCGAAGCCCGCCTCGCCGAGATCGCGGCCGGTGACTTCTCGAAGCACGTCGAGGTGCCCAACCGGGACGAGCTCGGCGCTCTGGCGGCGAACCTGAACCGGATGAACGACGAGCTCGAGCGCCTCTACGGCGAGCTCGAGACGGTCAGCAAGCACAAGTCGGAGTTCCTGGCGAACATGTCGCACGAGCTCCGCACGCCGCTGAACGCGATCATCGGCTTCTCCGAGGTCCTCCAACAGCAGCTCTTCGGCGAGCTGAACGAGCAGCAGCTCGGCTACGTCGACGACGTCCTCGAGGCGGGGCGTCACCTGCTCTCGCTGATCAACGAGGTCCTCGACCTGTCGAAGGTCGAGGCGGGGAAGATGGAGCTCGATCTCGCCGACGTCCCGCTGCGGCCGGCGCTGGAGAGCGGGCTGACGATGCACGCGGATCGGGCGAGCCGTAGCGGCGTCTCGCTCGGCCTCTCGGTCGAGCCCGAGCAGATCACCGTCCACGCGGACGAGCTCAAGCTGCGCCAGGTCGTCTTCAACCTGGTCTCGAACGCGGTCAAGTTCACGCCGGCGGACGGCCGCGTGGACGTATCGGCGCGACTCTCGAACGGCGTCGTCGAGGTCGCGGTCGCGGACACGGGCCCGGGAATCGCGCCCGCCGACCAGGAGCTGATCTTCGAGGAGTTCCGCCAGGCGGACGCCCGGCACGGCGGTACGGGGCTCGGCCTGCCGCTGTCGCGCCGGCTGATCGAGCTTCAGGGCGGCCGGCTGTGGGTGGAGAGCACGCCCGGCGCCGGCAGCACGTTCCGGTTCACTCTTCCGGCGCGGGGGGCGTGAGCGTGGCCGACGAGCTCGTTCTGATCGTCGACGACAACGAGAAGAACCTGAAGCTCGCCCGCGACGTGCTCCGGCATGCCGGCTTCCGGACGCTCGAGGCCGCCACGGGCGGGGAGGCGATCGCGCTCGCCCGGGAGCACCTTCCCGATGTGATCCTGATGGACATCCGCCTGCCGGACATGGACGGCACCGAGGCCGCGCGGGCCCTTGCTGCGGACGCGCAGACGGCTGCGATCCCGGTGGTCGCCCTGACCGCGCTCGCGATGAAAGGCGACCGCGAGCGGCTCCTCGCCGCCGGCTTCCAGGGCTACCTCGAAAAGCCGATCAGCGTCCGCGAGTTCCCGGATCAGGTTCGCGGGTTCTTCTAGCTCTCGTCGTCGTCCTCGTCGTCGTCGAGCTGGATCTCGTTGACGTTCCCGGCGAGCCGGTCGCGCCGCATGTCCTCGTCGTCGGCCTCCGCCTCGTTCACGTTCGCTGCGAGCCGGTGTGCCTCGAAGTCGTCGCGGGTTTCGTCGGCCTGCATTGCGGACTCCCTCCTGTTCGACGGACTGGGTTCATCCTTCAAGACGGCATCTGCCTCGGCTTTCTTCCAGCGCTGCTCGAGCGACTTCGCCTCCGCCGCGCGCCCCATGCTCCGGAGCAGACGTGAATAGTTGCGCAACGCGCGCGCGACGTGCGGTCGTGACGCATCGGCACCGTGGTGAATGGCGAGCACGCGCTCGTAGAGCGCCTGTGCCTCGTCGAGCCGCCCGAGCTTCCGCGAGACGATCGCGAGGTTGTTGAGCGTCGTCGCCACGGACGGGTGGGCGGGCCCGAGCGCGCGTTCCTTGGCCGCCAGCGCACGCCGGTAGACGGCGTCCGCCTCCTCGAGCTCGCCCTTCCGCTGGAGGATCGACGCCAGGTTGTTCAGCTGGACGGCGACCTCGGGATGATCCTCGCCGAGCGCGGTCCCGAGCACGTCGATCGCGCGCCGGAGGAGCTGCTCCGCTTCGTCGTCCCGCCCGAGCGCGTGCAGGACGGACGCGTAGGCGGCCTCGTCCTCGGCGAGGGCGGGATGGTCGGGCCGCGCGACGGCGCGTCGGATCTCGACAGCGCGGCGCGCGTAGGGCTCCGCCTCGTCGTAGTTCCCGCGGGCGTGCTCGACGCCGCCGAGGTTGTGGTAGAGCGAGGCCGCATCCGGGGAGGCGTCGCCGACCGCGGCCTCGAGAATCGCGAGCGCGCGCCGGTAGAGCTCGACCGCCTCGTCGAATCGGCCCGCGTACTTGAAGACCATTCCGAGATCGTTCAGCGCCGACGCCGTCTCGAGCAGATCGGGGCCGAAGCGACGCTCGCTCTCGGCGATCGCTTCACGTAGCTGCCGCTCGGCGCTCTCGTAGTCGCCGCGCTCGCGTGCGACCGCGCCAAGGCCGCAGCGGGCGGCGACGACGCACCTGTCGCGGGTCGGCTGGGGCAGGCTCTCGGTGGCGCCGAGCGCCGCGCGGAACGCCGCCTCCGCCTCGTCGAGCCGCGCCAGCTCGAGCAGCGCGGCGCCTTGCTCGGCCAGCAGTCCGCCGTGTCCGTGCGGCTCGCGGGTCAACGCCTCCGCCTCGGACGGCCGCCGGTTGATCCGGTGCACGCCTGCGAGCCGCGCGACCGCGTCCGGCGACGTGGGCGCGAGCTCCACTGCGCGCACGGCAGCCCGTTCCGCCTCCGCGTCCTCGCCGAGCTCCTCGTGTAGCCGCGAGAGCTCGACCAACGCCGCGACGTCGTCGCCCGCGGCGCGAAGCAGCTCGTCGCGCGCGGCGCGGTAGCGCCCCTGCGCGCGGAGTCCGAGCGCTACCTCGTACCTCCGAGAGTCACTGTCCGGCCCGTATCCGGCCGCCTGGCCCGGCCGTTTTCCAGACATGACCAGCATCATGATCGACGAGCCGCTTGCCGCGAACGACTCCGAAGAAGCTGCGGTCCAGTCCTGGCGCCGCGAGCAGTTCGGGAGTCTCGGGTTCGACTCGGTCATCTCCCGGCTCCTGGCGGAGTCTGCGGCGGATCTCGGCCTCGCCCGCCGGCTGAACCGGGCCGGATGCCCGGTCGCCACGGCGTTCCGCATCCTCGCCTGACCACTAAGCTCACCGGCGTGGGGTCTCCGTCCAAGCGGACACGCGTCGTGCGCGAGCCGCAGCGGGGCATGTACGAGCGCGCCGAGATCGACGCGATCCTCGACGCGGGGCTCGTCTGCCACCTCGGGTTCCTCCACGACGGCCACCCGTTCGTGATCCCCACGCTCTACGGGCGCGTCGACGACGAGGTGTACGTCCACGGCTCCTCGGCGAGCCGGATGCTGCGTACGCTCCGCGACGGCGTCGACGCCTGCCTGACGGTCACGATCGTCGACGGGCTCGTTCTCGCCCGCTCGATCTTCAACCACTCGATCAACTATCGCTCGGTTGTCGTGCTCGGGCGCGCGGTCGAGGTCACAGAGCCGGACGAGAAGGTCCGCGCGCTGGAGGCCTTCGGCGAGCGGATCCTGCCGGGCCGCTGGGCCGAGGTGCGTCCGCCGACGGAGTCGGAGCTGAAGGCGACGTCGATCCTGCGGATGCCGCTCGAGGAGGCGTCCGCGAAGGTCCGCAAGGGCCCGCCGAAGGACAACGAGGAGGATTACGAGTGGCCGGTGTGGGCCGGCGTGATCCCGCTCGCGCTGCGCGCGGGTGAGGCCCAGGCTGACCCGCGGCTCGCGTTCGATCTACCGTCGCCGGAGCCACCGCTCCGGTACGGCTCGGCCGCACGCGTCCCAAAGAGCGAATAGGCAGCCGAACCCGACGGAGCTAGAACCGTCGGGATAGTGCACTTCCGTCACTCCCGCGTCACACGCGTGTTTCAACCCCGCGGCTACCGTTGTCGTCGATGACAACTACGCGAGGAGGAAGCCATGTTCACCGAGCTCAAGGAGGAGTTGCTCGACCTCAGGGTCACCGAGAAGGGCTACCGGAACGCCCTGTACGCCTCGAACAATGCAGGGGGCGGCAGCTCGAGCAGCACCGGCTCGTCGTCCAGCCTGACCTGCTGCAAGCTTTCTTGGAGCTAGCGCCGGGACCGAATGCGAGGTGCGGGGCGTGAATCGCTGCGACCTCCCCGCGCTCCCGTACCTCGCGCCCTGGTATCGCGTCGCGGTCGGCGAGCGACGAGTCGTCCTCGAGCACGGGCAGCGGATCGTCTCGTTCGAGGGTGCAGCGGCGGAGCGGTTCTTGCCTGCGCTGTTGCCGCTGCTCGACGGGAGACGGACCGTCGACGAGATCGTCGCCGTGCTCGGGGAGCCCGTCCGCGAGGCCGTCGAGCACGCGCTCGCCGAGCTCGCCGAGTACGGCCTCCTCGCCGAAGGTCCACCAGCCGGAGATGACCTCTCACGCCCGGTCATCGGGCTCGCGGAGCTGATCACGTCGCTCAGGCCTCGCCGGGGAGCGGTCGGAGAGGAGGCTGCGGCGGTCGCGTCGTGCCGAGTTGCAGTCGCGGGCCGCGGCGGAGCCGGCGTCGAGGCGATTCGTCTTCTGCGGGTCGCCGGCGCTCAGGCCGAGCCGGTCGAGCGGATCGAGGGCGGCTTCGACCTCGTTCTTTGCGCACCTTCGCCTGCGGAGCTTCCGCGGCTCGGTGAGTGGAACGCCGACGCGCTGTCGGCAAATCAACCGTGGCTCCAGATCCTGCCGTTCGACGGACGCTACGCCGCCGTCGGGCCGCTCTACCTCCCGGGCGACACAGCGTGCTACGAGTGCTTTCGCCTGCGCCGTGGGGCGAACCTCGGCGCCGGCGACGACCTGGCGCTGCTCGATTCGGTGCCGGCTGCCTACCCGTCCGCGCCCTCGCTCGACACGATCCTCGGCGGCCTCGCCGTCCAAGTCGCGCTCCACTGGCTGGTCCTCGGCGACCACTACGCGCCGGCGGCGTTCTACGCCTTCGAGCTGCTGCCGACGCTCGCACTCGAGCTGCACCACGTTCACCGCGTCCCGCGCTGCGAAGCATGCTCCGGTCTGGCCGATGTCGCGCCGCCGTTGCCGTGGCACAAGGAGGTGCCGGTTGCCGGCGGTTGAGCTCAGGCCGCGGCCAGCGACACCAGCGGCGGCGGCGCTTCCGCGCCTCCGCTCGTTCGTGTCGCCGTTGACCGGCGTCGTCCGCTGCGTGTCCGAGACGCTCGCCGCTCCCGACGAATCCCGGCTGGTCAGCATCGGCTGCGAGCTGGCCGACGGGAGCCTCACGATCGGCGCCCCGCTCGAGGCGTACACAGGGAGCGAGCACTGGTCGCGCGCCTCGGCCGAGGCAGCGGCGGTCGGCGAGGCGATCGAGCGGTACTCGGGCTCCTACGTACCTGCGGACCGGATCGTGGTCGCGTCGGCCGACGAGCTCGACGACGCGGTCGACCCTGATCGCTTTGCGCTCTTCTCCCGCGGCCAGTACGCGAGCCCCGGGTTCCCGTTCCGCCCGTTTCGGCGCGACACCGTCGTCGGCTGGGTCGACGGATTCTCGATCCCGGGCGGAGAGCGATGCCGCCTGCCGGCCCAACTCGTCTTCATGCCGTGGCAGCGCCAGTCGCCGGCCGAGGTTCGCATCGGCCACGCGACGAGCAGCGGGCTCGCCTGCGGGCCGACGCTCGAAGAGGCGCTGCTCACCGGTCTGCTCGAGCTGGTCGAGCGCGATGCGTTCATGCTCGTCTGGCACAACCGCCTCTCGCTGCCGCTGCTCGATTGGCGAGACGACTCAGAGGTCTCGCGACTGGACGAGCGCTACTTCGCGCCGACCGGCCTGCACTACTCGGCTGTCGATCTCGGCGGCTTCCTCGGCGTCCCCACGGCGCTCGGGGTCGTCCACGGGCGGCCCGGGGCGCTGGGCGCTCTCGGCGTCGGTGCTGCGAGCGCGCCGGACGTGAGGACGGCTTGGCGGAAAGCGCTCGCCGAGGCGTTCTCGGTTCAGCGCTGGGTCCGCGACCGATCCTTCGAGGAGCCTGAGCGTGTGGGCCTGCCCGAGACGACGATCCAGACCTTCGACGATCACACGCTGTTCTACGCCGACCCGACCCGGGCCGAGCGGGCCGGATTCCTCGACGCGTCCTCGGAACGGCGGCCGATCGGCGACGTCGCAGGGCTCGAAGGGGCGAACGTCCTGGAGCTGATCGAGGCAGTGGTGCGCCGGCTCGAAGCGCGCGGAGTGTCCGCCTACGCCGTGGACGTCACGAGCCCGGACGTCAGAGCCGCGGGCCTGCACGTCGTGCATGCCGTGGCACCCGAGCTCTGCCAGCTCGACGTCGTCGAAGGGGCGCGGTTTCTCGGCGGCACCCGCTTGTACCGAGCCGCATTCGACGCAGGGCTCGCCCCGCAGCCGTTCGAGCCGGCGGACCTGAACCCCGACCCCCATCCCTTCCCGTGAACATCGCGACTGCGCCTCGGCAGACCGCCCGGTGGCTCGAGTTGGTCTACGGCGAGCGCCCCGATCGGTTCGACCCGGCCGAGTGCTACCACGAGGCGTCGAAGGTCTCCCCTGCGCAGATCGGCCGCCAGGTTGCCGGGGCGGCTCGGCTCGACGCGACGCCCGATCTGCAGATCAGCATGACGCGGGCGGTCCGGCGGCTCCCTGTACCGCAGCGCGACCTTCCGCCACCGCGGCGCCCGGAGCTCGGCCTCTGGGAAGCGATCGGAGCTCGACGGTCGATCCGCGAGTTCGGCGGTCGTCCGATCGCGGCCGGAAGCCTCGGCGCCCTGTTGACCGCCGCGTACGGCGTGACGCGTGCGGACGCGGAGACGCTCCCGCTGCGCTCAGTCCCGTCGGGCGGAGCGCTCTTTCCGCTGGAGCTCTATGTCGCTGCGCTTCGGGTCGACGAGATCGCCCAGGGGCTCTACCACTTCGATCCGCTGAAGTGCTCGCTCGGGCTCGTCCGCGGCTCGATCGCCGCCGAGGAGGTCGCGGCCCTCTCGACCTATCCCGAGATCGTCGAGGGCTGCGGGGCCCTGATCGTCGTCGCCGCCGTGTTCGGGCGGACGCGTTTCAAGTACGGCCTGCGCGGCTACCGCTTCGCGCTGCTCGAGGCGGGCCACGTCGGGCAGAACGTCCTCCTCGCCGCCACGGCACTCGGCCTCGGCGCCGTTCCGCTCGGCGGCTTCTACGACCGGCTGACCGACGAGTTCCTCGGCCTCGACGGGGTCAACGAGTCGACCCTCTACATGCTCGCGGTCGGGACGGCCGCTGATGCCTGAGCTCGGGCTCGCTTCCGGACCGGTGTGCGGCGCGGCGGTCTTCGTCGCGCTGACCGGTGGTCGGCTACCGCTTGCCGGCCCCGGCGCATGGACGCGGGCGCTTGCGGTTCGCTGGCTGTCGCTGACCGTGGCGGCCGGAGTGGAGGAGATCGTCTGGCGTGGCCTCGCGCTAGCCCGGTTGGCGACCGCTCTCGGGCCGGCACTCGCTCTGGCCGCGACCTCGGTCGGCTTCGCGCTGTGGCATCGCCACGGTCTCGGCCGTCGCTGCGCTGTGCACCTGATCACGGGGCTCGCGTTCGGGGCGGCCTTTCTGATAGGCGGGCTCGCGGCGGCGGTCATCGCGCATGCGATCTACAACGTCCTCGTCGACTGGGCCGTCCAGGCGGAGCGGAGACGGACCTGGTAGCAGCTGCGCTCCGATCCGTGACCAAGCGCTTCGGCGACACGGCCGCGCTCGAAGATGTCGACCTCGAGGTGGCGCCGGGTGAGGTGGTGGCCCTGCTAGGGCCGAACGCTGCGGGAAAGACGACCGCCTTCTCGATCCTGCTCGGACTCCGCCGGCCGGACCTCGGCCGAGCCGAGATCTTCGGTGTCGATCCAGCGGATCCCCGCGCGCGAGTCGCGGTCGGCGTCACGCCGCAGGAGTCCGGCTTTCCGCCCACGCTGAAGGTGCGCGAGATCGTCGACCTCGTCCGCGCGCACTACCACGCGCCCGCGCCCACGGACGACCTGCTCGACCGCTTCGGCCTGGCCGGGGTCGACCGCAGACAGGCGGGCGG
>JADMIO011294230.1_pt1 | contig 16831 bp, 16 predicted proteins | sample 8958161 | NCBI WGS metagenome assembly JADMIO01 (sample SAMN16585339, study PRJNA669376) | soil metagenome | isolation source: Crop rotation soil | place: USA: Cullars Rotation, Alabama | collected 2011
GCCGCGACTTCAAGTCACGTGAATTCCAAGCTTCGGATCCCACTGTGCTGGAAAGATCGACGCCGGCAGCATCCGTCGGGCGGGCGACGTGAAGCCGAATCAGGGCGTCACGACGCAGCCGGTGGTGCCGCAGGCGAAGCCGTCGCCCGTGCAGCCGGGACCCGCGTCCAAGGCCAAGTAACCCGCCCTCGGCGGCGGCAGCCGCCGTCCCGCCCGCCCTCCGGAATCCAGCCGCCGGCCGCCGGCCGTCATTCGCCGGGAGCCGGCGTCCATTGGCCGAAACACTCAGGAAATCGCCTCCCGCCCCCGTATCTTCATCCAGGACAGGGCGACGGGAGGTCCACCATGACGGCACGCAACGCAGCGATGATGATGGCGAGTTCGGCGGCGGCGGCAAGTTCCACCGCGGCGGCCGTGATCATCTGGCTGCTGCTGATGCGGCCGCTGGACCTCGCCCGAGCCGCGGACGGTCAGGACTTCGTGGGCCTCGCCAGGCTCGCGGCGGAGACGCTGTATGGCATCCTGCTGCGTCTTCTGGAACTCCTCTGAGAGGGCGGTCATGTCAGACTTGGACTCGCGCAAGGGCAACGTCGTCATCGGCATCATGCTGGTGGCGATCGGCATCTGGGTGGCGCTCTCCCGCTCCGGGGAATTCTCCTGGGGGCAGACCACGCTGTGGCCTCTCATCCTCGGCGGAATCGGCCTCGCCCGGTTCGTGTCGACGCCGCCCGGCGAGCCCCGGCAAGGGCTGATCTTCATGGCGGCCGGCGCGTGGCTGTTCGCGGGGCAGGCGGCCTGGCTCTCGCTGCGCGACACCTGGCCGCTCCTGGTCATCGCCTTCGGCTTGATCATCGCGTTCAATCCGGGACGCCGGCGGGCCGTTCCTGAGATCCCGGCCGAGGCCGCGGCTGCGGTCGCGGCCGTGACCAACGGGGAGCGGTGGTCACGGCGGCGGCGCCACCACCGGCCGCACGGGGTGCTGTCCCCATTGGCCGTGCTCGGCATCTGGATCGCGATCTTCGTGGGCGTGCAGGTCTCTGGTGTCGGCTTTCGCGGGCTCACAGCCCGCTCCAGCACCGACGACCAGGCGCACGTAGTGTCGGTGATGGGCCGGTCGGAATATACGAGCCGCGCCACGCGGTTTCGAGCCGCGGAGGTGACCAATCTGATGGGCCGGGCCGAGCTCGATCTGCGCAACGCGCAGATCCCTCCGGGAGGTGAAGCCACGATGGAGGTGTTCTCCGCCATGGGCGCCGTGATCGTGCGGGTGCCGCCCGACTGGACGGTGGACACGCGCGCCATCCCGGCGATGGGAGCGGTGCGTGACGAACGCTTTCCCCCGACCGAGCCCGGGACCAGCAGCGGACCGGCGCCGCGCCTGGTGCTGCGAGGGGTGATCCTGATGGGGAGACTGACGATTGCGTCGTAGAGGTCGCGATATGGATACGGGGATGGCGGCCGGAAACACCGATTACGCGCGTCTCGCCAGGACGCCGCGGCTCGTCGTCGGGCTGGCAATTGCGCTCTTCGGCGTGCTGTTGGTTCTGGATCGCTTCGACCTGGCGGTGGCCGCGCAGGTGCTGCGCTATTGGCCGGTCCTGATCATCGCCGCCGGCGCCGCGATCTTCGCGCAGTCACGCAAGGTGGGCGGCGGCGTCAACGGCATGGTCCTGATGGTGGTTGGCGGCTGGCTGCTGCTCAACACACTCGGCATCCTGCGGATCACGGTGTGGCAGCTGTTCTGGCCGATGGTCCTCATCGCCATCGGCACCGTCCTGGTCATGCAGGCCGTGCGGCGCCGTGGTGATACTACCGAGGGGAGCACCACCGACGACGTCGTGACTGTCTTCGCCGTAATGAGCGGCGTCAAGCGCACCAGCACCGCGACGCGCTTCCGCGGTGGCGAACTGACGCTGTTCATGGGTGGCACCCAGATCGACCTGCGGCAGGCGATCATCCCACCCGGCGAAGAGGCGGTGATCGACATCTTCGCGATGATGGGCGGCGGCGAAATCGTGGTGCCGGAGTCGTGGACGATCGCCACGCCGGTCGCGCAGATCATGGGTGGCATCGAGGACAAGCGGCTGCCGCCCCTGCCGGGCGCCGCCAGCAGTGGGCTGCCCGCGCCGCGGCTGGTGCTGCGCGGCATGATCCTGATGAGCGGCTTCCAGATCAAGAGCTAGCTCTCTCGCGATGCATCCCATCCTCGCCCGGCTCGAGCGCCTCGCGGCGTATCTGGGCCTCTGGTGCGTCGTCGGGGTCCTGGTCGGCGGCGTGCTCACGCGGCAGGGGCTCACCTGGGCCGAAGCGCTGGTGCAGGTGATGCCGCCGCTGCTCGCCTACTCGTTCATCTGCCTCTCCGCCTGGTATGTGTGCCGGGCCATGCCGCTCGGCACGAGCGGCATGGCGGGCGTGCTCACCGCAGCGGGGGTGGCCGCCTCGGTGGCCGGGGGGCTGTGGCTGCTGCTGAACGAGTCGTGGCTCGCCACGCTCGAGTCGATGGAAGCGCTCGGTCCGATCACCGCCCGCTTCCGGACCCAGACGCCGCTGCTGCTCGCGATCAGCATCATGCTCTTCCTGCTGGTGCTCTCCGTCCACTACGTGGCGCTGGCCGTCGAGGCGTTTCGCGTCGCCGAGCGGCAGCAGCTCGAGCTCAAGGTGCTGACGAGGGACGCCGAGCTGCGGGCGCTGCGGGCGCAGATCGATCCCCACTTTCTCTACAACAGCCTGAACTCGATCAGCGCCCTCACCGGCACGGATCCCGCGGGGGCCCGGCGGATGTGCCTGTTGCTGGCCGATTTCATGCGGACCACGCTGCGCGTCAGCACGCAGGAGAGCATTACCCTGGCCGACGAGCTGACGCTCGCCGATCGGTTCCTCAGCATCGAGCAGGTCCGCTTCGGGCAGCGCCTGCAGGTGGAGCGCCGCATCGACGACGGCGTGGGCGAATGCCGCGTGCCGCCGCTCGTACTGCAGCCGCTGCTCGAGAACGCCGTGGCGCACGGGATCGCCGGGATGATCGACGGCGGCACGATCCGTCTCGACATCACGCGGCACGACGGCCGCGTGTCGATCTCGGTGGAAAATCCGCGCGACCCCGACGCGCTGCCGCGCAAAGGCGGCGGCGTGGGGCTGGAGAACGTCCGTCGGCGCCTGTCCATCGTGTTCGGCGGTGCGGCCCGCCTCGACGCCTTCCCCGGCCCCGAAGGGTTCCGGGTCGCGATCGATCTTCCGTATAGCAGCAATGACTGAGACACCCATTCCGATCCGGGTCGCCATCGTGGACGACGAGCCGCTGGCGCGCTCCGTCCTGCGCGAATTCCTGTCCGCCGAGCCTGGCGTCGACGTCGTCGCCGAGTGCGCCAACGGATTCGAGGCGGTGAAGGCCGTGTCGGAGTTGACGCCCGATCTGCTCCTGCTCGACGTCCAGATGCCGAAGCTGGATGGCTTCGAGGTGCTCGATCTCGTGGGCCGCGAGGTCGCGGTGGTCTTCACCACCGCCTACGACCAGTACGCGCTGCGCGCGTTCGAAGTGCACGCCGTCGATTACCTGCTCAAGCCGGTGAGCGCGGAGCGGTTGAGCGCCGCGCTGGCGCGGGTGCGGGAGCGGCTCGGCCGCGGGGAGCGCTCGACGCCGCCCGCGACGATCGCGGCCGTCCGGCCGCCGGCCGAAGGGCGTGCGCACCGCGTGCTGGTGCGCGACGGCCCGCGCGTGCACGTGATCGCGGTGGACAGGATCGATTACGTGCAGGCGCAGGACGACTACGTCTGCTTCCGTTCCGAAGGGAAGGACTACCTGAAGGAGCAGACGCTGGCCGAGACCGAGGAGCAGCTCGATCCCGCCTCGTTCGTGCGGATCCACCGCTCGTATCTGCTGAATCTGTCGCGCCTGGCGCGGGTCGATCAGGACGAGCGCGAGAACCGCGTCGCAGTGCTCACCGACGGCCGGCGGCTCCCCGTCAGCCGCTCCGGCTACGCCCGCCTCAGTGAGCGCCTATGAATTCACCTGCCACGCGCTGGCTCGACGCTTTGTCCGCTGAGAAGGCGTCGACGCGGCTCAAGGCCGCTCTCGCGATCGGTTCCTATCCCGAACCGAGTGAAATCCTGGTCGACACCCTCATGGCGCGTTGCGCGATCGAGCCCGACTTCTACGTGCGCGACATGCTCACGTGGGGCCTGACCTGATTCCCGGCCGAGATCACGCTGCCGGAACTGATCGCGGAGCTGGGGTCAGACGTGGCTCAAGCGCGAAGTCAGGCGTTGCACACACTCTCGAAGATCAAGGACGCGAGCGCGTTCCCGGCGATCACTCAGGCGCTGCTGCGCGATTCGAACGACGATGTCGCCAGGAGTGCGTGGCGCGCCGCCGTCGTTCTCGTGCCTGACGGGCAAAGGAGTGCGTTGGCAGGGGAGCTCGCAGCGCAGTTCGGCCGCGGCAACCGGGAAGTGCAGCTCAGTCTGAGCCGCGCTCTCGTGGCTTTCGGGGCGAACGCGATCGAGCCGGTGCTTCGGAACGCGACGTCAGGCGGGCCTGATTGTCAGGCGGGCCTAAAGGCCCGCCTCTACGTGCACAATTCCGGTGTCGATCGTCAGCGCGTAGGAGTTTTCACCGGCAGCGGCGGATCGGTCTTGCAGGGCGTCGGCGCCCACTTCGATCCATCCGGCTCACGCCGGAAGTTGGTGCTGGTGTAGAACGGCGTCGCGAGGTAGCGAGGGTCCTCCACTACGGTCACGACGTTGAGCCATTCGTCACCGTTCGGATGCGCCGGCAGGCGATGGAAGTACTCGGTGATGACGGCCTGCTCGCTGTAGGGCACGCCATTCTTCCGCAGGTAGCCGGACTTGAAATTCGTCGTCACGACCTTCAGCGAGCCGCCACGCTGAATCGAAGCCGCGCCCCGCGGCGGCGGTCCGCCACGCAAACCCTGGCCACCGCCTCCCGGCACGGGCGGGCCCGCGGGCCCCGCTCCCGGTCCTGCCGGTGCTTCCGGACCTCGCCCGATGCCGGGTCCCTCCCACTCCCCACGCGAAAAGCCCTGCCAGGTCTTCTCGGCGCCCGGCTGCGCGGCCCGGTCGAACGCGAGGATCCGCGTCTGCGTACCCGCGTCGAACTCGAGCTTGAGGTTGGACGGATCCTGCCAGGAGATGCGCAGCCGCCCCGGCTGGCGCATGATGCCGCCCACGCCGAACGCGCGGCACTCGTTGCCGCTCGCGGCGTCGGCCGCCGCATCCCAGGCCATCGCCGCCTTCCGCCCCTCGCCGTTCACCGGAATGCTCGCCACATCGCCTTTCGGCGGGGTGACCATACGCCAGCGCCAGTCCTCGGTGACAACGGCGACCCAGTTGCCGGTGAGATCGATCGGCGCCGCCTGACGCGCGGTCAGCGGCGGTCCGGGCGGGGCGCCACGCTGCGCGGCGACGCCGGACCAGGCGAATGCCATCGCGCCAGCGACCGCAAGCCCGGGTCTCAAGACCCGGGCCCACAAAGGACTCTCGAGGTTCCTCATTTCGCGCCCGCCGCCGGCATCGCCGTCAGACTCTTGTACACGGCCTCGACGAACATCGCCGTCGTCCATGTGCCAGTGTCAGAACCGTAGCGCCCTTCGTAGTCGAGCGCCGGCTTCGCCGCCTTGATCTGATCGAGCGTCATCTTCCGCGCCACCATGTCCTTGACGCGGTCGCGGATGATCACGAGCATGTCCCGGTACCACACCACCTCGTGCTCGTCGCTGATGCGGCCGTGGCCGGGAATCACGTAGGTCCCCGCCTCCTGCAGCATCTTGCTCGGCACCGTCAGATCGAGCAGCCGGTTCAGCGCGGCAATTGTGCCGTCGATGCTGCCGCCCGTCGCCACGTCGATCACCGGAAAGCTGTCGGTGCGGAAGATGTCGCCGGCGGCGATGACGTCCGAGCGCCGGAAGAACACGACGGTATCGGCGTCGTTCACGGACGACTCGTCGTGATACAGGATGATCGGTTCGCCGTTGAACGGGAAATCGCGCGAGCCTTCGAAGTAGGTGTTGTACGGCCGCTGCGCGTCCGGCACGTTCCGCTGGATCATGCGCTCGTTCGCGTTCTCGTGGGCCACGATGGCCGCCTGGTTGCCGTTGACGGTGCGGCCCGCCTTCGAAACCTGCTCGTTGTTGCCGATGTGATCGGCGGTCGGCGTGGTGTTGACGATCCAGCGGATCTCCTTGCCGCCGGCGATCCCCTTGATGGCGGCGAGCACCTTCTCGCTCTGACCGGCCGCGCCGGTATCCACCACCAGCACGCCGTCCTCGCCCACCTGCGCGGCGATGTTGGAGCCGGCGCCGACGATCAGGTAGACATTACCCTGCACCTTGACGGCGCGAACCTCACCGGCCGGCAGCGGCTGCGGCAACACGTCCGGCGAGAAGCCGCCGTTCTTTGCCGGGTTCGGGCGCGTCACCGGCGCGCCCGGCTTCCAGCCGGGCAACAGCGAATCGGCACCGCCGCGCACGCCTTCGCGCGGCATGGCGTGCCGCCCCTCGAATTCACCCGCCCACGGGTTCTTGCCCGGCAGATAGTGCGGCACGAGGTTCTTGTCGCGCGGCACTTCCATCGCGTATTCGCAGTTGTAGAGCCAGTTCGTGTTGCCGCGCTCCATCAGCACGAACTCCTGACTGCGGATGTAGGGCTCGGTCAAGTACACCGGGTCGGTGGCGATCGTCACCTGCGAGAGCAGGTTGCCGTGCCGCATCCAGTGCTCCACGACGGTCGTGCGATCGCTCGCCGGAACGCCGCTACGCCGGAAGTAGCCCTGCTTGATGTGCGTGGTGGTGATGGTGAGGATGTCCCCGTTCCACTCGCCCGTCGAGAAGCCCATGAACGTGTGCGGCGCGTACTCCGGTGGGTGCGGGCGCCCATCCAGCCAGATCGTCCGGTGCTGCTGGTAGGTGCCGAGGTGCATCTCGATCGCCACCAGCTCCTGCGTATCGGGATTCACCTGCTGCCAGATGCGGAACTGGTTCGGGCCGAAGAACATGTACGGCAGCGTGTACGGCGCGCACTGCTCTTCGAGCACCGAATGGCGTCCTACGTCGTAGCTGTCGCCGAACATGCGCGCCGCGTCGTTCAGCGGGATGCCGCTGAAGTCGCCCGGCTCCTCGCCCGGCACGCGGTCCGGCTGATCTTCGTGGTAGCGGCCGCTCCACTCGCCCGAGAAGTTCACCTGGGCCGCCGCCGGCACGGACGCCATCAGCAGACACGCACCGACCAACGCGGCACGGGCCGATCTTGAGAGCCTGACCATCTTCGTCCTTCCCTGATCCTCGAGCCCTGAGCCTATTGGAAGACCTGCGTCTTCGACGTCGTGCTCTTGATGTGCTGGTTCAGGTCCGGAAGGCACGACACTTCCTGAATGTCCACATCCACGACGCGGTTGAAGCGCTTGGTGCTCTTCCACTCGCCTTCCCAGTTGTCCGGGTCGGTCATGGTGAATTCGATCTCGAGCTGCTTGCCGTCGTTGACCATGCGGAAGCGCTCGACGATGTGCAGCTTCTCGCCGGCGGGAATCGCGGGGCCGTCCTGATCCATCCAGTGGTGATCGCCGCGGAACCCGACCGTGTCCACCACCAGCTCGTTGCCCTGCCAGGTACCGATCGACTCACCGTTGTAGGTGCGGACGATCACGTCGTCGGGCGTGTGCTGGCGGCCGTCCAGATAGACGATGCGGACGCTGTTCATGAAGCCGCTGATCATGTAGATGGCGGTCGGTTTCTGGATCATCGCCATCGGCCAGTAGCGGGTCATGATGAGTGGCAGCCCTGCCGGCCAGCACTGGCCGATGTCGTCCTTGTACACCTTCCCCTCAGCGTCGTACTTCATGGAGGTGTCGTACTCCTTCTGCGCCGCCGGGGTGAGCTTCGGAAGGGGATCGAGATAGAAATGCCACGCCTTCGGGTCCTGACTCACGTCGATGAACCAGTTGCTCGTGAGGTCGAACGGCGGCGCCGGACGCGTCTTGTTCAAGTTCGCGGGCGCCAGGGCGCTCAGCGTCCCTGCCTTCTCCGCCTCCACCTCGGCCTGTGTGGGCGTGTAGGCGGCGGAGGCCGGCTGCGACGGCGCCGACGAACATGCTGCCGCGACACAGCTCAGCACAGCTGCCGCCGCGATCCCCCGGATCGTCTTCGAACTCATCATCGATGTCTCCGCAGGCTCACTTCGAGTCGGGTGTGCCAAGGCGTGCCGGACGTTCGAGCAGTTCGCGTCCGTCGGCCAGCGTCATCGAGACGAAGATGCCCGACGGCTCGCCGCTACGGACCGGGTTCACCACCACGGTCACCTTGTCACCCGGCTTGATGATGTTCGATTTCCATCCGGCGCGAATGAGATAGGTCGGGCTCGTCAGCTCGACGCCCCACACCACCAGCTTGCTCTTGTCCTTTTCGTCCGGGACTTCGACCTCGATCCAGGTGTGCGGGTTCTGCCAGCGGAATTCCTTCACCGTCCCGACCAGGGTCACCTTCTTGGTTCGATCGAACGCGGCCGGCGAATGATGCGCGAACGCCGGAACGGCGAGCGCCACGGCCATCACGGCCGACAACAGTGCCTTCTTCATCGAATCTCCTTCTACCGCACCTGGACCTTCGAGGATGTACTCTGCAGGTGCTCGTTGAGGTCGGGCCGGCATTCGACTTCCTGCACGTCGATGTCGTTCACCCGGTTCCAGCGGCGCACCCCTTTCCATTCACCGTCCCAGCTCTTCGGATCGGTCAGCGTCATCGCGATCTCGAGCTGGTTGCCGTTGTTGATCAGCCGGATACGTTCCACGATGCGCAGCTCCCCGCTCGCAGGCACGCCCTGATCCACCCAATGGTGCTCGTCGTCGATGAAGTTCTTCGTCTCGACCACCAGCGTGTCGCCCTCCCAGTGTCCGACCGACTCGCCGTTGAACGTGCGCACGACGATGTCGGCGTCGGTGTGGGCGCGGCCGTCGAGAAATACCGTGCGGATGCTGTTCATGAACTCGCTGACCATGTAGATCGCCGTGGGCAGCTGGATCATCGCGATCGGCCAGACGCGCGTCATGATGATCGGGACGCCGGCCGGCCAGCACTGGCCGATGTCGTCGCGATAGACCTTCCCCTCCTTGATCGCCTGCAGGTAGGCGTCGCGGTGTTTCTGCGCGTTGGGGGTCAGCCTGGGGATGGTGGCCGGGCCGAACAGCCAGCCCTGGACGCCTTCCCGGTTGTCGATGAACCAGTTGCCGGTCAGGTCGAATGGGGCCTTCGCCCGCGCCTTCGCCAGGTTCTCCGGCGCGAGGGCGCTCAACTGCGTCGGCGGGGCCTGGGCGGCCGCCAACCCGGGGACCACACCCAGGACCGCCGCTAGAAGCCCGGTAACAATCGACTTGCGCCCTGCGAAAGCAGTCATAGGCGCGCCATTGTAACGCTGTGGCCTGGCTTTCATGAAGGCGCACACCTGCACACGCCCCGCGGTCCTTCAAATCCGTCGGCGAGTGTACCGAAAGCGTCACGCTCAGCAGCCCACTTCGGCCATCCGGTCCACGCAAACCGCTGGCATCTCCCGCCGATACAGACAATTGAGCGCGGCACGGATTGGCGCCGCCGTGGCACACCGCTTGCCCGCACTACGCATGGACGACCATCGTGACACGACCCTCCGCCTCTAACGGCCCGCAGCAGGACGACGACACGGAATTCGCGCTCGAAGTCGACGCGCTCATCAGCGGAATGGGTGTCGATGCGTCTGGGATCGAGGTCGAGTCCGTCGAACCGGCACGCGCGGCCGCCGAGCCCGACGAGGACGACGGGTTCGTGGCACTCGACGTGGAGAACGTCGACGACATCGACGTGGACGCGATGTGGTCGAAGGCCGAAGCGATCGATCCCGAGGTCCACAAGGAAGAGATCGCCCTCGTCGAGGCGCACGCCAAGGCGCGCCTCGCGGCGGAAGTCGCCCAGGTCAAGGCGCAGGCCGCGGCGGAACGGCAGGCGGATCTCGAGCGGCTCGAGGCAGAAGCCGCTGTGAGCCGCGATGCGGCCGTCGCCGAAGCACGTACCCAGGCGGAGCAGGCCGCGCGCCAGGCACTGTCGGACGAGCTCGCGCGCCTCGAAGCCGAAAGCGAGGCGCGGCGCGAAGCGGCCGTGGCCGAAGCGCGCGCGCAGGCCGAGCAGGCGGCTCGCGAGTCGCTGCGTGCGGAGCTCGAGCGCCTCCAGCACGAGGCAAGGGCCACGCGGGCCGCCGCTGTCTCCGACGGGCGCGGGGAAGCCGAGGCCGCCGCGCGCGAGTCGCTCCAGGCGGAGATCGCCCGGTTGGAGCGTGAGGCGGCTTCACAGCGCGACGCCGAAGTGGCGGCGGCCCGCGCGCAGGCCGAAGCATCCGCACGCGAGTCGCTCGCCGCTGAGCTGCAACAGCTCGAATCCGAGGCCGCCACGCGGCGCGACGTCGCGGTCGCCGAAGCGCGCGCGCAGGCCGAAACCGCAGCGCGCGAGTCGATGGCCGCGGAAATCGCCCAGCTCGAGGCCGAAGGCCAGGCGCGCCGCGAGGCCGCCGTCGCCGAGGCGCGTGCCCAGGCCGAAATCGCCGCGCGCGAATCGCTGAAGCACGAGCTCGAACGGCTGCAGCACGAGGCCGCCGCCAAGCGCGACGCCGCGGTGTCCGACGCGCGCGAGCAGGCCGAGGCGGCCGCGCGCGACACGCTCCAGGCCGAGTTCGCGCGGCTGCAACGTGAGGCCGCGGCACGCCGGGAAGCGGAAGTGGCCGAAGCGCGGCTGCAGGCGGAAGAGGCGGCGCGCGAGACGCTGGCGACGGAGTTGCGCCGGCTCGAGGACGAAGCGATAGCCCGCCGCGATGCGGCGGTCGCCGAGGCCAAGGCGCAGGCGGCAGCGGCCGGCCGCGAGGCGCTCCAGCAGGAGCTCGCGAGCGAGCTGGCGCGGCAGGACGCCGAATCGGCGGCGCGGCACGAAGCCGCGATCGCCGACGCACGCCTGCAGGCCGAGGAGGCGGCGCAGCACTCGCTGCGGCAGGAACTGGAGCGGCTCGAAGCCGAGGAGGCGTCCAAGCGCGAGGCCGCCGTCGCCGCAGCCACGAGGCAGGCCGAAGAACACGCGCGGGAATCACTCCGTCAGGAGCTGGCGCGCCTCGAGGCGGAAGCCGCCACGCTGCGCGAGGCCGCCGTGGCCGACGCGCGCGCGCAGGCCGAGGCCGCGACGCGCGAATCGCTCGCGACCGAAGTCGAGCGCGTCAAGAGCGAAACCGAAGAGCGGCTGCGCCGCGAGCTGGCCACCAACCGCGCGCTCGAGGACGAAGTCGCGCGCGTGCGGGCAGAGACCGAAGCGCGTCTCAGCCAGGAACTCGCCGAGGTTCGCGAGCAGGCCGAGACCGCGCACCGTCTGCAGCTGCAGGCGCAGGAGCAGGCCGCGACCGCCCGCGAGCAGGCGGCGCGCGACGCGCAGGCCGCGGCGCAGAGAGCGGCGGCGCGCGCGTTCGAGGGCGAGGCCGTCCGGATTCGCACCGAGGCGGAGGCACGGCTGCGCGCGGAAACCGAGCGCGCGCGTACCGACGCGCAGAGTCAGCTCGAACGCGAGGTCGCGCGGCTGCGCCTCGAGAGCGAGCAGCGGCACGCGGCCGAGATCGCCGACGTGCGCGCCCAGATGTCGCAGCTCAAGGCCGCCGCGGCACGGACGGCGCCGTCAGAGGTACCCGACTGGGTGCCCGCCATGAGCGGCGCCCAGGCGGCGCCAAGCCGGTGGAAGACATGGGCGGCAGGTGCGGGCGTGCTCGTGGTCGCGCTCGTCGGCGGTCTCGCGATGCTCGGCCGGCCCGCCGAGTTGCGCACGAGCGATCGGGCGTCCGCCGCCAAGGGATCTGCCGCGACGACGCCCGACCACGCCACCGGCGGAGCGGCTGCCTCCGCAGCGGCAGCCGCCGATCCATCGGCGCCGGCCGCGGCCGCGCAGCCTGGAACCGGCACGGGATCGGCGACGGTCACGCTGTTCTCGCGCATTCCGGTGGACATCTTCTTCGAGGGCCGGCGCATCGGTTCGAGCGAGGACGGCCAGATCCTGCTGCCGCCAGGCGAGCAGCGTCTCGACCTGGTGAGCCGCCGCTTCAACTTCCGCGGCGATGTGAAGCTGTCGCTCAGCCCGGGCGAAATCGTGTCGCACACGGTGAGCCTGCCCTCCGGCGTGCTGCGCCCGCACGGTGTGTCGGGGACCGACGTGTTCGTCGAAGGCGAACAGGTCGGCACGCTGCCGATGGGCGAAGTCGGCGTCCAGATCGGCACGCGCGAGGTCGTGTTCCGTCATCCCCAGTACGGTGAGTACCGCCAGACGGTGGAGGTCACCCTCGGCCGCGCGGCGAACGTCACCGCGTGGTTCGGCGCCGCGGCCGCGGCCGAAGCGGCGTCCACGCTCGACGCGCCGCCCGCCGGAGCGCCGCTGCCAATGCCGGGTCAGCCGCCGCGGCTCGCACCCTTGAGCGCCCCGCGCGCGCCGCGCTCCGACGCGGTTCGATAGAACGGCTTGAGGCTCAAGGCCTGGCGCTCAAGCCGGCCTTGGGGCAGCGGGTTCGTGCCTAAGCCCTAAGCCCTAAGCCCCCGTTCGGCTACCATTACGCGCATGCCGTTCCGAACCTGTATCTGCATGGCGGCGCTCGTGTTGCTCGCGGCGGGCGCCGCGCCCGCGCCGGCCCAGAACGCCACGTTCAAACCGGAGATCGGTCAACCAGGCAAGGACGTGGTGTGGGTGCCCACCCCCGAAGCGCTGGTCGAGAAGATGCTCGACATGGCGAAGGTCGGACCGAAGGACTTCGTCATCGATCTCGGGTCCGGCGACGGCCGCAACGTGATCGGCGCGGCCAGACGCGGCGCGCGCGCGCTCGGCGTGGAATTCAACCCCGACATGGTGGAGCTCTCGCGGCGGAACGCCGCCGCGGCCGGGGTGTCGGACAAGGCGAAGTTCGAACGCGGCGACATGTACGAGGCCGACATCTCGAAGGCGACGGTGATGGCGCTCTTCCTGCTGCCGAGCAACATGCTGCAGCTGCGGCCGAAGTTCCTGGCCCTCGCTCCCGGGTCGCGCATCGTCTCCAACACCTTCCTGATTCAGGACTGGTCGCCGGACAGCAGCGAGCGCATCGAGGCGTGCGAGATGTGGTGCGAGGCGCACCTCTATATCGTGCCGGCGCAGGCCGGCGGCGCCTGGCGGATGCAGGGCGGCGAATTGGTGCTCACCCAGGCGTTTCAGAAGCTCACCGGCACCTGGACGAGCGGCGGCGTCGCGACACCGGTCACCGGTTCGCTGCGCGGTGAGGAGGTCGAGCTCTCGGGCGGCACCTCGCGCTGGACCGGGCGCGTCCGCGACGGTGCGCTCGAGCTCACCAGCGGCAGCGGCCAGAAGACGCGCGCGACCCGCGCGCGTCCGTAGGCCTCCCTCCCGGGGCACCAGCGAACCGGCGTCGGGCCGGTTCGTCAGATACTGTCATACGGTCCGCGCACGGTGCGGTCCACGCAGGAGATGGCCATGACGTGGTGGTTTTGGGTGGCCCTCGGGTTGGTCCTCAGCGCCATCGAGCTGGCGACGCCGGGCGGCTTCTTCGTCATCTTCTTCGGCGTCGCGGCGCTGGCGATCGGGCTCGCCGAGGTCGCGGGGCTGGGGCTGCCGGTGTGGGGCCAATGGCTCGCATTCCCCGTCCTGGCCCTGATTGCGCTGCGCCTGTTCCGCCGGCCGCTGCTCAAGTGGCTGCAGCCGGCCGCGAGCGCGCCGGTCGACTCGCTCGTCGCCGAAGTGGCGGTGCCGGTCGTCGCCATCGCAGCGGGTCAGCGCGGCCGCGCCGAGCTGCGCGGCGCCGTCTGGGCGGCGCACAACATCTCGCCGACACTGGTCGCCGCCGGGCAGCGCTGCCGGGTCGTCGCCGTCAACGGTCTCGAGCTCGACATCCGTCCGGAGTGAGGTAGCCGCTGTGGAAAGCACGCTCATCGTTCTGGTGCTCGTCGCGCTTCTCCTGCTCTTCATCCTCTACAAGACCGCGGTCGTGGTGCCGCAGCAGAGCGCGATCGTCGTCGAGCGGCTGGGGCGCTATCACGCCACGCTCAACGCCGGGTTCCATCTGCTGGTCCCGTTCGTGGACGTGATCCGCTACCGGCATTCGCTCAAGGAGCAGGCGATCGACATCCCGGCACAGGTGTGCATCACGCGCGACAACGTCCAGGTGGGCGTGGACGGCATCCTCTACCTGAAGGTGCTCGACGCCGAGCGCGCCTCGTACGGCATCGCGAACTACACGTTCGCCATCATCCAGCTGGCGCAGACGACGCTTCGCAGCATGATGGGTAAGATCGATCTCGACCGCACGTTCGAGGAGCGCTCGAGCATCAACACCGAGATCGTCAGCGAGCTCGACAAGGCGTCGGAAGCGTGGGGCGTGAAGGTGCTGCGCTACGAGATCAAGAACATCGAGCCGCCGGCCGACATCATCGCCGCCATGGAGAAGCAGATGCGGGCCGAGCGCGAGAAGCGCGCGGTCGTGTTGCAGTCGGAGGGACAGCGCGACGCCGCCATCAACACCGCCGAGGGCGAGAAGCAGCAGGTGATCAAGGCCTCGGAAGCCAAGCGGCAGCAGCAGATCAACGAGGCCGAAGGGCAGGCGGAGGCGATCAGGGCGGTGGCCAGCGCCACGGCGCAAGGGCTGCGCGAGGTGGCCGGAGCCATTCAGTCCGACGGCGGCCGCGACGCGGTGCAGCTCCGGGTGGCCGAACAGTACGTGGCGCAGTTCGGCGAGATCGCGCGGAAGACGACCGCGGTCGTGGTGCCGGCCAACCTCACGGACCTGTCGGGAATGATCGCGGCCGCAATGCGGGTGTTCGAGACCGCGTCGACGGCGGGAGTCCCCAGCGGGCCGCCGCCGCCTCCGAAGCGCATGTCATAGGGCCGCCTGAAGGCAGCTGCCACGACTGTGGCGGTCAGCGGGGCGCCGGCACGAGCGACAGCTGGATGCGCTTGCGGTACTTCACCGCCTTGCCGTGGAGCGTGGCCGGCTGATACTGCCAGGTCCTGGCCGCCGCGATCACGAGGCGATCGTAGGCGGGATTCGCCGGCCCCTCCATCGTCGCCGTCTCGACGCTGCCGGTGTCGCCGATCAGCACGTCCACGACGAGGGTGCCCGCGGCGAGCACCTTTCCCGGGTACGGCGGCACCACCTGCCGGATGACGGCCGGCGGCACGACGTCGGTGTCGCCCGGCGCGTAGACGCGCGGCGCACGCTCGACGCCAGCCTCTGCCACTGGAGCCGCAACGGGCGGAGGCGGAGGCGCGACCGCCTTCAGCGCCAGATCGTGGAAGCCGGTCGCGAGCATCCGCAGGTCCGCGAGCGGCGGCTGGCCGCTCGCGCTCTCGATGTCGGGATCGCTCAAGCCCGCCAGCACCTGGGTGAAGCCCTCGATCGCGGCGACGTAGTCCTTCCGATCGAACGCGCCCTTGGCGCCGACGTATGCCTGCTGCACGATGCCAGGCAGGAGACGGCGGCGCGCGTCGCTGAACGCCGCGCGGAGCCGCGGCGGCAGGTCGTCCGATACCGGGCGGTAGAGCGGGTCGTCCGCGATCATGTGCTCGATGATGCGGCCGGCTTCGGCCGAATTCCCCACCGCGACCAGGCACAGCGCCCGATAGAGATCGATGGCCTGACGATCCGACAGCGGCGGATTCTGCGACCGCAGGCCATTGAGCATGTCGAGCGCGCCGGGGTATTCGGCCGCCGCGTAGAGCGTGCGCGCGGCGGCGAAGGACGGCGCCGCCAGCGACGCGTCCGGGGCCTGCGCGGAGGCGCCCGAGACAACCGCCAGCGGCAACGCCGCCACGACGAGCCACATCTTCCGTGCCGGGGTCATTTCGCCCTCATGTCGACGCTGACCCGCGCTGCCGCGCCGGCGGTCACGGTGACCGTGGTGCGCCGCTCGCCGAGCTCGGGATGACGGAAGACGACTTCGTGGGTGCCGATCGGAACGGTGACGCCGCCGATGGGGGTCTCACCGGCGCGTTCGCCGTCGATGGACACCTCGGCCCACGGCGTCGCGTTGACCGCCAGGGTTCCCTTCGGCCAGTCCGGCTTCACCAACGTCACCTGCCCCGCCGACACCTCCACGACGCGCGTGCTGCGGTAGCCGAGCGCCTCGTTCACCAGTTCCAGCTCGTGCCGTCCGACGGCGACCATGATGCGATCGCTGCGGCTGCTGCCCACCAGGCGGCCCGCCTCGAACACCTGCAGATCGACCGGCGCGCTGATGGTGATCCAGCCGGACACGTTCGCGCCCTGCGGCCTGGTGGTCATCGGCACGACGAGCGACGCGGTCGCGCCCGCCTCGATGACGACGTCCTCGCTGAACGCGCCGGATTCGTTCTGGAGCACCACTTTGTGGGTGCCGGGGGCAAGATCCCTCACCGTGACCGGCGTGCGTCCATACGCCCTGCCGTCGACCGTGACGGTGGCCCGCGACGGATCGGTGCGCACCTGCAGCGCCCCCGCGCCCGCCGCCGGCTTCGACAGCTCGATGAAGTGGGCGACGTGCGCGCCGGCCTTCAAGGTCACCGGTACCCTGCGGCGCTCGGCACCGTTGACGAGTTCGACGACATGCGCGCCGGCCGGGAGCGTCACCGTGAGCGGAGTCACGCCCCGTTCGCTCCCGTCGATGAACACCGGGGCGCGGTCCGGATTCGTGCCGATTTCGAGCGTGCCGGTCGCGGCGGCGGCTGCGCCCGGCGCGGCCGCGGTCTCCCGCATCAGCGTGAAGCCCGCCGTGACGGCAATCAGGACCACGACGGCACCGGCGAGCCAGCGGCTCGCCCACGCC
>JADMIO011429306.1_pt1 | contig 16831 bp, 15 predicted proteins | sample 8958161 | NCBI WGS metagenome assembly JADMIO01 (sample SAMN16585339, study PRJNA669376) | soil metagenome | isolation source: Crop rotation soil | place: USA: Cullars Rotation, Alabama | collected 2011
GCCGCGACTTCAAGTCACGTGAATTCCAAGCTTCGGATCCCACTGTGCTGGAAAGAGGATCAGGTCGGCGAGGTCGACAAGGTCAAGCGCTCCGAAGCGGGGATGATCGTCGAGCCCGTCACACTCCCGCCTGACGCCCGCGTTGCCGACGCGCTCGCGCTGATGGCCCATTACCGCATCTCCGGGGTGCCGATCACGGACGAGGGCGGCCGGCTCGTCGGGATCTTGACCAACCGAGACCTTCGCTTCGAGACCGACACCGATCAGCCGGTCAGCGCGCTGATGACCGCCACCAATCTGATCACCGCGCCGGTGGGGACGACGCTGCCGGAGGCCGAGCAGATCCTCCACCGGAACAAGGTCGAGAAGCTCCCGGTCGTCGACGCCGATGGGCACCTGAAGGGCCTGATCACGGTCAAGGACATCTCGAAGCGCCAGGAGTACCCCGACGCGACGAAGGATTCGCAGGGTCGGCTCCGGGTCGCGGCCGCGGTCGGAGTCGGGTCCGACGCGCCCGAGCGCGCCGAGGCGCTCGTGGCCGCCGGCGTGGACGTGCTCGTGCTCGATACGGCCCACGGTCACTCGCGCGGCGTGCTCGACATGGCGCGGCAGCTCTCGCGCCTCGACGTCGAGCTCGTCGCAGGGAACGTCGCGACCGCCGACGGCGCGGCGGCGCTGATCGACGCCGGCGTCGACGGGGTCAAATGTGGGATCGGGCCCGGCGCCGCCTGTACGACGCGCGTCGTCGCGGGCGTCGGCGTTCCGCAGGTCACCGCCGTCCACGAGTGCGCGCGGATCTGCGCCGCTTCCGGCGTGCCGCTGATCGCCGACGGCGGGATCCGCAACTCCGGCGACGTCGCAAAGGCGATCGCGGCGGGTGCCGACACGATCATGCTCGGCTCGGTGCTGGCCGGCACCGACGAGGCGCCGGGGGACGTGATCCTGGTTCAGGGCGAGCGGTACAAGGAGTACCGCGGCATGGGCTCGCTTGGCGCGATGAAGGCGCGGTCGTTCTCGAAGGACCGCTACTTCCAGGGCGACGTCGAGGACGTCGAGAAGCTCGTCCCGGAGGGGATCGAGGGCCGCGTGCCCTACAAGGGGCCTGTGCAGGCGGTCGTGCACCAGCTGGTCGGCGGGCTGCGCCAGTCGATGGGCTACTGCGGCGCCGCGACGATCGACGACATGAAGGAGCGCACGCGGTTCGTCCGGATCAGCCCGGCCGGGCTGCAGGAGAGCCACCCGCACGACATGACGATCACGAAGGAGGCGCCCAACTATCGGCGCTGAGGTGCTCCCCTTCCCGGTGCCGGACGAGGCTCCGGAGGCTCTGCCAGCTCAAGATCAGCCCGTGCTCGTCGTCGATCTCGGCGGCCAGTACTCGCAGCTGATCGCCCGGCGCGTACGCGAGGCGCGCGTCTACTCGGAGCTGGTCGGGCACCGTTCCTCGGCCGACGAGCTGGCGGCGAAGAACCCCGCGGCGCTGATCCTCAGCGGCGGGCCCGCGTCCGTCTACGCCGACGAGGCGCCTCAGGTCGATCCGGGGATCTACGAGCTCGGCGTGCCCGTGCTCGGCATCTGCTACGGGATGCAGCTGATGGCGCAAGACCTCGGCGGCCGTGTGGAACGCGCGGCCGGGGAGTTCGGCAAGACGACGTTCCGGCTGCGCGGCGCGCTGGCGAGCGGCCTGCCGGAGGAGCAGACGGGGTGGATGAGCCATCGCGACTCCGTGACCGCGCCGCCCGCCGGTGCCGAGGTCACGGCCGGCTCCGAGTCCACTCCGATCGCGGGCTTCGAGGCGCCCGATCGCAAGCTCTATGGAGTCCAGTTCCATCCCGAAGTCGCGCACACGCCGCACGGCCAGGAGGTGCTGAAGAACTTCCTCTACGGCATCGCCGGCGCGCGGCCCACGTGGACCGCTGCCGCCGTGATCGAGGAGCAGGTGGAGCGGATCCGCGCGCAAGTCGGCCGCGGGCGCGTCGTCTGCGGGCTGTCGGGCGGCGTTGACTCCGCCGTCGCGGCGCTCCTCGTCTACAAGGCGGTCGGCGACCAGCTCACGTGCGTGTACGTCGACCACGGCCTGATGCGGAAGGACGAGACCGCACAGGTGATCGAGACCTTCGAGGGCCACTTCCACGTCCCGCTCGTCCACGTCGACGCCGCCGACCGCTTCCTCGCACGGCTCGAGGGCGTCACCGAGCCCGAGGAGAAGCGCCTCGTCGTCGGCGAGGAGTTCATCCGCGTCTTCGAGGAGGAGGCCGAAAAGCTGGGAGAGACGCGCTTTCTGGTCCAGGGCACGCTCTACTCCGACGTGATTGAGTCCGGCGGCACCGACGGCGTCGCCGCGAAGATCAAGTCGCATCACAACGTCGGCGGCCTGCCCGAGGACATGAAGATGGAGCTCGTCGAACCGCTCCGCGCGTTGTTCAAGGACGAGGTGCGGCGGGTGGGGGAGGAGCTCGGGCTCCCAGAGGCGATGGTCTGGCGCCATCCGTTCCCCGGCCCCGGCCTGTCCATCCGGATCATCGGCGAGGTCACCCGCGAGCGGCTGGACACGCTCCGCGAGGCCGACGCGATCCTGCTCGAGGAGGTGCGCCGCGCCGGCCTCTATCGCGAGCTGTGGCAGTGCTTCGCGGTGCTGCCGGCGATTCGCTCGGTCGGTGTCCAGGGCGACGAGCGCACCTATGGCTACCCGATCGTGATCCGGGCGGTCACCTCAGAGGACGCGATGACAGCTGATTGGGCGCGTCTGCCCTACGACCTGCTCGAGACGATCTCGAGCCGGATCGTCAACGAGATCCCCGCCGTGAATCGCGTCGCGCTCGACCTCACGTCGAAGCCTCCTGCGACGATCGAGTGGGAGTGAACCGGCCGCCGCGGGTTTGCGAACATCCCCGCGGACGCAGGCTCACCGACAAGGAGGTTCCCCCATGGCAGTTGCGATCGAGATGAACTTCAAGGGCGGCACGCTCGAGCAATACGACGAGGTGCTCAAGCTGATGGGCCTCGACGATCCGAACGCACCGGCCCCGGACGGCGCGATCTTCCACTGGGCGGCGGCGACCGACGACGGCTTGCGCGTCGTCGACGTCTGGGAGACGCGTGAGCAGTTCGACCAGTTCGCGCAGGAGAAGATCGGGCCGTACTCGCAGCAGGTCGGCATCCCGGGGCCGCCCGAGATGACGTACCACGACGTGCACAACACCCTCGGCGGCCCGCCGGCCTAGGTCGGCTTCAGGCTCGCTACCGGGTAGCGCGCCCGCACGGAGTCCACGAACCCGGCCAGGCGCTCCGCCAGCGCCGGGTCGTGGATCTCGAGCACGTTCTCGGCGTTCATCTCGCCCGAGTGGGAGAGGTTGAACGAGCCGAGGAAGGCGACGTCGTCGGTCACGGTGATCTTCGCGTGCATGTAGTCGTGCACCGTGTCGGGGCCCCACGGCGTCGACGGCTTGCCGGCGAAGTGCCCTGACGCGATCACCTGCTCCAGCAGCGGAAGCTTCCAGGAGCGCACGCCGGTCGGGCCCCACTGGAACTGCACCTCCAGCATCTGCGGCATGTCCACGCAGCCGGCGATGTCGACCTTGCCGTCGGCGAGCGACTGCGCGAGGGTGGCGAGGATCGGCGCCGCCGTGATCACGGGGGAGCAGATCCGTACGCGCCGCTTGGCGCGGCCGATGAACTTCGCGATCCGGTGCGACAGCGCATCGCCGAAGCCGGGGCAGAACCAGGGCCGGATCTCGATCCCGTCGACCTTGACCGGCCGCGGCTCGACTTTGCCCGACTCCTCGACCAGCCCCGTCGTCCAGAGCTGCTCGAAGTCGAGGGTGAAGGCGCGGGCGAGCTCCTGCGACTCGACGACCGCGATGACGTTCTCCTCGCGCGACCACGAGTCGTCCGTCCAGTTCGTCGATCCGGTCCATACCGCTCCCCCGTCCCTGACGACGTACTTGTGGTGCATCAGGTCGGGGATCCCGGCGATCGGCTTCGTCGGCACGCTCAGCCGCTCGATGTCCTCCGGCGCCGTCTTCGGCGGTGGCGGCACCGGGATCGGCGCACGGAAGTCGGCGTTGTACATGAGCCGCACGGCGACCCCGCGCTTGCCTGCGTCCTCGATCGCATCGACGACGAGCTCTTCGAGGCCGGTGCCGAGCTCGAAGTCGTAGGTGGCGATGTCGAGCGACGTCTTCGCGGCGGCGATGAAGTCGTGTAGCGCCTGCGCGACCGTGGCCGGCTGCTGGCCCCCGTCGCTGAGCGTCGTAACTGTGATCATCAGACCATGGAGTTTGCCGAGGTCCTCAAGCGCAGGAAGATGGTTCGGCGCTACACAGACGAGCCGGTCGACCCCGAGGCGGTCGAGCGGATCGTCGCGCGCGGCCGCAAGGCGCCGAGCGGCGGGTTCAGCCAGGGCGTCCGGCTCGTCGTCGTGACCGACGAGGCGATGCGCCGGCGGATCGCCGAGCTCGCTCAGGAAGCCGAATACGTGAAGGGCGGGCTCGACCCGTGGATCTCCCAAGCGCCGGTCCATGTCGTCGTCGGGATGCGCGAGGAGTCGTACCACGAGCGGTACCGGCAGCCGGACAAGCTGCTGGAGGACGGCAGCGAGATCGACTGGCACGTCCCGTGGTGGTGGGTCGACGCAGGGAAGGCGATGATGCTGCTCCTGCTCGCTGCGATCGACGAAGGGCTCGGAGCCGGGCTGTTCGGGCTGTTCCCGGCGGAGCACAACGAGTTGCTGCGCGAGGGGCTCGGTCTGCCGCCGGACGTCTACGTCGTCGGAGTGGTCACCATCGGCCATGCCGCACCGGACGACGGCCGCGGCTCCTCTCGGCGGAAGTTCCCCTGGCTGCCCCTCGAGGAGGTCGTCCGCTGGGAACACTGGTAGACGCGCTCGCGCGGGCGAAGATCGGGCAGACGTTCAATCAGTACAGTCGTTGTCGACTCCGGCGAGAACGGCTGGAGCGCTATCTCGACAGCCGGCGGCACGCGTCGGTCGTGCTCGTCGGCGAGGCGGCCGGGTATCGCGGTGCGCGCGTTTCCGGCCTCCCGTTCACCTCGGAGCGCCAGCTGACCGGACGCGGCCCGGCGGAAGCGAGCGCGACGATCGTCCACCGCGTGCTCGCCGAGCTCGGGGTCGAAGAAGACGTCCTGCTCTGGAACGTCGTCCCGACACATCCACATCAGCCCGATCGCCCGTATACGAATCGGCGGCCGACACGCGACGAGGTGGAAATCTCCGCCCTCTATCTCGAAGGTGCAGTGTCGAATCGCCGCGTGGTGGCCGTCGGTCGCCTTGCAGAGCAGGCGACCGGCGCCCCCTACGTCCGTCATCCGTCGCATGGGGGCGCCGCGGAGTTCCGGGCCGGTCTCGAGCGGCTGCTTTAAGCCGTTGTTGCTACCATTCCGCCCCGGCGCGCCTCTCGGTGCGCCATTTACACGCATGCCTACCAAGACCTGGAACGCAAAGCCCGGCGAGATCGCTCGCCGCTGGTACGTCGTCGACGCCGAGGGGCAGACCCTGGGCAGGCTCGCGACGCGGATCGCCGACGTCCTCCGCGGCAAGGACAAGCCGACCTACACGCCGCACGTGGACACCGGTGACTTCGTCGTCGTGGTCAACGCGGAGAAGATCCAGGTCACCGGCAACAAGCTCGACCAGAAGATGTACCACCGCCACTCGGGCTACCCCGGCGGCCTGCGAAGCCGTACGCTGCGCGAGCAGTTGGACCGGCGCCCGACCGAGGTGATCCGCAAGGCGGTCAAGGGCATGCTGCCGCGCAACCGGCTCGGCCGCGCGCAGATCGGGAAGCTGAAGATCTACGCCGGCCCGGAGCATCCGCACGAGGCGCAGGCTCCTGAGGCTCTCACGTTGGAGAGCAAGTGAGCGATCTCGCCACCTATCGCGGCACCGGCAAGCGCAAGACGTCGGTCGCGCGCGTGATCCTGCGCCCCGGCGACGGGACGACCTGGTTCAACGGCCGGAACCTCGAGGACTACTTCCCGCGCATGACCCATCGCGCGCAGGTGATGGCGCCGCTGCGCGTCGCCGGCGTCGAGGGCACGTACGACCTGCGTGTACGCGTTCACGGCGGCGGGCCGAGCGGCCAGGCCGGCGCTGTCCGCCACGGAATCGCGCGCGCGCTCGTCGAGGCGAACCCGGACCTGAGGACCGTGCTGAAGCGCGAAGGCTTCCTCGCCCGCGACGCCCGCATCGTGGAGCGCAAGAAGGCCGGCCTGCACAAGGCCCGCAAGGCGCCCCAGTTCAGTAAGCGCTGAAAGCTCCGCTTTCAGCGCTTGTCGGGTCTGCATAGGCTCGGCTGCGCATGGCTAGGAAGTACTTCGGAACAGACGGTGTACGTGGCGTTGTCGACGACGACATGACTCCGCGGCTGGTCGAGCGCCTCGGCCGCGCGGCCACGCTCTGGATCGGCGGCGGTGCGGTCTTCATCGGCCGCGACACGCGCGGCTCGGGGCCCGAGCTCGAGCGTGCCTTCGCCAGCGGCGTCGCGTCGGCGGGCGGCAACGCGGTGATGGCCGGGATCCTTCCGACGCCCGCAGTCGCGCTGCTCGCGCTCGACCTGGGGATCGTCATCTCCGCGTCACACAACCCGCCCGAGTACAACGGCGTCAAGTTCTTCGACCGGAACGGGCGCAAGCTCAACGACGCGCAGGAGGAGGAGATCGAGGCGCTGCTCGACGCGGAGCCGCGTGACCCCGAACGCGGCCAGATCGACGATCTTCAGGTGGCGGTCGACAGCTACCTCGACCACGTGCTCGACCGCTTCGGGCCGGACCTCGTCGGACTGCGCGTCGGAGTCGACTGCGCCAACGGCGCGTACTCCTCGATCGCGCCGCGCGCCTTCGAAGACTGCGGCGCACAGGTCGTCACGATCGGCGTCGACCCCAATGGTTCGAACATCAACGTCGGCTGCGGCGCGACCGACCTCCGCGCGTTGCAGGAGCTCGTGGTGAGTGAGGGCCTCGACCTCGGTGTCGCGTTCGACGGCGACGGCGACCGGATGCTCGCAGTCGACGGCGAGGGCAACGCGCTGGACGGCGACCAGATCATCGCGATCCTCGCGCTCGAGCTCGGTGTCGACACCGTCGTCGTCACGACCATGGCCAACCTCGGCTTCCACCGGCTGATGGAGGAGCGGGGGATCCGCGTGGTCACGACCGACGTCGGCGACCGCTACGTGCTCGAGGCGCTCGAGCGCGAGGGCGCGAAGCTCGGCGGTGAGCAGTCCGGCCACGTCATCTACCTCGACGGCCACGTCACCGGCGACGGGCTGGCTGCGGCGCTGCTGCTCTGCGGCGCGCTCAAGGGCAGGCCGCTCGCCGAGCTCGCTGCGGTGATGCCGCGCTACCCGCAGGTGAAGGAGAACGTGCGAGTCGCCCGGCCGGAGCTGAGTGACGCCGTGCGACACGAGGTCGACCGCGTGAACGCCGAGCTCGAGGGCCGCGGGCGAGTGCTGGTGCGGCCTTCCGGCACCGAGCCGGTGATCCGCGTCCTCGCCGAGGCGGAAACGGATCAGGAGGCGGCGGACCTCTGTGCTAGCATCGCGGCGCTCGTAGTGAAAGAGCTCGGCTGACCGGAACGACGATGGGCCGGTCGCGCCGAGCTCGTTGTGTTTCCGAACCCGTTTTTGCCGACAAAGGAGCTAGCGCATGTGCGGGATCATCGGATATGTCGGGCCCAGAGCCTCCAAGCCCCTCCTGCTGCAGGGCCTGGAGCGCCTCGAGTACCGCGGCTATGACTCCGCCGGCATCGCGCTGCTCGAGGACGACCGCCTCGAGTACGTCAGGCGGGTCGGCAACCTCCAGAAGCTGAAGGCTGCCGCAGGCCCGAACGGCTCGCAGTCGACGACCGGGCTCGGCCACACGCGTTGGGCGACGCACGGCCGCGTCTCGAACGAGAACGCGCACCCGCTCACCGGCTGCGACGAGCACAAGCTCGCCATCGTGCTCAACGGGATCGTCGAGAACTACCGCGAGCTCAAGGAAGCGCTGGTCGCCGAGGGGCACGCGTTCAGCTCCGAGACCGACGCCGAGGTCATCGTCCACCTGATCGAGAACGCGTATGCGGGTGACCTGGCGGCCGCCACCAAGGCGGCGTACGACCAGCTCGAGGGCCACTTCTCCTTCGTCGTCATCCACCACGACCATCCGGGCGAGCTCGTCGGCGTCCGCTGCCAGACGCCGCTCGTCGTCGGGGTCGGCGAGGGTGAGATGTTCCTCGCCTCCTCGATCGCAGCGTTTCTCGCCGAGACCCGCCGCGTGCAGTTCCTCGAGGACGGCCAGGTCGTGACGATCCGGCCCGAGGGCGCGACCTACCTCGACACCGAGGCGCCGGCCGTGACCGAGATCGACTGGGACGAGGAGAGCGCGGTCAAGGGTGGCTACGAGACATTCATGCTCAAGGAGATCTACGAGCAGCCGGAGGCGGTGCGCGAGACGATCGGCGACCGCGTCCGCGGTCACAAGCTCCTGCTCGAGAGCCTCGGGATGGAGGAGGAGGAGATCCGGAACCTCCGCCGGATCGTGATCGTCGCCTGCGGCACGGCATATCACGCAGGCGTTGTCGGCCGGTACGTGCTCGAGGAGTGGGCGCGGATCCCGGTCGAGCCGGACATCGCGAGCGAGTGGATCTACCGGAACCCGGTGCTTTCGCGCGACACACTCGTGATCGGGATCTCGCAGTCGGGCGAGACTCGCGACACCGTCAACGCGATGAAGCTCGCCCAGCAATCGGGTGCGCGCACGCTCGCGATCACCAACCTGATGGGGACCCAGATCACGCGCGAGGCCGAGGCGGTGCTCTACACGCGCTGCGGCCTCGAGGTCGGCGTCGCCGCCTCGAAGACGTTCACAGCGCAGGTCTCGCTGCTCTACCTCCTCGCCCTGAAGCTTGCGGAGATCCGGCGCACGCTGCCGCCGAACAAGATCGAGTTCATCCTCGACCAGGTGCACGAGCTGCCGGAGAAGATCAGCGAGTTCCTGGCCGGCGACCACCCGATCGACGAGATCGCGCAGCGCTTCCACGACCAGCAGTTCTTCCTGTATCTCGGCCGCCACATCGGCCTGCCGGTCGCGCTCGAGGGCGCGCTCAAGCTCAAGGAGATCAGCTACATCCCGACGGACGCGTACTCGGCGGGCGAGATGAAGCATGGGCCGATCGCGCTGCTCGAGCCCGGCACCCCGGTGGTCGTGGTCGCAACCGACCAGAAGCTCATCTACGACAAGGTCGTCTCGAACATCCAGGAGACGCGCGCCCGCGGCGCGCACGTGATCGCTGTTGCCACGGATGGCAACGAGGATATCCAGCACCACGCGGACGACGTGATCTACGTCCCACGGACGCCGGCATTCCTACAGGCCGCGCTCGCGGTCGTCCCGCTGCAGCTCCTGGCGTACAGGATTGCCAGGCTCCGCGGCCTGAACGTGGATCAGCCGCGGAACCTGGCGAAGACCGTCACGGTCGAATAGGGAAACTGAATCGGTGACAGGCCCTCCAGGTGATGAATGGGCCCGTCCCTCGATGCTATTTCTTTTTCGCCTGCTTCTTCTTCTTGGTGACCGGCTTCTTGGCGGGCGCCTTCTTCACCGGCGCCTCGGGCTGCAGGCAACGGATCAGGACGGACCGGTTCACGAAGTTGCCGTGGATGTCGCCGGCCTTGATCGTGATGTAGTAGTTGTGCCCGAGCTGGGTGCGGATCGGCGCGCGGAACGACACCCAGCCGTCCGGGCCGATGGACGAGACCGGCTGCTGGGTGCGGAGCAGGCGTCGGCCGTCGTAGACGGCGATCGTCATGCCGACCTTGGCTCCGGCGCCGGAGCGCGACCACAGCTCGAGCGCGCCGAACTTGACGAGCGGGTTCGACACGCCGGGCTTGATCGTGATCTGCGGGTTGCGCGCGTCGTACTTGGCCGCCAGCCCGGCGAACGTGCCGAACGCCGGCTTCTTCGAGCCGTTGCGGTTCAGTAAACCGCTCTGCCAGGCACTCGTCGGATCGTCGCGCACGATGAACCAGATGAACATGTCCACGCGCGGGTCGTTGGCCGCGATGTTGACCGCCGTGCGCATGTAGGCCGCCTGCCGCGCCGGGGTCACGCCCTTCGGCTCGCCGGGCTTCGTCTCGTACCCGTACTCCGTGATCCAGATCTGCACGGTCTTGTGGAACCACTTGTCCAGCGACTCCTCGAACTGCGGGAGCTGGGTCAGGCTGACGTTCGGCCAGCGGACCCTCTGCGTCGGGGGTGCGCTCTGGGTGGTCGCGTAGGGGTGATGCGACCACGCGTCGAAGCGCAGAGCCGGCTTCTGCTGCGAGAGCAGCTCCGCGAACTTGCCCGGGGACTCGGTCTCCTGCTGCCCCGGCTTCCCGAGCACCTTGTCGCGGCCGCGAGCCGAAGTCTCGCCGATGCCCACGAGCGCCCGGCTGTTGCCGGCCTTGATGCCCGCGTACGCCGCGCGGTACAGCGTCGCGTAGATCCGCGGCGCAGCCGGCTTGCCCTTGGCGTCGTACTGCGGCGAGAGGAACTGCCCGAGGTTCGACTCGTTCCAGATCGTGTAGTAGCGCACGAATGGGTAGCCGTTGTTTCGCCCGGAGTAGCGCGCGGCGACCGCGCGCGCGAAGTTCTTCAGGTCGGCGACTCGCGTCGGCGCGTAGTTCTGCCCCTTGCCGCCGTTCGCCCAGGACGGCGTGCCCCAGATCGTCAGCATCACTTCCATGCCGTGCAGGCCTGCGTTGCGCACGAACTCGTCGAGATCGTCGAACCGGTAGGCCGGATCGAACGGGTTCGTGGCATTCGCGGGGCGCCGTTCAGCGATCCGCGACCAGTAGACGGTCGTCCGGACGATGCCTGCGTGGGCCGCCTCGGCGACGTCGAACACGTTCGTGCGGTCGTCGCGCCAACGGAGGCTCGGATCGTCCTGGAAGCCGACCAGCATCCGCGGCTCGGCGGACGCAGACAGCGGCATGTAGAGGATCGCGCCAAGCGCGCAGGCAGAGATCAGCAAGAACAAACGGAATCGCATCAGCAGAAGCTCCTTGGGCGTCGGGTACGGCTCGGGGAAGCGTAGCGGCGTCCTCCCCAAGGTCGAACAGTTCTTACACACGCTTAACCGAATCGGTGACAGGCCCTCAAAGTGACGAATGGGGCGTGTCACTCGATGCTGTCCTTGGCCCCCCGCCGTAGGCGCTTTACCTCGCTCCTGCGGCGTTTCTGGTCGAGCCGGCGCTCGCGGGAAGCCGCCGTCGGCCTGGTGGGTCGCCGTCTCCGGGGCACCTTGAGGGCCTCGCGAAGAGCTTCGACAAGCCGTTCGACGGCGAGCGCGCGGTTCCGGTGCTGGCTGCGCTCGTCCTGCGCGACTGCTCGTAGCGTCGGCCCCGCCTTGGCGATCACGCGGCGCTTCTGGGCCTCGGTCAACGCGGTCGACGCCTCGACGTCATACACGGCCTCCACACGCGTTTCCGACCGCTGCGCGTGCTGCCCGCCTGGGCCGCTCGAGCGCGAGAACCGGAGCTGGATCTCCTCCAGCGGGAGTGTGACTGATCGGGTCACGCGAATAGACTCGGCGGGCATGGCGGCCATTCTGCTCGACGTCGACGGCGTGGTGCTGGTCTCCGGGGAGCCGATCCCGGGAGCGATCGACGCGCTCGCGGAGCTGCGCAGCCAGGGGCACCGCCTGCGATTCGTGACGAACAGCACCACCCGGGCGCGGGCGACGCTGGCGGCCGAGCTCCGCGCTGTCGGGATCGAGCTCGACGACGAGGAGCTGCAGACGACCGCTGCAGCCGCGGCCCGGGCGCTCGCGGGCAAGCGGGTGTTCGCGCTGGTGATGGGCGCACTGGTGGAGGACCTGGAAGGGATCGAGCTGGTCGGAGAGGGGGCGGAGGCGGTCCTGATCGGCGGCGCCGACGAGACCGAGGAGACCGGGCGCGTCTTCACCTACATGAACCTGGCGCGGGCGTTCGGGGAGCTGGAGCTCGGCGCGGACCTCTACTGCCTGCACAAGAACCGCTGGTGGCAGACCTCGCGCGGCCCGCTGCTCGATTCGGGCGCGTTCGTCGCGGGGCTCGAGTACGCCTCAGGGGTTGAGGCGACCGTGCTGGGGAAGCCGAGCACCGCGTACTTCGAGGCTGCCCTGGAGGCGCTCGACGCCGAGCCGGCGCTGACCTGGATGGTCGGCGACGACCTGGAGGCCGACGTGGCGGCCGCGCAGGGGTTCGGGATGAAGACGGTGCTCGTGCGCACCGGCAAGTTCCGGCCCGACGCGCTGGAGCGCTCGACCGTCGTTCCCGACGCGGTGCTGAGCTCGATTGCGTACCTGCCCGAGTGGCTGGACGGGGCCGCGTCTTGACGGTCGGCGTCGACCTGATCGAGATCGCGCGGATCAGGCGCGCGCTCGATCGCTACCCGGGCTTCCGTGAGCGGTGCTTCACGCAGGCAGAGCGCGACTACTGCGAGTCTCGGCCGAACCCGGCGCAGCACTACGCGGCCCGGTTCGCGGGCAAGGAGGCGGTCGGCAAGTCGATCGGCTTCGGAGTCGCGCGTGCATTCGCGTGGCGCGACGTCGAGATCGTCGGGCGGCCGAAGCCTGCGGTGAAGCTCTCCGGGCGCGTCGAGAAATGGGCGACGAAGGTCGGGGCGGGGCAGCTCGATCTCTCGATGACGCACTCGCGCGAGCTGGCCGCCGCGGTCTGCGTCGCTGATGCTTGAGCCGCTGTACACCGCCGCCGAGATGAAGGCGGCGGAAGCGGGGCACGACGTGCCGACGCTGATGGAGCGCGCCGGCCGCGCGGTCGCAGAGGAGGTGCTGCGGCGCTGGCCCGACGCGCGGGCGGTCGGCGCGGTCTGCGGCGGCGGCGCGAACGGCGGTGACGGGCGGATCGCGCTCCAGGTGCTGGGCGCCGCCGGTCGAGAAACGGCCGAGGGCACGGCCGGCGACGTCCTGATCGACGCGCTCTTCGGCACCGGCTTCCACGGTGAGCCGCGGCGCGAGGCCGCCGCGCAGATCGAGGCGCTGAACGGGGCCGGGCGCCCCGTGGTCGCGGTCGATCTGCCGTCGGGCGTGAACGCGGACACGGGCGAGATCGACGGCGCGGCTGTGCGGGCGGACCTGACCGTGACGATGCACGCCCGCAAGGTGGGGCTCGAGGTGGCGCCGGGGCGCTTCAACGCAGGCGAGGTGGTCGTCGCCGACATCGGGCTCGAGCACCGCGAGACCGCGACCCGCCTCGTGACGCACGACGCGCTTCGGCTCGTCCCGGCCAAGGGCGACCGCGACAACAAGTACAGCGCCGGGGCCGTGCTGGTCGTCGGAGGCTCGCCGGGGCTGGGCGGTGCGGTCACGCTGACCGCGACCGCCGCATTTCGAGCCGACGCGGGCTACGTCACCGTCTGTTCCGACGAGCAGCCGCAGCTGCTCGAAGCCGTGAAGCGGCCGCTCTCGGACGCGCTCGAGGCGAGCGACAAGCACGGCGCGCTCGCGATCGGGCCAGGGCTCGGGCGCGGTGAGGAGCGCCGTGCGCTCGTCCGGCGACTGCTCGAGGAGACCGACCTGCCGGCCGTTGTCGACGCCGACGGGCTCGACGGGCTCGAGCCGTTCGAGCGCTCGGCGCCGACCGTTCTGACTCCCCACGCGGGCGAGCTTGGGCGGCTGCTCGGGCGCGAGTCGGCGGAGATCGACGCGCACCGGCTCGAGGCGGTTCGCGAGGCGGCGGCCATGTTCGGCTGCGTCTGCCTGCTGAAGGGCGCGGACACGCTCGTCGCCGCCCCGGGCGAGGGCGTGCTCGTCGCGCGGTTGACGCACCCGTCGCTCGCGACCGCCGGCACGGGTGACGTCCTGACCGGCGTGGTCGCTGCGTTCCTCGCCAAGGGGGTGGAGCCGCGGTTCGCTGCTGCCGCCGGTGCGCTGGCATGCGACGGCGCCGCCGGGCTGGCGCCGCGCCGCGGGCTCGTCGCCTCTGACGTGGCGGCGCTGCTGCCGAGGGCGCTCGACTAGGGCTGGGCTATCGTTGCGCCCTTTGCGGATCCTCTTCGTAGTCCAGCGGTCGACCTTCGATCGGTTCGTTCTGCTGATTCCCGGGCTCGCCGCGTGCGGTCACCACGTGCACATCGGCTTCGTGTCGCGCCGCGGCTTCGACCGGGACGACGCCGAGTTCGACCGTGAGGTTGTGATCCCGCCGCGCGCGCAGAGCCTGATCGACGAGATGCAGGCGAGCTACCCGAACATCACGTACGACATCGCGCCCGCCCGGAGCGGCACCGACGGCTGGCGCCAGGTCGCGTGGCTCGCGCGCGGCATCGCCGATCTCTCGCACGCGGCGAATCCGCGGTTCGTCGGCGCCGACCCGCTGCGGAAGCGAACGAAGAAGCGCGTCTTCCGGCAGCTGAACAAGACGACGGAGCCCGTCGGGCGCTCGCTCGCGCGGCGGTTCGCAAAGCGCCTCGCCCGGAAGCCGAACGCCGAGCGCGCGCGGCGCGGGCTCGCGCTGGCGAAGCGCCTCGAGTACGCGATTCCGACGAGTGCGGAGGTCGACGCCTACGTCCGCAAGGCCGAGCCCGACGTCGTCCTCGTCTCGGGCACCTACCGGCACGTCTCCGAGGAGGTCGAGTTCCTGAAGAGCGCGCGCCGGCTCGGGATCCCGAGCGCCGTATTCGTCCCGAGCTGGGACAACCTGACGAACCACGGCTCGCTGAAGTACACGCCCGAGCGGATCTTCGTCTGGAACGACGCGCAGGTGAAGGACGCGGTCGAGCTGCACGGCGTCCCGCGCGACCGCGTCCGGGCCACGGGCGCGCACATCTTCGATCCGTGGTTCGCGCTGAAGCCGTCGCGCGACCGCGAGGCATTCATGCGGGAGGTCGGGCTCGACCCGGGGCGGCCGTACGTCGTCTACCTCTGCTCGAGCCCGAACATCGTTCCCGAGGGCGAAGTCCAATTCGTCCGGCGCTGGCTCGAGGCATTGCGCTCCAGCGAGGACGAGCGCCTGCGGACGATCGGCGTGCTCGTGCGCCCGCACCCGAACCCGACCGCGTCGGCAGTGTGGGCGGACGTCGACCTGGGCGGCAACGCGACGATCTGGCCGCGTGTCGGCGTGCACCCCGTGGTCGACAACGCCCGCGCCGACCTGTTCGACACGATGACGCACAGCGTCGCGGTCGTCGGGATCAACACCACGGCGATGATCGAGGCGGCGATCCTCGGCAAGAGCGTGCTGACGATCCTCGTCCCCGAGTTCGTCCAGGAGTCCTCGCTCCATTTCCGCTACCTCCTGGCGGAGAACGGCGGCTTCCTCCACGTCTCGCCTTCGATCGAGGAGCACGTCGGGCAGCTGCGGGCGGTCCTCGACGAGGACGAGGCCGGCGCGGAGAGGCGTCGGCGCTTCGTCGCGGCCTTCGTTCGCCCCGGCGGCCTGGATCAGCCGGCGACGGAGCTCGGGGTGGCAGCGATCGAGGAGCTCGGCGAGGTGCCGGTCGACCGGAGCGCCCCCGCCGGCACTCGCCTGCTCCGGCTGCTTCTCGGCCTCGAGGCGCGGCTCAGTCGGGCGCGTTAGGTTGAGCGGCCGTGGCCCGCTCTGAGCTGACGGTCGACCTCGGCGCCATTCGCCGAAACGCGAAGACGCTCCTCGCCGCGCTCGCCGGGTCCGAGCTCTGGGCCGTCGTCAAGGCGGACGGGTACGGGCACGGGGCGACCGACGTCGCCGACGCTGCCCTGGGCGCCGGGGCCACCGCGCTCTGCGTGGCAACGGTGCCCGAAGCGCTCGTGCTTCGCCGCGAGCTCGCGAGCACGCGCATCCTCGTGATGGGGCCGGCGTCGAGCCAGGAGATCCCCCAGGCGCGCGAGGCGCGGCTCGAGCTCGCCGTCTGGGACGGCGACTCGCTTCCGGAGGGCATCCCGCTGCACCTGAAGCTGGACACGGGCATGGGCCGCTACGGCCTCGCCGAGCTGCCCGCGCGGCCGCTCCAGGTCGTCGGCTTCATGTCGCATCTCGCGACTGCGGACTCCGACGCGGCCTTCGCGGAGCAGCAGATCGAGCGCTTTCGCGAAGCGATCGCGCCCTTCCCTAGCTGCACGCGCCACATCGCGAACAGCGCGGCCGCGCTGCGCCTGCCCTCGTCGCGCCTCGACGCTGCGCGCTGCGGGATCGCGCTGTACGGGATCTCTCCCTTCGGCGGCGACCCGGCCGACGACGGGCTCGAGCCGGCGCTGTCCTGGCGCAGCGAGCTCGCGCAGGTCAAGCGCCTGGAGGCGGGGCAGAGCACCGGCTACGGCCGCGACTTCGTCGCCGGCCAGGCGACCTGGATCGGCATCGTCCCGGTCGGCTACGGCGACGGGTTCCGGCGCGACCTGAGCGGAACGACCGTTCAAGTCGGCGGGGAGCCGCGCAAGGTGGTCGGGCGGATCTCGATGGATTCGTTCGCGGTCGAGCTCCCCGGCGAGCTGCCGGTGGGAACGCCTGTGACACTGCTCGGCCTTGGCGTCTCGGCCGAGGAGCACGCGAAGGTCGCGGGGACGATCGCGTACGAGCTCCTCTGCCGGATCGAGTCGAGCCCGGAACGCGCGCGTCGCACGGTGGTCGATGCCTAGCAGGGTGTCCGCGCTGCAGCTCGCCCGGGATGTCCTAGCCGGGAAGGAGGCCTGGGTCGTCGGCGGCGCCGTCCGCGACGAGCTGCTCGGCCGGCCGGTCGTCGACCTCGACATTGTCTGCGCCGACCCGGAGCGCGCTGCGCGCGCGTATGCGAAGCGCGCCGACCGAGGCTTCCCGTTCCCGCTCTCCGACGAGCACGGCGGCTGGCGGGTAGCGCTCGACGAGGGGCGGACGGTCGACTT
>JADMIO010647561.1_pt1 | contig 16830 bp, 12 predicted proteins | sample 8958161 | NCBI WGS metagenome assembly JADMIO01 (sample SAMN16585339, study PRJNA669376) | soil metagenome | isolation source: Crop rotation soil | place: USA: Cullars Rotation, Alabama | collected 2011
GCTCGAAGTCGCCGACCGGGTCGTAGCTGAGCTTCCGGTAGAGGGCCGACGACACGGCCTGGCCGATGTGGTGGAGCAGGATTGTGTAGCCGTCGGGCGCGGCCTTCGCCACCCGCGCCGCGCCGATGGTGCCGCCCGCCCCGCCGGCGCTCTCCACGATGACCTGGGTCTTGAGGGACTTGCCCATCGCGACCCCGAGGAGCCGTGCCACCGTGTCGGTCGGCCCGCCGGCCGCGAACGGAACCACGACGGTGATCGGCTTCTTCGGGTACTCCTGCGCCTGCGCGTCGGCGGCGCCGAGCAGCACGAGGCAGGCGACGATCGACAACCCCCTCGCGATCATGCTCTCCTCCACTGCGAACGGAATCCCCGTCCAAAATCGGAATGCTCGCCGTATCTACGTCGCGCGGCGACCGCGCAACGCGGCGGCTGGCCGTCCCGGCGCCGGATAAACCCGGCGCCGCCACCCGGCTCACGCGAGGCCCAGAAGCTCGAGCGGGCGCTCGTATAGGATCTGATCGATCAGCTCGGGCGGGATCGGCGGGAGCTTCACGCCGTCCCCCCAGTCGTTGATCGCGCGGAAGGCGGCCGCCGCGTCCCGGGTCGTCATCACGGGGAAGTCCGAGCCGAACAGGAGGCGATCGGTCACCCGGTACTCGATGGCCGTGCGGAGGCCGTTGTAGAGCTGCCACTGGCGGTGGAAGCGCGCCGAGAGGTCAGCGAAGACGTGCTCGTTCTTCCGAAGGAGCATCACGGTCTCCTGCATCATCGGCTGTCCCAGGTGGGCGACGATGATCCGGAGGCGCGGGAACGTCCGGGCCACCCGGTCGAGCAGCAGTGGACTGCCCCACTCGAGCGCCGCCTCGGGATCGTAGGCGCCGCCCATGTGGAACATGACGGGCATGCGGTAGGCGTCGGCCATCTCGTAAAGCCGCCAGACTGCCGGGCTCCAGGGATCGTAGCCGTGGTAGACGGGCGAGAGCTTCAGTCCGCGGAGCCGGAGCCGCGTCGCGCACCGCTCGAGCTCGGCGGCGGCATCCCCCTCCGTCGGGTCGATGGCGGCGAACCCGACGGCCCGGCCCGGGTAGCGCCCGACGTACTCCGCGATGAAGTCGTTCGGGATGCCGCGCCCCGACTTGGTCGGCATCTTGAGCACGAGAAACTTCTCGGCGCCCTCCACGACGCCCTGCCGGTGGTCCTCCGGCGAGGCGTCGCCGCCGATGACGCCGCGGGCCTGCATCGTGGCCCGCGCCCCGGCGCCGATGTGCTCCGGGAGGTAGCAGTGCGTGTGCCAGTCGATCAGCTGCCGCGCGGACGCCACGGTGGTTCTCAGCGCGGGGCGCTGACGGCGGGCAACGGCGGCGCCGCGCGCCGGAAGGCCGGCATCACCTTCGTCGCGAAGAGCTCGAGGTTGCGCAGGATGAGCCGCTGCGGGATCCCCGGGTGCGCGTATTCCACCAGGAGGGTCTCGAGGCCGCAGACCTCGGCCAGCTCCTGCAGCCGCTCGGCGACGTGGTCGGGCGACCCCACGAGGAGATTGCGCGGCTCGAGGAACTCCCAGTCGAGTGTCGCCCCGGGCGAGAGCTCCTCGCCCGGGTTCGTGAACACCTCGCGGCCGCGATAGGGATCGTTGTAGATGAAGGCGGACAGGATGGGCGCCTCGGCCTCGCGGCGCGCAACCTCCATCGTCGGCGCGACGTAGAGGTTCCGGAGGACGGCCTGCCCGTCCGATGGGGAAACCGGCCGCCCTTCGATGCGGGCGCGGATCCCCGCGTAGAGCTCCATGCGCTGCCGGACCCGGCGGGGCGGAGGCTGCCAGTAGCAGGCGCGGAGCCCCAGCTCCGCGGCGAAGCTCACCGAACGGTCCGTCGACACGGTCATCCAGAGCGGCGGATGCGGATGCTGGTAGGGCTTCGGCGTCACGCGGAGCTTCAGCACGCGGTCCCCGTCCTGCCACGCGGGATCCGGCGGATAGCGGGGATGCGCGAACCGCGTGTCGGGCGCGGGGAAGGTGTAGTTCGGGCCCCGGTGCGCGAACCGCTCCTCCGTCCAGGCCTTGCGGACGATTTCCACGGTCTCGCGAAAGAGCTCGCGGTTCTCGGCGTCCTTCCGCGGGTCGGCGTGCGGGTGGAACTGCGGACCCTCGTAAGGCCAGATCCCGCGGCCGAACCCGACCTCGACGCGGCCCCGCGTGAGGTTGTCCAGGAGCGCGAGGTCCTCGGCCAGCCGGATGGGATGCCACCACGGGGCGATGTTCGCCATCTGCCCGAGCCGGATCCGGCGCGTCCGCACCGCCAAGTCGGCGCCGACCAGGATCGGATTCGGAAGATCGCCGAGCCCATACGGCCCGAAGTGGTGCTCGCCCATCCACACCGCGTCGTAGCCGAGCTCCTCCGCCAGGACGACCTGCTGCCGGAGGTGGTCGAGCACGGCCGCCGGCGTCTCGGCTCCGCCGCCGCAGTCGTAGAGCGTGGTGAACAGGCCGAACTGCACCGACGCCTCCTCAGCAGAGATTCGCGAGCGGTGATCGAGACGACGGCCCGCGCGTCGGACGCCACTCTAGCCCCGAGCGCACGCCCCAGCAAGGGCGGCGCCGGCGCGTGCGCCGCCGCGGCCGGCACACGACCAACGGGCGCCGCGGGCCGCGCTCAGTGGTAGCCGCGCTGTCCCGGGACGGGGGCGCGGCGGGGGCGCACGGCCGGCTTCAGGGCGAGCTGCCAGGCGAGGTCGGCAGCACCCGCGCGCTCGAGACTGACGGGCCGGGCGGTGGCCTCCTCGGTGCCCTCCATGCGGGGATGCCAGACATGAACCAGGTAGCGGCCGGCGGGCAGACCCTCGAGGCGCGCCCGGCCGTCGCCGCCCGTCCGCGCGAGGTACGGCGTCTCCGCGACGTAGATGTAGCCGAGCATCCAGTCATGGATGTTGCACCCGATGGCCACGATGCCCGGCCGGTCGAACACGACCGGTGCGGCGGGCGTCCCGGCGTAGAGCGGCAGCTCGAAGCGCTTCGCCGACGAGAACGAGTAGACGTGGTGGCGCACGTCGTCCTTGTTAGGGAAATACACGGGCGATCCCATCACCACGGGCTTCACGTGCGGGACGAACTCGAGGTTGATCTGGTCCACGATCTCGCGGCCCGGCTTCTCCGGCAGCGGCGCCGCCCGCCCCTCGGGCACGGCGACGACCACGACGTCCTCCACGGACTGGCTCCGCTGATCGCGGACGGCGGCCGCGATGTCCCCGGCGACGGCCGACCCGGCCGCGCCGAGGCCGAGGCCGGCCAGGGCCACCACCGCCACGACACGCCGCGTCACGCGATGCCTCCTAATAGTTGAAGAGGACGGTGCCGCTCACGATGTTGTTGCGGTAGTCGATCCCGCCGTCGCCGAGGCCGATCTGATGCGCATACGTCACGTTGAGCGACCAGCGGACGCCGAGCGCGAGGCTCACGCCCGCGCTCAGGATGTGGGTCGTCGCGTCGATCTTGTACGCGAAGGTGTTCGAGCCAAACGCCGGATCGGCCACGATCGCGGAGGACGCGGCGAAGATCTGGGAATTCCGCTGGGTGGTGGATGCCACGTCGCCGAGGCGGCACGCGTACGATCCGAACACGAGCAGGATCGGCGTGGCCTGGAAGTCCGCGCGGGCCGCGAACGTGTGGCCTTGCTGCTCGAACACGTCGGCGGGGATCGTGTCTGCGAGGGCCCGCTCGTCGTCGGCGGTACGGCCATCGAAGATGTAGTCGGCGCGGAGCTCCCAGCGCGGGCCGAATCGCGTGCCGACACCGGCGGTGACGCGGTAGTACCAGCCGTCCCGCACGTCCTCGCGATACTGGAGGCGGCCGCCCGAGGCCGCGACGCGCACCCAGGCCGCCGCCGCGCCCAGTCCGAGCTTGGCGCGGAAGGCGGCCGTCACCCCGAGTGCGACGTGGTCCAGCCCGCTGTAGCGCTCGTGGAGGTCGCCGAAGAAATCCCCCGTCAGCGAGACCACGTGGCGATCGGTGAGATACGCGGCTGCGCCCCCCGAGGCCGACGTCACCAGCGCGGCCGCGCCTTTGATGTCGCGGTCCATCGTCGCGAAGCTCAGGTTGTCCTCGTAGACGACGCCCGTCTCCACATCGGCAATCCAGGCGGCCGCCGCGGGGGCCGCGAGCCCGAGCCACAGGACCGGCGCGAGAAGGAGGCCGCCACGGGGCCGCATGGGTTGCATTCGGGGGTAACACGGAGGCATCGGGCCGGCGAAGGATTATCGCCGGCGGATTTTGGCGCCGGCGGTGGCGGATTGTGTCACGCGTCGGCTCGCGCCACGCGCGGCGGGAGCCGGACGGCGCGACAAAGTCCGGCCGCTGCGCGACTGCGTACACCGACCGCGGGCGGCAGGCCGGCACCGCTCCCTGGCAGGGCTCTTGCTAGCCCTTCCCCGGGCACGGCGCTCCGTGCCGGATTTCGCTGGATCCCCAGCAAGCTCGGGAGGACCGCCGGTTTGAGCCACGCGCCCGAAACATGTTCCGCGCGCGCCGGCGCGCCTGGCGGAGTCGCGCCCGTTCGGCCAGGCCGGCGGCTGAGGCCCATGGTGTTCCGTAGTTTTCAGACCCGCGTCGTCGTGGCCTTCCTGGCCCTCATCACGCTCGTCCAGGTCGGCACGCTCCTCGCGGTCAACACGGCGATCACGCGCAGCGCGCGGAGCTACGTGAAGGCCGAGCTCGCCACCGCCGCGCGGGTCTTCACGCACGTGATCGACGCGCGCAACCGGCGGCTCATCGAGGCCGCGCGGCTCCTGTCCGAGGATTTCGCGTTCAAGCAGGTGCTGGCGGTCAGCGATCGCGCCACGCTCCTGTCGGCGATGGACAACCACCGGAACCGCATCGGCGCCGATCTGATGATGCTCGTGTCCCTCGAGAACACGCTCCTCGCCGACACCTCGCACCACGAGACACGGGGCGGCGACTTCGCGGCCACGCTCGGCCTGCCGACACTCGTGGCCACGGCACGGCGGAGCGGCGAGGCCGCCACCTTCGCCGTCATCGACGACCGCCTCTACCAGCTGGTCGTCGTCCCGCTACGCGCGCCCGCTCTAATGGCTTGGGTCGGGATGGGATTCCTGATCGACGAGCGCCTGGCCGGGGAGCTCCAGCAGACCACATCGTCCCACGTCTCGTTCGTCCGGGCGGGGCCGGCCAACGTCTGGACGGCGTTCACCTCGACCCTGCCCGCGAACGCCCAGCGCACGCTCATCGAGGCGTTGAGCCGTCCCGGGGGCGCCCTCGCCAGCGGGGCCGCGACGGCTCTCTCCGGGACGGACTTCGAGACGCTGGTCCTCCAGCTGCCCTCCTCCACCCCGACCGACATCCGGGTCACGCTCCACCGGTCGCTCGCGGATGCGATGGAGCCGTACCGGACGATCCGGGCGGCGCTTCTCACGCTCTTTGGCGCTGGCGCCGGCATCTCGGTGATCGGCGGCGTGTGGGTGGCGCGCGGCGTGAGCCGCCCGCTCCAGCAGCTCGTCGCCGCGGCGCGGCGGATCGCGGCGGGCCAATACGGGGCCATCGTCGCCATGCCGCGGCACGACGAGATCGGCGAGCTGGCCGAGACCTTCAACCGGATGACCGTCGCCGTGGCGGAGCGCGAGGAGCAGCTGCGCGAGGGCGAGGAGCGCTTCCGCACCATGACCGAGTCGGCCGTCGACGCGGTGGTGACCGCCGACGCGGGCGGGGACATCGTGTCCTGGAACCGCGGCGCACGCGAGGTGTTCGGGTACGCGGCCGAGGACGTCCTCGGCACGCCGCTCGGCCGGCTGGTGCCGCCGGCGCTTCGCCAGGCGGCCGAGGACGGCCGCGAGCGGATCGCGCCGATCCACGTGACCCCCGCGCTCGAGCGCCCGGTCGAGCTCCAGGGGATCCGGAAGGACGGCCGGGTGTTCCCGATCGAGCTCTCGCTCGCACGATGGGAGACGCGGCGCGGCGCGTTTCTGACGGTCATCATCCGCGACATCACGGAGCGCCGGCAGCTCGAGGAGCAGTTCCGCCAGGCGCAGAAGATGGAGAGCATCGGCCGCCTCGCCGGCGGGCTGGCGCACGACTTCAACAATCTCCTCACGGTGATCGGAGGCCACGCGGAGCTGCTCCACGGGCGGCTCGAGCCGGACCATCCTCTGCACCGCCGGGTCGGCCTGATCCAGGAAGCCGCCGGCCATGCCGCCGACCTGACCCGTCAGCTGCTCGCGTTCAGCCGGAAGCAGGTGCTCGCCCCGCAGGTCCTCGACCTGAACGGGATCGTCCGCGAGGTCGAGCCGATGCTCCGGCGGCTCATCGGCGAGGACATCGATCTGGTCACCGCGCCTGCGCGGGGCCTGGGCGCCGTCAAGGCCGACCCCGGTCAGATGAAGCAAGTCCTGCTGAACCTGGCCGTGAACGCCCGGGACGCCATGCCCCAGGGCGGCAAGCTCACGATCGAGACCGACAACGTCGCCCTGGACGAGCAGTATGCGCGGCTCCACCCCGACGTGGCCGCCGGCGCCTACGTGATGCTCGCGGTGAGCGACACCGGCGTGGGAATGGCCGAGGAGACGCGGTCCCGGGTCTTCGAGCCGTTCTTCACCACGAAGGCGTCGGGCAAGGGCACCGGGCTCGGCCTCGCCACGGTGTACGGGATCGTGAAGCAGAGCAACGGCGCCATCTCCGTCTACAGCGAGCCCGGCCTCGGGACGACGTTCAAGGTCTATCTCCCGCGGGTCGTCGAGCCTGCGGAGACGGCGGCGCCGTCGACCCTGGCCGGGGTCCGCGGGGGCTCGGAGACGGTCCTCCTCGCCGAGGACAACGAGATGGTCCGGACGCTGACGTGCGAGATTCTCAAGCGCCAGGGCTACACCGTCGTGGAGGCCCGGCACGGCGCGGACGCGCTCGACATCGCGCGCCGGTACCACGGGCCGATCCACCTGCTCCTCACCGATGTCGTGATGCCTGAGATGAGCGGGCCGGAGCTGGTGAGCCGGCTGGGGCCCATCCGCCCCCAGATGAAGATCGTGTACATGTCCGGCTACACCGCCGACGCGATTGATCATCAGGGGATGCTGGACCACGGGATCGAATTCCTCCCGAAGCCCGTCGGCGTCGACACCCTGGTCCGGAAGGTGCGCGAGGTGCTGGACGGCCGCAGCGTCCGGCCGGTGCCGGCCCCCGTCGGCTGACACGGCCGGCCGCTACGCGTCCCCCCCGTCCTCGGGGACCGCCACGTCATGAAGCGCGCGTCCCAGCCCCGGGTTCCGGGCGCATCGGGCCCGCGGCAGGGGCCAAGGCGCCAGCTCACGCCGGCCACTGCCGCTCCCCTCGCCAGGCGTCCCGGTAGTCGTAGTACGTCGTTCGCCGGAGGACCGGCTCCCCCCCGGCGGCGACGCCGCGGGCGAGGACGCCGAGGTGGAGCCGCACGTCGGTGTAGTGACGAGGGGCGAGCTCGCGCACGGCGTGGGCGTGCCGGGCGCTGGTCCGCCAGTGGTCGCGGGCGTCGTCCCCGTCGAGAAGGATCAGGTTGCCCCAGTTCCCCGCGCCGACCTCGAGCGAGCTGTAACTCAGGATGCCCGGATGCGCGGGGAACTCACGGATGAGCTCGTCGTCCCGCACGCGGAGCGGGGTGGCGTCGACGTCCGGCCGCTTCACCGCGAAGAACCCGACCCAGGCGAGGTCCCGGGTGTCCCGAAGACGCGCACCGTTGCAAACGATGGTCCGATGCAGCCGGCCATCCGCCTCACGGCCCTCTACCACGAACGGGCGCGGGTCGCCCGGCGCGGTGGCCACGTGCCGGACGACGGCCAGCATCACCCGAACGGCGGCGAGGTCATCGGCGGTCCGGGCGGGGTCCGTGAACCCGCGCCCCTCGACCATCTCCTGCGGCGCGAGACGCACGTCCTGATTCACCGTGGCCTCCGTCGCGCTGATCATTCCCGCCCCGCGCGGGGGTGTCAACGGCCCCGCCGGCGGGTCGTAGAATGGGCGCGTGCTTCGCGTGGCCTCGTTCCTGGCCGACAACGCCCAGCCTCTCTATCAAGCGATCACCCGCTACCTCGGCGACCACCTGGCGGTCCCGGCCGAGCTCGAGGCCGGAATCCCCCTCGACGAGCAACCCCGACGCCTCGACGCTCCCACCTTCGATGTGGCGTTCCTGTGCGGGTGGCCGTACACGAAGAAGCACGACCACCCGGACTCGCCGATCGAGCTCCTCTGCGCGCCCGTGATGGCGGGCGCCCGCTACGGCGCGCGGCCCATCTACTTCACCGACGTGATCGTCCGCCACGACCACCCGGCGCGCACCTTCGCGGATCTCCGCGGCCGCACCTGGTCCTACAACAACAACGGGTCCCATTCCGGCTACAACGTCGTGCGCCACCACCTGATCGACCGCGGCGAGACGCGAGGCTACTTCGGGCGCGTCGTCTGCGGCGGCTCGCACCAGGGGTCGATCCGGCTCGTTCTCGACGGCGCGATCGACGCGGCCGGCGTCGACAGCACGGTGCTCGAGACGGAGGTCGCCGCCCGCCCCCAGCTCAAGACGACGCTCCGCACGATCGCCGTCCTCGGACCGAGCCCCATTCCGCCCGTGGTCGTGCCCCGCGCGCTTGACCCCGCTCGCAAGAAGGACGTCCAGGCGCTTCTCCTCGGCATGGCCGAGGACCCCGCCGGCGGCGCCGTCCTCGCCGCCGGGCGAATGGCCCGGTTCGTCCCAGTCCAGGATCCCGACTACGATCCGATCCGCGCGATGGCGCGGCGCGCGGAGCTGGCGGGGTTCCCCACCCTCCGCTGACGGTGCCTCCCGTCAGCTCAGGAGCTTCGCGTCGTAGGGGTACGTGCACAGGAGCTCGCACCCCGTGGCGGTCACGACGACCTGGTCTTCCAGCTTCACCCCGAACGAGGCGCCGACCTTCCCCGCGTAACACTCGAGGTTCAGCACCATGTTCTCCTTGAGCTCGCGCTGGGGGAGGATGCGCCGGGGCCCGCGATCGTCGTCGACGTACGGAATACCCGGACCCTCGTCCTCGAGCCCCGCCTGGTGAACCATGCCCGGGTAGCGCATCGCCCGGTAGGCCTCCGGGAGCCTCGGCGCCTTGTCGGCGAACTCGGCGAACGTCATGCCCGGCCGCACGAGCTCGACCATGCCGGTGACGCAGTCGTAGGCGACCCGGTACGCCTCCTTCTGCGCCGGCGAGGGGTCGTCGCCGCAGAGGAACGTCCGCGAGACGTCGATGACGTACCCCTCGTAGCCGTTCGCGTCGGTGTCCACGCCGACCAGGTCGCCCGGCTGGACGATCTTGTCGTGGGCCTCCGTGAGCCAGGGGTTCGTGTTGGTGCCTGAAGCGACCAGCCGCGTGAACAGGAATTCGCCGTGCCGCCGGAGGAGGGAGTCGCTCAGCACGGCGAGGAGCTCGTACTCCCGGATCCCCGGCCGGATCGCCGCCTCGAACTCGGCGAGCATCGCGTCCCCGATGCCGCCGTTGATGGCCATCAGCTGGACCTCCTCGGGCGTCTTCACTTCCCGCGCGTCGACCGTCGCCGGGCTCGCATCGACGATCTGGAACCCCTCGGCCTGGAGGGCGAGGAACCCGATCGTGTCGAGCCGGTCCACGGCCAGCCGCTCCCGGTCGAGACCCATCTCGCGCAGTACCGAGCGGAGGGATTGCGCCCACTCCTTCGCCTTGGGCGCCGATTCGGCGCCCCCGAACTGCCAGCCGTACGCCATGCGCACGTCGTGGACCAGCTTCTGGGCGACGTGGACCGAGCCCTTGTACTCGAAGAGCACGGGCGCGCCTTCGGCGGGGACCACGCAGTACCGGGCAAACGTCCCCGCCGTCCAGACGCCCATCACGTCGACGCCGGTGGCATAGCGGATGTTCGCCGTCCCGTAGAAAAGGCAGACCGGCAGGTCGCGCCGCTTCATCTCCGCCTGCAGCCGGGCGAGCCGGCCGCGGCGGAGAGCGCCCATGTCGATCTCGGAGACGTTCGGCACCCGCAGGTTGCTGATGCGGGGACGGGCAAGAGCGCGGCCACGCTCGGTGATCATCGACGCGACTCCTTTCGCCGGCGAGCTCGCCGTACCCGGTCATGCGGCGCGCCGTGGCCGGCGCCGGCAGTATCGACGACGGGACCGAGACCGATCAAGGGGACCCCGGAGCCGCGCGGGGCGCGCTGCTCAAATGCGCTGCAGGACGCGCCCCGCCCGCGCGCCGGTGTGCCGCCCGTCGCGGATCGTCATCTCCCCCGCCACCAGCACGTGCTCGATGCCCGCGGGAAAGCGGTGCGGCTCGGCATAGGTGGCCAGGTCCCGGACCGTGGCCGGATCGAAGACGACCAGGTCCGCGTCGGCGCCGACCTGGACGCGTCCCTTCGCCGAGAGGCCGAGCTTCTCGGCGGGCCGGTAGGCGGCCTTGTGGACCGCCGCCTCGAGCGAGAGCACGCGCGTCTCGCGCACGTAGTGGCCGAGGATCCGTGGATACGTGCCATAACAGCGCGGATGGGGCTTCCCCTCCGCGAGGGGACCCCGGGGCGTCAGGACGAGCCCGTCCGACCCGAACATCGCGAGCGGATGCCGCATCACGTGGCGGACGTCCTCCTCGCTCATGACGAAGTGGACCATCATTCCCCGGGCGCGCGACTCCTCGACGAGCGCGAGCAGTGTCGCGACCGGGTCTGCGCCACGCCGCGCGGCGATGTCGGCGACGGACGCGCCCTCGTCGGCCTTGCCCGGCCCGTCGGGCATCCAGGACACGAGGGTCTGGTCCCATTCCCGCCCCTGCTGGCCGATCTCCCGCGCTAGCCGCGCCCGCTCGATCGGCGACGCGAGCCGCGCGAGCAGCGCGTCGAGCCCGCCCTCGTGGGCCCAGTCGGGGACAATCTGGGTCAGGGGGGCGCTGCCCGCCGTGTAGGGATAGACGTCGAACGTCACATCCTGCCCGCGTTCCTGGGCCCATTCCGACAGCCGCGTCGCCTCACGGATCCGGCCCCAGTACGGCCGGAACGCCGCCTTGTGGTGGGAGATCTGGACGCGCGCGCCCGCGCGCTCGCCGATCTCGATCGCCTCCGACACCGCGCGGAACAGCGAGTGGCCCTCGCCCCGGATGTGGCTCGCGTAGAGGCCGCCGGCGTCCCCCGCCACCTGCGCCAGCTCGACGACCTCCTCGGTGTCGGCGTAGGCACCCGGCGGATAGACGAGGCCGGTGGACAGCCCGAAGCAGCCGTCCCGCATGGCGCCGCGGACGAGCTCCTGCATGGCGGCGAGCTCGCCCGCAGTGGGCGGCCGCTGCGCATAGCCCATGACGGCGGCGCGCACGGTCACGTGCCCCACAAGCGGGGCTACGTGGAGGCCGAGGCCGCCCGCCCCGAGGCGGCTCGCGAAGTCCCGGTACGAGCGCCACTGCCAGTCGAGGTCGTGGATGAAGCTGCCGAAAAAGCCGTGAAGCGATCGCACCGTCGCCGCGTGCTCCCCGGTGAGGGGGGCCGGGCTGAACCCGCAGTTACCCACCACCTCTGTCGTCACGCCCTGGTGAATCTTGCTGTCGCCCGCCGGGCAGACGAGGAGCGACAGATCCGAGTGCGTGTGCATGTCGATGAAGCCGGGGCACACCACGCGTCCCGCCGCGTCGATGCGCTCCCGCGCCGGCGCCCCGCCGAGGTCGCCGATCGCCGCGATCCGACCCTGCCGGATGCCGACATCCGCCCGGTACCCCCGGCCGCCGGTGCCGTCCACCACGAGTCCGCCGGTCAGCGTGCGATCGAGATCCATCGTGGGTTCCTTCCGCGGCGCGCGCGGCGCCGGCCGTTACATCCGCCGGGCGAGGCGCGGATCGAGGAGGTCCCGCAAGCCATCGCCGAGGAGGTTGATCGAGAGCACGGTCGAGGCGAGGAACAGGCCCGGGAACAGCAGCAACCAGAACGCGACCCGGACGTGGGCCCGGGCTTCCGCCATGATGTTGCCCCAGCTCGGGATCTCGGGGGGCGTGCCCGCCCCCAGGAACGACAGCGCCGCCTCGATGAGAACGGCCGACGCGCACACGTACGTGCCCTGGACGATCAGCGGGGCGAGCGTGTTCGGGAGGACGTGCCGGAGAACGGTCCGGCCGACGCCGGCACCGAGCGCGACCGAGGCCTCGACGAACGGCTGCTCGCGGAGGCTCAGCACCACGCCCCGGACGAGGCGGACGACGCGCGGCGTCTGCGGGATCACCAGCGCGATGACGACGTTCCGCACGCTCGCGCCGGTGAGCGCGACGAAGGTGATCGCGAGCAGCAGGTCCGGCAGCGCCATGATCCCGTCCATCACGCGCATGACGACCGCGTCTAGGCGCCGCACGAAGCCCGCGAAGACGCCGAGGCCGAGCCCGATCGCGGAGGTGAGCGTCGCCACGATCAAGCCCACGACCAGCGAGATCCGGCTCCCGTAGATGACCCGGCTGTAGGAGTCGCGGCCGTACATGTCGGTGCCGAACCAGTGAGCAGCGCCCGGCGGGCGCAGGCGCTGCGCGGGCGACATGTCGATGGGGTCGACCGTGTGGAGGACCGGCGCCCCGATCGCAACGCCCGCCATCAGGAGGAGGAGCACTCCGCCGGCGACCACGGTCGGGTGCCGCCGGACGAAGCGCCCGACGCCGCCGCGCCGCGCTTCCGGGCTCGCCGGCGCCGCCGCCGTCAGTACCGGATCCGCGGATCCAGCAGCAGGTAGCACAGGTCCACCACGAGATTGACGAGGACGTACACGACGGAGGAGAGGAGCGTCACGCCCTGGATGATCGAGTAGTCGCGCTGGAGGACCGCGTCGGCGGTGAGCCGTCCGAGGCCAGGCAAGGCAAAGACGCTCTCCGTGATGACGACGCCCGAGATCAGGAGCGTCAGGCTGACGCCGATCGTCGTGACGATCGGCACCGCCGCGTTCTTCAAGGCGTGCGTGAACAAGATCCGCGCCGGCCACTGGCCCTTGGCGTGCGCCGTGCGGACGTAGTCGCTGTCGAGCACCTCCAGCACGCTGGCGCGCGTGATCCGGGTGAGGAGCGCCATGTAGATGAGGCCGAGCGTCGCCGTTGGCAGCACCAGGTGGCGGGCAAACGGCCCGACCCCGGCGCGGAGCGGCGCGTACCCCTGCACCGGAAAGACGTCGAGGCGGACCGAGAAGCCATAGATCATCAGGAAGCCCAACCAGAAGACCGGGATCGAGAAGCCGCCCACGGCGAAGACCATCACCGCCCGGTCGATCCAGGTGCCGGCGCGCCACGCTGCCAGCGCTCCCAGCGGGATGGCGAGCCCCACCGCGACGACGAGGGTCGAGAGGGCGAGGGCGAGCGTCGGCTCCAGCCGCTGGATGATCAGCGTCCGGACCGGCAGGCGGGAGTGGAGCGACCGCCCCAGGTCGCCGCGGGCCAGGCTCCCGACGTACACCCCGAGCTGGACGTAGATCGGCTGGTCCAGCCCGAGCGCGGTCCGGATCTTCGCGATGGCCTCCGGCGTCGCGTAGTCCCCCGCGATGATCGCAGCCGGATCGCCGGGCGCGAGCCGGAGCAGGACGAACACGAAGACGACGACCACGACCATGACCGGGAAGACGGCGAGGATGCGGCGGATCGCGTACGCGAGCACGGGGCAGACGGGCGGAGGAGCCCGGGGCGGCGCCGCGACGGCGTCGCCCCGGAGCGCCGGGCCGCGGCTACTTCTTGGTCATGTTCCAGAACAGCACGTACGGCGCGGTCGCGGTGTACTCCAGGTGATCCTTGCGCCACGCGCTGTTCGAGTTGAACTCGCCCACCGGGATGTACGGGAGGTTCTCCATCAGCGCCGCGTGGTACTCGGTCAAGAGCTTCTTGAAGTCCGCCGAGCCCGGGGGCGCGTTGCCCAGCTCGTCGAGCGCCTTCGACGCCCGCGGCGAGCAGGGCCAGCCGAACCAGGCGCGCTCGCAGAGCGTCGAGATGTTCGAGTGGCCCCAGGGATCGACCAGCGCGACGCCGTTGGAGGTCGTGTGGAAGATGTGCCAGCCCGCCGGATTCTTGCTTGGCGGCTCCTTGGTCGGCCGGCGCGAGGTCAGGGTGCCCCAGTCCATGACCTGGAGGTCGACGTTCACGCCAATCTTCCTGAGCTGGGCCGCAGTGGTGAGGGACGCCGCGTTGATGTAGGCGATGTCGCTCGGCGCCATCACGACGATCTTCTCGCCCCTGTAGCCCGCCTCCTGCATCAGCTGCTTGGCCTTGGCGAGGTCCGCGCCTTTCTGGTACGGCTCGGCGCCCGCCGCCGTCTCCAGCCAACCGCCGCAGCCGAGGAACGCCCAGCAGACGGTCCAGTTCTCCTGGTCGCCGGCGATGGCCTGGAGGTAGTCCCGCTGGTCCACCAGGTACGCCAGCGCTTCCCGGGCCTTCACGTTGTCGAAGGGCGGCGCCAGGTGATTCGGGTGGACCTGCATCTGCTGCACTTCGATCTTCCTGACGATGACGTTCGGGTCCTTGCGGAGCAGCGCCTGCTGGTCGATGTGGGGATTCTGGATGAAGTCCACCTCGCCCTTCTGGAGGGCGGCGACCGCCGTGGACGGATCCGGGATCACAATCCACTCCACGCGGTCGACGGTGGCGCGGCGCGCGCCGGCGTAGTAGTCGGGAGGATCGCTGCGCGGCACGTAGTCCTTGTTGCGGAGGTAGACGGTCTTCGAGCCCGGCACCCATTCCTTCTCGGAGAAGATGAACGGTCCCGAGCCGATCTTCTCGCCCTCGAACGCCTTGTCCGCGGGCTGCACGGCCTGCCGCTCGGGGATGATGAACGGCACGTAGCTGTATTCCTTGGCGAGCGCGCGGAAGACGAGCCCGTACGGCTCCTTCAGCTTGAGGACGAGGGTCTTCTCGTCCGCCGTCTCGAGCGACGCCGTCTTGGCCATGAGCTTCTGCCCGGCCGCGTCCTTCACCGCCCAGCGCTTGAGCGACGCGACGGCATCGATCGCCCGCACCGGCTGCCCGTCGTGCCACTTGAGCCCGTTGCGGAGCACGAAGGTATAGGTGAGCTTGTCCGGGCTGACGCGGAAGGTGTCCACCATCTGGGGCTTTGGGTTGCCCTTCGAGTCGAGCGCGAACAGGGTCTCGTAGATCATGTAGCCGTGCTGCTGGGTGATGTTCGCCGTGGTCCAGTGGGGATCCACCCACTTGACCTCGGCGTGCATGACAGCGCGCACGGTCTTGTCCTGGGCGGACACCGCCGGCACCGCCAGCGCCACGAGCGCTCCGGCGAGCGCCACGCACGAAGCTGCCCAAGCGTTCCGGAATCGACTCATGGTCGCCTCCTGTCCTTCTGGGAGCGACGCGGGTGGTGTCACGCGGGTGCCGCACACGGTGCCTGATCCGGGGCTGCGAGAGGGCGAACCAACCGCGAAGCCACTGTCAGTCACAAGCCGCGGCGGCGTCAAGGCCCTTCCGGCCTGCGCTGGGCGCCGCCCCGCTTGACCCGGCGCGGGCGCCCGGCGAAGAATCGCCGCGGGAGGGTCCTCGCGCATGAAAGTCTTCACCGCCGGCGTCGCGACCGAATCGAATACGTTCGCCCCCATGCCGACGGGGCTCGACGACTACACGGTCTTCCGCGGGACCCCGCCCGCCGGGCGGCCGACGAGCTTCACCCAGCCCTTTCTCGTCTGGCAACGGCTCGCGGCCGAGCGGAGCTTCACGGTGGTCGGCAGCCTGGGCGCCTCCGCGCCGCCCGCGGGGCCGACCGTCCGGCGCGTCTGGGAGGAATTCCGCGACGAGATCCTCCACGACCTCCGCCGCGCGATGCCCGTCGACGCCGTCCTCCTGAACCTGCACGGGGCTATGGTGGCGGACGGCTACGACGACTGCGAGGGTGACATCCTCGCCCGCATTCGCGGGATCGTCGGCCCGTCCGTGCCGGTCGGGGCCGAGCTCGACCCCCACTGTCACGTGACGCCGGTCATGGTGGAGCAGGCGACGGCGCTGGTCCTCTACAAGGAGTTCCCGCACACGGATTTCGCGGAGCGGGCAGCCGATCTCTTCCGGTTGATCGTCGACGCGGCCGGGCGCCGGACGCGGCCCCACATGGCGCTCTGGGACTGCCGCATGCTCGGCAGCTACTTCACGACGCTCCAGCCGATGAAGGGCTTCGTCGACGACGTGAAGGCACGCGAGGGGAAGAACGGCGTTCTCTCGATCTCCCCGGTCCACGGGTTCCCCTACGGGGACGTCCCGGGCAACGGGACGAAGATGCTCGTCGTCACCGACGCCCGCCCGGCCGATGGGGCCCACCTCGCGGAGACCCTCGGCCTCCGCTGGATCGCCCTCCGCGGGCGGACCCATCCGCCGATGCTCACGGTGGCGGAAGCGGTCGCGCGCGCCGAGCGCGTTCCGGGCCGGCCCGTCGTGGCCGCCGACGTGGCGGACAATCCCGGCGGCGGATTCCCGGGCGACAGCACCGTCGTCCTGCGCGCGCTGGTCGAGCTCGGCGTGACCAGCTGCGCGTTCGCCACGATCTGGGATCCGATCGCGGTGTCGTTCGCGCGCGCCGCAGGACCGGGCGGGCGCCTCCGGATGCGAATCGGCGGGAAGGCCGGCGTGCTCTCGGGCGCTCCCCTGGATCTCGACGTCACGGTGGCCGCGGTGACCGACGACCTCTACCAGCGCTACGCGGGCGTCGGGAGCTCGCTCGGCCCCGCCGCCCGGGTGACGGCGGGCGGGCTCGACATCATCCTCGCGAGCCGCCGAAACCAGGTGCGGAGCCCGGACGTCTTCCGGGACCTTGGCCTCGATCCCCTCGGCGTGAAGCTCCTTGTCGTCAAGTCGACGAACCACTTCCGCGCGGAGTACGAGAAGATCGCCGCC
>JADMIO011251704.1_pt1 | contig 16827 bp, 19 predicted proteins | sample 8958161 | NCBI WGS metagenome assembly JADMIO01 (sample SAMN16585339, study PRJNA669376) | soil metagenome | isolation source: Crop rotation soil | place: USA: Cullars Rotation, Alabama | collected 2011
CGGCGTGACCGTGCGCGTGAGCGTCGCCGTGAGGACCGGCGTGACCGTGCGCGTGGGCGTGCTGGTGGAGGTAGACGTGACCGTGCGCGTGGCGGTCGCGGTCCGGGTTGGGGTCCGCGTGCTGGTCGGGGTGGTGGTCGCGGCGACGGCGTCGACGATCAGGCGGGGAGCCTTGGCCGGGTCGCTCGCGGAGCCCTCGCGGCTGACGAGCGCGAGACTCGTCACGCTGGCGGTGCCCAACCCGAGCGACACCAGACTGCCCCCGCCGCCGACCTGGGACGTCACGTCGACCTCGACCGGCGCGCCCGCGGTGAGCGGGCCGGACGCGCCGCCGGCGGAGCCGAAGCCGGGCTGGTTGCCGGCGTTGATGGTCAGCTCTTCCCAACCGTTGTTGGAGACGGCGTACACGGTGAAGCCCGTGGCGTGAGCGCTGCTCGGCGTCATCCGCAGCCGGGCGTGGGTCACGCTGCCCGCGGGCAGGCCGCGCAGGTCGAAGCGCAGGTAGGTGCGAAGCACGGGGTCGCCGTCGGCGCGCAGGGCCGGAGAGGAGCCGAAGTTCGCGCCGGGCTGGACGGGGTCCACGTACGCGTCTGCCACCGCCACGAGCTCGGTTGTGGTCGGCGGCGGGACCTGGGCTTCGGCGCCGGACCCGAGCGAGAGGAGGCCGACGACGGTCGCGACGACCGCCAGGATCCGCGAAAAACGCATGGTCCGGCTGTGAGACATCGTGGACTTCCTCCGCGCGGCTGCGCCTTCCATCGACGATAGGCCGCGCGGAGGGGCGCGACGTGGGCTTCGCCGTAGCACTCTCGTAAAGACTTGGTACAGATCAGTCACAAGTCGACCGCCTTTGCGCTCTAACCGCGGGGGCCAGCCGATCGCTGGCGCACCTTCCACCGCATCTCGACGAATCGGACGCCGTCACCGTGACCGACCGGTGCGTTACTCGACGGCACCGCGACGAGCACGCGCGCCCCGGTCAGTCGCGGCCCATCGGAGGGCGCAACCTTGCACCGTCCCGGTCGCCGCGCGGGCTACGCGCTCTCGCTCATCGCGCTGATCGCGCTGCCGTCGTTTGTGGCGATGGCCCGGTCGTCGGCTGACCAGGCTCAAGGCGGGACCAGGCTGGAGTTGCCGCTCGTCGCCATCGCCGCGGGTGCCGTTCCGGAGGGCGCGACGGTCGCCGCCGAGTCGACCGTGACGGCCACCCGCTCGGCGACGGCGAAGCCTGCCCCGACGTTCAGCCCGACACCGCGGCCCTCGTCGGTTGCGACCGCGTCCCCGACCGCATCGCCCGCCCAGGCCTCCTCCGCGACCGTCACCCCGAGCCGGACGACGATACCTTCGGCGAGCACCACCGCGTCGCCCTCGTCGTCCCCCGCGCGGACGCCGACGCCTACCCTACCCGCGGACCCGGTGCTGGTAGGCGCCGGCGACGTCGCCACATGCAGCGGCACCGGCGACGAGGCCACCGCGGCGCTGCTCGACGCGGTGGTCGCGTCCGACCCCGGCGCCACGATCTTCGCGGCCGGCGACGACGCCTACGAGTCGGGGACCGCCGCCGAGTTCGCCGGCTGCTACGCCCCGTCCTGGGGCCGGCACAAGGCGCGCACCCGCCCCGTCGTCGGCAACCACGACTACCTGACGGCCGGCGCGGCCGGCTACTTCGGCTACTTCGGCGCCGCCGCCGGCGACCCGGCCGAGGGCTACTACTCCTTCGACCTGGGCGCCTGGCACGTCGTGGTGCTCAACAGCAACTGCAACGAGGTCGGCGGCTGCAAGGCCGACGCGCCGCAGGGGCGGTGGCTGACGGCCGACCTGGCGGCGCACCCGGCGGCCTGCACGCTGGCGCTGTGGCACCACCCGCGGTTCACCTCGGCCCAGAGCGGGATCCCCCCGGCGATGCTGCCGGTCTGGCAGAGCCTGTACGCCGCCGGCGCCGACCTGGTCGTCAACGGCCACGACCACATCTACGAGCGGTTCGCCCCCCAGGACCCGGTCGGGGCCGCCGACCCCGCCCGCGGCATCCGGGAGATCGTGGTGGGCACGGGCGGCCGCAGCCACGACCGCCTGCTGACCCTGCGCGCCAACAGCGAGGCCCGCACCGCCACCACGTACGGCGTGCTCAAGCTCACCCTCCACCCCACCGGCTACGACTGGGAGTTCCTCCCCGTCGCCGGTCAGTCGTTCCGTGATGCCGGAAGCACCGCCTGCCATTGAGTAGGCGGAGGCCGGCGCATCCTACGGCGCGTTAGCCGAGAGCTCGAGCGATCTCCCCTCGCGGCTCAGCAGGCGAAGGCCTTCGCCCGGCAGCGCCCGAACGGTGTCCGCCGCGGTCCGACCGGGCGCCGGCCAAACCCGTACGACCAGAACGTCGGCGGAGAACTTGAGTGCCTCGATCTGACCGAGGCCGGGCGTCTTTTGGAGTCGGAGCTGAAAGTCGAGCGCCCAGGCCAGACTCGGCACGTCACGGATCGTCAAGACCACGCAGGCGGGGTCCGCGTCCGCGGCGCCCACGCCGTCGGCCAGGGTCGGGACGTCGGTTCCGGTCAGCGTGCGCAGGTGCAGGCCGAGGTTGGCCACCGCGCGTCCGAGCTCGTGTATCTCCGCGGTCAGGTCGCGGCGCAGCGACTCGACGGCTCGTAGGATCGACCTTCGCTCGACCTCGGCCGATCGGCCCATCGCTGCCGCGTCGAGCTCGGCGACCGCCCGGATCAGGCGAGCCGCGCGCTCGGCGTTGAGCCGGACCTGCAGGGCGCGCCGGGTTCTGGTGCGGCGGCCGAGCGCGGCGGCGCGCTGGCTCGCCGCGCGGCTCGAGCTGCGTGCACCGCCAGTCGCTTCAGCCATGGGACATTCGCTCCTCGGCGATCGTTCTCGCTACCAGCATGCCCCGCGCGTGTCATGGCCTCCGTCATCACGGTCACCCGTGGTCGTGACCGTCGACTCACATCACCGCGACCGGGTGACCTGCGCGAGCTGTTCGACGACCGCGTCGACGACGTCGTGATCGACCGCATCCGAGCCCAGCTCGGCCCAGACGAAGCGGCGAACCGCCCCGCGGTCGTGGCCGTCCAGGCCGGCCGCACGCGCCCGATGGACGAGCGCTTCGAGATCGACGGTAGACAGGGTCATGCTTCCTCCATCTGCGGTTGCAGGGTCGCCCACCCGCGGGCGAAGCTGATGACCGGCGCGAGCGCCAGTCGGAGCGCCGCGCCGATTGCCGAAGGGGCTTCCCTCAGCCGGCGCACTTCTGTGCCGACGTCGGTCGGCCAACGCCATCCGGACAGGGCCGGCGCGGGCGCCACAAGGCCTGGTTCGGGCGCGGCGAGGTCCGGTTCGGACGCGGCGAGGTCCGGTTCGGACGCCGCATTATCCGGTTCGGCTGCGGTCTCCTCGTCGGTCGAGGGCACGGCGCTGCCGGCCTCCACCGAGGGGATCGGCAGCGGAGGCTCGGCCGGGGCAACCGCGGCCGCCGGTACGCCCGCGTCCGACGGAAGCGGCGGGGTGGTTGGCGGATCGGCAGGTGGTGCGACAACCGGAACCGGATCGGGCGTGGGCGTATCAGGAGCCCGGCTGATGGGCGTGATGGCGACCTCGGCCTTGGGGGTGGCCGTGGGCTGTGGCGGCTCCGGGAGCTGCAATTCGGGACGGCCGGCGCCCGGCGCGATCGCGACCGCCTGGTTCGGAACCGAGCTCGCCGCCCAGGCGTTCTCCAGCTCCTCCGCCGCCAACGGGATCAGGCGATCGGACGCGGGCATCGCCGGGTCGTTGACCAGCAGTCCCTGTCCCTGCAGCCCGGCGACGACGATGTAGTGGTCGCTCTGCGTCGAAGAGCCACGCACGTAGGGCAGGCTGCGGTACTTGACCAGCGTCACCACGGGGTACCCGGTCCGGATCTGCGCGCGCACGTCGTCCACCGTCCACCGCGCGTACCGTTCGTTCGCGTACAGACCGACCGGGCGCAGCCCGGCTTGCCGCGCGACCTGGGCGAGACGGTCGATGGCGACGCCGTCCTTCGGATCGGACGTCCCTTGAAGCTGATTGACGCGGTAGCGCAGCGACAAGGGCGGCACGTCGACCCCGTATGCAGCCAACACCATCGCCAGCGCGGTGGGACCGCAGTTCGACGTCTCATAAGGGCTCCCATCGAACTGACTCCGGCCTGGGACCGCCAGGACCAGTCGCGCTCCGGCCGCGACCGCGCCCATGGCGCCCGAGGCGATAGGAAGAGCCGAGGCGTCAGCCTTGACGAGCTCCGTCGATGCGGGCGCGGGCGTCTCGACAGGCGCCGTCTCGACCGGCTCGGCGGTGGAAGAAGGCCGAACCGCCGGCGGCGCGACTGCTCGAGCGGCGCGCTCGGCAGCGATGGGCGGATGGGAGCTGCTCGCGATCGGGGCCGCGGGCGGGGTGGGAGAGGCCGCTCGGCGCAGCACGCCCGGCGCCCGAGCCGGCGGTGGGCCTTCCGCGAAGCCGGTGGCCGGCGCGACTGAGGACGCCAGAACGACCGCCGCGGCCGCGGCCGCCGCCAACCTCGACACGCTCGCGCGGTGGCGGCGCGCCACGCGCGTCGGCACGCACGCGTCGAGACCCTCGGGCATCGCACCTCTTCAGCTGTGGCCGAGGTCCCCGCATAGTCAGGCCCTCGCAGCCGACAGGTACTGTGCCCGCCGGGACCAGATTAGGTCGCGGACGGGTTGTCGGAAGTTGGAGGGTTGGCCGCACGCCGGAGCATGCCGGCCACCTTGGCCCGCAGGATCCCAGGAGAGAACGGCTTCGTGACGTACAGGTCCGCGCCCAGGTTGAGACCGGTCTCCTGGTCTTCGGGCTCGACGCGCCCCGTGAGAATCAGCACGGGAACGTCGGAGGCCGCCCGGATGTCCCCGAGCAGCTCGAGCCCGTCCCGATCGGGTAACCCAAGGTCCAGGATCACCAGGTCGGGGACGCTGTCGGCGAAGCACTTCATCGCCTCACCAGCATCGCAGGCGACCCGAACCTCGGCTGCCAGGTCGTGGACGCTGGCTCTTACCAGCTCCGTCACGCCCGGATCGTCCTCGACTACCAGCAGCAACCGTGGCGTCAATGCCCCTCCTGGGTCATCGTCGATAACAACGACTCAGGCTAGCACGTTCCATGTCTGCCCTGAACGAGCGCACCGAACGCCATCGCGACACACTCTCAATGGTTCCGGCCCTCACCTCGGCTCCCACCCGACCCAAAATGGTCTCGGGAGAGCTGGCGCTCCATGGAGGAGAGATGTCGTCGCAGTTGCCACGCAGCTCGTCGGGACAAACGCGGACCTGCCTCGCGGAGCTCCGGGCGAGCCTACGGTCGGTACAGCTGAACGCCGACGTTCTGGCCGGGGTCACCGATGGGGTCCCCCGAAGCTGCGTCGCCGCACTCGCACGCCACACCGCGACCGCCGGAATCCTTACCGACCAGTTGGAGAGCCTCCTATCGGCTCAGCAGCCGACTTCCGCGACCCAATAGACCCCGTACGCCGATTCGGCGCTGGTAGCCTGGCCGACGCCGATCTCGCAGGCATCCCTGGACAGCAGGGTTGCCCGGTGGGACGGACTGGCTAGCCAGGCAGCCACGACTGCCTCGGCCGTGGGGTGGCCGGCGGCGAGGCTTTCGCCAAGGACGGTCCAACCCAGGTACCCATGCGTCTCGGCCCGCGCGACGGGGCCTTCCCGGCCGGCGCCGGTGTGGCTGAGAGGATCGCCTCCGGCCAGCGCCCAGGCGTAGTCACCGGCGGTGGTCATCAGCCTGGCGTCGGGTACCAGCGCCACGAGGCCTCTCGCGGTCCGCTCACCATTGACCAGCTCCACCACGCGTTGCCCGTCGCGCGCAGCCGCGCTCGCGGGCCCGGCGCGCAGGCCCGACGTCAAGCTGAGGACGACGGCCGCCGCCGTGAGCCAGTGCATCATCGGGCAAATCGGCTTCTCCTACCATCCCGACGGGCTTGGGATCGACCCGGTCGAGGGGAGTTCGGGGCGGCAGCATCATAGCCGGGCGGGCGGGCCACCGCCTGGTGAGGTATCGCAACGTGTCCTCCACGATAGGGACCGGCTCAACTCGATGCGGCTCTCGATAATCGGTTTGGGATTGCCCGTTCGTTCGTCGGACGAGGCACGAGGTTCGGAATGCGGGAGATCGCGACTCACTGGTTGGGCCGTGATCCCGACCTAAAGGACCACAACACGCGCACGACGATCCTGGCCGTGGGATCGGACCAGGCGATCATCGACGAGATGATGCTTTCGCTCGATCCTTCACACTTCGTCCTCCGGACGGCGGCGAACGGTCTGGAGGCGCGGGCCGCCCTTGCCGACCGTCCGGTCGACGTCGTCGTGGTGGATTCGATCCTGCCGGACGGCGACGGACTGGTGCTGCTGGGCGACTTGAAGATGGTCCACCCCGCCCTGCCGATCATTCTGGTGGGCAGCCAGCGGCGAGCCCACGACATCGTCCTTGGCCTGCGCCTGGGAGCTGACGACGTGGTAGCGCGCCCCTTCGACGTCGCCGAGTTCCGCGCGCGTCTCGACGCGATCCTGCGCCGTACTGGCGGCGGTCACTCGCCGCCGGGCACGATCGGTCATACCGGCCTATCCGAGATCGGCGACCTGAAGGTGGACCACAGCAACGGCGTGGCTACGCTTGGCGACACGGTGCTCAACCTCACGAGGACAGAGTTCAACATCCTCGCGGCGCTCGTCGGCAGCCCGGGCCAGGTGCTGTCCCGGAACGACATTGTCGAGATGGTCTGGGGAGGACGCGCCACGCCGGAGAGCCGCGCCCTCGACGTACACATCGGCCGGGTCCGCCGGAAGCTGCGCCTCGTGCACCGCAGCGCGCCGACGATCGTTTCGATGAGGCTGCAGGCCTACCGCCTCGCCTCGAGCGAGAACAGCCCGAGCCTATTCGATCAGACCGCCGACGCGATGTTGGGTGGACGTTCGGTCTGATCGTCCACCAGCGTTTTTCCGGGAGCGACGAAGCGGTAGCCGACCCCTCGCTGGTTCTCGATGAACCGGGCAGTCGAGGAGGGCGGCTCGATCTTGCTGCGCAAGCGACTCACCAATGCCTTGAGGTTGTTGGTCGAGGCCCCCCAATCCGCCTTCCAGATCAGCTCGAGCAGGGCCTCGTGGCTGAGGAATCGACCGCTGTTGCGCACGAGGTGGTAGAGCAGCCGGTACTCGGCCGGCGCCAGGTCGACCACGTCGTCGCCGAGCCGAACCTTCCGGAGCTCGAAATCGATGCTCAGCGGCCCGGCGACGAAGTCTGGTAGGGTTCGGCTGGGCGGCTGAGCCCGGGTCCGTCGAACCAGCGCGCGGATGCGGGCGAGCAACACCAGGTGGCTGAACGGCTTGAGCACGTACTCGTCGGCCCCGAGCTCGAGGCCGCGGATCTGGTCGGCCTCTGACAGCCGGCCCGACAGGAACAACACCGGGGTGTCGGACGTCCGTCGGATCTGAGCGAGGACCTCGAACCCGCTGAGGCGCGGCATGCTCACGTCGAGCACGACGACGTCTGGCTCATGCTCGAGAAACAGCTCGAGCGCCTGCTCGCCGTTGTAGGCGCTGATGACCGTCACATCGCGCCAGTGAAAGCGCGCCGCGACGGACACGGCGTCGACGATGTCGGGGTCATCATCAGCTAAAAGGATCTTCATCGCCGGGCCACTTCCTCTCGCTCCGCGGGGATCCTTAGCTTGTCCAGGTGTACACCTGCAGCCGATGCGCCAGGTGATTTGATCGGAGGCGCCCGAGCCCCTGCTCGGTGATCCGCTGCACGGCGCCCTTCGTCAGGCCGACAATCTTAGCGACCTCTTCGGGCGAATGCGCGCGGGCACCACCGACGCCGAACCGGAGCGCGACGACCCGGCGCTCGCGAGGCGGCAGTCCTTCCAATACCTCGCGGACCAGATCGGCCAGCGCCCGCCGCTCTTCGAGTGCGTCCGGCTGGGGACCCGGATCCGGCAGAACGGTGAGGACGGTGGCCCCGTCGTCGGCGCCGCGAGCGGGCTGATCGATCGAGACGACCTGCCGCGCCATGCCGCGCAGCTCGGCCAGCACGCCGTGGCTGACCCCCAGATGATCGGCGGACTCGCCGTCGGTTGGGGCGCGACCTAGCCGCTGCGTCAGCTCGTCGTCGGAGCTCGTCATCCGTCGCAGACGCAGTCGACAATCATCCGGTATGCGGATGAGAGCCGAGCCGTCCGTTGCCGCCCTGTAGACGGCCTGCTGCACCCACGGGAAGGCGAAGGTCGAGAAGCGGCACCCTCGCTCGGGGTCGAAGCGTTCCGCGACGCAGCGAAGCGCCAATGCGCCCTCCTGAACGAGGTCCTCGAGCGCCATCGGCGGCCGCCAGTACTTGCGCGCGATCATGCCGACGAGCCCCATGCTCTGCTCGACGAGCCGGTTGCACGCCTCGGCCCGGGTGGGTTCTGGCTCGCCAGGTCCGGGGACGCGCACCGCCTCGCCTCGGATCCGGCGCGCAAGCGCCACCTCCTGCTCGACGCTGAGCAGGAGGTGGCGCTGTCGCACAGGCGGCGCCTGCTCGGATGGTGGTTTCGGAGGGGCCAGTGGCATCTATCTCTCCCGTGTCGGCTGCTGCTTTCCACACGGTAAAGGGCGAAGGTCACCGGCACGGTCCACTAGGGTCATTTCCATGTCGCACTGCGGGCACATTTGCAATAAGAGCACGTATCGCGACCCGGCGGATGACAAAAGGGTAATCGTGAACGGCCGGTCCGACGGTCGGGATGTACGGGCCTTGCGCTCACGTGCGGGCAGACGAGCCGGCGCCGCCGCGGGCCGCGCCCTCAGCGGGGCTGGGGCGCGGCGTCGACCTGCGCGGGTTGCGGTTGCCCGGCAGGTTCCAGGTCGACCAGCCCACGAATGATGGCGTGCTTGAGCAGCGCCACCGAGCCACGGATCCCCAACTTCTGGGCGATGCGCGCTTTGTGCGCCTCGACTGTCTTGACCGACAGCCCCAGCTGGCGCGCGATCGCGCTGTTCCCGACTCCCTCCCCAGTGAGCCGCAGCACCTCTTCCTCGCGCGCGGAGAGCTCCTGCGCTGATGGGACCTGCGAACCGGGCGCCAGAAGGTGGGAGCGGACCCGCAGAGCCATCTCCTCCACCAGCGTGGTCGAAATGTGGGTGCCGCCGTCGCCGACCACCCGCATCGCCGCTTCCATCTCGTCCTTGCCCGCGTCGTCGGCCAGACAGGCCCGCGCGCCGGCGCGTAACACGTCCAGGACGGCCGTCCCGGGCAGAGGCGGCATCAGCACGAGCACGCGTATGCCGGGGGCCGCCTCTACGATCATGCGACACACCTGTGCTAGCGAACCCTCGGGCGGGGATCCGCCGATCACGGCCGTTGCGCAGCGAGACGACCGCGCGATCCTGGCCGCGTTTTGGCCGCCGTCAGCAGCCAAGACTCTTTCGACGCCGGCGAAGGAGCCGACCAGCGCGCAGAGCGCCTGGCGCAGCAGCGACTGCGGGTAGACGACCAGGACAGTCGTACGGTCCATCGAACACCGTTATCGCGGTCCCACGTTGGCGCCCGCGGTCCGACGTCGTGTCGAAAAGGTACAGACGCGCGTTCGCAACGGGATCCACCGGCGCGAGACCGCTTCTCAACGCGGGTCCAATCTCGTCAGCCTACCTTCAGGCTGATGCGGCGACGATGCCGCCTCGAGCCAGGAGGGAAGGGAACACCATGCGCTGGGAATACCTGAGCGGAGAGCCCAACACGGGGGCGGCTGGGCCCCCCCCCGCCCTCCGTGCGTGCATCGCCGTGTTTTCGCAGATTGAATTCGAGCGTGCGGCTGCCCGAGCCCTGGCTCGGCACGAGCCCCCCGCGACCAAAGCCGCTCCGGCGGGCACCGGAGATCTCCCGCCGGCCTGAGGGCTTGTCCTCGCCCCCGTATACACCCGGGCTCGGACAGCGCGACGACATCTTCACCGTTGTGACGCCGTTGTCGCGACTTCGGATGGCCATCCCACGGTCGCGGTCCCGGCCGGGCCGGATGAACCGCGAGGGGGCGATGTGGAGCGACCCGATGGTTGGTCGCGAGACGACCGGTGGCGGTCGTTCCTGCTCGGGCGCCTCAGCCGTTTCACACGGCTAGCCGGTGACTCGGGCGGGCTCCCGCAAGCCCAACTGCAGCTGGCCCGCCACGCGATGTTCGCCGCCTACCTCGACTGCGCGGGTCTAGGCCTGACCGTCGAGGCCGACGAGATCGTCGCCGGCGGCACCTGGCCGGAGTCGCGCTGATGCGGCACGGACCCGGATGCACCATTCAACACCAACACCTCCACGAAAAGGCTGCGGCGTCTCTGCTCAACTACGGCACTGCTGCCCGTGCCGCAGCAGAGGGTCGAGGCGGGCGCTCCCGCCAGGCACGACGTTGTGCCACCGCCGGAGAGCCCCCAAAACGGCAGGCTCTCCGGCGGTGCCGACCTCCCGCACAACCGTTCCCCGGCTCGTGGCGCCCGGACCCGAAAAGGAGAAGCGGAGCAGATGGCGCACATTTCTATGATCGAACGGTTCCAGATCCTCCCCGCCGAACGACGGTTCTACGATTGGTTCGAGAAGGGCGCGACCAACACGGTCGCGGCCGCGCGGATGCTAGTCGAGGCGCTCACGGTCGTCGGTCAGGGGGGCGACCCCACGTCCGTCATAAGGCGGCTCACCGAGTTGGAGCACCGCGGCGACTTCATCGTCCACGAGATCTTCGACCTGCTGCGCTCGACATTCATCACGCCCCTCGAGCGCGACCAGATCCAGGCAATCGCGAGCTCCATCGACAGCATTGTCGATCAGATCGAGGGTGCCGGCGATGCCCTTCTTCTCTACAAGATCGGGGCGACCACCCCCGAGGCGGAACGGCTGGCACAGATCGTCCTGGCCTGCGCCGAGCAGATCGACCTGGCCATGCCCCTGCTGCGCGATCGCGCCAGTCTGCCGCGGATCCGCGAGCGGATGATCGAAGTGAACCGGCTGGAAAACGAGGCCGATGCGGTGTTGCGCGGCGGGCTGGCGCGCCTGATCGAGCGGCCCGAGCAAATCTTCGAGCTGATCCGGTGGAAAGAGGTGTACAGCCTGCTCGAGGAGGCGACCGATCGTGCCGAGGACGTGGCCGACGTGCTCAACGGCATCGTGGTCGAGAACGCCTGAGGGTGGACGCCGCGTTCGCGGTTCTTGTCCTCGTCGTCCTCCTGGGGATCGTCTTCGACTTCATCAACGGCTTCCACGACACCGCCAACGCGGTCGCGACGGTCATCGCGACTCGGGTGCTGACTCCGTTTCAGGCGATCCTGATGGCCGGCTTCTTCAACTTCATCGGCGGCGTCAGTGGGACGGCTGTCGCGAAGACGGTCGGCGCCGGGCTCATCGACCCCCGGCTTGCTACGGGCACGGCGGTGGTGGCCGCTCTGGCCGGCGCCATCGTCTGGAACCTCGCAACCTGGTACTACGGCATCCCGTCGTCGTCCAGCCACGCCCTGATCGGTGGGATCCTCGGCGCCACAATCGCGTCGGCCGGGTTCGGCGCGCCGAAGTGGGACGCGGTTCTCGAGAAGGTCGTGATCCCCCTCCTCGTCTCGCCCATCGTCGGCTTCCTCCTGGCGGTGGTGCTGATGTCGCTGCTGATGAGGGCGTTCTTCCACAGCTCGCCCAGCCGGGTCACCGGCCTCTTCGGCCGGCTGCAGGTCCTGTCGTCGGCCTGGATGGCGTTCAGTCACGGCGGTAACGACGCTCAGAAGACGATGGGGATCATCACCCTGGCGCTGGTCAGCTACTACCAGCTGCCCACCTTCGACGTGCCGGTCTGGGTCGTCCTGGTCGCGGCGACCGCGATGGCCCTGGGCACGGCCGCGGGTGGCTGGCGAATCATCCGCACGATGGGGACCCGTTTGGCCGACCTGAAGCCGATCCATGGGTTCGCGGCCGAAACCTCGGCCGGGGTGGTGATCGAAGTCGCGTCCCGGATGGGATTCCCCCTCTCCACGACGCACGTGATCTCGTCGTCGATCCTCGGCGTCGGTACCGCCTGGCGGTCGTCGCGGGTGCGCTGGAACGTAGCCGGGGGCATCATCACGGCCTGGATCCTGACCATTCCCGTCTGCGCCCTGCTCGGCTACGGGTCATTCCTCGCCGCCGATGCCCTGTTGGGCGCTTAGGCACCCGACGGTTCCGTCGGATGGCGTGTCCTGCGATCAGGCAGGCGCGGCGACCAGCGCTCGGAAATCCGTGCTGCCCTCGACCCGGTAGCCCCCGCACGCGGCCGGGACGAGGACCGTCTCGAAGCTCCCCAGGCAAGAGCTCCAGCCAGCTCCGACCAGGGTTGCCCGGCCGGCCACGGCGGTCACGACGTGGAAGGCGTTGCCCAGGTCCTCGAACCGCGCACCGTCGGCGACGAGATCGAGGACGAAGAACGGGCACGCCACGAGCCGCTGGGTCGAGTCGTCCGTCCACTGGCGCGGTACGATCGTGGGCCGGGCGGTCACCGACGTCACGGCGAGGCCCTGCTCGAGATGGAGTGCACGACCGGCCGTTTGCGGCCGGTCCCAGTCCCAGACGCGGTAGGTGATGTCCGAGCTCTGCTGCACCTCGTACAGGAAGAGACCCGGGCCCAGGGCGTGCAGCGCGCCCGCCGGGGTCAGCAGCGTGTCGCCGCTCATCACCGGCCGACAATGGAGCAACGAAAGCAGCCGCCCGGCCGCCAGGTCGGCCTCGAGGGCCGCGCGCGTGGTCCCGGGCTGAAGGCCGGCGATGAGCTGAGCGTCGGGCGCCGCCTCGAGGATGTGCCACGCCTCGGTCTTCCCCGACGAGCCCGGCCCTTCGAGTCGCTCGGCTTGTTCGTCGTCCGGGTGGACCTGCACGGACAGCCAGTCCGACGTGTCCAGGAGCTTGATCAGGAGTGGGAACCGGCGCGATCCGTTTGCGACCGGTCCTGCTCCCAGGAGCTCCTCGCCGGCCGCGGCACACACGTCGCGGAGGAACCAGCCCGCCCTGGGGCCGGTCGCGACGACGCTGCGCTCCGAGGCCACCCAGGCCTCGCCGATCGGCTCGGCGCTCGGGCCCAGACGCTGGCCACCCCAGACCCGCGGCAGCAGCTCCGGCAGCAGGGTCAGCGGCTCCTTAAGCGTCACGGCGCATCTCCGTTGGGTGTTCTCGGCCTTGCTGGGGCCGTCGTCGGGCGTCCGACCGGTTCAGGCGACGGTCGACCATGAAGGTGCCTCCGCCGCGGCGTTTCACGTGCGTCTTCAGCTCGGCGGCGGCGCGGCTGATCTCGCCGAGGTGCGCGAAGCGGCCACCTTGCTGTAGGACGACGGCGGCGCTCACGCTCATGATCGGCACCTCCCGCACGACGCCGGTTCGGTCCTCGACCTCGACGGTTCCGCGGGCGCGATCGGCCGCCGAGTAGGCGGCGGCCACGACGTCCTCGAACGCAGCGATCACGCGCGAGCAGAACTCGTCGACCTCGGCCGTGTCGAGCAGGACGATGAAATCGTCGCCGCCGACGTGACCCTGGAACCCGTCCGAGCCGATCGCGTCGAGCGAGCAGCTGATCGCCGAGGCCAGCCCGAGGATCGCTTGATCGCCGGCGGCGAACCCGTACCGGTCGTTGTACGCCTTGAAGTGGTCGATGTCGAGGTAGCAGACGGCGAACTCGGCGCCGGTCTCGAGACGGCTGACCAGCGCAGCCTCGATCGCGTTGTTGCCGGGCAGGCGCGTCAGTGGGTTGGTGCCGCGCTCGCGACGGCTCTGGCGCAGCATCGCCGCGATCCGGGCGAGCAGGTCCTCGGCGTCGAACGGCTTCTGGAGATATCCGTCCAGGCCGTTCTGCAGGCCGAGGATCGTGTGCTCGAGGCCAGCACGAGCCGTCAGCGCGACGATGCCGAGCGAGTCCCACCGGGGGTCAGCACGAAGCCGCTGACAGACGACGAGCCCATCGACGTCCGGCAGGCCCAGATCGAGTAGAAGCAGGTCCGGTCGGTTCACCTGGACCGCCGTCAGCGCGGCGCTCCCCGAACGCTCGACGACGACGTCGTAGCCTTCGAGATCCAGGAGGCTCGCCACCGCCTCGGCCGCGTCGGGGTCGTCCTCCACGAGCAGCACCAGTCCACCCGTCTGTCCTTTGGCCCCGTCTGAGGATCGAGGTCTACGAACGAGCTCCGTCATCGTCCCGCCGATGCGAGGTGCGACGCGTCGCCGACAGCGGAGGCCAGGTCTCGGTGGCGAACCAAACGGTAGCCGGCGCCGCGCCGGTTCTCGATCACGTGCTCCGCGCCGGCGCCCGTCCCGAGCTTGACGCGCAACCGACTCACGAGCGACTTGAGGTTGCCCGGAGACTGCGCATCGCTGCCCCAAACCAACTGGGCAAGGTGACCGTGATCCACGAACTCACCGGAGCTCTGGACCAGGTGGTAGAGCAGGCGGTACTCGGCGGGCCCGAGCTCCACCGGTTTGCCCGAGAGCCAGACCCTTTGAGCGTTGAAGTCCATACTCAGCGTGCCAGCCCGGAAGTCGGCCGAGCTGCGCACGGGCGGCGCCGTTCTGGTCCGACGGACCAGCGCTCGGATCCGCGCGAGCAACAGCAAGGGGCTGAACGGCTTGACGACGTACTCGTCCGCTCCGAGGTCCAAGCCCCGCACGTGGTCGGCCTCGGCGGTGCGGCCGGTCAGCAGGACGACCGGCACGTCCGAGCTCTGGCGGATCCGCCCGAGCACGTCGAACCCGGTCGTACCCGGCATCGCCACGTCCAGCACGATGAGATCGGGCGCGTGCTCGCGGAACAGGTCGAGTGCTTGTTCGCCACCATAGGCCGGGATCGTCGTGACGTCCGGCCACTGGAACCGCGCGGCCACGCCAACGATGTCCACGACGTCCGGGTCGTCGTCCACCACCAGAATCTTCATTTCGGTCCTCCTAAGCACTCGCGCGGGTCGGCGTGTCCCGTCCCGCAGATCGGCGCCGACCCGCGATCGGCAGGCGCACGGTGAACGTGCTCCCCTCGCCCGGGGTCGACTCGACCTGCACGGTTCCACCGTGCTCCTCGACGGTCTGTTTCACGGCCGCTAGCCCGATGCCGGTGCCGCCGGTCCAGGCCTGGACGTTGGCACCGCGACGGAAGGCTGTGAACACGTGGGGCAGGTCCTCGGCCGGGATGCCGATGCCGTGGTCCCGAATGGTCAGGACTGCCCAGAGGCCAGCGGCGTTACGCTCGCGTCGAACGTGCAGCTCGATCTTCCCGCCGGCAGGGCTGTAGCGGATCGCGTTCTGGAGCAGGTTGTCGACCACACGGCGCAGCCGCCCAGCGTCCCATTGACCGGACACCCGTCCGCTGGTCGTGTGAACGAGCTCGTGCCGTACCGCGATGGGCTGGTGTTCGACCAGAGCGTCGGCGACGAGCGCCGCGAGATCGACGTTGCGCCGTTCCAGACGTGGCGGCTGACCCGCCTTGCGGCTAGCCAGGTCCACGAGGTCCGCGGCCAATCCGGCGATGCGGGTCGTGGTGGCCTGTAGGCGTGCAAGGCCCGCGGCCAGCTCATCCCCCAACCCTCCCAGCTCCGACGCTCGGCTCTGAAGCGCCTGGGTGCGCATGCGCATCACCGCGAGGACGTTCCGAATGTCGTGTGCCGAAGCCAACAGGAAGTGGTCGCGTTCGAGAAGGGCGCCGCGGAACTCGTCGAGCCGACGAGCGCTGAGCGCCAACGCGGCGGCGCGGCGCACGAACGCTTCGGCGACCGTGAGCTCACGGAACCCGAATGCCCGACCACTGGCCGCCTTGGATAAGAACGAGATCGCACCGATCGTCTGGTCTTGAACGACGAGAGGCACGACGATCCAGGAGTCGGCCTGGGCCGTGAGCAAGCGGACCAGGTGGTGCGCATCCTGGGCGGCGTGCACCAGTCGATTGCCGGCGAGCTCTCGGATGAGGACGGACTGCCCGGTGTGGATCGCCTGATCGATCCAGGCGGTGGGGATGGGGTCAGGAACAACGTCAGGAGACGTTGCGGCCTCGGCGCCGTTTCGGCCGGGCGCGCGGGCCACGGCGACCACCCGTGACTGGCCGTTCTCAGCCAGGCTGAGCACGCCGTAGTCCGCCAAGGCGGGGACGGCGGTGCCGATCGCTCGCACGAGCGCCTGCTCGAGGTTCAGCTCGGTCGGCGACTCTAGCAGCTCGCCGAGAGATGCCAACAACGCCAGGGCAGCGTCGCCCGAATAGCCGAGACTGGGTTGGCCGGCCAGGGCCGAGGCCGGACCCGGCCGTCCGGCCGCGCCCTCGATCTCCGCGCTGATCAGCGCGGCGGTGCCCTGGATGAGCTGTTGCAGCCAGGGCAGGACGAGCCCCGAGGCCGTCGATGCCTGGACCAATCCCACCACCGCTTGCCCCACGAACAGTGGAGCGCGCATCGCCTCCCCTCTTCCCGACCCACCGGCGATCGGGTCCGGAAGCTCCTGTTCTGTGCTCCGTTCTCGCGAGATAGCTTGCAGGTTGGCGGCGGAACCGGTCGGCTGCCCCCTGAGGACAAGCGTCAGGACATCCAGGTCATTTCGAGTGTCTTGCGGCTCAAGAGACGTCGCACTCACCGCTGGCTCCCTAGTAGGTACCGTCACGATCGGCATCCTATGGGGCGTAGGTCACCGAGTAGGTCATCGTCGGTCGTGGGTCTGGGGGTGCCGCGGGGGAGCCCTTCTCGCACAGGTGTTGCGGGTGTCCTTCCAGTTAAAGGTATTTACAAAGAACTAAAGGGTATTTCTTTCCAGCACAGTGGGATCCGAAGCTTGGAATTCACGTGACTTGAAGTCGCG
>JADMIO010904409.1_pt1 | contig 16826 bp, 10 predicted proteins | sample 8958161 | NCBI WGS metagenome assembly JADMIO01 (sample SAMN16585339, study PRJNA669376) | soil metagenome | isolation source: Crop rotation soil | place: USA: Cullars Rotation, Alabama | collected 2011
CCTTTCCCCCCCCTCCCCACTCCATCCCCCGACGCCCCCCCGTGCCCCCCACCCCTTCCCCTCCCGTCCCTGCCCTCTCCCTCACCGACGAACAGCTCGTCGCCCGCGTCCTCTCCGGCGAGCCTGCGCTGTTCGAGGTGGTGATGCGCCGCAACAACCGGCGCGTCTTCCGCGCCGTCCGCGCCATCGTGCGGAACGATACGGAAGCGGAGGACGTGATGCAGGAGGCGTACGTCAACGCCTACTCCCACCTGCGGGACTTCTCCGGACGCGCGCAGTTCTCGACGTGGCTCACGCGCATCGCGGTGTACGAGGCGTTCGCGCGGGTGCGCAAGGGCCGGCGGCTCGAGCCCCTCACGGATTCGGACCTGGAGACACATCCCATGGTTTCGCCCATCGTCGGACCCGAACAGAGCGCGAGCAACCGCGAGCTAGGAGCGATCCTGGAGCAAGCGGTGGACGCGCTTCCGGAAGCCTTCCGCACCGTCTTCGTGCTGCGCGCCGTGGAGCAGCTCAGCGTCGCGGAGACGTCGGAGATCCTCGACGTCCCGCAGGAGACGGTGAAGACGCGGCTCCACCGCGCCCGCGGGCTCTTGCAGGAGTCGCTGACGGAGCGCATGGGCGTCGCCGTTCCGAGCCTGTTCGACTTCCACCTGTCGCGCTGCGACCGCGTGGTGCACGGCGTGCTCGCTCGCATCGGAGTCGCGCGATGACGGCGCACCCGCCGATCTCCGCGGGCCGCCGCGCGACGGGCGGCCTCCACGTGGAGGCCGAGTCCGTCCTGCCCACCCGCCGCGGGGACTTCCGCTGCGTGGTGTTCCGGTACGCGGACGACCCGTCGAAGGAGCACGTCGCGCTGGTCCTCGGCAACGTGCAGGGCGAGGACGTGCTGTGCCGCGTCCACTCGGAGTGCCTGACGGGTGAGGTGCTCGGCTCGCTGAAGTGCGACTGCGCGGCGCAGCTGGACCGCGCGCTCCTGCGCATCGCCATGGCCCGCCGCGGCGTGCTCCTGTACCTCCGCCAGGAGGGCCGCGGCATCGGCCTGGCGAACAAGATCCGTGCGTACGCGCTGCAGGAGCACGGCCTGGATACCGTGGACGCGAACCGCGCGCTGCACCTGCCGGACGACGCCCGCCGCTACGACGCCGCGGCCGCCATGCTGACGGACCTGGGCGTGAAGAGCGTCCGGCTACTCACGAACAACCCCGACAAGGTACACGGGCTCCGGGAGCTGGGCATCGAGGTGCGGCGGCGGGTGCCGCACGTGGTGCCGGCGGGGGCGCACAGCAGCGCGTATCTGGAGACGAAGAGGACGAGGATGCGGCACGTGCTTCCCTGACGTACCATCCTCCGTCATGCGCGTCTTCGTCACCGGGGGCACGGGGTTCATCGGGTTGCACCTCTGCCGGCGTCTGGTCGCGCGGGGAGACCAGGTCGTGGCGCTCGTGCGGAACCGGCGCAAGGCGGAGCGGTTGCCGGCGGAGGTGGAGCGCTTCGAGGGGGATCTGTCGATCTTCGAAGACCCGGGGACGGTGCTGCCGGAGTGCGACGTGATGGTGCACCTCGCCGGCGTCGTCGCGGCGGCGCACTCCTCGGACTACGACACGGTGAATCGCGCCGCGGTGAAGGCGCTGCTCGACTGCGTCGGGCGGCAGCGCTTCGTTCCGCGCCGGCTGCTGTTCACGTCGTCCCTCGCGGCGGCGGGCCCCTCCGGCGAACGGCCCTGGTCGGAGACGGACGCGCCCCGCCCGATCGATCCGTACGGCGTCGCCAAGGCGCGGGCCGAGGAGATGGTGCGCGGCGCGCCGTTCCCGACCACGTCGTTCCGGCCGCCGGTCGTCCTCGGACCGGGCGACGACGCGTCGCTCACGCTGTTCAAGGCGGCCCAGTCCGGGCTGGGTTTCCGCGTCGCCGGGCCTCCGCAGCGGCTCAGCTTCGTGGACGTCCGCGACCTGGTCGAAGCGATCGTGCTGATGGCGGACGACACGCGGCCCGGCTCCTACGTGTACTTCGCGGGGCACCCGCAGGAGATCGACGTGCGTCAGCTGTGGACCGAGCTCGCGCGCGCCGTGGGCAGGGACGTCAAGGTGCTGCCGGTGCCGCGCTGGGGCCTCTACCTCGCCATGCACTTCTCCACGCTCGGCTCGCGCCTCTTCGGGTTCACGAACCAGCTCGACCGGAAGCAGTACCTGCAGATGACGGCGCCCGCGTGGGTGTGCTCGAGCGAGGCGCTGCAGCGGGACCTCGGCTGGAGGCCCGCGCACGACCTCGCCGCGTGCACCCGGAACGCCGCGGAGGGATACCGGCAGAGCGGCCTCCTCGGACCCACGCGCGCTCCGGCGCTCCAGCAGTGAAGCGCGCGGCCGTCAGCCCGGCAGGTTGCCGGCCGCCCGTGTAGCGGGCGCGGTGGTCAGGACGGGGTCCCGCTCCGTCGACCGCGACGGATGCGAGAGCCGGGCGACGAGGGCGTCCGCGATCCGGACCGCGACGGCGCCGAGCGCCAGCCCGCCCGCGACGTCCACCAGCCAGTGGATCTCCATGTAGAGGGTGCTGACGACGATGCTCGTCGCGTACGCGGCCATCAGGACGCGGAACGCGCGGCTCCGTTCGCGGAGCGCCAGCAAGAGGACCGCGAACGCGACGGACGTGTGCATGCTCGGGAAGCAGTTCGCGCCCAGGTCGCGCCGGACCTCGTCGGTCCAGCCGCGCTGACAGCGGTCCGGATCGCCGAGAACGGACCACACCTCGTCCACGCGGATGGTCGCGTAAAACGGCATGATGAGCGGGAACTGGACGAGGTGCGCGCCGAGCGCGTACCGGGCCATCTTCGGTGAGTCGAACGCCAGGAGCGAGCGCACCACCGGGATCCAGACGACCATGTCGAACCCGGTGAGATAGATCCAGCGCATGACGCCGGAGAGCCAGGCGAACGAGTGCGCCCACAGGAAGCGTCCGTCGTTCAACGGCAGCGCCGTCATGAACGCGTTCGCGTTCCACAGGTAGTGCTCGCCGTGGTTCAGCCGGTACGCGACGCCGAACCACAGGTCCGGCAGATACGCGACGGCGCCGCTCAGCAAGCCGAAGAACGCGACGCCGAGCGCCAGGGACCTCGGCGTGGGCCGCGCGACGCGGTCCCGACGGAACGTCGCGATGAGGAGGAGCAGGAGAGCCCAGGCGGACCGGCTCCATTCGTCCAGGACCGCGATGCGCGCCACGAGACCGGCGACGGCCGCAAAGTACAGGACAGCTGCAATCTTGCCGGGCTCGGGACGGAGGTTCTCCATGGCCTGCCGGAACGGTTCTTGTTACCGCGCCGAAGGCGAATTGTCTCAGAACCGACACCGGAGCTCAGACTACCTTCCACTGAACCCCCGCTCAGAGCGATCGCCGAGAAAATCGGGGAAGCTCAGGCGCCTCGCGAAGGTAGTTACCCCGGGCGCCGTGCTCTCCGGCATCCCCACGGTCGAGGTTCACGGACTCTTGGCCCCCTCCTCGGACCCCTTTTCCGCTCCCTCCCCGGACGCCTCGGCGCCACCGGCGGCCCCGGCGCCGATCCGGGCTGCCCTGGTCGGCGTGCTCGCGTTCCCCTGGGTCGTCCACGCTGCCATCGTCGCCGCGTCGGCCGCGGGGGCCCGGCCGCTCGAGGGCCGCGCCTGGCCGATCGGCATCCTGGCCGCGGCTATCGGCGTGGCCGCGCTGGCGGCCCGGCGGGCGCTCGCCTCATCGCACGCCGCCGCAACGTCGCCGGACGCGGTCGGCGTGCCGCGCGCGGCGGCCCTGGTGCTGACGGGCGGCGGCTACGCGGCGTTCCTGTCGTCCCTGGTGGCCGCCGTCTCGCTGCCGGTCGTCGCGTACGACGCCCTCGCGTACCGCTTGCCGGTCATCGCGGACTGGCTCGACGCGGGACGCGTGGCGTGGGTGGCGACGGACGATCCGGTGCGCAACGGCTACCCCCTCGGCCAGGAGGCGATCTCGGCCGTCGTGGCCGCCGCGACGGGCTCCTTCCGCTTCACCGCCGTGACGAGCTTCCTCTTCGTGGCGGCGGGTGCCCTCGCGATCCGGGTGTGTGCCGAGGCGTGCGGCGTGCGGCGCGCCTTCGCGCGCGCCGCCGCGTCCACGTTCCTCCTCGTCCCGATGGTCGTCCTCAATGCGCCGAGCGGCTACGTGGACGCGGCGTTCGCCGGCGCCGTGGTCGCGCTCGTGTGCCTCGCCGCGCTGCTCGAGGGCGGCGCGCCGGCGTGGGTGCCCGTGGCCGCCGGCATGGCCGCGGCGCACGTCCTCGCGCTGAAGGGCAACGGCGTCGCGTTCGTCGCCGTCGTCCTGGTCGCCGTCGCCATCCGCGCGTTCGTCGGGCGCGAGCGACCGCCGGTGCGCGCCGCCGCCGCGGCGCTCACCTTCGCCGCGCCGGGCGCGTTCTGGGCCGCGCGCAACCTCGCGCACACGGGCAACCCGCTCTGGCCGGTGGAGCTCCGCGTCGGCCCGTTGCTGCTGCCGGGCATCGGCACGATGCCGCAGATCCTCGACGAGGTGCACAACACGCCGGTGGCGCTCGCGCCCCTGAGCGGCCTCGCGCGCGTCGCGCACACGTGGTTCGAGTGGAGCGGTCCGGCGACGGACTTCGACGATCGGACCGCGGGCCTCGGCCTGGCCTGGCCGCTGATCGCGCTGCCCGCGGTGGCGATCGTCCTTGCCGGGGCGCGCGGCGCGCGGCGCGCGGCGCCGGTGCTCTTCGTCCTGGCGGTGACGGCAGCCTGCTTCGCCATCCAGCCGATGCGCTGGTGGCCGCGCTACACGGTGTGGCTCTGGGCGGCGGGGGCGCTCGCCATCGCGACGGGAGCGGAATTTCTCGCCGCCGCGCGGCGCACCCGCGCGCTCTCCGCGGGCCTGGCGGCGCTCGCGGTGCTCGCCGTCGGCGAGGGCGCCGTCGCGATCCTGCACGCGAACGGCGCCGGCGCAGCGCTGTCGCGCGGTGGGGAATCCGGCGCACCGTGGGATCCTCGCAGCGCGCGGAACGCGACGTCGTGGGTGGAGCCGTCGTTCTGGAGCCTCGGGCTGGACCGGCAAGGTGACGTGTGTCGCGGCTCGTGGAAGCCCGCCACCGACAACGCGAACCTGGACGGAGTCTTTGCGCAGCTCAGTCCGCGGCCCCATGTGCACGTGGTGCCGGACGACGACGGCAGCTGGGAACGGGTCCGCGGAGCGTACGCGCACGCCGGCTGCTCGGAGCTGTTGCTCTTCCGTGGAAGCCCCGTCCTGCCCCTCGCCGCGCGCGATCCGGCGGTGACCGTGGAACCGGCCGTCGCCTTCGATCCTCTGTTCGTCGTCCGTCCGCGAGCGGCGGCGGCGCTTCGCCCCATCTCCAGCAAGGAACCATGATCTTCGAAGACCCTTCTCATCGTCGCTGGCGCCGAGCCATCTTCGTGTTCTCGCTGCTCACCGTCGCCGCCGTCGCGGCGCTCGGCATCACCCTCACCGGCGTCATCGTCCCGCCGCGCATCCCGAACCCGTTCTCGTCCAAGGCCGCCGTGCAGGCCATGATGGTGCGGGCGAACCTGCAGCACGACGCCCGGCCGGTGTACACGGCGCAGCAGAAGAAGCGCATGCAGGCCATCCGCGCGCAGGAGAAGAAGCGCCGGGACAAGCTGGTGGGCGACGCGAAGGGCACCCCGATCCCGCTCCCGTCGAACGCGGTCGTGGCGTTCGTCGTCCAGGACGACGCGAACTCCGTCGCCTCGCTCGAGCGCCACGTCGCCAACATCGACGTGGTGGTGCCGGATTGGTTCGAGCTGCCCGGCGACGGCTGCGACCTCACGGAGCGCATCGACGACAAGACGCACCGCGTGCTCGGCCGGTCCGACGTCATCGTGCTGCCCCGGCTGGCGAACCTGGCCGGCGACCAGTGGCGCGGCGCCGAGACGTCGCGCTTCCTGGCGAACGACGCCGCCCGCGAGTGCCTGGTGAAGAAGCTGACCTCGCGCCTTTCGGCCATCGGCGCGGAGGGCGTGAACCTGGACCTCGAGGAGCTGCAGCCGGAGGACTCCGAGCCGTTCCTGGAGCTCATCGTGGAGCTGCGCGCCGCGCTCCACGCGCGCTCCATGCGCCTCACGGTCGACGTGCCGTTCCACGACCCGGCCTTCGACTTCGAGTACATCGGCGACGTCGCGGACGCCGTAATGGTCATGGCGTACGACCAGCACTACCCGGCGTCCGTCCCCGGACCCATCGCGTCGCGCGTCTGGCTGTCGGAGTCGCTGGACGAGATCCTGCCGCGGCTTCCTCCGGACCGCGTGGTCGCCGTGCTCGGCAGCTACGGCTACGACTGGCCCCTCGGCACGCCCGCGCGCCGCGCGGAGGACCTCTCCTTCCGATCGGTGATGGACCGGGCGCGCGCCGCGGACGCGGCGCCGGTGTTCGAGGAGCAGCTGGAGAACGGACACTTCGGCTACCGCGACCACGACGGAGAGGCGCACGACGTGTGGTTCCAGGACGCCCTCGCCTCGTGGAACCAGGTGAAGAACCTGGCCGCGCACGGAGTGACGCGCCTCGGACTCTGGCGTCTGGGCACGGAGGACGAGACGCTGTGGTCGTTCCTGGGCGCGGACACGCCGCCCGCGTCGCCGTTCGTCCTCGCCAGCGTGCCGCCGGTGAAGTCCGTGGGCCTCTTCGGAGAGGGCGAGGTGTACACCATCCGCGGCGAGCCGCAGGACGGCGCGCGGGACCTGGTGACGACCGCGGACGGACACATCGTCCGCGGCGCGTACGGCCGCGTGCCGAGCGGCTACGTGGTGGAGAAGCGCGGCGGGCGCGCGCGGAGCGTGGCCCTCACCTTCGACGACGGGCCGGACGAGCGGAACACCGGCGCCATCCTGGACACGCTGAAAGAGCTGCGCGTGCCGGCCGCGTTCTTCGTCGTGGGCGAGCAGGCGACACGCTTCCCCGAGCTCGTCGTGCGGGAATCCGACGAAGGTCACCTCGTCGGAAACCACTCGTTCACGCATCCTCATCTGGAAGCGCTGACGCCGCGCGAGGCGGCCGCGGAGCTGTCCGCGACGCAGCGTCTGGTGGAGGGCCTCACCGGACGCCGGACGCCGCTGTTCCGCGCGCCCTACACCGCGGACATCGACCCGGAGCTCCCGGACGACCTGACCGCGCTCCGCATCGCGCTGCAGAACGGCTACCTCTTCGTGGGCGCGAACGTGGACCCGGACGACTGGGACCCGGGCCGCAGCACGGACACCATCGCGCGCGCGGTGGTCAGCGAGGTGTCGCAGGGCGTCGGCAGCATCGTGGTCATGCACGACGGCGGCGGCGACCGCGCGCGGACCGTGGAAGCGATCCGCCGTTTCGTGCCGGAGCTGCGCAAGCGCGGCTACGAGTTCGTGTCTCTGGACCGCCTGCTGGGCGTGAAGCGGGAAGAGCTCGCGAGCACCCTGCCGCCCGGCGAGCGCATCCTCTCGGCGAGCGACGCGATGTGGGCGTACACGCGGGCGTGGGGCTGGACGGCGCTCGCGGTGCTGTTCTTCGTGTGCACGGTGCTCTCCATCCTCCGCATCCTGTTCCTCGGCGGGCTCACGCTGAAGGACCTGCGACGCAACGTGCCGTCCGTGCCCGGCTTCCAGCCGCTGGTGACGGTGATCGTCCCCGCGTACAACGAGGCGAAGGTCATTTCCACGACGCTCCGCTCGCTCCTTTCGAGCACGTACAAGAACCTGGAGATCCTGGTGGTGGACGACGGCTCCGTGGACGCGACGGCGGACGTCGTGGCCGGCATGGCGAAGGACAACCCGAGGATCCGGCTCATCCGACAGGCGAACGGCGGCAAGTCCACCGCCGCGAACCGGGCCCTGGCCGAGGCGCGCGGTGACATCGTCGTGGCCGTGGACGCGGACACGCTCGTCTCGCCCGACGCGATCCCGAAGATGGTGGCGCACTTCGCGAACCCGGAGGTGACCGCGGTGTGCGGCAACGTGGAGGTGGGCAACGTCAACGGGGTCATCACCGCCTTCCAGGCCATCGAGTACGTCACCAGCCAGAACTTCGACCGCCGCGCATTCTCAGCGCTGAACTGCATCTCCGTGGTCCCGGGCGCGCTCGGCGCGTGGCGGCGCGCGGCGGTGCTCGCGGCCGGCGGCTACAGCGACCAGACGCTGACGGAAGACGCGGACCTCACCCTGACCATCCTCCGGCGGGGCGGACGCGTGGTGTACGAGCCGGAGGCCTACGGCAAGACGGAGGCGCCGGAGTCTCTCGGCGCGCTCCTGCGCCAGCGGTTCCGCTGGACGTACGGCACGTACCAGTGCCTGTGGAAGCACCGCAAGGAGTTCGGCAAGGGCACGCTCGGCTGGGTGGGCATGCCGAACATGATCGTGTTCCAGATCGTGTTCCCGCTGCTGAGCCCCATCGGGGACATCCTCATGGTCGCGTCGGTATTCCGTGGAGACTGGCGCGCGTTCCTGGCCGGCTACCTGGCGTTCCTGGCGATGGACATCTGCGGATCGCTCCTCGCGTTCACGCTGGACCACAAGCCTCTGCGCTGGCTCCCCCTCCTGCTCGTGCAGCGCTTCAGCTACCGGCAGATCATGTACTACGTGTGCTTCAAGGCCCTGATCGCCGCCGTCCGCGGTGCGCGCCACGGCTGGCGCAAGCTCGACCGTACCGGCGCGCTCACCACGCCGGAGCTTCCCCCCGCCGACCACGTGTACGGGAACGTCGCGTGAGCGTGGCAAACTGTCACATCCTGTAACCGCGACTCGCTGGTCGGTCTACGTCGCCCGGGCGAACGGGCGGCCGACGCTTCCCCCGTTCGATTCGCCCATTTCCATCCTCGTTCTGATATGGGAATTCGAACGAAAGGGGCGACGCGGGTTGCCTTACACTCCACGCAGATGCGCTCTGCGCAGCACATGCGTTTGCACACCCCATCGAATTGAGGCACGGACGGCCCATGGCGCGACTGAACGCGGCTCGAGCGAGCCGGTCTCCGACGATCCCGCCGGCTCCGGACACGGCTCTGGACAAGAGCCGCACCGGCATCGACGGCTTCGACGAGATCACGGGCGGCGGCGTGCCGAAGGGGCGTCCCACACTGGTCTGCGGCGGGCCCGGCTGCGGCAAGACGGTGTTCGCCACGGAGTTCCTGGTCCGCGGAGCGCTCCAGCACGACGAGCCCGGCGTCTTCGTCTCCTTCGAGGAGACCGCCGAGGATCTCAGGAAGAACGTCGCCTCCCTGGGCTTCGACCTGGCTGACCTGGTCGAACGGAAGCGTCTCGCCATCGAGCACGTGCGCGTGGAGCGCTCCGAGATCGAGGAGACCGGCGAGTACGATCTGGAGGGCCTCTTCATCCGCATCGGCTACGCCATCGACTCCATCGGCGCGCGCCGGGTGGTGCTGGACACCATCGAGTCGCTGTTCTCCGGCCTGTCGAACGCGGCCGTCGTGCGGGCGGAGCTGCGCCGCCTGTTCGGGTGGCTGAAGGACAGGGGCGTCACCGCGGTCATCACCGGTGAGCGCGGCGAGGGCGCGCTCACCCGCCAGGGCCTGGAGGAATACGTCTCGGACTGCGTGGTGCTCCTCGACCACCGGGTCGCGGGCGGCCACTCCACGCGCCGGCTCCGCATCGTGAAGTACCGCGGGTCCAGCCACGACACGAACGAGTTCCCGTTCCTGATCGACGAGACCGGCATCACCGTCATGCCGATCACGTCCCTCGGTCTGCGGCACGAGGTATCGAGCGAGCGCATATCGAGCGGCATCCCGCGGTTGGACACCATGCTGGGCGGCGGCGGGTACTACGTGGGCAACAGCGTCCTCATCACCGGCACCGCCGGGAGCGGGAAGTCGAGCATCGCGGCGCATTTCGCGCACTCCGTCGGCCGGAACGGCGGGCGCGCGCTCTACTTCGCGTTCGAGGAGTCCGAGAGCCAGATCCAGCGCAACATGCGCTCCATCGGCGTCGACCTCGCGCCCGCCGTGAAGAAGGGGACGCTCTGCTTCCATGCGGCGCGCCCGACGGTCTTCGGGCTGGAGATGCACCTGGCCAGCATGCACAAGCTCATCTCCGAGTATCGACCGACCGCCGTCGTGGTGGACCCGATCACGAACCTGATACACGCCGGCAGCCGGGACGAGGTCAGCTCCATGGTGACCCGCCTCATCGACTATCTGAAGATCCGCCGCATCACCGCGGTCTTCACCAGCCTGACCGGCGGCGGTGACGCGGTCGAAGCCACGGAGGTGGGGATCTCGTCCCTGATGGACACCTGGCTCCTGCTCCGCAACCTGGAGGCGAACGGCGAACGGACCCGCGGCCTCTACGTCCTGAAGTCCAGAGGCATGGCCCACTCGAATCAGATCCGCGAGTTCGTCCTGACCGATCACGGCGTGGAGCTCCTCGATGTGTACGCCGGGGCGGCCGGGGTCCTGACGGGCTCGGCGCGCCTGGCGCAGCAGGCGGCGGAGGCCGCGGAGGAGCGCCGGCGCCGGGCGGAGCTCGAGGACCGTCGGGCCGCTTTCGAGCGGAAGCGCGCCGCCCTCGCCGCTCAGATCGCCGCGCTGCAGGCCGAGATCGACGGCGACGCCGCGGATCTGGCGCGCGCCACGGAAAATGAGACGGGCCGCCTGGAGGCCGCGGGCGCCGTTCGAGACCGGCTGGGCCTCGCTCGCGGTGAGGATGCCCCGGCGTCTCCGTCCCGGCGTCCCGCCCGATCCCAGAAGAAGAACGGGCGCGAGGTGCGCACATGAGCGCGAAGGGCACCGCCCCACGACACAAGGCGAACGACCAGGAAGAAGCGGAGTGGGAGCTCCGGCTGTACGTCGCCGGACAGAGCCGCAGGTCGCTGACGGCCATCGCGAACCTGAAGCGCCTGTGTGACGAGCACCTGCCGGGCCGGTACCGCATCGAGGTCATCGACCTCCTGAAGAACCCACAGCTCGCCGCCGGCGACCAGATCGTCGCCATCCCCACTCTGGTCCGGAAGCTCCCCGCTCCGATGAGGAAGATCATCGGGGATCTGTCCAACGTCGAGCGCACCCTGGTGGGCCTCGACCTGCGATCCGCCCGCTAGAACATGTCATCACCCGACACCGACATCGAACACCTGCGTCACGAGCTCCTCGAGGCTTACGACACCCTGCGTGCCATCCACGACGGCGAAGTGGACGCCTTCGTGCTGCGCACGAACGGCGCGTATCACGTGGCGGCGCTGACGGAAGCGGACACGCCCTACCGGCTCCTCGTCGAATCGATCCGGGACGGCGCGCTGACGGTCAGCCGAGAAGGCACCGTCCTCTACTGCAACCGTCCCTTCGCCGAGCGCGTCGAGACGAGCGCTGAAAGCGTCATCGGACAGTCGGCGGGCACCTGGCTCTCCGTGGAGTCCGGCCTGGACGATCTGCTCGCCGCCGCGGTTCGCTGCGAGGTGCGACGAAAGGGCGCGTTACACACGGCCGAAGGGATCGTCCCCGTCGCCGTAACCGCGTGCGCGCTGCCACGGAACGAAGGCCGACCGGTCTTCTGTCTGCTGCTCTCGGACCTGCGCGATCGCCTGGAGGTGGAGGAGCTGCGGGCCCAGCATGCGCTCCTGGCGGTGCAGCGCGCGGAGCTGGACGCCATCTGCAGCCGGCTGCCGTTCGCGGTGCTCCTGGCGGACGGCCCCGGCTCGTTCACGTTCCTGAATCCGGCGGCACGAACGCTGCTGGAACGTCACCCGGGCCTTGAGCGCACCGCGCAGCAGGCTGCGTCCCGCGTGTTCGCCGGGCAGGAGGTGCGGGGCGAGGAGACGACGCTGGACCGCGCGGCAGACACGGAGTCGAACTTCCGCGTCTACGCGCGCCCCCTGTCGCTGGAGGCGATCACGCGCGCGCTGATCGTGGTGGAGGAGGTGACGGCCGCGCGCCGCGCGCAGCACGAGCGCGAACGGCAGGACGAGTTCCGGGAGACGTTCGTCGGCATCCTGGGTCACGACCTCCGGACGCCGCTCATGGCCATCACCACCGCCGCCGCGCTGCTGAAGAGCGGCGTTCCGCTGGAGCGCGTGACGCAGACGGCGCAGCGCATCGAGAACGCCGCGATGCGGATGAAGCGGCTGATCGACGACATGCTCGACATGACGCTCGGCAGGATAGGCGGCGGCATCCCGCTGGTCCCGAGCCACCTGGACCTGAGGGACGTCGTGCGGCCATCCATCGACGAGCTGTCCCGGCCGAGCGCGCACATCGAGCTGCGCGCGGAGGGGGACTGCACCGGCGAGTGGGACGGCCCGCGGCTCGGTCAGGTCGTCACGAACCTGCTGTCGAACGCGCTGCAGTACGGAGCGCCGGGCAGCCCGGTGCGGATCCACATCGACGGATCATCGCGCGAGCACGTCCGTCTGGTGGTGATGAACGAGGGCGCCCCCATCCCCCCGGAGCTCATCCGGAACATCTTCGACCCCTTCCGGCGAGCGACGCGAGACCCGGCCCGCAGGGGCCGCGGCGTCGGCCTCGGGCTCTACATCGCCGAACGCATCGTCGCGGCGCACGGCGGGTCCATCAGGGTCCGCTCCACGGCGGAAGAGGGGACCGCTTTCTCCGTCGAGCTGCCCCGGCATACGGCTCAGGGAGCGCACGCCTCGTAGAACGGCGCGCCCTGCGCGGGGTTCCGGACGTCGTTCGTCTGCGGGACGACGTCCGGCACGTGGAAGCCGTACTGCTCGTAGAACGGGCCCCGGTAGCTCCCGACCCACGTGTCGAACGCGGTGTCCTCGTCGGCCAGGACGGAGGTGCGCTCGAAGACGCGGAACGCGGTCACCTCGCGGCAGAAGTTGCACATCCGGTCTTCCACGCGGAGCGTGCCGTTGCCTCCGTAGTGCTGGGCGTTGTCGTGGGTGCCGTTCAGCAGGCACAGAAGCTCCGGGTGGTATCCCACCGCCGCTTCGCCGAACGCGCCGACGAGGCTCTGCGTCGACGGATTGACCGCGCCTCCGGCGAGGAGGTGCGCCCACGGGAGCTCCGCGCACTGATTCGTCCCCACCACGTTGGAGGTGCCGTCCCAGCGGGTGGGCGCGCTGTTGCTGGTCTCGATGTACTCGTCGCGCAGGAGCGAGAACGCGTGCGTGAACTCGTGGGCGTGCCCCACGCCGAAGGCCGCGCCGACGCGCTGATTCCCGTCCGCCGGGTTCGCGAGGGTCGTCGTGAGGCCGCTGACGGAGGCGCGCCCGCGCGCCGGGTCGAACAGCAGGAACGACGCGACGGCGTTCCGCACCCGGCCGTTGCCGTAGAACACGGACGGCGGGTAGGGCGCCGCGCCGAGCGCGTCCCAGGCGCGCGCGGCGGTCTCGCCGTTCTGGGAGACGCTCGCCATGGCCGGGAAACTGGCGGACAGGTCCACCGGCACGACGAAGGCGGTGTCCCCGCCGATGTGGGCGTTCGAGACGCGCGGCAGGTACCAGACGACGAATGCCTCGGGGAACAGGGAGTAGGGTTCGATGCCGAAGACGAGGTCGACCCAGGCGTCGACGTCGTCGTTGCGGGCGCCGGCGTGCGCGGCCTCGTCGTGGAACACGGGGAGATCGGTCGCGGTGTATCCCTCCGCGAACAGGAAGACGTGCACGCGCCGCTCGATGGGCACCGGAGCGACGGTGCCGCCGGTGACCACGTCGCGGAAGCGCCCGGTGCCCAGCCGCTCGAGTGCCCATTCGCCGCCCGGCGTGGCGGACGCCTCCGCCGACGCGGGCCCCTCGCCATGCCCCGTCTCCGCGGTCACGACGTAGTAGTACGTCGTGCCGTTCGTCAGGCCGCGGTGCACGTAGTCCGGCGCGGGAACGTCGATCCGTTGCCCGGTGCCGGCGGTGACTCCGGGGCTCGTCGACCAGTACAGGTGGTAGCCCGTGGCGCCCGCCACGACGGGCCACTCGAGGCCGACGGTGGTATTCGCGCCCATCGCCTGCAGGGTGATCGAGCCCGGCGGAACGCCCGCATCGCCGTTCGGCGGAGCCCCGCCGCTGCCGCCCACGCCGGCACCGCCCGCGCCCGGCAGAGCGCCGCCCGTGCCGACGACACCGCCGGAGCCGGGCCCGGCGTCGGGCTGGCCCACGGAGCCGCCGCCCGCGGGCGGCGCGCCCGCCGCGCTTCCTCCGGCGTTGCTGCCACCCGCGCCGGGCGGGACGCCGCCGCTGCCGTCGGGACGGCCGCTGCCGCCGCCGTCTCCGCCGGAACAGGCCACGGCGGAGCACGACGCCACGAGGACCACCGAGAGCCGGATGCGCGGAACGACATTCGTCATACGGGCCTCCCCGTACGACGCTAGCCGCTTCCACCTCCGGCATCCATCGCTGGACGGAGAAAACGTGCGCGACGCGTCCCGCCGCGGCGGACTTTCACAGCGAGATCACAAGTGGCTCTTCGAGCCGAGCTCCGAGAGCACGGCCTGCGCGTGGTCCAGATGCTTCTGCACGGTGGTGCGCATGTCGGTGAGGAGGTCCTTCAACTTGGGAGCGTCCGCCTGCGGAAGGAGCTGGTCGTCGATCATCTTCAACACCTGCTGGTGTTCCTTCACCTGCGTCTGCATGTACACGCGATCGAACGCATCGCCCTCGGCGCGACGGAGGTCGGACATGATGCTCTCCGAATCGCGCTCGAGGCCCGCGCTGAACGCGCTGGACTGCGCGGGGATCCCGAGCTCCTTGGACAGCTCCCTGCCCTTCTTCTTCGCCGCGCCGTGGTCCGTGATCATGCCGCTCGCGAACGTCTTCACGGAGCCCGCATGAGCCTTCAGCCGGGCCAGCGTGGCCTGATCCACCTCCCCGGCGTTCGCTGCGTCGGCCACCGCGAAGATCTGCGCGTCGCTCAGGTCCGACGCGGCGCCGGTTCCGCCCGACGGCTCGGCGTTCCCCGTGGGCCCGGTGGCGCCCGGCGTGGAGGGTTGGTTCCCGGGGCCGGGACTGACGGCGGCGCTCGCGTCCGTGGACCGAGGCTGGTCGCGGCCGGGAGCGGCCATCACGTTGTCTTCACGGTCGTTGCGTGTCCGGTTGCACGCGGCCGAGAGCAAGGCGGCACCAACCAGCGAAATCGAGATCACACATCGCGCTTTCATCGCATTTACCTCCGTGAGCGCGGGTGCTGCACGATCCATTCCACGGTCCTCGCACGCGACTCGCGAGCTCGCACGCGAGGACGAAGGCCGACGGAACGGACGGTCGCTGCATGAACGACTCACGTGTCCACACGCCACGAATGCGGACCGCCGCGCCGGCCGGCGCCTGCCGCGCGGTCAGCGCGCTTTCCAGGTGAACGCGTCCACGAGCACGGGCTCCGGCTCACCCACCGGGTCCACCAGGCCGATGCACCAGCCGTCTATGGCCGAGCCGTCCGCGCGCACCCGGAAGCGGACGAAGTGCTTGAACCCCGGATGATCGAGCGCCGTGAACGCCTGCGTGTTCTGGTATCCGAACAGAGTGAGGAGCGCCAGGTACACGCCGAAGAGCCAGGCCGCGAAGAGGACCGCCAGGCCGAGCGCGATCCACGGCGAGACTGCGGAAGGCACCTCGACGACGGTTCTATCGGACAGCCACGCCGCGGCCAGCTTGACGCTGCGCCGGAGGAGGAGCCCCGCGCCCGCCGAAGCCGCGGCGACCGCGAGCGCGAGCGGAACCACGCCGCCGCGCCCACCCTTCGCACCGCCGATCAGCACGAAACCGACGGTGAGCACCGCGGCGATGACCCCGGCCGTCACGAGCGCCGCGAGCGGACGGGGCGCGAACACGATGGGCGCGAGCAGCGCGGCGAACGCGAGGTGCGGCAGGACGCCGGACCTCCCGATGGCGACCTTCCAGGGCACCTGCCAGAGGAGCGCGCGGCTCTGGGCGGCATCCGGCCACTCGACCGCCGCGGGCCGCGCCACCTTCCGCGCGATGGGCGCCGGATGCAGGAAAGCGCCGCCGCCGCCGGCGGTGACGTGCAGCGTGGGGCCGTCCTGCTCGCGCCGGTAGTGGTGGATGTCTCCGGAGAGGACCAGGTGCGGACGCGCCGCGAGCGACAGCTGGAGCGACGACGTCATCTGCACGCCGGTCGCGCTCGGCACGCCGAACGCGTACACCGGATCCGGCAGGACGACCCACGGCGACACCGAGAGGTGCTGGTTCAGCCATCCCTTGAAGAAGTGCTCCTGCCGGGAATCCACGTTCTTGAGCTGGCGATCCACCGCGAGAAGGGTGACGGCGGGCGCGACGGGGAGGACGAAGTAGCTCGCGCCCTGAACCGCCGTGTACCCGAGGAGGTCCAGCGTGCTCGGCTTGTCCACCTGCCCGCCGCGCACGAACTCCCGCGCCCACTCCGCGTAGTGGCCGAGCAGCGTGCGCGTGGAGCCGTGCAGCGTGGGCCGCGCCGTGCCCGTCTCGTCGTAGTCCACGTGGCGGCGGAACATCCTGCCGAAGCCGTCCAGCCCGTCGTACCAGTCGTGGTTGCCGGGGATGCCCATGAGGACACGGCGGCGCCCGTCGTTGCGCTCGGCCAGCACCGCGTTGAACGGCGCGATGACGCGGTCGCGGATCTCGTCCGCGGTGGCCACCGGATAGGCCGTGTCGCCGCCGAAGAGCAGGACGTCCCCGCGCGGCGCGAGCAGATGGGTGCCCGCGGCCGCGGGATCCGGCAGCTCGTACTCCGCGAACAGGAGCCGCGCCACGGCCCGGCTGACCGCCGCGTCGTCACCGGTGTCCGAGACGTAGTCCACCCAGAGGTCGCGCTTCAGACGTTCCGTGATGGTGCCGCCGGTCCCGGTGCCTCCGAGAAGGCGCGCTTTCCAGCACAGTGGGATCCGAAGCTTGGAATTCACGTGACTTGAAGTCGCGGC
>JADMIO010830251.1_pt1 | contig 16818 bp, 11 predicted proteins | sample 8958161 | NCBI WGS metagenome assembly JADMIO01 (sample SAMN16585339, study PRJNA669376) | soil metagenome | isolation source: Crop rotation soil | place: USA: Cullars Rotation, Alabama | collected 2011
CTTTCCCGGTGAGGGTTATATTCAGCTGCGCTACCTCTTTCACCGTTACCGACTCGCGCGTGAAGTAAACGGTCTGCAGCGAATTGGCCAGTTTTTTGGCTTCGCTCCTGTACTTCAGGAACTGGTAATTGGCAAGGGCCAAACCCTCCGCCAGTGTGGTAGCGGCAAACGCCTGACCCGATAAATTACTGATCACCAGGTCGGTAAGCTTCAGCTTGCTGCACAGGGCCTGCATCTCGGCACCCGCTTTACGGCAGGCCTCTCGGGTTTGCGACTCTGTTTTTTTGTTTTTCAGCAGGTATATAAATATGAAGTGGGTGTAGCGGTTGACAGTGACCATCGTTTGCTCCCTGGCAAACGATTCTTTGGCATACTGCAGCTCATATTCGGTGAAACTTCCTGCCTGGCCCAGCTTTTTCTCTTCGTCTATTATGTATAGTACCTGCTTGCCCGATGCCTTTTGCTGAATTTTAAATTCCATTGTGCAAAATTAAAATAATGGGCGAAGGTAATCTAATTCAAAATTTAAACGTTAAAATAGCCGAAAGTCCCGCGCCGGAACGGGAAAGCGATTACTTTTGGATCACGTATGCAGGATTATCGGCTAAAAAAGAGCCTGGGCCAGCATTTTCTTCACGATGAAAATGTGTGCCGCAAGATCGTAGAACACGTTACGCACACACCGGGCATGAACCTGCTGGAAGTAGGCCCCGGCGGCGGGGCACTCACCAAGTACCTGCTGCAATGGTCCGATGTGAATTATAAAGCCATAGAGGTAGACGAGGAAAAGGTGATGTACCTGTGCAAGACTTTTCCGCAGGCAAAGGACAAGATCATATTGCAGGATATACTCACCGCCGGCATCCCTTTCCCCGACAGTTTTAGCGTAGTCGGTAATTTTCCGTACAATATTTCATCCCCAATATTATTTAAGGTGTTGGAGTGGGAGCCGCAGGTAACGGAGGTTATAGGTATGTTTCAGAAGGAGGTGGCGCAGCGTGTGGCTGCCGGGCCGGGCTCTAAAACCTACGGCATACTGAGTGTGCTGATGCAGGCATTCTTCAGGGTAGAATACCTTTTTGACGTGCACGAGAACTGCTTCACGCCACCACCGAAAGTAAAGAGCGGAGTGCTCAGGTTTACCAACCTGCAAAACCCTTTTGCTATAAGTGACAAACGGAGGTTCATAGTGCTGGTCAAAGCGGCATTTAACCAACGGCGCAAGACGCTGCGCAACGCGCTGAAAAGCACGCTGCCACCCGAAGCGCTCACCGGGCCGCTGATGGAGAAAAGAGCAGAACAATTATCAGTAGCTGATTTTATAACACTGATGCCTCAGGCTTAAATAAGTACAAATTGCACCAGGGAAAAGTACTCATAGCTGCGCCTGTTCACCCCGTACTCACCGACGGGCTGGCGGCGATTGGTTATGAATGTATCATCCATGAAAAGATAACACAATCACTGGCATTCGGCCTCATCAAAGAATGTACCGGTGTGATCACGTCAACCCGCCTGCAGCTGGACCGGGAGCTGATAGACGCCGCCCCATTGCTCAGGTGGATAGGTCGTATGGGCTCGGGTATGGAAGTGATAGACACGAAATACACGGCACACAAGGGAATAGCCTGTACAGCAGCCCGGAGGGTAACTGCAATGCCGTTGGGGAGCACGCGCTGGGCATGTTGCTGGCGCTGATACGGCGTATAGCTGTGGGCGGGGCAGAAATAAAGCAAGGCATATGGCGGCGCGAAGAGAACCGCGGCACAGAACTGGAAGGAAAAACGGTGGGCATAATAGGCTGCGGCCATGCAGGCAGGGCCTTTGCACGAAAACTGGCGGGATTTGACATGCGCATTCTTGCTTATGATAAATACGCACCCGGAAACATCCCGCCCGGCATTATCAGTTGTAACAGCTTGCACCCCATTCTTGAGGAGGCCGATATCGTCAGCTTCCATGTGCCCGCCCAGCCAGACACAGTGCATTATTTCAATGGCAGCTTTGTAGCAGCCATGCGCAAGCCGTTTGTACTGGTCAATACCTCAAGGGGGGTAGTTGTGGATACCCGGGCACTGAGCGAGGGGCTGGCTTCCGGCAAGGTGGCGGGCGCCTGCCTTGACGTGTTTGAACAGGAGCCTCTTCCAGCCATGGACCCTATCCTTCAGGACGCCATAAATGACCTCGCAACCAATCCATCCGTTGTACTGACCCCCCATATTGCCGGCTATACTTTTGAGGCGGTATACAAAATGAGCAAGGTGTTGCTTGACAAGATCATCGTGGGCCTCTGAGAGGGTGTCATACTGTATTTTATTGTAATAAATCGTGGTTTTTGCCCAAATATAATTTTGATATAATTTGATTTGAAAAAATAAAGCCATACAGCGGAAAAAAAATTTTTTCGAAGTACCCCAAGATTTCCCCTCCATTCCTCGTCTATATAGGTAGGGATCTTTTGAATAGTTTAACACATGGTTACATTCGATTGAAAACTATATCAGGCATTTCAGGAAATTTAAATTTGTTAAGGGTGGATTTTTAACAGTTTTTTTTACCTTTACGCCTCATTTGCTAATAATTTATTAATACAGTATATGACAAATACATTACGTTATCTGCTTTTGCTCGTTTTAGTTGGGGTATCCGGATCCACATTTGCGCAGGAAATTTCTGGCCGGGTTGTTGATGATAAGAAAGAGCCCATAATAAATGCGGCCGTCCAGGTTTACCAGGGTGGGTCACTGAAAGGGGCAATGATCACGGATTTCGACGGTAATTACGTCGTGAAACCGCTTGATCCGGGCAAATACACAGTGATGGTAATGTATTTGGGTTACGATTCTGTTGAAATTTCAGATGTGGTTGTGTCTCCGCACGGCACTACCAACCTGAATATTAACATGAAGCCGCCAAAATCCAAGGAGCTGGTCGGAGTTACCAAGATCGCGTATAAAAAGCCTATCGTAAATCACGAAGAGAAGAAGTACGTACTTACAGGTGAAGAGATTAAGGTAATGCCTACCACCCAGGTTACTGACCTCGCGTCTACTGGTAATAACGTATACCAGTCAAAAAGAGGTGCTGAATTGAGCTTTGGTGGAGCCCGCAGCTCTGGTACACAATATCTTATAGACGGTATAGTTGTAAGAGGCAGCACTGGTATAGACATGGCGCAGGGTGCTGTAGAGCAGCTTGAAGTGCTTACGTCAGGTATTCCCGCCAACTATGGTGACATAGCCGGTGGTGTGGTAAACATTACATCTCGCAGTGTGACGCGTAAGCTGACCGGCGAAGTACGCCTGCAGCATTCTATAGATGGCTACAACAACAACCTGGCTTCCTTCTCATTGGCTGGACCACTGCTGAAAAAGAAAGTAGCCGGTCAGGACCAGAAGAAACCCGTACTTGGTTTTACACTGTCCGGAGACTACTACAAGGACCACGACAGGTACCCGACCTACAACCAGGAGTATGTGACCAATGACGCGAAACTGAAAGAACTGCAGCAGACCCCATTGAGGATAGGTACGGACAACAGCGGTGCGCCGGTATTTAACTACGCATCAGATTTTGTTCGGCTCAGCGACCTGCATAAAAGCAAAATACCCCCGCACAATGTAATTGAAGAGCAGCGCCTGAATGCCAAGCTCGATTACCAGATCACGGATAATATGCGTATTGCTGCCGGTGGTACTTACAACAAAACCAAGCAGGATGCTTACAGCCGTGCACGCAACCTGTTTGCACCAGAGGCTACACCGGTAGTTAATACTATTACCAGCCGCGCCTACCTGCGCTTTACCCAGAAATTCGGTAAGGCCGGTGACACTTCTGCAAGGCACAATATTATATCCAACGCCTTCTACAAGATACAGGCAGACTACCAGCGCACGCACCAGGATCAGTCTGATCCAAAGTTCAAAGAGAACTTCTTTGATTACGCTTACGTAGGTAAGTTCACAGAGTACAGGACCAATGTTTACGCTCCGCTGCAGACCGACTCTGCAAGTAACAGGAAAGGAACTGTACTGTTGCTGTCTTTCCCTACCGGTATCACTTATGATCGCGACGCGCAGAACAGGAACCCCAACCTGGCCAACTATACTTCACAAGTATATGGCTCACTTCCCTCCGGCTTCCTGCCTTCGTTCCTTACCAATATCCAGAACGGAAATGGTTTGCTGAACGGTGACGAGCCGAAATTTACCTACGACATGTTCTATAGCCCGGGCGCCACACAGACCTACTTCTCTAAATTCAACTCAGACCAGTACGCACTGGATGTGAGCGCGTCTTTCGATCTGCTGCTCGGCAAAACAAAACACGCTATCGAATTCGGCCTGTATTATCAGCAGCGCATAGAAAGGCAGTTCCAGGGAACACCAAACCGTAATGGCGAAGGAACACAGTCTATCTGGTCGCTTATGAGGCAGCTGACAAGCAGCGTGAGCAACGGCAACCTGAGGTACGACAAGCAGCATCCTATTTTCAGGGTGAACGGCGCCAACTACAACTACGTGCCTGATGGCAGTGGCGTACTGGGACATGGCTACTTTACAGATCAGAACGGCAATGTGGCCAACATTATACCCGGCCCGACAGATACCATATTATATAACTACGAAAATATCGGGACGTCAACATTCGACAAGAACCTTCGCAAGAGGCTCTTTGGCAATGCTCCGGACGCGATGACACGCAATGTGAATGTAGACGAGTACGATCCGTCAAACTTCTCGCTGAATATGTTCTCTGCTGATGAACTGCTGAACAGTGGCCGCCAGTATGTTTACTACTACGGATATTCATACACCGGCGAAAAACAAACCGGCAACGTGAATTTCAACGACTACTGGACCAAGAAGGACGCCCAGGGAAATTACACCCGCCCCATCGGTGCGTTTACGCCTAACTACATTGCCGGCTACTTGCTCGACAGGTTTAACTACAGGGACGTTCACTTTAACGTAGGTGTGCGCGTGGACAGGTACTCTGCCAACGAAAAAGTGCTGATAGATCCATTCTCTTTGTACGCAGAAAAGAATGTAAGCCAGGTAGAGGGCAAGAACAACCTGCAGAACGGCGGCAAACACCCTGGCAACATGGGCAACGACTATATTGTTTATGTTGACGACAACACTTCTTCTCAGCCAAATATTATCGGTTACCGTAGCGGCAATAACTGGTACGATGCAACGGGTAAATTTATCAATGACCCTGCTGTGCTGAAGCAGTATTCAGGTGGCCGTGATCCTCAGCCGGCACTGGTTAAGAACGCAGCCGGAGGTATTACCAGCATAACTGATACCAACTTCAATCCTAACCTGTCATTTACTGACTATACACCACAGGTGACCGTTCAGCCACGTATACAGTTCTCATTCCCCATTTCGGATGTAGCCGACTTCTATGCGCACTACGATATATATGCTCAGCGCCCTACAAGCAACAGCCGCGCAGATGCTTCTACCTACTACTTCCTGCAGCAGAACGCCAACCAGATCATCAACAACCCGAATCTGAAATCTCAGAAGACATTTGACTACGAGGTTGGTTTCCAGCAGAAGCTTAATGATCATACAGGTCTGACCATCACCGCGTTCTACAAAGAGCGTAAGGATATGATCACCGTTGTTCCTTACCTGTATGCATGGCCAAGCACCTACTATACCTATGGTAACCGCGACTTCTCCACCACAAAGGGCACATCTATATTGTATGACCTGCGTGCTACCAATCACCTGCGTATGACCATTGCTTACACGCTCCAGTTTGCCGAAGGTACTGGCTCCAGCACGACGTCAGCTAATGGTGGCGGTGCAAGTCAGATATCCCCCAACGGATTGCTGCAGAGCTTCATAGAGGCTGGTCAGCCCAACCTGCGGTACGTAACGCCTCTTGATATTGATTCTCGTCATACCATCAATGCTGATATAGACTACAGGTACAAGGAAGGCGAAGGCCCAACGATCAAGGGTAAGCATGTATTCCAGAACGCAGGTGTTCACTTTATTGCCAAAGCCCGTAGCGGTGAGCCATATACAAGGTATACAGATGCCCAGGGTAATACCGTTATAGGCGGTGTAGCCGGCTCACGTAAGCCATGGCATTACGGAGTAGATATGCGCCTGGATAAAGACTTCCTGGTGTCTGGCGGCAAAAAAGAGAATGCACCCGAAGGTGTTAAGCCAAAGCGTGCGCTGTATGTAAGGGCTATCTTACAGGTGAACAACCTGCTGAATACACGCGATGTACTGGGCGTATATGGTTACACAGGTCGTCCGGATGACGACGGGTACCTGTCTTCATCTTATGGCGCGCAGAAAGTACCTCAGCAGGTTAACCCTGCTTCGTACACTGACCTGTACAGAATTGCCCATAACAATCCGGGCAACCTGAACTACGCACGCACTATTAGCGTTGCCCTCGAATTCAACTTTTAATTTGTTTCATAATATAACTTTAGGTTATGACGTTTAGAAAATATATACGATTTACCGGCGCCCTTTTGACTATGCTGAGCATTGCCGGTAGTATAAGCGCGAAAGAAAATGTACCCTCTTCCCGTCGTAAAGATGGGTTGAAAACTACGGCCACCAACGGATGCTCACCGGCCAAATCTGCTATTGACCTGGATATCAATAACGTACGAGCGAGATTGATGACCGGTGGGGATATGTGGTGGAACATTGGTACGCAGGTGGCGGCATATGAGATCCCGAAAAACTCGGGGAAAAGCTCACAGTTCGCAGCTTCCTGCTGGATCGGTGGTTTTGACAAACAAGGTCAATTGAAGGTTGCCGCCCAGACGTATCGCCAGGATGGTAACGACTATTGGCCCGGCGCGCTGAACACATTGGGTAAGATTGATGTTGATACCTGTGCGCTTTGGGACAGGTTCTGGAAAGTGGACAGGGCTACAATCAACCAGTTCATACAATTGTCAAAATCGAGCGATGTGTCGGGTATGTCACAGTTCGACGCGATATTCCAGTGGCCCGGAGCGGGTAACAGAGATGCCAGGGGCTCTGACCAGACAACAAAGCTGGCATTGAACCCAAACTTCACGTACGCGCCCTTCAAAGACCTTAACGGCAATGGTGTATACGAGCCCAAACAAGGCGAGTACCCTGTGCTGGAGAGCAACGGTGTGCAGAGCATTCCCGATCAGTTTGTATGGTGGGTATTCAATGATGCCGGTAACGTAAAACAGCAATCTATTACCGCATCTATCGGTGTGGAAGTACAGACTACCGCTTTTGCATTCGCAACCCAGGACTTCCTGAACAATTCTACGTTCTATAACTATCGTGTGATTAACCGGGGAGCATTGACCATTGACAGCACCTACCTTGCGGTATGGGATGACTGTGATCTTGGTTATTACCTGGACGACTATATTGGCTGCGACACAGCCAGGGGCTTGGGTATAATGTATAATGGTACGAATTGTGATGGTTGCTCTGCCGGTAACCCGGTTAATAGCTATGGCCTCAATCCGCCGCAGATCGGTCTTGACTTCTTCCAGGGACCGCTTAAAACAATTCATCGTACTGTGGCTAATGGTGGTGACACTGTAGAGCGTCTGGGTATGACAAACTTTACTTATTATAACAATGATGCGAGCATCATTGGTAACCCTAACAACGGTATACAGATATACAACTACATGACTGGCTCTATACGCAACGGCCAGCGGTTTTCTAACGACTTTACCGGTCCAAGCCCAAGTAAGGGTTATGGCGCTGGTCCGTTCACGCATTTTGTGTTTTTCGGCGACCCTGGCGATAACACTACCTGGTCTGAGTGCGCATGTAATAACGTAGCCAGTGATCGTCGCTTTATATTCTCGTCTGGTCCGTTCCAGCTGCTGCCCGGCGCTATTAACGACATAACTTTTGGTTGTATTTGGGCTAAGGATGCAGGTGGTTGCGGTGCCACAAACTTTAAGCTCATCAAAGGTATAGACGACCAGGCCCAGGCATTGTTCGATGGTCATTTCAAAACTGTGGAAGGTCCTGAAGCGCCGCGTATGGAGGTGAGAGAGCTGGACAGGAAGCTGGTATTCTACCTGATAAATGATTATACCAGCAACAACTTTGGTGAAAATTACGGACGTACTGATGGAAAGTACAACGACTCGCTGCAATATCATCAGATAGTATCAAAAGCCGCAGGCAAGCCGGATTCATTGTATCGTTTTGAGGGATATCGCGTATTCCAGCTTGCAAACAGCCAGATCACTTCTGCTGAAATTTTCAGCCCTACAACAGGAGAGGTTGATAATACAAAGGCGTTCGAAGTATTCCAGTGCGATGTTCACAACGGAGTTACTCAGATCGTAAACTTTGTTAAGAATAACGGTACAATAGATCCTGTAAGTGATGCGCAGATAAAGGTGAACGGCAGGGACAGCGGTATAACGCATAGCTTCGCCCTTACCAACGATCAGTTTGCTACTGGTTCTGATAAGCGCTTTATCAACTATCATACCTATTACTTCGTGGCAATAGCATACGGCTATAATAACTTTGCGAAATTCGATCCGCTGAATACCGTCACTACGCAGGATGCCGCTTACATAGGTAGCGCACATGGCTTTGCCGGATCAGAAATAAAGGTTGTGGCTGCATTGCCAAACCCTGCTAACAGCGCTATGGGTACGCTCCTCAACTCAGACTGGGGTAATGGTGTATCCGTAACGAGGATAGAAGGTGTAGGTAACGGTGGTTTCGATGTTCAGCTTGATGAAGCTTCAGAGGCGGCAGTTCTCGCTGATGACAGCGTAGGCAAGGCTACGTATAAAGTTGACCACGGTCCGATATCAGTGCAGGTTGTTGATCCCGTGAGGGTGCCTTCTTACCAGTGGGCGCTCCAGATCGCCGGACCTAATACAGCTACCGGCATATCCGACACAGGTTCATGGAAACTCACGGCGTTTGACAACAACAATAAGGTTGCTGAAATATACAGTGAAAAATCCATTGCGCTTCTTAACGACCAGATACTGGAAAAATACGGTCTGTCTGTAGGTGTCCGCCAGGTAAAGACACCAGGCACAGAGCCAAGGAATGGTAATGGCTACATAGGATCGGATATCAAGTTTGATGACAGCACCAAATCATGGCTGTGGGGCGTGCAGGACGAAGCAGATAGTAGTTTTGCTAACTGGATACGTTCAGGCAACAACCAGCACTTCACAGTGTCACTCGATCCGCTGACCAACCCATGTAATTTCAATGACTATACCAGATTGGACAGCTATGGTGCATACCAGAACCTGCTGGGTAACTTTACACCAACCAAGAGTACTTGGGCTCCGTATACACTAACTGCTGCATATACCAGCAGGCATGCGGGCAAGGGCACCCAGTGCGGTTTTGAAGTTGCTTATTCTCCGCTGACCCAGGTGCTTCAATACTTCCAGACACTGCCTGACGTAGATATCGTATTCACATCTGACAGGACAAAATGGACCAGGTGCGCTGTAATTGAAGAGCAGGAAGATCCTGCGCTGGCACAGGGATTTGTGTCCACTGAGGTAAACTCTAAGTTCCTGTTGAGAAGGCACAGGGGACTGAAACTGGAAGCTGGTGCTGACGGAGCGCCTGCATACTCCGACGATACTGCTGATGTGGGCAGATCATGGTTCCCCGGCTACGCAATTGACCAGGGTACTGGCCGTCGCCTGAACATAGTATTTGGTGAGGACTCGTACCTTGGTGACAACAATGGCAACGATATGATCTGGAACCCGACATATACGAAGTTCAATTTCTACGATGCTTCTATCGTGTTTGGCGGCAAGCATATAGTATATGTACTGGGTACGAAATATGACAGTGCTAATGCCTTCGTCTCTTTATTGAAAGCGGCTACGGTTGCAAATCCTAATCCTCTGAGAACGGCTTATACATCTGTGCAATGGGTAGGTGTTCCAACAGTGAACCCGCTGGTGCAGCTGCGGTCATTCAAAGATGGACTTATCCCCACTAAAACAAGGCTGCGGTTCAGGGTTAATCGTCCATATGCTCCGTATCATGCAGTAGCAGATACATCAGCGACTGCGCTGCCTGGGGCATACGGTTCCAACAAAACCAACCCGTATTATACTTTCAGCACCAGCGGACTGGGTATTACACCACTCAATGACAAGTCTGATCGTAACGCGCTCCTGGACAGAATATACGCAGTACCTAACCCCTACTATGGTTATTCAGGTTACGAGGCCAACCGTTTCGATACCAAGGTAAGGATCATAAATCTGCCTGCACGGGTAACCATCCATATCTATTCACTGGACGGAACGCTGGTTCGCACACTTACCAAGAACGATCCTAGTACCTCTTACATCGATTGGGACATCAAAAACAGTGTAGGTTTACCAATTGCGAGCGGTATGTACCTGATGAATGTGAAGGCCGAAGGGATAGGAGAAACCGTGTTGAAATGGTTTGGCGCAATGAGGCCGATAGACGTGACTACGTATTAATAAAATTAATTCAGGCGGGCTGGTGATGAACCGGCCCGCTATTAGAAAAATAGTTCATTTTTATAGTTATGAGAAACTTTTCAAACAAAGCTTTAGTTGCTATCTGCGCCCTCGGGATGTCATTCAGCTCATTTGCAGGTAATAAGGATCGTAGCGGACAGTCAGGTGCACCCGAAATGCTGCTAAATCCATGGGGTCGTTCTACAGGCTTTTTTGCCATGAATACTGCCGTTGTGGGTGGTATGGAAGCAATGAAGCTTAACATTGCCGGCCTTGCACAGGATTCAACCTACGAAATTGGTTTATCGCATGGCGCTTACCTTTCCGGTACCGGTATCAATATCAATAATGCAGCTCTGTCGTTGCATCTTAGCGACTTGGGTGTGCTGGGCGTAAACATTATGTCTATGAGCTTCGGCGATATACCGACCACCGACTACTTCAATCCAGAGGGTTATGGTACTTATCATCCGCAGTTCCTGAACGTGTCTGTCGGCTTCGCCAAGCAGTTCTCTGCGAAGATCAATGCAGGCATTGGAGCTACGTATGTTTCTGAGCAGATCAACAACATCAATGCGCTGGGCCTTGCATTTGACGCGGGTATACAGTATGTGACCGGTAAAAGGGATAACTTCCATTTTGGCATAGCGCTGCGCAACATTGGTACCAATATGCGCTACACAGGTTCGGGTTTCGCTATCAGCGCCGACCAGCCCCAGAGTTCACCTACATTTGCCGTTACTGTTAACTATCCGTCAGATAAGTTCGAGATGCCTACCACGCTGAGCATAGGTGGCGCATACGATCTTTACCTGGACGAGAATCACCTGAAGAGCAAAGAATCTGTACCGATGAACAGGCTGACCGTTATGGCTAATTTTACTTCAAACTCATTCAATAACGACTACCTTGGTGGCGGTCTGGAATATGGCTACAGGGGTATGTTCATGCTGCGCGCGGCTTACCGCTACGAAAAAGGTATAGGCGATGCAGTGAAGACCACGACCATGTATAAGGGTTGGGCATTTGGCGCTACGGTTCAGACCAGGCCAAACGGTCCGAAGAGCCCAATGCTGGCGCTGGATTACTCATTCAGGCCCACCGACCGCCCTGCAAACGGGGTTCATATGGTTACTTTGCGCATGAGTCGCTAAATAATTCAGAAATTACTATTTTTGCATTTGCAACGCTTCTGTTTTACAGAGGCGTTGTATTTTTTTTCAGTTTACTAAATGACTATACAATGTCCGATTTAAACTACCTGACGAAAGAAACATTGGCGCAGATGAAGGAGGAGCTGACCCAGCTGAAGTCATCAGGCCGTGCGGAGATAGCCCGGCAGATAGCGGAGGCAAGGGAGAAGGGAGACCTTAAAGAAAATGCAGAGTACGACGCCGCAAAGGAAGCACAGGGACACCATGAAGCTAAGATAGCGCAACTCGAAAAGGCACTCATGAATGCCCGTGTCATAGACGCGAAAGATATAGATATCAGTACGGTTTCTGTACTGTGCAAGGTAGCGGTTACCAACCTGGCAAGCAAAAAAAGCATGTCGTACCAGCTGGTATCTGAGCGGGAGGCAGACCTGAAGCTAGGGAAGATCTCGGTTACATCGCCCATAGGCAAGGGGCTGCTGGGCAAACGCATAGGCGATATAGCCGAGGTGGTAACACCAGGTGGTGTGCTGAAGTTCCAGGTGGATGGTATTTCTTTATAGCAGGGTGACGGCATAGACGTTACTTGCGGGTTACTTTATACTTACTGATATGGCGACCATTTTTTCGAAAATAATAGCAGGGGAGATACCGTCTTATAAAATTGCGGAGAATGACCATTTCTTTGCCTTTCTGGATATCTTTCCGCTGCGGAAGGGGCATGTGCTTGTAGTGCCAAAGAATGAGACTGACAAGTTCTTCGACTTACCGGAAAATTTGCTGTCGGAGCTGCTGGTGTTTGCAAAGCCTGTTGCGAAGGCTATAGAGCAGGCATTTCCGTGCGATCGCTGCGGCATAAGCGTGATAGGACTGGAGGTGCCGCATGCACATATGCACCTGGTGCCCATCAATTCTGCTGATGACCTGAACTTCACAAATCCCAAGCTGAAACTATCGGCCGATGAGCTGAAGGAGTGCCAGCAAGAGATACTGGATAAACTGAACGGGTGAGCAGGGTTACGTTGAGGGCAATGACGGTCTCGCAATTATACTACCGACCTGACCACAACACTCCACGCTTGCGGTTTGTCGGCGAAGAGTGCCTTAGTGCGCGCCCAGGTGTCTTTAAAAAACTCTGAGAACCGGTAGTGGTCCAGGTGAGCTTCGCTCTCCCAGTTACTATAAGTGAAGAAGATATTCTGGGCTTTTGGGTCCTGCCATAGCTCCAGGTGCGTGCAGCCGGCAAAGCCCCGTATGGTCGTTTTGCGCTCTTCAAAGAGAGCGGTAAAGGCGGCCACTTCTTCAGGCCGGAAAGTCATCTGTACGATACGTACTATCATTCAAAAATTATTTTGAGTTTGTTGTGCCTGCTGCCCATTTTCAGTCCGCATAGGCTGGCAGCGTTGCCGTGGTTGACACAGATCTCCAGGTAGCCGCTGCCATTGAAGCGGCACAGCCGCATGCCGTCGCCCACATCGCTGTAGTGATGGCTTACTTCGGTAAGCTCTTCTACTTCCATAAATTCCAGTGTGAAGGTGCCTGTGCCGCGCAGGGTGTCAAACTGGGTGCGGGTCATGTTGGTGATGACGTTCTCAAAGTGGTCTATGTGTATGATGTCGCACTCGGCTATGTTGCCGCTGATGCGTGGCGGGTCTATGCGGGCATCTTTGAGGGTATAAGCGGGCCAGCTGGCATCCCCTGGCTGTTGACTTTGCAGCAGCGCTACTGCCTGCCCGGCAGCATGCAGCCAGGTGGCATAGGCGTCGTCTCCGTTCAGCTCTGCTGCCTGCCAGCTTTGTTCGGGCTGCTGACCGAGGGCCATGGGCAGCAGCCCATTGTCAGAGGTGATGAAGTAGTGGCCGGCATGGGAACTGACTATGACGCGGGCCGGCGCTGTGGCAAACAGGTCGAACAGTGCTACGTGTATTGTGCCGTGTGCGAAATTTTTGTAAGCGCTGCCCAGCAGGTAGGCAGCCTGGGCGCGGTTGAACGGGCGCACTTCATGGGTCACATCTATCACCGTTGCTGCGGGTATATGCTGCAGGAGCACCCCCCTGGCCACAGCCACGGATGCATCCTGGACGCCCAGGTCGGATAATAGTGTGATAGTCATATTTTATGTGTCAAATATACCGTAAATTCCTCCCGATGGAAAATCGGGATCATGTGCCGCTATTTTGCACACATTTGCCGAAATATTTTTTTGTTGAGGTGTTTTCATTGATTATCATAAGTTTATGGTTATTTCCTGCCCACTTGTTGCTCATTTTTTGCTCATTTTTTGCACGGTTTTGCTCACTTTTTGCACTGGATAATCCTCGCGATAAAATGCCTCGTCCTGAAATAGGTTTACACGTTGGTTAGATAATCCTGATTTTTGTTTACTGTCATTTTGTTAGTCCTGCATTTACTTTACAGTTTGTTTTGTTAGCCCTGATTTATAGTTACATCAAATTTATGTACTCTTTTTGGGTTCCTGACCTTCGTTTCAAATGATGCTTTTAGTTGTAGTAGCCGACTATTGGTTTTACGTTCGTAAAAGCATCATTTGAAAGGAAGGAGCCGCCGGCAGGCATAGGTTTTGTTTTATTCATATTAATACATAATCTATGCAATTATTAGTTCTTTACGTTCTCTTTTCTTCCACTTCATGGGTATAGTACCTTGTTGCTGATGTGCCAGGTCTGGTGTCATGCGATTGCAGCTATCGTGTGGTCGCAATGCATTGTATGTGTTTACTGCTTTGCTGACTGCTGCTGCAGCTTGTTCAAAACTACCAAATCCGTCATCGAGTAAAAACTCCTCTTTCATCGTTTTGTTCATTCTTTCTGCAAGTGCATTTTCATAAGGGTCTCCTTTTTCTGTCATACTGATTACCACTTTTCTTTGGGTTAATATGTTTACATAAGCCTCGCAACAGTATTGCAGTCCCCGGTCTGAATGATGTATCAGGCTGTCTGCGACTGTCGCTGGCAAAGTGCTTAGCGACATTTTTAAGGCGGAAACCGGACCTTCTTTTTGCAGTGTGGGGTAAAGACAATAGCCCACTATTCTGCGTGAATAAGCATCGGTAACAAGGCTTAGATACCCAAACCCATCGGCGATGCGTATGTAGGTTATATCGCTTACCCAGAGCTGGTTTGGGCGGATTGCCTGCAACCCTCTGACCAGGTTAGGATACTTCCTGAACGGGTGGTTTGAGTCAGTAGTGCTAACCTTCCTACGCTTGCGGCGCCTGACCAGCATACCGTGTTCTTCCAACAAATCAAAGAGCTTGTCCCTGCCTGTTTTTATCTTATGCTCTGCCAAAGTATCTGTAAGCATGTGATATAGTTTACGGGTGCCGATACGGGGCATGTCCTGCCTTATTTCTTTAACAACTTTGAGTACAACTGAATCGCGGAGTGTATCTTCTTCTGCCGACCATTGCTGTACATACCAGGCTTGTCTTGTCTTGCCAAACAGCCCGCAGATTTTTCCTATGCCTGACTGCGGGTAACAGTCTATTACTCTTTCGGCTGTTTGGCACCAGAGTTTTTTCGTAAATCAATGCCCAACTCTGATTTGGCCAGATCTACCATTGTCTCTAAAGCAAAATTCTTCATCTCCAGATACTCAAGTTTTTTCTTTAATGCTTCATGTTGCTTCTTGAGAAGTTCGAGGTCTTTTTGTTCCTGCTCCGTCATTGGTATTATGATTTGCTCCACTGCAAGTTCGGAAGAAAATTGCTTTGCCCAGCGGCTTACACTCTGATGAGGCACATTAAAAATCTGCCCCAATTGTGTTGTGCTTTGTTGTCCTTCATGATACTCCCTGGCTATCCTCATCTTAAGAGCCAGATCATACTTACCACTTCTGCCTTTTTGTCCCTTTCGACCATTAATCGGTTTTGTCTTTTTCATAATTTACACTTTTTAGGTGTAAACTTTTTTTAGGACGTTGCAAAAGTCGGTACACGGCGTTTTTTGTTTACTGCATTCGTCTAAATCAACGAGAACAGACTCAAAACCTGTTTGGCTAACACTACGGAGCCGAATCAAAAGTTTGTCTAAATCAACGGGAACACACTCAAAACCTGTTTGGCTAAAGCAACGGAGCTGAATCAAAAGTTTGTCTAAATCAACGAGAACAGGCTAAAAACTTATTTGTCTGAATCAACGGGACCCGAATAAAACTTGCCTAAATCAACGAGAACAGACTCAAAACCTGTTTGTCTAAATCAACCAGAACAGAATTGTCTGGGTTTTAGTTTGCAGGGAATATTGAAGCCAGCCAACTTGCAAAGGTGGGGTGGATTTTTTAATTTATAAAATTGACAATCTATGACAGTACAGATTTCGGTCTATGACGGTACGACTGGCTGCCTATGACAGAAATTTTTTTGATGATAAGTGGATGATATTGTTTGCTTTATAGTTTAGGAGTTGAGCGTCGCGCGTTCAAGTGCTGGGATGGTGGTTTTTTGTTAGGGGAAAGGGAAGTTATTAGGGTGAAAGTTTATGTGATGAGGGGTTTCCTGAGCGAGCGGAGGTGTGCCACACTTGACCGCCTTCGCTGAAAAGCTACTGCGGTTGAAAGAAGTGTGGCACACCTCTGGGAAATGGTTTTTTGTAATGGGAAAGTGAGTTATTAGGGTGGAAGTTTATGTGAAGAGGGGTTTTCCTGCGCGAGTGGAGGTGTGCCACACTTGACCACCCTCGCTGAAAAGCTACTGCGGTTGAAAGAAGTGTGGCACACCTCTGGGGAATGATGGTTTTTTGTGATGGGAAAATGGAGTTATTAGGGTGGAAGTTATGTGAAGAGAGGGGCTTCCCGGCGCGAGTGGAGGTGCGCGAGTTGACCACCCCTGATCATCAAAAAATGGCTTCGCCTTTTTTGATGATCGTCCCGCTCCTAAAAACAGGAGGGGAGTTTTTCCCTTCGGGAAATTGGTTTTCCTTAGGCTACCGCTTTCGGATTTGGGGGGTGGAGACGCCGGTGAGGGGATTTATTCTTATTGATTTGGTAGTGGTGCAGCCAGTGGTGGTGATGGTGTAGTTGATGGTGGCGAGGCCTGTGGTGGTGGCATGGGCGAGGCCGGTGGTGGAGCCGATGGTGAGGAGGGTAGGTGTGGCGGAGGTCCAGGTGCCGGCGGGTGTGGCAGAGGTGTAGAGACCGGTGGTGGGAAAG
>JADMIO010690465.1_pt1 | contig 16814 bp, 10 predicted proteins | sample 8958161 | NCBI WGS metagenome assembly JADMIO01 (sample SAMN16585339, study PRJNA669376) | soil metagenome | isolation source: Crop rotation soil | place: USA: Cullars Rotation, Alabama | collected 2011
CATCGGGCGCCACCTGGACTTTGCGAATCGGGCAACCGAGCCGGTTCACCGGCGCACTGCCGTACGCTTTGTGATAAAGGTACGTAAACCCGGCGACGCTGTAGTTCGCCGGATTTTCCGCGGTGTCGCGATCGACCGGTTTCGTGAACGAAATGACAAAGCCATCGGGTGCCGCGCGGATTTCCTTGATCTCAAACGGCATTTCGCCGGACCAGTTGACGCGCTCGAGTCCGTCTTTCTTCGGGCCCACCGCGCCCCAGCCGCGCTCGGTTTCACCAGCGAACAGCGAGCCGTCTTCACCGAACATCACGCGAATGATACCGGTGCCGAAGCCCTCGCGGAACGGGTAACTCGCGCCCTGCCATACGCCCTTCACCTTTTCGAGCGACATGCGCATGACTTTGCTCTGGCCCTGATCGGCGACGAAAAACTGGCCGCTGAACGGGCCGAATTTTCCACCGGTCGTGTCCTCGGTAATGCCGGCCGTCGAGATTCCGAGGATCGTGTGCGGGAACCACACCGCCGGGAGTTTTAGTCCCGGGAGTTTCTTCGCGACGTCCGGCATCGGCTGCTCGAAATCCTGAATGTCCTCCGGCCGCAGCCGAACGGTCGAACCAGGCAACTTGCTCCACGCGAGACCCGCGGGATGGCCCATGAAATCGCCGGGCTCGATGTGCGTGACGCGACCCGAGCCGACCCACTCGCCTTGGTTCTCGGCGTAAAACCATTCGCCCTGCGACGAAAGGGTGAAACCGTTCGGCGAACGCAGACCCGCGGCAACCGGCATGACCTGGCCGTCGGGAGTGATCTCCACCATCCAGCCGCGCCACGGCACGGGGGACTGCGTGGCGCCACCGAAAGCGACATTGAGCGTCACGCAGAGATTGCCGTTCGGTGCCATCACCGGCCCGAAGGCATACTCGTGATAGCTGCCGGAGATCGGAATTTTCGCCACGGTTTCGAAAACATCCGCGCGCCCATCGTTGTCGGTATCGACGAGGCGTGTGACCTCCTGGCGCTGTGCGACGTAGAAACCACCTTTGGGCGCAACGATGATGCCCAACGGCTCGTGCAGACCGGAAGCGAACAACGTGAGTTTCGGGTGCGGGTCGGCGTCGTACGCGCCGTCGATCCACCAGACTTCGCCGCGCCGCGTCGTCACTAGCAGGCGTTTACCCGGCAGCGGCAGAATACCACTCGTCTCGAGCGCGATGTTTTCCGGGACCGGCAGCGTGGTGCGCTTCCAGTACGTTTCCTCGCGGGCGACTTGCTCGCTCGACGGTTTCGCGAAGCGTTCGGCCGCGGAAGGATTGTTGACCAGCGTCGGCAGCTCAGCGGCGACGACGGCGGTGGCAAGAAGGAAAAAGCAAAGAAGGCGCTTCATGGGAGTTACCAGACGAGCGTGTAAGTGATCGGGGTTTCGAGCGTGGCGCGCGTCAGCGGCACCGCCAGCTGCTGGTGGCCGTTGCGCGTGCGCAGGATCGGCGCGACGGTCGCGTCGGCCGGCCAGTCGAGATACCACTCGCGATCGCCAATCACCCAGCCGTGACCATCGGGCTGACGCGTGATTTTGTCGGCCTCGGCGAGCAGCACCCAGCTCGACCAACTCGTGAGTTCGCCAGAGGCCTTCAACGTGCGCGTGAGACCGTGGCCGTCGGCCGAAGGTGCGATGCGGTCACGCAGCGAAATTTTCGAGAGCGTCGCCAGAAATACCGGCGTGCCGTCCGGCTCGAGCACGTACCCTTGCGACGACCACATCGAATCCGGGTCCGTCGGCCAGTCGCCCGTCTGCGTGAACTCCAGCAGCGCGACCGCGGGCTTCGCATTCAATGTCAGCGCCGGGCCCGCCGCTCGTCCGAGCTGCGGTTCACCGCGATTGATCCACATCTCGGAGGTATCGAGAAAAGCCCCGCGCCACACGCGCAGGATCGCGGCGGTTTCAAAATCGTACGCGAAGTGCACCCCGCTCGGCGTGCCGACATTGATCGCATACAGCCGCTTCCTCGGCTCGTAGGGAACGAAACTGCGTTGCGCGACGACCCGGTCCTTCACTTCGAGGAGCATGGGCGTCCGTGCGCGGGTGAAGTTCCGCTCCTCGCGCTCGCGCACCGTGAGCGTTTGCCGCGCGATGCCCGGACCCTCGCCCACGAGTTCCAACATCGGGCGACCATTCGAGGTTTGGACCAAGTCGAGCCGGAACGCGTGCTTGCCGGCTGCGAGATCGATCAAGCCCGGGGCGCTGCCCCGCTCGAGCGGCACGACCACCACGCGATCGTCGATCGTGAGTCGCGCAATGCCGCTCGCATCGAGGCTGAAAGCATACGGGCCGGTTTTCGGCGCCTCCAGCGTGCCGGTAAACACGAGCGCGAACTTGCCGGCTTTCTCGATGGCGCCGTGCGCAAAACGACTCGGCGTGCCTTCGGACTTCGGCGTCTCAGTGTCGTACTCGCCGATGCGCTTAAAATCTCCAGGGAAAAGTTTGTAGTGGAGATCGGCCACTTTGATCGGCTCAACGCCCGAGCGCTTGATCGCCAGTGCGCGGATCGCCACGGGGCCGTGGTCGCCCTGAATCATCAACGGACCAAACGGCCGTTCATCGTTCTCGGCTGCGCTGCGCGTCGGGCCCGTCACCTCAACGTTTTCCTGCACGACGAAATCGTTGAGAACCACTTTCGCGAAGCGGGCATTCTTCGTCTTCTTGCCCGCGGCATCGAAGCGGGGCGCTTCAAATTCCACGTGCAAGTGCTGCCAAAGCCCGGGCGCGCGACACGCGTTCGCCTTGGGCGCGTGGCCCTCGTAGCCTTCCTTGCCTTTGCCCCGGGCATCGTCCCAGCGCTCGTAGATCGAGCCGCAGTCAATCGAGGTCACATCCTTTTTTCCCCAGCTGTCGAACAGCTGCACCTCGTACCGGCTCTGCAGGTAGATGCCGGAATTCGATCCGGTCGTGAGGAGGAAATCGACGTCGAGTTCGAGATCGCCGTGCTCCCACGCGGTGACGAGGTGGCCCTTTGCATTGTCGCGTGGATTGTTCACGAGGATGCCAACGCCTTCCGTGGCGGTCAGCGTTTTGTCGTGACGCGGGTCGCCACCGAGCCCGCCGGCGAGTTGCCAATTTGCCGTCGGCGACTTGAAGGCAGCGAGCGAGTCGAGGCGAACCGGCTCAGGCGGTAGGATCGACTGCGCGCGGACGAGCGAACAAAGCAGAATGCCGGCAGCCGCCGGCCAGCAGAAGCGGGGTGAGATCAGCATGAGGCGGCGTCACGCTCGCCAGCGCCGCGATTGAGCGCAAACCGGAATTCCACCTTACCGTAATCTGATTTTGCGCTAACCCGCGCGCGGCCGGGCAAGCGCGGCACTTCACCGTGCCTTTCGAAACCCTCACGCTTCCGCTTCCGGCAAAAACGGAAGCTCGGCGTGTCGCCGCGCAGACGACACGCCGAGCATGTTTCGCTAAATCAAAACTCGATCGAGTTGGTCCAAATGAACGAACGCGGCAGCGCGGACAAACGTGCGTTCAGGGTCGTCGCCAGCGCCGAGGTTGGGACAACCCACACGCGATAGTGGTTCAACGCGTTCTTGATGTTGAGCTGCGTGCTCCAGGTGTATTTGTCGCCGAGCCACGGCAAGCCCCGGTGGCTGTAACTCAGCCCCACATTGAACACCGTCGCCGTCGGATAGCGGTAAAGCACGCGAACGACTTTTGTCGCCAGCGTGCTGCCGCTCGCATCCGGGTAGTTGGTGTAGTACGCGCGATTCTTCGCGTACGTTTGCATGTCAGCCAAAACCGTCAGCCCGCGCGCGAAGCCGTTCGTGAACGTGTACTTGTTCTGGAAGTTGAACGTGTACTCGTTGAACCCGACATTTTTTTCCCCGGCGCGATAGATCACGACTCTGCCGTCAGCGTACGGGCTCGTGTAATTGCCGTATTGGATTTTCGAGATCGGCAAACCGACAACACCAGTCGCCGCAGAACCGCGAGCCGGATCGACCGCGGTCAGCACCGTGCGGAGCGTCGTGCTCTGAATGCGACCCGACGCCGGATCCGGATTCGCGAAATACGGACTCGAGACCGTATTGATCATTGCGAGGGTCAGTTGCGTATCCTTCACCGCGGTCGCCGCGAGATTGCCCGCGGCGTTCACCAGCAGCGGCGTGCCATCCTTGTAGGTGACCACGCCGTTATTGAGATAGAACTGATCGTTGTAGTTCTGATCGTAGATTACGTCCTTAGTGATGTCGCCGTCGAGATGGGTGCCTTTGACGCGCACCGTCCAATTGCGCGACGGACTCGCGGAGAGCGTCAACTCCTGCGAGGACAACGTGCGATCGATGTTAACGCGTTGGTTGAAATTCGTCCCGCCAACGCGCCCGTTGATGCCGTCGGGATTGATGACATCGCGGAACGCGGTACCCGCGTCCTTGTTTTCGTTGAGCGTCTTCGTGGTCGGGTTGTAGCTCAGCTGGGCGGAAAACCGTCCCTCGAGCAGCGTCGCCTTGATGCCGAGCTCCGGCGCGAGATTTTTCGCCTGCGGATTCTTCAACGGCCGGCCGAGGATGTCGCTCGTGCTCGCCTCCGCCTGTTCCGCGGTCCCGACGACGGCGTACGCGCGCAGCCACTTCAGCACGGCGTAGTTCAAACCGACTTGGTAACCCGGGTGATTCGCTTTGGGCGTGACGGAAACATTTCCGAGACCCGCGCCCACGTTCATCGTTTCGAAACGCGTGATGCTGTAGCCGGCCAGCGTGGTCAGCCGGCCGTCGAACCAATCGGTGAAGTTCGCGAAATAGAGATTTCCGCTGTGGGTTTCGCCTCCGCGATTCCAATTACCCGAGTAAGTGAAGGCCGACGGATTGTTATTCGGACGCAAGCCGAACGGATTGGCGGGTGTGACGAGCGAGTCGTCGGAGTAAATGCGCGGCTCGAGGACGTAGTTCACGCCATTGTAAGTGATGCGACGAGCGCCGGGCCGGAAAAGCGGCTTCTTCGGAATGCCGTTCTGCACCGGAAAAAATACATTCTGCAGCGACGTGCGGCCGTACTCGGAACGCGTGTAGTCCGGCGTCGTGTCCTGCGTGCCGTTGGCGTGCGTGTAGAGCACGTTGCCGTTGGGGTCGGCCTGATAGTAGACGAGCGCCATGCCGCTGCTGCCGAATGACGGGCCGCGGTGAAACGCCTGGCCGCCGAACGCCGTCTGCGAATGACCGCGCAGTTTCCAAAATTGGAAATCGGTTTCGTGCACGAACGAAAGCCGCACGCCCTTGTTGCGGTCGCGCTGCTCATTGATCTGCACCGGCGCGCCAATCACCGCCGCCGTCACGTCGTACGGATTCGCGCCGAAGTTCGGATTAACGGCGCCGTTCGCGAAGGTGCTGCCGCGGCCCGGCAGCAAATTGCGTCCATCGGTCACGCGATCGTCGATCGTTTCGGTGTACACGGCCACCAACTGCGCGGACAAGTTGAACGGCAGTTTGCTCTCGATCGTCATCTGACTCCAATGCGTCGTGATGCGCTCGCTGGAAAACCACGAGTCGGCCGACTCGAGATTACCGTAGTTGAGCGGCGTGCCGTAGACCTTGATGTCGCTGACCTGATTCGTGAGTGCGAGGTAGCGCGCATCGAGATTGCGGCGTGGATCCGTCGCCGGGAGGAAGTTATTCAGATTAGGTTTGAAACCGACGATTGCGTTGTTGTCGGTTTTCTCCGTCGAGACCCGCACCGTCGTGTCGGGCAGCAGCCGATACGCCAGCTGGCCATAAAAACCATACATGTCCCCGCCGAGCTTGTATCGGTTCGTCGCGTTCTCGGCGCCGATCAGCGCCACGCGCGCCGCGAGATTGCGATTGCCATAGTTGTAGTCGAGCTGCGCGCGCTTGCTGCCGTAATTGTCCAGCACGTAGCGGAGATCGGTGTGCTGCCGGTTGAACTGGGCGCGCTTCGTCACGGAGTTGATGACGCCGCCGCCGCTCACAGAACCGTAGAGCAGCGATTGCGGACCGGAAACGACGTCGACGCGCTCGATCGCGAACGTATCCGTGCTGCCCGTCGCCGTGCGCGCGTTGTTCGGCACGCCAATGAAACCGTCGCGTTTGATTTCACCCGCGCTCACGCCGCGGATGCTCAGCCCCTGCGAGCCATCGCGATCGCCCGGCGCATCGAGCCCCGCGTTGGCGTTATTGGACGCTGCGGTCACCGTGCCGGCGTAACCCGTGAGCACATCCTCGATCGAGGTGAGCGCCATGTCGTTCATGAATGCCGAAGTGAAGACTTCCGCGGTCGCCGGTGCTTTCGCGAGCTCCATGCGGAACGCCGCGAGCGAATTCGAGTCGAGCGCGCCATAGCTGCGGTCGGTGTCTTCGCGCACTTCGAACGCGTTCAGTTTCACCGCTTCCTCCTTCGTCGGAGCGGTCGTTTTCGGCGCGGGCGAGACGGCTTGGGCGTGCGTGGAGGTCAAGGCGACCGGTGCCCACAAAGGAGTGGTGAGCACGAGCGAGATGACTCGCCAGTTGATACGATCGGGTAGGTTCATGGTGAGGTTTGGCTGGGGGAAAAATCAGCGGGCGGCGTCGGGGCGGCGGGGCGCAACCGCGCCTTCGATTTCGACGCAGAGCACCGGCGCGAGCGCGGACGGTGGCGTCGACGGCAACGTCACGACGCGTTGCGCGACGTTCAGCGCGGCGTGCGCGGGGTCGCCGAGAAAGTAAGTGCGTTTGATCGCGTTCGGGAAATCCGGGAGTGCGAATTTCTCCCCGGGCCATTGCAGCAACGTGAAGTACAATTTGCCGGGTTGCGTGGTGCAGCGCCACTCGTCGCGATCGACCCACGTCGGCTTGCCCTCTTTGTCGAGCTTCGCCGAATCCTCGTAGCCGAGTTCGCTGCCGAATGGTGTCGGGCCCGCGCCGTAGATCGCCTCCGCGTTCGCGTGCGTCCACTCGCCGACTTCGCGCAGAATGCGGACGCTCTCCGCGGGAATCTCGCCGGCAGCCGTCGGACCCACGTTGAGCAAATAATTTCCGCCCTTGCTCACGATGTCGGCGATGTTGCGCACCACGGTCGCGGGCGACTTCCAGTCGTGATCCGCCGCGTTGTAGCCCCAGTGCTTGTTCAACGTCATGCACACCTCGAAGGGCTCGACTGTTCGGCCGCCGGGAATGCGCTGTTCCGGCGTGCCATAATCCGCCGTGATGCCGGCGCGATTGTTGATCAATGTGCGCGGCTGCAGTTGGTGAATCATCGCCGCGAGTTCCTCGCCCTTGATTAACTCACCGCGATTGGCCACGCGCAGCGCGCCGCCGGCGTCGAACCACACAATACCAATGTCGCCGTAGTTGGTCAGCAGCTCGCGGACTTGCGCGCGCATGTAGTCGGCATACTTGCCGATATCCGCATCTGGCTTCGGCGCGCCGTGAAATCCCGGCGGCTTCTTGGCCCACGGCGGCAGATTTCGCGCGGCTTGTGAATATTGCGCGGGGAATTCCGGGTGATGCCAGTCGGCCACGGAATAATAAACGCAGAAAACGATCCCGGCCTCCTTGCACGCGGCCGACAGCTCGTTCAACGGGTCGCGTTTGAACGGCGTGGCGTCGACGATGTTGTAGGGCGACACCTTGGACGCGTACATCGAGAAGCCGTCGTGGTGCTTCGCCGTGATCACGAGGTATTTCATCCCCGCCGCCTTCGCGAGTGCGACCCACGCCTTCGCGTCGAACTTCACCGGGTTGAAAACCGTCGCGAGCTGCTCGTACTCGGCCGACGGAATATTTTCCTGCAGCATGATCCACTCGCCTTGCGATGTGCTTTCGCGACCGGGCCAGTGGCCCGCGGGAATCGCGTACAGGCCCCAGTGAATGAAGAGCCCGAGCCGCGCCTGTTGAAACCAGGCGAGGCGCTGCTGCTGCGCCGCATCGTACGGTCGCACAGCGGCCTGCCCGGTCGCGGCGTTTTCGGCGGCGAGCAACGGACCAGCGAGACTCAAACTCACCACCCAGGGAAGAATTCGACGAAGCAAGTTCATGAGAAAAACGAAACGCAGAAGACACTCGCGTCCATCGGCGGAAACGCGGCCGCGTCCCGTTGCGGGGACGCGGCCGGCCTACCATAATGGACCCGAATCAAAAAGAACCCGTGACGCCGGCCGTGTAGGTCGCGCCCAAGCTGTTCGCGATTTGGAAGTAACTCCACGTTGGCGCTCCATCGAGGACGCGATAACGCACCTTGCGGGCGTTCGTCAGATTGCGACCCGAGATGAAAAGTTTCGCCCACTTCGTGACGCTGTACTCGAGGTTGAAGTCGAGCGTGGAGTACGTCGGATAGAACCGATAGCCAATGACCGCGGGACTCGTCGCGGAGGCGCCGATGTCTTCGCGCTGCCGGAAAACCTTCCCGTAGAAAATCCAGCCGACGTTCGAGCCGAACTTGCCGCGCCGATATCCGACCGACGCCTTGAACTGCTTCATGTAGAAGTTCTGAAAGTCGGTGCCGACGTTACCGGTCAGGCCACGCAGGTAGCCAAACTTGTCGAGGCGGTTCGTGTTCGCCGAACCGGTGAACGTGAAGCCGCGCGCGAAATCCGGCAGCCAGCGATCGAGCGGCTGGCGCATTTCCGCCTCGAGGCCCGAGATTTCTCCGTTGCCCTGATTGAGCCAGGTCGACGATTGGAAATTCAGGAACGACGCCGGCAGGTCGAGCTCGGCAAGTTTCGCCGGAGTATCGAGCAGCACGGTCTGCTGCACCTGGACGTTGCTGATTTCCTTCACGTAGGCGCCGGCACTGAAGACACCGCCTTGCGGCGTGTAGTACTCGATGTGGGCTTCATAGTTGTCGCCCATCCACGGTTTCAAATTCGGGTTCGAACGATTCACCGTGCCGATCGCGATGCCTGCATACGTGCCGGAAGTCACCGGGTTCAAATCGAGCGAAGAGCTGCCGTTCGGAATAATGGAACGCGTGTAGCGATTCTGCGCCATCGTCCGAGCGTAGCCGACGCGGAGGATCAGATTCGGCGCGAGCTCGTAGTTAATCTGCAGACTGGGGAAATAGCCGTCGTTCTGGCCGTGCGCGCTCGCGCCCTTACGCACGTAACGCGCAAGGTTGCCGGCCATCGTGCCGTCGACGAGGCCCTGGTTCGTCACGTAACGGGAGCCGCGATCGAGCGCGAATACGCCGGACGTGGTGTTCTTCTCGTAGCGCACGCCGCCGACGTACGTCAGCCGGTTGTGGAAAGCAGCACCGGTAAACTCGAGCCACGGCGCATGATTCTTTTCGAGCACCTCGTACGGCTCCGTGGTAGAGAAACGATACGACTCGGCGTCGCGGTATTGGAACCAATCCGGATTCGCGACGTAGAGTTTGTAAAGCTCACGCATGCTGATGCGCGGCACGGCGGGAAAATTATAGTAGTTATCCCGCCGCGGCATGACGTTCACGTCCGCAATCTGCGCGGCGTTATCATCGGCCGTACCGGCGACGTGATCCCGCCCGACGAACGTCCAGATCTTCGCATCGTATCTCTGCACGTTGCGGAAGGATTCGTCGTAATCGTAACCCGCCCGCAGCGTGAACGGATTGCCCGCGAGCGTGAAGTTGCGCTTCAGCCACGGCCGGAGCGCAGCTTTGCTCTCCGTCGTGCGGCCGGGCCGCGACACCGCGCCGCCAATCGTGGAATTATGCAGGTCCTGCCAATCGATTTCCTGGCCGACCGCGGCATTCGAGGTCGCGGTTTGCGCGTAGGTTTTAATCGTGTGCGCATTCGTGAAATCGCGGTCGAGCACGTTGACCGTGATGAGTTGTTTCGAAGCTGTGCCGGTCCCAAGGCCGGTGTTGGGGAGCGTGCTACCCGTCAGCGTGGTGCTGCCGAAAAAGCCGTCGTCGGTGTCGTGGAACACGTGCTTCGACGTCGAGTAGGAGCCCTTGACGCTCGCGCGCCAGTCGCCGTGCCGCCATTCCGCCTCGATGGCATTCGTGAAGGTATTCTTCACCCCGTTGCGCCAGGCTTCGCGCAGGTCGTAAACGTAAGTGCCGGCGCCGATGTTTCCGTAAACGGAATGCTGATCGTTGGTGCCGGGCGCGCCGAGCGGAGCGTTGAGCACGGCATCGGTCACGGCGGTCGACGGCGTGCCGGTGTTCCAGTTGACGCGCACATCGTCGCCCGCGCGCTCCTGATAGCGGCTCGCCGCGATCGTGTACGACATCTTGAGATCGTGCGTGGGTCGCCAGTCGAGTTTCGCCGACGCGCTGTCGGTGATGTCCTGCTTCGGGTTGTCGTGCAGGCCTTCCTGGCGGAACTGGGGATTCAACGCACTGACCGTCGTGAGCGGTTTGCCGGCCGCGACGCGGGCGCGTGCGGCGGCCGCTTGATCGGCGTTGCCAAAATTCACCGTCGGAAACGACCAGTGCACTTGGGACAGATTGTCGTTGTGCGCCGCCGTGATCGCGTAGCCGAACGTCTTCGAGACCGGGTCGGTCCAGGTAACTTTTAGGTTCGGTCGCCAGCCGATGATGCGCGTGTCGCGCGGACCATCACGATCGTTGAGGCCCAGCGACTCAAAATCTGTCGTGAACAGCGCGTTGTAGGTGAAGACGCGTTTGTTGTATTCGAACGCGGAGCGCCGGACCAAGTTGATCGAACCGCCAATCGCATTCGCACTGTCCTCGGGCGTCCGCAGCTTGCGGATTTCGACCCGCGCAATGTCGGCGGACGATGAGCCGAGCATCTCGAAATTGCGATCGCGGCTGCTCGTGCCGAGTGTCGCTGTCGACGCCGACGCCTGCGGCATGCCGTCGAAACGAATCTCGGTGTTCACTGCGTCGAGGCCGCGAACGCTGACGCCAACGATGTTGTTCGCGAAATATTCGACGCTCACACCGGGCAACCACTTCATCAACTCGCCGGGATTCGTGTCGGGGATCGTGCCGAATTGGTCGGCACTCACCACGCTCTTCTGCCCGAGGGAGACTCGTTGCTCATTGACGGCAATCGCGCCGGCATCGGTCTCCTTCGTCGACTGCACGACAAACGCGTCAAGCTTGACCGTTTCGCTGGCGTCGCCGAAACGCGCTTTGTTGTTCAAGGCGAAATCGCGCTGGGCGGTCTGGCCCGGTACGATTTCCAGCGGGGCTTCCTGCGGATCGAGTCCGGTGAACGTCACTGTGACGACCGCGGGCCCCGCGGGCACGCCCGTGATGCGGTAGGAGCCATCGTCGGCAGTGAACGTGACGAAATTCGTCCCCTTCAGCGCGACGCGGGCGTTGTTGAGATTGTTGCCCGTGACGACGTTTTGGACTCGGCCTTCGATCGTGCCAGTGGAGGCGTTTTGGGCGGAAGCGTTCGCGATGCCGAATAGCAAGGCGCACGTGAGAGGTGCCGACATCGCGCGCAGCAGCGAACGGCACAGACTAACGCAGGGGTGGATCATGGTGGTGGGTAAATCTGCCGGCCTGTACAAAATCGACCGGGTAAAGCGGGGTAGTGCGCCGATATTAACCTCGAAGACACGCGCCATGAATGGATAAAAGAGGGAGACTGATGGAGAAAATCACCATGGATAAAGTCGCCACCTCCACCGTTTATCGACCGATACAAAAAAGGCAGGCCGGTGAAGCCTGCCGTGAGTCGGAAACTATCCTGCGGCTAAAACGGGTTTCCGTCCGCTTTCGTGCCGCAGACGCTGACCTCGATGCCGAGCTCGGCGGCAAGCGCGGCCTTCGCGTACAATGCGAGGTCGGCTTCTTTCGCGCTGTGGGCGTAGGCGACCTGGATATGGTTCGCCTTGTGGCGCGCCATCATTTGGTCGCGGGTCACGCCGTACGTCACCGCGTGCATGATCGGCCATTGCACCGTGGTTTCTTTCCACCGCCGTTCGGTTTCTTCGCGGGGCAACGTGATCACCTTCGCGCGCCCGAGATCCATCTTCAGCCGGCCGTTTTCGACGAACACGCGGCTCCAGACGATTTCGCCCGGCTTGGCGATGCCACGCACCGTGCCGCCGCCAAGCCGGAAATACATCGGCGGCTGGCGCAGCGAATCGGTGCCGCGATAACCATCGATGTGATGCGCGGGAGGCGCACTGCCGGAAATCAGGAAAACCCAGACGTACTCCTCGGTGGTCCCGCTCTTGTCCCAATCGCCCCAACGCAAATCGTGGAGGGTGTTCTCCACCGGCTGGCCGAGCGCGGTGTGCACGCGGTTCGTGAACAGGCCGTCGAGCCCCGCGCACTCGTCCACCTCGTTGAAATGTGTCAGCGGCTGCCCGGGGCGAATCACTTCGCCGCGGGAATTTTTCACCGGCGGACGATCGCCGTTGTTCAGGATGCCTTCCACCAGATCGCTGGCGGGCAGCAGGTCCTTGAGTCCCTGCTGATATTGGATGCCGATGCTTTCGCAGCCGAACTCGTCAGCGATGCGCAACGCGGCGATATACATTTTGCACTGCTGCAGCACCTGCGCCTCGGTGAGCTCCGTCGCCTCGTCCTTGCCGAGGTGAAACGTCATCCCCTTCCCCTTGAGCCAGTCGTAGACTTCGCGCGCTTCCGCGTCAGAAACCTGCGTGGCGCCGTAATACAGTGACGACTGCGACAGCCGCTCCTTGTACACGCCGGTGGGGAAAAGGAGTTCGTCGGGAATCACGGCGTTGAACATGCCCATGCAGCCTTCGTCGAACACGCCCATGATCGACTTCCGCCGCCGGAGATCGTCGGCAATTTTCTTCGCGACCGCGCGCGCCTTCGGCGGCACCGCGGCCTTCGCGAGTGGCTTGACGTGCGGCGTCCGATGCTTGACCGACCCGGTCTTCAGCCAGCTTTGCAGACCGTTCAGGAAATAGTCGTCGCTGAAGTCCTCGCTCCACAACGTCGAGTACTTCACGCCGGCTTTCGTCAGCGAACCGTTGAGGTTCAACATGCCGACCAAGCCGGGCCAGGTGCCGCTCCAATTCGCGACCGTCAGAATCGGTGCGCGATGCGAAATCAAGCCATGCAGCAGGTGATGCGAATATTGCCACACGGCTTCCGCCACGATCAGCGGCGTGTTGGGGTCGAGGTTCGCGAAGACCGCCATGCCTTCTTTTTGCGAGCCGATGAAGCCATGTTTCTGCTCCGGCTTGTACGGGTGCGCGCGGACGACCTTGTAGCCAAGCTTGGCCAACGCCGCCGTGAGCGCCTGCTCCATCGCGTGCTGCGCGGGCCAGCAAACCTCGTTGGCGGATTGACGAAGATCGCCGTTGGCGACGAGGAGAACGGTCTTGGACTTGGCCATAGGAGCAAAAAAAGAGTCGTCAGATGTGGCCGACGCCCAAGGGCCCGGCAAGGGGAGAATCAGAATGCACTCGAAAACGGCCGCTCGGAATGGATAGATGAAACATTCACATGGAGAAAATTGACCGCTCCAATGCCGCCAGTCTCCTTTCGCAGCAGGTTTCTGGCGCGCGTTACTTCTTTCTGAACCTCGCTCCGTCGGCGCGCGACCCGCTCGTCCTCGTCATGGGCGGGCGCGAACGCTGCAATCCCGACTACGCGATTAGGCGACGCGGCTTCCCCTTCTTCGTCCTCGAGTATGTGGTTTCCGGTCACGGCCACGTGAAACTCGATCATCGGCGCCATGCCTTGAGCCCGGGCGTCGTGTTCGCTTACGGGCCCACCACACATAATGAGATCCACACCGACCCGAAGGATCCGATGGTGAAATATTTTCTCGTGCTCGCGGGCGCAACCGTGACGCAGCGGCTGAAACGCTGCGGTGTCTCGATCACCGGCCCGCGTCAATTGGCGGCCCACGCGGAAGTCACCAGCGTGCTGGAGGATCTTGTCCGCGAAGGTCAGCGCTCCGGCGCGCTCGCCCGACGCATTTGCGCGGCACTGTTCGAATTGTTGCTGTTGAAAATCGAGGACACGACGACGCTCGCGCCGCACGCCAGCGAACCCGCGCGCGAAGCGTTTCTCCGCTGCAAGGCGCTGATCGATGCCCAAGCCGAACGGCTCGCCACGCTCGAGGAAATCGCGCAGGTCACGGGCGTCGAGGCCTCGAGCGTCTGCCGCTGGTTCCGCCGTTATCAGGGCACAAGCCCGTACCAATATTTGCTGCGGCGGAAAATGAACATCGCCGCCGAGCACTTGGTCGAGAACGGCGGACTGGTGAAAGAAGCGGCGCAACGCGTCGGCTTCGCCGACCCGTATCATTTCTCGCGGGCCTTCAAGTCGGTGCACGGCGTCGCGCCCCGGGCGCTGCTTCGCTATCGCCACGCGGAAGGCACGCCGTAGTCGTTGGGCTCGCCATGAACTCGCCCGCAAAAATCCGGCGCGTCGCCCTCGCGCCGCTCGACATCCCGCTGCACACGCCCTTCGGCATTTCCGGTGGAGCACAGGCGATGGCCAACAATGTTCTCTTCACGCTCGAGCTCGACGACGGCACGCGAGGGTACGGCGAAGCGGCACCATTGCCGCCCTATAACGGCGAGACGCAGGCCGACGCGCTGCGCGTGCTGCAGGCTGCGACCGCGTGGCTCGAAGGCTGGGTCATCACCGACTGGAAAGAGCTGGCCGCTGAATTTCGTCGGCGCGGCGGCGGCGGATGCGGGTCCGCCCAATGCGCGTTTGAAATGGCGTTGCTCGATGCGGTAACGCGCCGCGATCGGGTGCCACTCTGGAAATTTTTCGGCGGCGCAGGGACGACACTGGAGACGGACATGACCGTCACCACCGGCACGGCGGAGCAAGCTGCCGCCGATGCTCGGGCGATTCGCGCGCGAGGAATCCGCATGATCAAAGTCAAAGTTGGTGGCGCCAACGGCCCGCAGCACGACTTGGAGCGGGTTGGCGCAATCCACGCCGTCGCGCCCGATTCGCCGCTGATCCTGGACGGCAATGCAGGCGTGACCCGCGCCGCTGCGAGCGAACTCGTGCGCGGACTCAAAGCGCGCGGCATTCAACCGGCGTTGCTGGAACAGTGGCTGCCGAAAAATGATCTCGCGGGACTGCAGGCGCTCGGCGCCGAGTCCGGTTGGCTGGTAGCGGCCGACGAAAGCGTCACGTCGGCCGACGACGCGCGCCGCGTGGTCGAGACCCGCGCCGCGGGCGCGATCAACATCAAGTTGATGAAGGCGGGGATCGCCGTCGCGCTCGAGATCGCGGCGATTGCCCGCGAGCACCGGCTTTCACTGATGATCGGCGGCAACGTGGAATCGATTCTCGCGATGACGGTTTCGGCGTGCTTCGCCGCGGGCCAGGGCGGATTTCAATTCGCCGACTTGGACACACCGCTGTTCATGGCGTCGAATCCGTTCAACGGCGGCTACGCCCTCGAAGGGGGCCGAATTTCCGTGGATCACATTGCGGCGGGACACGGCGTGTCGCCAAAGTAATCCGCGCAGAAAAAAGCCCCGCCGCTCGCGCGGCAGGGCTGAAGTGTTTGAGAACGAGATGCGCGTTACTTGGTCGCGCTGGCGCCTTCGATCTTCAGTTCAGAGCTGACCTTGGTCACGCCCTCCGTACCGAGGGAGAGAGCGATCGCACGGCCAATCTGATCTGCCGACTTGGCCTTACCCTTGAGGGTGACCTCGCCGTTGTGGGCTTGGACATCGATGTCCGATGCGATGGCCGAAACCTGACTGTCGGCCTGCAGCTTGCCCTTGATCATCGTTACCAGGACCGAGTCGTCGGTGTGGCCCGTCGGCGCGCCGACGACCGAGTCATTCGTGCGGACAATCGTCACGCCGCGATCGAGATCCGCTTGGATATCGGTGGCTGCGACGTGCCACTTGCTGATGTTCGCGCTGACATCGCCCGACGTCGCCGCGCTCGTCGTGGACGAGCTACGCGAAGAATCGGCGGCGATGCCGCTGCTCGTGGTCGAGGAGCTCGAGCTCGGGGACGTGCTCGCGGTCGTCGAGGTCGAATCCTTCGACGTCGAGGACGTATCGCTCGAGTTCGCGCCAGTCGCCGCCGTCGAGCCGGTGGCGGAGTTCGAGCTCAACGAGCCCGAAGTGCTCGTGCTGCCCGAAGCGCTCAGGCTGCCGGCCGCAGACGTGTTGCTGTTGCTCGGTTGGGTCGACGTCGCGCTGCTGGTGTCGTTCGAAGACTTCTGCGAACCGGACGCCAGCGAGCCGCTCGTGGACGACGTGTCAGACGACGCGCCGGACGAAGTCGTCGGCTGCGTCGAAGAGGTCGACGTGGCGTTGTTGCCGCTCGTGCTGCTCGTGTCGCTGGCGAGCGAACCGCTCGTGCTCGAGCTGCTGCTCGGGCTGGTCGACGAGGTCGAAGACGAGCTCGGCGAGGTGCTGCTCGAGGTGTTGTTCGCGCTCGTGCTCGACTGATCATTGCTGCTCAGCGAGGCGCCGCCGCTCAGCGAACCGCTGGCGCTGCCGGAGCCGCTGGCGCTCAACGAACCCGCGGACGACGAGCCGGTGTTCGAACCGGTCGAGGCGGTGTTCGAGCCAGTGGATGACGTGTTCGTGCTGTTCGAGCTGAGATCGGACGACGAAGACGACGACGGCGTGGTTGAGCTCGTGGACGACGTCGAGGGCGACGACGACGAGGTCGAGTTGAACGACGTGTTGTTGTTCGTGTTGTTATTGATGTTCGTGTTCGAGGTATTCGACGCCGTGGTGTTGTCATTCACGGAGGCCGAGCCCGAAAGCGAACCGCTGCCCGACGTCGAACCGCTCAAAGAGCCGCTCGTCGAGCCAGTCGAAGACGTTCCATACGTCGAACCCGAGTTGTTGGCCGACGAAGTCGTGCCAGTCGTCGAGTTCGTGCCATACGTCGAACCACTCGTCCCGTAGGTGGAGTTGGTCGAGCTCGGCGTCGTCGAAGCGGCGCTCGAGTT
>JADMIO011020072.1_pt1 | contig 16813 bp, 15 predicted proteins | sample 8958161 | NCBI WGS metagenome assembly JADMIO01 (sample SAMN16585339, study PRJNA669376) | soil metagenome | isolation source: Crop rotation soil | place: USA: Cullars Rotation, Alabama | collected 2011
CCACCTGTTTGGTTATTTCGTTAGGCGGGCCCACGATCACATCGCCCCGGGCTAAATGTTTGATCTGGCCGGGCTCCGGCACCGACGCCGCGACGTAAACCGCCGCCGAAATCGCGGAAATATTCGTGGCGCTGCGGATCCGATCTGCGTTGTCCACGCCATTTTGCATCGAAACCACGATCGTGTCGGGTGAAACGAACGGCTCCATTTGTCGCGCGGCCAATTCGGTATCGGTGGATTTTACACTGAACAAAATCAACGACGCATTGCGAACGGCAGCCATCTCGATGCTCGCCTCCACGCGAATCTTGTCGCGCGCATCAGTGCGATCAATTACGAGGCCGTTTTGATTGACCGCCTCAACGAATTGTTTCCGGCCAATCAAGACTACCGGTGCTCCGGCATTGGCGAACATACCGCCGAAGTAACCGCCAACCGCACCGGCGCCGACTACAGCAATCCGCGGCCAGTCCCTAACGGCGGTCATACCTGCTCATAGTACACACATCGGATTAAAGCCGAAATAATCAAGCGTGGCCCGGTCGTGTGTAGTCGCCCCGCTGGGCCGGAGCGTACCATGATCTGAGTAAGAAGGGCGTTGCCTTCCCGGCAAAGCTCAGAGCTTCTCCTACAGACCCGGCGCGGCATGCAGCCGCGCCGGCAAATCCGTTGTAATGATATATTATTTAACGATTTAACAAAGGCGAAGCCCTAACCGGGCTCGCTTATGCTTTATCGTAAAACGCTTTGCTCTTCCACTTCTTGCCGTCTTTATCCCCGCTAGTGTTGACGGTTCGTGATTTACCGTCTTTCGCGACTGTGATCGTGCCGGTCCAGATCGTCTTGCCGCCCTTCATCGCGGTGATTTCGTTAGTCCGATCATTGACCATTTTGTAGGCTATCATGTCGGCCATGGCGCTTCCTTTTATCTTGTAAGCTTTGCCATCGAACTTGCCCACCCACACCGTGTGCGCCGCTTTTCCATCCTTGTCCGTGCCGTCCACGGTTACTTTAACTTTATCGCCCTTTACTGCCTCGTACATGACCGTGTTGTTCTGGCCCATGCCCGGGGCAAGCTTCGATTTTCCTTCATTTAGCTTCCAAGTTCCCATTTGCGGACTAGCCCCAAAACAGGCTGCTGTCGCCATAACCGACAGAGCCACAGTGACTACTGCAATGCGAGAGTTCATCATGGGCGGCATTCCGTCAGAATTGCCGTTAGCGGTCAATATATTTAACCGCGGATGCTCCTTCGCACGAGGCTACGGCGCACCGGTTTCGCGGTTGTTTTTATCTAACCCGAGGAGAAAAAGGCTCGACTCCGATAGTAACGATCAAAAACTGGTCACAGATTTACACAGACTCGGAAAGGGAAACGGATGAGAACCCTCTCGGTGAAAATCTGGGTTAATCCGTGACGAAAGATTATGGGATCGTAATCCGCAGCAGAGATGCTCCGCCCATTACCGGATTCATCTCGCGGTCCGGCAACGAGGCCGGCATCAGCATGAATTCTCCCGGCCTAACTGTTACACCCGCGCAATTGATGCCGCCGGTTAGGCAGCAAACAATCGCGAATTGACCGATCGGAGCGATTTCGCGTGCTTTCGTCAAATTCCACTTTTGAACTTCAAATAGTTCATGGCGCACCAACGTTTCACCATCTGGTTGCACAAGATTCGGGCGCACATCATCGAAATCGATCGATGCCAGCGCTTGCTCCACATGTAACTGTCGTGGCTTGCCGGAATCGTCTAACCGGTTCCAATCGAACACCCGATAGGTGGTATCGCTGTTCTGTTGCACTTCCACTAACAGGTTTCCGCCTCCGATCGCATGAAAACGCCCCGATGGCAGGAACATTCCGTCTCCTGCCTTCACTCTTAATATATGCAAGTGATCGGCAGCGGTGCCGGCGTCGAGCGCCCGTCGAAAATCCTCTAACGTGGTTTTGTCGCGCAGACCGACATACAATTCCGCTCCGGGATCCGCTTGTGCCACGTACCAGAACTCAGTTTTCGGTTCGCCTCCGAGCCGGGCCGCGATGTCGGCCGGCGGATGAACTTGCAACGAAAGTTTTTCCTGCGCGTCCAGCAGTTTGATTAACAGGGGAAATCTTGAACCAGCTTCTTCGCCTGCGTGAATACCGCCGGGCCGGCTCGAACCGAAAACTTCTTGGCGGTGATGAGTCCATAGTTCGTGCAGCGTTTTCCCTTTGAGCGGCCCGTTAGCCACCACACTTTGCGCTTCTTCGCGATCAACGATCTCCCAGGATTCACCAATTCGCTTTTCCGCCGGTAGCTTCTTTCCGAACCCGGATTCAAGCCGGCGGCCGCCCCAGATTCGCTCCATGAAAATGGGTTCAAAGGTGAGGGGATTGATAAAATTCATTTGGGCCACGAGTGGCTGGGAACGTCGAACGCCGAACGCCGAACGTCCAACGCCGAATTAGAGCAGGCTATGTGCTCGCACCTGTCGTCCAAATTTTGCTATCAAACACTGCCGGTAGGATGAAAAGCGCTTCCGTGATTCGGTGTTCGGCGTTCGGCGTTGGACGTTCGACGTTTGCTTCCAACCATGAGGCAGTACAGCCTGCAAAGTCTTGAAATCACAAGTAAACTGACCACTCGGATTGAACATAACCCTCCGCACCTTCGTCACATGTTGGATGCCAGCGTTGATCTGGATGGTATTTATTTTTGCCGGTTCATCCGACGTATTGTCAGCCGACCACACGTCCCGTTTTCTCGTTCCATTTCTGTTGTGGTTAGACCCGGCGATGTCCTATCACACGATCGCTGCGATCCATCTGATTCTTCGAAAGCTGGGGCACGTAACCGAATATGCCGTTTTAGCGACACTACTATGGCGCGCTCTTCGCGGCACGTTCAGCGTGTTATCACGAACGACGATCGGTGTCTGTACATTCGTAGTGGCCGCCTGTTTCGCCATGACCGATGAATTCCACCAATCATTTGTGCCGTCGCGTACCGCAACCGTGCACGACGTGTTCATTGATTGCGTTGGAATCGCGCTCGCGATCACGCTCTGTGTGATGTTTTCTCGAATGCGCAGCCTGGCACCGGACCGCCGCTGATCCTCCGATTGGCGAGCACGCCCGTCTCGGGCGTATGATCAAAGCGCCCCGCTTGGAGGAATTGTTTCCAAGTCTGTTTCGGCGAGCGCGCCGGCATTGCCAAATCAGGATTATTTTCCTAACAACTGTCGCAGCTGCGTTAGAAGCTATGTAACATTAACACATGGGCCCGGAGCATCAGGAACCCGACGACCGTTGGCGTAAACGAGCGCGTAGGGTGCTGGAAAACTATTTCGAAAAACGCAGCTTTCCGCGGTTAATACTAACTCTGCTGCTGCTCGTCACTGGCGCGAGCGGATTTTTGACTTCGATCGGTCTTCTTCATACGGGCGTCGATCACATGTGGATCAGATATCCCATCGCGGTGTTAGGCGCCTACGGTATTTTCCTCGGATTGATTCGGCTCTGGGTGCAATTCGAAAAATACAGATTCCATCCGGACCAAAATGAAATTCAAAGAATTCCCAGCGAATCAACCGTAGCGCCATTTCAGCCGACGTGGAAATCTGGTCATAAGGTCGACGGATCATGGTTGGATTTTCTCGATGTAACAAACCTGTTCGATCTCGATGAGGGCTGCGTGTTCGTCTTGTTAGGCGCCGCGCTGGTTGGAATCATTGCCACGTTCGCCGTCGCGGTGGCATCCGCCTCGACGCTAACAGCCGAGTTGTTTATCGATGCCTTTCTGGTCAGCGTACTTTATCGAAAACTGCGACGAGCCTCCCGCGAACATTGGCTCGGAACGGCATTGCGAAAGACAAGCCTTCAGGCCTTCATCGTGGCGGCTTTGTTCGGACTAATTGGCGGCTGCCTCGACTATTTAGCGCCAGGTTCGCGTTCCATCGGGCCGGCGATCCAACAGATATGGAATGGTAGCCATCCGTCGAGGCTTTGAGCGTCCGGTGGTTTGGCCACTTGACCAATCACGGTTCCCCGAGCACAGTTTCCCTCCTTCCGGCGGCGCCGGAAATCCGGGCCTGTAGCTCAGTTGGTTAGAGCATGCGCTTGATAAGCGCAGGGTCAAAGGTTCAAATCCTTTCAGGCCCATTTTTTAATTTCGTATCGCGGATTTCAATATGGGAGCGGCCTCAGCGCCGCGAGTCTGATATTGAGAGTCCGGTTGGGACCGTTGGACTTTGATCCAAGATATGTGGAAACGCTCCGCAAGGCGGGCCGTATGGATGCGGTCGGGCTGATATTCGTCTGGCGTTAGGCGGCGATGGCGAACTTTATCTCCTGAACAAGACCGATGGGATGGTGCGCAAATTTACCACAGCTTTGATTGCCCCTCCGATTACAGATGTGCAGGTAACGAATGGTGTTCTCACAATAACCTGGCGTTCGATCCAGAGTGTGGCCTATCGGGTGCAGTTCAAAATGTCGTTAACGGATGAAAATTGGACGGATCTGGCAGGCGATGTCACGGCTAACCGATCGACAGCGAGTAAGAATGATAATGTCGGACCCGGCGCCAAATTTTATCGGGTAAAAGCATTGTAGATCTGCCCTCACTGGCGCTTGCGCGTCCGTCTCTCCCTGAGGGAGAGATGGCTAGCCACTCGACGATCTCCTCTCCCTCAGGGAGAGGATTAAGGTGAGGGTGCTTTGATCACAATATAAAAGACGATGTTTGCGGACAGCCCATTCGGTCGGCGTTTCAACGTTCGTCCGCCTGAATTGTCAAAAGCGTGAAACATCACTTTTCCCCGCTAGTTCTGCTGCTACATTCGCCGCTCGGCTTCGTGAAATCCTTCATTGTCATCCTCACGTTACTGGTTGCCACCGCCGTGGCTGGGTTGGCGCAAACGCCAGCCCCTTCTGCGTCTCCCGCGATCACAGTTCAGCCGCTAGCGATTAAGCATCTCACTCTGGGTAACGGACTCGACGTTTACTCGGTAGAAGATCATTCGAGTCCAACCGTGGCCGTTCAGGTTTGGTATCACGTCGGATCGAAGGATGATCCGAATGGCCGCAGCGGTTTCGCTCATTTGTTCGAGCACATGATGTTTAAGGGTAACGATCATCTGAAAGACAACATGTTCGAGGATCTGACCGAGAACATTGGCGGCGAAAATAATGCTTACACCGCGCCGGATGTGACCGTTTATCATGAGATCGTTCCGGCGAATTATCTTGAGCCGATTTTGTGGGCGGAAGCGGAACGCATGTCATCGCTCGCGCTTAACGACGCCAACTTCGCTTCGGAACGGGACGTGGTGAAGGAGGAATATCGCCAGCGCATCCTCGCTAATCCGTATGGCGAGTTCTTCCTCGCTATCGATCAAACTTCTTTTACCCAGCATCCCTACAAGCGGCCTGGAATTGGAAACATCGCCGAACTGGACGCGTCCAAGTTGGCTGAAGTGCGCGCATTCCATTCCACCTTCTATCGCCCGGACAACGCCACCCTTATCGTAGCCGGCGATTTCAAGCCTAACGAATTAGAAGCGTGGGTGAAAAAATACTTTGGCGAGATTAAAAAACCTTCCGGAAAAATTCCCCGCGTCACCGTTACCGAGCCACCGCGCAAAGAGGATGTGCGAAAGGCCATGGCCAGCCCGAAAGCGCCGTTGCCGGCGGTGGCTGTGACTTATCTCGGACCTTCAATCCGTAGTGAAGATAACTATGCGCTCTCGTTAGCCGACACGATCTTGTCGGGGGGCGATTCGTCCCGATTGTATCAGTCGCTCGTTTATCAGCAGCAGATTGCTACTCGGGTTGGGTTCGATGCCGACCTTCGCCAGGATTTGGGCCTGCTTAGTTTTCGCGTCATTCTTGCCAGCGGAAAATCAGTGGCCGACGCCGAGAAGGCATTGGATGCCGAGATTCAAAAAGTGCTGAAAGACGGTGTGACCGAAGACGAGCTAAACAAAGCCAAGAATCAATATCTAACCGGCAAATTGCGCGAACTGCAGACGGCTAACGGCAAAGCCGGCGCGATTGGCGAGGCCGCTGTGATGTATGGCAAAGCCGAGCACGTGAATCAGGAGTTCGCCAAGATCCAGGCGGTAACGGCCAATCAAATCAAGGCTGCTCTTAATAAATACATCGCCGGTAAGAAACGAGTGGTCGTTGAATACACGCCGGCCGCGGCCGCAGCGGGTGGGGAAGAAAAGCCGAGCAAGGCGGAGTGAAATGAAGAAAATGCAACGCCGAACGCTGAACGGTCCCAGCCGGGCCGGCATACGCCGAACGCCGAACTGGTTCCGTTTTAACGTTGTAACGCTTTTAACAATTGTAACTCTAATCACGCCTTCAGGCGTGTGGGCCATCGGCGGTATTGACACTCCTCCGCCGCCCGCCGCGCCGTCCCAGCCACAGTTTGCCCAACCCGCCGAAGCGAAACTTGATAATGGGCTGCGTGTTATTGTGGCTCAGCGCCCCGGGCTGCCGCTGGTTGCGGCACAAGTCGTAGTTTGCACCGGAGCTGAAGGCGACCCGCCGGGGCTTGCCGGTACGGCCAGCCTAACCGGCACATTGTTGATCAAAGGAACTGAATCGATGTCGGCTCCGCAGATTGCTGATGCCATCGAAACGCTCGGCGGAGACATCTCCTCTGGAGCGGGCTGGGATGCGTCTAATGCCTCGCTGCTGATCATGTCGAACAAGCTCGACATTGGCCTAACAATTCTCGCAGATGTCGTGCTGCATCCGACCTTTAAGGAAGAAGAAATCGAACGCGTCCGCAAACAGCGATTGGACGGCTTGCGGGTGGCAATGCAACAACCCGGCGCGGTGTCCGGTTACGTAGCGGAGCGCGTCGTTTTTGGCGAAGGCAAATACGGTCACGCCGCGGCCGGGTACATCGACAGCATTCAAAAATTAAAACGCGAAGATATCGTTTCGTATTACAAGGCGCATTACTCGCCGTCGAACTCGGCGTTGGTAATGGTAGGCGATATCACGCTCGATCAAGCCAAGGCATACGCTCAAAAATATTTTGGAGCTTGGAACGCTCCCGAGGAACGAAGAATTGCTCCTGTTTCCGAGCCGGAATGGACGCCTCGCAATGTAGTGATCGACATGCCGCAGGCCGGTCAGGCTGCGGTCGGAGTGGCCAAGCCGGGAATCAAGCGCGACTCACCGGATTATTATTCAGGAATTGTGGCGAACGCGGCGTTAGGCAACGGTTTTGTTTCCCGGTTGAATCGCGAGATTCGCATCAAACGCGGCTTGAGCTACGGAGCGCACAGTTCACTCGACGTTAGGCGTCAGACTGGCCCGTTCAGCGCGATGGCACAGACCAAGAATGAATCGGCTGCGGAAGTGGCAAAACTTTTGGTCGCCGAAATGAAACGCCTGGTCGATGAACCGGTGCAAGGCGAAGAACTGAAATCGCGGCAGGCGGTTCTCACCGGTGGATATGCGCGCGGACTGGAGACTAACGAAGGTTTCGCCGATAAACTGGCGACGCTCGCCGCCTATAATCTTCCGTTGGAAAGATTGAATCAGTTCATTCCGAAAGTGAACGCGGTCACCACCGAGGATGTGACTGCGTTTGCGAAAAAGTATCTGGGAACGCCGAGCTTAATCGTCGCTGGCAAAGCGCCGGTGTTTCTGGAAGCTCTGAAAGCAGATTTCGGCGACGTAAAAGTAATCCCGCAGGACGATCTGGATCTGAATTCGCCCGAACTCACCAAAGCGCCGGCCAAGACTGACCCTAAGTAATCGGATTGAATGGTAGCGGCGATTGACGCCAATCGCCATGGTGCCCTGGCAAATCTCTCATTAGCGCCGGCCTTTAGGCCGGTGATTGGTTCAGTAAATTGAGCGCCGAGCCGTTTTAACGGCTTTTGATCGCGCGGGAAGCGCTTCGCGATCCAAAGGTAAGCCGTTAAAAACGGCTGGCTCAGGATCATTCCCCATTTTTTCACCGGCCTGAAGGCCGGTGCTAAGGAGAAGACCCTGGTATCAAGCCAAATCGTTAGGTGTCAGCTAGGCGGAAAGTAACCGTCGCCGCAGTATCTCCGCCTGCCGCGCCGTAGCCTTGCGCGTAGGCGGGTTGTCTCCGGTGAATTCTGCCTTACCAGATTCTCACTTGTTCGTTAGGCGTTACTCAACGTAATCGGAAAGAGAAGGGCCAATCGTTTTAACCCTTGTAACGATGTAACGGTTTTAACTTGGTGAAGCAGCGCTTCACCAAATCCGGACTCTGTCCGCTGGCGCCACAAACAGTTTTTCACCCGGTTGCACTTTGAACGCATCATACCACGCATCCACATTGCGCATCGGCCCGTTCACCCGAAACATCCGCGGCGAATGCGGATCGCTCACCACTTGTTTACGCAGAAAATCGTCCGACGCTTTCCCGCGCCAGGCCTGAGCCCAGCCTAACAAGACCCGCTGCTCGCCGGTGAATCCATTGAGAACCGGCGCCGGCTTTCCCTTCAACGAGGCGCGGTAGGCATCGAGCCCCAGTATAACCCCGCCAAGGTCGGCAATATTTTCGCCCATGGTTAATTCGCCATTCACTTTCAGGCCGGGCAGTGGTTCGAACTGTGAATATTGGTCGCCGAGGACTTTCGCGCGCGCCTTGAAAGTCTCGTTGTCCTTCTCAGTCCACCAATCCCGAAGCGCTCCGGATGCATCGATCTTACGGCCTTGGTCATCAAACCCGTGGGTGAGCTCGTGTCCGATTACCCCGCCGGCTGCTCCATAATTGATCGCCGGATCCGCGTGAGGATCGAAAATCGGCGGTTGCAATATGCCCGCTGGAAAAACAATGTCCCTTAGCGAGCCATTGTAAGCGTCGTTAGTCTGCGGCGTCATCAACCAGTCGGTTTTGTCTACCGGCCCGTTGAATCGCCCGCTGTAAAAGGCCCAGTCGAGTTCCGCGCAGCGTTTCACGTTGCCGATCAAATCATCAGCTTTGATCACGAGCTTGGAATAATTCCGCGGATTATCGGGGTAACCAACTTTGATGGTATAAGTGTCGAGCTTCTTTAACGCTTCTTTTTTTGTCTCGTCGCCCATCCAGTCGAGCTTCTCGATGCGGGCTCGATAGGCGCTCTTAAGATTAGCGACCAATTCCTGAATTTTCGCTTTCGCTTCGGGCGGAAAATATTTCGCGCTGTAAAGCTGGCCCACTCCGAAACCCATCGTTCCGAACGTTCCCAATCTCTCCGCCACACCAAAGTCGCCGCCGCCGACAACCGTGATGGCGCGCTTCCATCTGGCGCGCTGTTCTTTTTGACCCGCCAGCATCTTGTTATGCATTTCGAAGTGCGCATCGCAAAATGCTTTGCTCAGATACGGCGCGGCCTGGTCGCCGATGTGAAATGCGTGCCAGGCGCGAATGGTGTCGACAGGCGCTTTGGCATAAATGTCCGCCAATTTAGGGAACGCGGTGTTCTCGGCGACGATCACCCGTTCGAGCTTCGTCATTCCGGTGCTGGTGAGAAACGGCTTCCAGGCGAAGCCAGGCGCCGCTTTCTCGAGTTCCTCGATGGTCATCGGATTATAAATCGCGGAGAGGTCGCGTTGCTGCGCCTTTGTCCAACTCACTTCCGCAAGTTGTGTTTCAAACTGAACAACGTCTTTGGCGCGCGATTCGGACTCGGGCCATTCGATCAATTTCAGAATGGTTGCGACGTAATTTTGGTAGGCAGTTTTCTGAGCCGCGAAATCAGATTTCAGATAGTAATCGCGATCCGGTAATCCGATTCCGGCCTGGCTGAGATACAACGCATACCGGTTAGGCTCCTTGAGATCGATATCAATGACGTAATTGAACAGGGAATACTCGAAATCAATCGCGACGCGTCCCATCAACGCCGCCAGTTCATCTCGATCTCTCGCCTTTTTAATTTCCGAGAGCTGCGGTTCGATCGGTTTTGCGCCAAGCGTTTCGATCCCCGCCTCATCCATGAACGATCGATAGAACGCGCCTGCTTTGGCGCCGAGCGCCGCCTTTTCGTCTTGCGGCGTTTTGGCGTTTAACGACTCCAGCAATTCCCGCAATTGCTGTTCCGTTTTGTCGGAGATCGCGAGGCGAAGAGAGTAGGCTGGTTTATCCGCCGGGATTTGGGTGTGATCAATCCAGGTTCCATTGGCGAACCGGAAAAAATCATTGCCCGGCTTGGTCTCTCGATCCGCTCCGGCGAGATCAAATCCCCACGCGCCGTACTGCGGCTTTGTTGTGGTAGCCGGAGATGCCTGTCCGGCTCGAACCGTTGAACCCGGCTTCCGATCTTTCTCCTGCGCCCTAATTCCGACCGAAGAGGCGAATGGAACTATCAACACGAGTAAGAGTACAATTTTGGGAAAAAGGGTTCGGTGACACATAACGCTTGAGATGAATATTGTAGGGGAACCTGTCAGGTTCCCAGCTGAAAACACATTAACCGAGCGGTAATGTCCGAAACGATGTCCTTGAACGTCGTAAATGTGTCCGCAGTAACAGTCTTATTCTTGTTCGTACTCTTATTCATATTCAAGTCCTCCGATCGAATAGGAATAGGATTAAGAATACGAATAAGATTCTGTCGGCAAAACCGTCGTTAGCTTGGCAAGCTTCCGTTCAAAACAGGTCGGTTAGGCGGTAGAAGCGACGGCTCGTCCCTTTGTTATTAACTACGTGACCAGAGTTCGCGTCTGCATCCGCGACTGTCCGTTTAACGCTTCAACGCGCTGTTGAGAAAATCAGCTATGCGCGAACGAGCGGATGTTTCGAAAAGCGTGATAAAACTGATGCCCGGCATGCGTGATCCTGGTGATGATCGCTTCATTCGGTTCGTGAGTCGGCGGTTCGGCGGCTCTGACCAGTCCCGCTTCCGCCATCAACAACACCTCACGGGCGGCTTCACGCCCTTTTACCTTCAAAGCGCCCGCCGGATTCGCTTCGGCGTCTCCAAGAATCTTAAAAGCCAATCGCAGGTTCATTTTCTTATGTATCGATGTTTGTTCCAGCTACTTATGGTTCGGATCGCAATATTTAGACGGACGTAGCTGAGGGGAAATTCATGTCCCATAAAATTGCTTGACCGCCTCGTTGGCGCCCCCATAACCTGCGTCCAGGCAATGTAATAGGAATCGGGGCAAGCTGCCTCGATGCGCCAAAGGCTGCGGCGTAAGGGTCGGTGTTACGTGCCATTCACGCAGGTAATAACCAAAATATAGAATCATAATGAAATTACTCGTTCGTTGGATCACTGCGGCCGTCATCGTTGTCGGCCTCACTACAATAACCCAAGCGCAAACCAGTTCGCCGGCCGCCGGAACCGGTAACGCCACCGCCGGCGGTACCTCCGCTGCGCGCACCGACATTTACCATGTCCACGTTATTCACGCGGCCCCCGGAAAGGCTGCCGAGCTGGGCGAAACACTCAAAACACCCGGGCCATCTCCGGCTCCATTGCATCAAGCTGTTTTCCGTCATCAATACGGCGACTCGTGGGACTACGTGGTCGTTGCGCACTACGGCACGAAGTTCACCGTAGAAGCAACGCGTCCGACGGTTCCAGCAGCGCAACGGGCGCTGGGGGACTGGCATACTGACACCATCTGCAGTGGCCCTTCGTGGGCGGAGTTCAGCCGTGTCATGGGATTGGATGATGCGAAGAAATCGACTGGTGCGGTTTACGTAGTGTCGATGTATCGAGCCGTGCCCGGTGGACGGGACGCATTGGAAAAAAATCTTGCCGAACCGCCCAACCCTGCGGAGGACAAAGCCGCCGGAGCCGCTTTGTTGCAACATCAGGAAGGCGCAGAGTGGAATTTTCTGGGGCTCGTTAGGTATAATTCCTGGGGCGATCTCGCCACCAGCCAGGTTGCCAGTGTGTCCAAGACCGCCGAAAAAGATAGTGGATGGTCGAAGATGCGCGAAGTCACCGCTACGCACAGCGATACGCTCTGCGATCGGTTGATGCCGTAACTGCTGAGTGCAAAGCTAGCAGTTAGGCAATAGACAATGTGGGAGCGGCCTCAGCGCCGCGACAATGTCCATTGAATGGTGGGACACGCTTCGCCGTGTCCCACTATTCTGTTTTAGGAAACAATTTTGGGACATGACGGAGCATGTCCCTCCAGGGGCGGTTAAAGGTCATTGGCAATTGTTAGGTGAGAGAAAAGCCGTTTGCCCCGAGGCGCTAAATCCCTTAATCGTTAAATGATTTATTGATCAGCTAATTTCGCTGCTGCTACTTCCGCAAACAGCGGTTCGAGATCCGCGTCGTCCATCGCCAGCACCTTGAATCGCGGATCGATTTGGATCGCCCGCAGGAGATGGCGTTGTGCCTTTCGGAAATGTCGCAACCGCGTTTCGTAGCACGACAAATTATAATGAATGTTTGCGTTATCCGGATGACTAACCAGCGCCTGCAGTAGAATTGTCTTCGCCACTTCTACTGATTGCAAACGGCACGCCGCCGATGCGGACCAGATCGTCCATTGCGGGTTATCCGGGTCCTGTTCGGCGAGCGACGTAGCCAATTCGCGCGCTTTCTTCCATTGCTGCAGACCTGCATACACGCATAACTGCATCACGAGCGTTTCCTCGAGCGCAAAACATCCGGGATCGAGTTCGCGCAGCTCAACGTCCGCTTCCTTATACATCCCGAGGTCGATATAGCCCTCTACCGCCAATAACCGTCGCGCGACTGCGCTTCCGTCGGTTTTGGCTTGCCCTATTTTGAACCGGTTATTCATCCTTAATCACCTCACTACTTCCGACGAGCCGAAGCCCATGGTTGTTCAAAAACCCGATTCGAATTCGACCAGGGATTCGGTTGTGCCGGTTCGTCTCGCTCAGCGATAACAATCACGAAATCAGACACATCGAAACGCAATCAGAGAATCGCTGAGAGCGCGATCAGGAAAAAACGGACATCGCATCGCGACCTCGAGAGCAGCGAATTCAGCGATTTACGGAAGATCTCGTTAGTCCAAAATTGGTCAAGGCAGCGCCGAATCAGCGATCTTCGTAACGCACCCCTGTGCATTTTCCTTTGCAGCCAGGATTGCCTGCGTTACGCGGGCGGGTACTCAGATTATGTGGCGCAGACATTCCTGTCTGCTAGTCCCGGAACGTGAAATCAACTGCTGGAAAGGTCAGTGCTTGATGTCGATTCGTGGTCTTCAATGTTCGGTGCGTCGGATCAGGGAATTCCCAGCATTCGGCTGAATGCTTTTTCTTGAATCTGTATAAATATTCGAAATCTGTGGAGGTTGTTGTGACGTCTGGTTGATCAACGAGAAAAGTTTCCTTTTGATGTCACAACTTGTTCACACAACCGCAACTCGATCGTCACATCCAAGGTTCAATCTCCAGCCATGGACATCGATGCTCTACATTCAACGCTCCTCTCGATCACCATCGTGTCGGAAAAATTACGTTCCGGTCGCGAGATTGCTGATCAAGTGGAAAGGGTAGCTCCGGGGTTTGGCGATCTGCTAAATGAAGCCGAAAAAGATCTGCGAATCGCTACCGCAACCCTCGCCGGAGAACTCGGATTCAACGTCTGCCCTAACTGTTGGCCGCCCGAACTCCTAACGACTGATCGCAAGGCGCGCTTGAAGTGCTCGAACTGCGGCGAAATATCACCCAGTGACGCAGCCCAGGTCGCGCAGAATTAAGGCGGGCCATCCGATACCGCGGTCCACGAATTATAGAGCGAGCCATCGAGCGCCTTCCCCAAATAACGAGATAAAGCAGCGCGACGATGCTGGCATGTGAATTACGCGAGGTGGTTTCAGATTCACGCCGGGCAGCCAGTCCTAATCCGCTTTCCGAGCCTGCCAAAGAAGAAAACTCCGCGCGCATTCATCCGGTACATCCTTCCTTGAATTAACAGCGGCAGCACCACATCATCTGGTTTCTATGACAGCGGAAAATCTGTCGTTCGCAACAATGCACCCCGTTTCTGACCAGAAGCGAACGATCGATCCCAAACTCGCCTTGGAATTGGTTAGGGGAAGAAAGTGGTATCAGGATTTCGAAATTATTCCGGGAGTCCGCACGCATGGTGACTACGATCCGGCCGTAGGGTGGGAACAGCTTCAATTGCCCGCCGATCTTCAAGGCTGCAGTGTCGCGGACATCGGCGCGTCAAACGGCTATTACAGTTTCGCCGCCCGACAGCGTGGCGCTCGCGTTGTGGCATTTGATTTTCGGCATAAGGATAACTCCGGCTTCGGCCTCGCCCAATTCATCAATGGGCTAACCGACATCGAACATCACCATGTGAACGTGTTGAACGTTGATGTAACCGAATACGGCCAGTTCGATATCGTGCTCGGGTTGGGCCTGCTCTATCACCTGGCTGATCCGTATCGAGGATTGGCGAACTGCGCGCAGCTATGCCGGGACCGGCTTCTGATGGAATCCTACTGCATAGATAATCTGGTCGACCCGGCTACCGCAGCTGAGCCGGTCATGCGATTTATCTCCGATTCGCAGCGTTTTCCCGGGGAAGGTCAGCCTAACGAGGATCGTTCAAATTTTTGGGGATTTACATCGGTGTGTCTGCGGCAGCTCATGGAAGAATTCGGTTTTACGGTGAAACGTCTCCTGGTTCGGGCTGATCGGGTCTTGATTGATGCCCGCCGAACCGTGGCGGTCGATGCGACTAAGCTGCGGCTGAATCTGGCCTACGGAGTCTTGCCGGCGAAACCGGTTGGCAGCAATCCCCACAACTGGGACGATTGGCAGCTGTTCTGATCTGGTCTAACGATTATTCGGTTTGATCGGCTGCTCAGGCAGACCGTCACGAATTTAGTCGGTCAGTGTGATTGTTCCGGTAACGCTGCGGGTGAGCATTGGGGCTCGGCCTTGGTCGGACTCGTTGTCGTGCACCACCGGCGCAGTCGTGATCTTGAAATGGTGGCCGTCAGCCACCATCACCGCTTTCTTGTGCCACGCGTCCATCAACTCCTGCGCGTCACGAAGGCGGGAACCGCCGGCGACGATCTCGAAACTCCTCGGATAAAGTGGCGTAACGAAAAAGTTAATGCCGCGACCGACCCCAGCCGGTTTCGGTTCCGGCGCTACGCAACCCGGCAGGAACAAGAGAGTCGCGGCAAGCGCGATGTTGCTCAGGTGTGATGCGAAGATTCGCCTAACCATCTTACATGAATGGCTCGGCTACGGTTCGCTCGGTTGTTGTGTTAACCAGAAGTAGTTTCTTGGCGAGCGCTTCCGCAGCTTCGTTGATCATGCGCGGCCAGAGCGATGGATTCGCCTCGATGTCTTCCAGCAGCGCCGTCGTGCTGCCATTTGCCCATTCCTCTTTTTCCCAAAGCTGAACGCCGTTTCGAGAATCGAGTTCGACTTTCGCGGCAATGATTCCACCGAGTTGACGCCCGTGGATCGGGCCCACGCCGTAAGCCTCGATGTCGACTTTTAAGGTTGTATCCGCATTTTCGTTCACCAGTTTCATGATCTGTGATGAGCGCAACGCGGTTTCCATGTGACGCCTAACAACCGATCTGATATCAACCGGATTTTTCTTCGCGGCTGCGTCGAAGCGATGATAGCCCGGCCCTTCCGACGCGGCGCCGATAAGTAACCCAAGGAGACCGCCTCCGCCGATGCCGCGCGCGCGTTTGCCGGTAATGTCGCGGTACATGTAATGATCCGGTGCGTCGATCTTCGGATCGATCACAACAGTTCGGTATGTTGCGCGATCGATTGAACTCAGCGGCTTCTGAGTACAACTGGTGAACAGGATTAACGAGACGACCGATAGGCCGTAGGCGAGATTTCGGCAGGTAAGCATCGCCGGATTGTGAGGCAATAACCGACAGCGTCAATCCTAAAGCCGTCGATCACGTAAGATATTCGACAGGAGGAGCGTGCGTCGGCTCTGGCAAAAGAGCTCCGCTTTTAACCCCCGCCTAACGCGCCCCCTAACGCTGTTTTTCGATAAGACTTAAAGCCGCAGCACGAGCGTGGCTGGATAATGCAACTTAGGCTTTCACCGCCGGGGCTTCCATTTCGAATTATGGCGAACGCGCCCCACCAGTCGAACTGAGTTCTCATCTCCGAGTGTGCGACGCGCTGCTTGATTTCAGCTTTCAGTTCGGCTCAGCGTGTCGGCTTTTATGTGGAGGCATGGGGATTATCCAGCGCCGTGCGCTGGCTCTGGCATGTGAGCTTCGCTTTGAACCCTTGCGCGTAACGCGCCCCACCAGTCGAACAGAGTTCTCATCTCCGAGTGTGCGACGCGCTGCTTGATTTCAGCTTTCAGTTCGGCTCAGCGTGTCGGCTTTTATGTGGAGGCATGGGGATTATCCAGCGCCGTGCGCTGGCTCTGGCATGTGAGCTTCGCTTTGAACCCTTGCGCGTAACGCGCCCCACCAGTCGAACAGAGTTCTCATCTCCGAGTGTGCGACGCGCTGCTTGATTTCAGCTTTCAGTTCGGCTCAGCGTATTAGCTTTTATGTGGAGGCATGGGGATTCGAACCCCAGACCTATAGCTTGCAAAGCTACCGCTCTACCAACTGAGCTATGCCCCCGGTTCTACGGCTCAGAATTTACCCGTAATTTGTGAGCCATGAAGGTAAACGAGGTCTGGCGAATTGCAATGCCGGGCAGCATCGGCCTTCTACCGGACATGGTTAGTTTGTAAGATCCGCCACCATGAAATTTGAAGAGTTCGATGGCCCGTTTAACGACGCGGAGGCGCTGGCGTTACGGTGTATTCTCTGCGGTGAACGGCTGGTTATTGATCTGATCGAATGCAAGCGAGTTAGGTTTCCCGGCGAGCCGCCGCCAGATGT
>JADMIO010812934.1_pt1 | contig 16811 bp, 9 predicted proteins | sample 8958161 | NCBI WGS metagenome assembly JADMIO01 (sample SAMN16585339, study PRJNA669376) | soil metagenome | isolation source: Crop rotation soil | place: USA: Cullars Rotation, Alabama | collected 2011
TTTCCCTATCAGCTTCAGACCAAAGCCCACGACGGCCGCAACCGCCGCGGCGCCCCAGAGCTTGAACAGAAAAAGCGCGCGCACGCCGGTGTGTCCGATCCTTTTGTTTAGCGAGTGTCGCAACAAGAGATACTCGATCCAGCCCGCAATGCCCGCTGAAGCAGTCAGTCCAGCGACGCCCCACTTCGGATCGATCTTGAGCACCGGCGGCAACATGATCGCGCAGATGTAACCGAGCACAGTCGTGAGAAACACGCGTATCGTCGCGTACCAGAGCGGCGTGCGCGTGTCGTGCAGCGCGTAGTAAGTCGACGAGTAAAGCCGGCCATGCGTCGACGCCAGCAGCCCGATTGTCGATCCCGCAAGGATGCCCCAAACGTAAACCGAATCCTCGTGGGTGAATCTACCCGTTTGATACAACGCGCCGGTCATCACGTCGCCGAAGACAAACATCGCCGTCGCCGAAGGCACGATGAAAAACGAGATACGCTGCAACCCGGCATCGAGGCGGCGCCGCAGTTTGACCGCAACCTCGTCTTCGGTGCCCAACGTGCCCGACATCGCCGGCAGTTCAGCCGCCGAAACCGACATGCCAAACAGACTCACCGGCAACGTGTAAAGACTCTGCGCGTAGGTCAACGCCGCGACTGCCTGTGAGCTGATGAGTCCCGCGAGCATCGCGTCGACAAACGCCGAGATCTGGACCACGCCCCGACTGACAAACACCGGAATAAAATTCGTCAACACTTTCCGCACGTTGACGTCGACCGTATCCAGCACCGGACCAAACGATCTCAGCACCTTCAACACGGTCGGAAACTGGACCGCGATCTGCAACACGCTGCCAACCACCGATCCCCACGCCACCATGATCGCCAGATGCGACTGGTCTCCGCGGCCGCCAAAAATAATCAGCGTCGTGATCAGCGCGAGGTTCCACGCGACCGGCGCCGTGTACGACAGAAAGAACCGGCGGTGACTGTTCAGCACCCCCAAACACCACGCCGACAAAACCAGCAGGCCCGCGCCTGGGAACAATATCTGGACCAGGCGAACCGTCAGTTGCTTGGTCGCGGGATCGAAGCTGTAAGCGAACAGGTCGACGAAGTAAGGCGTAGTCAAAACGCCGATGAGGACGATCACTGACGTGACGAGCGTCAAGAGAGTGAGCACTGCGTTCGCGACCCGACTCGCTTCTTTTTCGTCGTGGCTCGCGAGCAGCTTTGCATAAACCGGAATGAACGAGGCCGAAAGCGCGCCTTCACCGAAGACGTTCTGAAGAAAATTCGGAATTCGAAACGCGGCACTGAACGCGCCCGCGGCGTCGGACGTGCCGAGATAGTGGGCGAAGACCCTCTGCCGGATGACGCCGATGATGCGGCTGATCAGAATTCCGGCGCCGACCATCAGCGCGGAACGACCGGTCGTTTCTTCGACTTTCTTCGGAGGGAAGTCGCCGGTTGCTTCACCGATCACTGGGCTGGATTCACCTGCTGCCGTCTGAGTGTCGACCCGAGCGCTGAGGCCGATTTGTTTGGAGTCGTTTAGATTTGCCACAAAGAAGCACAATAGCTCAATCGCCCATCAGTTTACATCAGCTTGTGCAGTTTTGCGGCTATCATGCCAGATATTTGCAGGTGGCGGTGTCTGTCCTTTGAGAAGCTACGAGATCGGAGCCTAATCCATGAGGATCTTGCCGCGCCTCAATATGCCGAAGCGGAAAGCGGCGCGACGCCTGTGGCGAAAATGTAAGGAACGACTGACTCTCCGCCGGATCTATTACTCCGTCGAGATAGCCGTCTTCATCGCTATCTACTTCCTCGTCTTCTCCGGCAATCGACTCAGAACACTCGACACCTTCGGCCGCCGCACTGACGCCGTCGTTTCACTCGTCCTCGTGGCCGCGTTCATTCTGATTCACGCCGTCGCCCGCCGCCGTTTGCTGCCGAAGATCGAACGGTACTACGCTCCCGCGCCTTACGATGAGCGCAAGATCTTTTTCGACCTCGGCCAGGGTTCCCAACACGTTGCCAGCATCGATCAACTTTATCAGCGGGTCGCGGAGCGAGTCAGAAACGCACTCGACGCCAGCAACGCCGCGATCTTCGTTCGCGACGACGCGAGTGGAAACTTCAAACTGCGCGTACTCGCGGCGCAGGGTCGTTCCGCCGAAACCGACGATAAGCGGTTGCAGCTTGGTAAGCGCGCGTTCGTCGTGCGGCGGCTGATGAATCTATCGACGCCGTTGCTGATCGAGCCGAAAGAAATCGAGACGTGGTCACAGGCACTCAATTCAGTGCTGCCTGAACTTCGTGAAGAGCGTGCGAGTGAACACGAGGTCCTGCGCGCGATCAAATCAACCCTGCTCGTGCAGATCCGACAAAAGAACGAGCTGGTCGGAATACTTTCGTTCGGACCACGCAGCCGTGGCTTTCAATACTCAGTTGCAGATCGCGAGCTGCTCATGTCGATAGCCGCGCAACTCGCCCTCATCATCGACAACGCGCGCTTGACGGAACGAATGGTCGCGCAGGAGCGTATGCGACGTGAGCTCGCCCTCGCAGCCGAAGTACAACAACGATTGCTTCCGTCCGCGGCGCCGAAAGGCGTTGCGATGGAAGTCGCGGGGTTTTGCGAACCGGCGCGCGGTGTGGGCGGCGACTATTACGACTTCATCAATTTCGACAACAGCCAGCTCGGCCTGGCAATCGCGGATGTAGCGGGCAAGGGAATGCCCGCGGCGTTGTTGATGTCGACAGTGCAGGCAACGTTGCGCAGTTTGACCGCGCGCAACGGCACGAGCAGTTCAGCGGCTGAGTTGTCGTCGATTGTCGGCAAGTTGAACAAGCTCTTATTCAACACGACGAACGGCGAACACTACGTCACGTTCTTCTATGCGACGTTCGATCAGGCGACGCAATGTCTGACGTACGTGAATGCCGGTCACAATCCGCCCTTATTTCTTCAGGCTGACGCGGATTTCGAAGTGCGCCAGCTCACGTCAGGCGGCCTCGTGGCCGGCGCGTTTGAGCACGCGGTTTACGAACAAGAGACAGTGCAGATGAAATCCAACGATCTGCTGTTTCTTTACACGGACGGGCTCAGCGAGGCGCTCAACGTCGAAGGCGAGGAGTTTGGGGCACCCCGGATCGAACAGATCTTAAAAACGATCGCTTCGCTTTCCGCTGATCAGATACGCGATGTAGTGGCGCGTCGCGTGAAGGAATGGTGCACTGGCATGTCGCTCTACGATGACCTCACGTTCGTGGTGATGAAAGTTAAATAAACTTCATTTTATGTGCTTTTTGTGCCTCTTTGCGGCTAGAAAGGATCACATATGAATTTCATCCAGGATCTGCGTTACGCGATGCGAATGATGGCGAAGCGTCCTGGCTTTACGCTCATCGCCGCGGTCACACTCGCGCTCGGCATCGGCGCCAACACCGCGATCTTCTCCGCCGTCAATGCAATTCTGCTCAAGCCGCTGCCGTTTCCCGAGTCGGAACAAATCGTCGATGTTTCCGAGACGTTCAAGGACGGCTATGGATCGGTGTCGGTGCCGTATTACGAAGACTGGAAAAATCAGAACACCGTCTTCACCGGCCTCGCCGCGTACCGGGCCACCAGTTTCAATCTCTCCGCCGCCGACACGCCACAGCGCGTTCCCGGCATCCGCGTCACCGCAAACTACTTCGACGTACTTGGGGTGAAAGCCGAGCTGGGCCGCGCGTTTCTTGCCGGTGAGGACGTTGCCGGTCGAGACCAGGTCGTCGTGATCGGCGACGATCTCTGGCGCCGTAACTTCGCCGCCGATCCAAACATCGTGAACCGCGTGATCGATGTGAACGGGCAGAAGTACACCGTTGTCGGAGTGATGCCGCGCGAGCTGTCGTCTCTTTATCGCACCGTGCAGATGTGGTCGCCACTCGTCTTTCCCGAGCAGGACAGCACGAATCGAGGCGATCACAAGTATCAGGTCGTCGGACGAATCAAGCCGGGCGTGACGCTGGCCCAGGCACGCGAGCAGATGAACACGATCGCGCAGCGACTTGAAGCACAATACAAAAACGGGCGCGGCGTCCAGTTGACGCAATTCGAAGAGTTGTGGGTCGCAGGTGTGCGTTCGACCCTCTTGATGATGATGGTGGCGGTCGGGTTCGTACTTCTCATCGCATGCACGAACGTCGCGAACTTATTGCTGGCGCGCGCGACTGTTCGCCGCCGCGAGATCAGCATCAGAGTCGCACTCGGCGCGGGACGCGGCCGGCTGATTCAACAGTTTCTTACCGAAGGCTTGTTGCTGTCAGTAGTCGGCGGCGCGATGGGCATCGCACTCGCATGGTGGCTCATGAACGTGATTGGCAAACTCGCTTTTCCTTTCCTGCCACGCTCGCAGGAGATCAGGATCGATGCGCGCGTCTTATTGTTCACGCTCGGCATCGCGATTTTAACGAGCATCGTGTTTGGTTTGATTCCGCCGCTGCAGGCCGGCAAAACCGACGTGCAGCAGACGCTTAAAGAAGGCGGCAACACGATGTCGGCGGGTGTTGTCGGCGGCTGGTTGCGTCCGATCCTCGTAGTGATTGAAGTGGCCGCAGCGGTCGTTTTGCTGATTGGCGCGGGCCTGATGATTCGCAGCGTGATGCGCATCCGCGAGGTCCAACCCGGACTGCAACCGCAAAACCTGCTCACGGCAAAAATTTCTCTGCCGCGTGAGAAATACAAAGATCAGGAGTCGGCGGATCGTTTTTACGAGCAGTTGCTCGAGCGGCTGAACAACTTGCCGGGTGTGGAATCCGCCGGACTGACGTCGCACCTGCCGATCGAAGAGATGGGGTCTAATGCAAACATCACGGTCGAGGGGAAAACGTATCCGCCGAACGAAGGTCCGCTCGTCGAGTTTCGCGTAGTGAGTGACAATTACTTCAAGACTGCGAATATCCCATTGCTTCGCGGCCGCGTCTTTAGCAAGGCACAGGGCGACGATAGTCAGCCCGTGGTGGTAATCAACGACGCCATGGCGAAACAGATCTGGCCCAACGAAGATCCGATCGGCAAGCGCGTCGGAGACGATATGAAGGTGACCGTTATCGGCGTAGTCGGCAACGTGAAGAATTATGGTTTGCTGCGCCCGACGATACCGGAGTTGTATGCGCCGTACCAGCTGAAGAATTTTTGGCCGGACATGCGCTGGAACATGCGGCTGCTGGTGCGTTCAGATATAGACGACGTCGCTGCGGCTGTGCGGCGTGAAGTTCAGGCTATTGATCCAGCGCAACCGATCTATGCCGTGAATTCGATGAACCTCGTGATCGAGAACACCGTGAAAGACAAGAGCGTGAACACGACGTTGTTGAGTGTCTTCGCCGGGGTGTCGTTGTTGCTGGCCGTGATTGGTGTTTACGGAGTGATGAGTTACACGGTCGCGCAGCACACGCGCGAGATCGGAATTCGGATGGCGCTCGGTGCCCAGCCACGCTCGATTCTGAAGCTGATTGTTAGTCGCGGGCTCGTGCTGGTCAGTGTTGGCGCTGTGATTGGAGTGGTGGCGTCGTTTGGGTTGACACGCTTTATCGAGAGCATGCTGTTTGGTGTTACTCCGACCGATCCACTCACGTTCGTGACGATCGTCGCGCTGCTCGGTCTCGTCGCTTTGCTGGCGTGTCTGATTCCCGCGCAGCGCGCGATGCGTGTCGATCCGATCGTCGTGCTGCGTCATCAATAAACGATTTTTGCTACAAAGAAGCACAAAAAGCTCAAAATAGGCCCCTCCGATTTTTTGAGCTTTTTGTGCTTCTTTGTGGCAAATTCCGTTATCATGGCGCGCGATGGCGTTCATGCGGAAGACAGCGGCGTTCCTCGGCGTCGGAGCTTTGCAGAACCTCGTGTCTGATTCGATGGCGATCGACATGGGTTCGGCCTCGACTATCATTGCGGTGCGCGGGCGCGGCGTCGTGGTCGATGAGCCGTCACTCGTCGCCGTCGATTCCGTCACGGGCGAAGTGATCGCCATCGGTCGCGAAGCGAAGCAAAGGTATGGTCGCGAGGCGCGCGGCGTGGCCGTGATCTCGCCGATGCTGAACGGCGTCGTCGCCGACTTTGAAAGAACGAGGGAGATGCTGGCGTATTTCGTGCGCCAGGCGCGCGGCGGTCTTTCGCATTTCAGCCGGCGCGCGTTGATGAGCGTCTTTGCTGACGTCACGCCGGTTGAGCGACGTGCTCTCCTGAGTGCAGCGCAACACGCGCGCGTCGGCCGTGTCGGGATGATTGAAGAGGGTCTGGCGGCGGCTTTGGGAGCCGGCGTCAGCGCCGACGATCCACACGCTTCGGCGGTTGTCGACATCGGCGGCGGCACAACCAACGTCGCGATCGTTGCGAACGGCAAAACGGTGCGCGCGCGTGCCGAGCGGATCGGCAGCTCGAATATCGATGCTGCGATCATCAATCACGTCCGCCGTCATCGCGGTTTACTGATCGGTTACAGAACCGCGGAACGTCTCAAGCTCGAGCTTGCGTCAGCCACTGTGCCGCTGAACCTCGCGCATGAGCTTCCGATTAACGGCAGCGACGTGCTGACGCGAATGCCGCATTCGATCGAGATCAGTGCGGGCGAGATTTACCCGGTGGCCCAGGAAGTGGTGCGCCAGATCGTGGCCGGCGTCAGCGCCACTCTCGGCGAGCTTCCGCCTGAAGTGGCGGGCGATATCTACGATCGCGGCATCATTCTCACGGGTGGTGGTGCCTTGTTTGGCGGCTTAGACGAGTACCTGCGCGAACAAACGAAGCTGCCGGTTCGCGTCGCCGACGATCCGCGCTATGCAATCGTGCGCGGCCTCGAACAGATGTTCGACGCGCCGCTGCTGCTCCGGCGCCTCATGCGCCAGGATCCGGAAGCTTTGTTGGATCTGCAAAGCGAAACAATCTGATTTGTGCTTTTTGTGCCTTTTTGTGGCTAACTGGTCTGCAAGTTTTTAACACGGATTTTCACGGATCGATCCGGATCGATCCGGATCGATCCGTGAAATCCGTGGTTAGTCACTTCTCGACGATGTCGTTCTTCAGCGTCGTGACAAAGGCGAGGATCTCACCTTTCTCTTTCTCCGGCACCTTGAACTTGTCGAGCGACTCGACGAGATGTTTGGCGGCAGCATCCCAATCAGCGTTTGTGATCCCGAGTCCCGCGTGTGACGTCTTCATGTCACGGCCCGTGTAAACACATGGTCCACCAGTCGCCGCGCAAAACTGATCGAGAATATGCTGGCGGATCCGCTTCTTGGAATCAGTGCTGTGGCCGACAAAGAATTTCTCAAACTGCTTATCGGCGACCAATCTTCCGATGAAGTCATCCACGACGGCGGCGAGTGCGTTGTACCCACCCACCCGTTCATAGAGCGACTTTTCCTGTGCTCGAGCTGAAACCGCGCCGACCGTAAACAGCAGGGAAAAGACCAGTCCGAGTAACATGGTCTGCTGAAAACGCGAGTTGCTGTGCATGTGTGCTGAATCTCCTTTATGGATGAAGTTGTTCGTAACTCGGAAAGTACGATACGAACAGCCCAATCGGATTTCCAGCACCGCCGACACCTCAAGTCATGATTATGCCAACCTTTATCCACAGATTACGCAGATTCTTTATGACTTTTCTGTGTAATCTGTGGATGTACAGTTTCTAAAACTAAGGAGCAAGAAATGAACGAACTTCAGGACAGCGAAACGTGCGGGCACGGACCCTGCAGTTGCACGGCGCGCGAGGACGAGGAGTATTGCAGCACTTATTGTGAGAACGCGGCGAAGGTCAACGACACGGAGATCAACTGTGGCTGCGGTCACCCCGGCTGCCGCTGATTTCGTGCTGCTTTGTGGCTGAAAATCAGAAGATCAACTTCAGCGCAAACTGAATATTCCGCGGTCCGCCGCCACCGAGAAACGGATTGCCGATACCAACGTCGGGCGTGACGGTGATTGGTAGAAAGCCTGTCCCGCGACCCGTGTCAGCATCGATCGACGACGTGATGTCAGCGGCGAAACTCGGCAACAGCGGGTTCGAGAAGTTTGGATGATTGAAGAGGTTGAAGACTTCAGCGCGGAACTGAAGCCGCAACTTCTCCGTGATGTCGGTGTCTTTGAAGATCGAGAAGTCGACGTTCTGATAACCCGGCCCACGCAGCGCATTGCGACCGAGCGATCCAAAGTGCCACGTGCCGGGAATGCAATCCGCCGCACTGCCACTGCCTCCGGGCGCAATCGTGCACGGCACTTTGAATGCCGACAAGTTGATGAACCGATCGGGCGCACTCGTGCCCGCGTAAGGATCGCCGATCAGATCCGGTCTCGGGAAAAACTCGCCCGTGTTGTTGTAATCGTCAAACAACGTCAAGTGAAACGGATTGCCGGTGCGAATCGTGACGATCGTGTTGAATTGCCAACCCTTGCCGAGTCGCGGATGTGACGGCGCAAAGTTCGGCAGCGCATAACTCGCCGTGAAGACGAACCGTTGCCGGCTGTCGAAATTCGAGTTGGCCTTCTCACATCTCGTGCAGAAGCTGTTGTCGGGTTGCGTCGCGTTCGCCACGTAGTCCTGACCGTCCGAAGCGTTGTCGATCGAATGCGACCAGGTGTAATTGATCTGCGTCGAGAAGCCTCTGCGATCGCGGACGGAGAAAGTGGCTTGCAGTGCGTTGTAATTCGAGAACGCGGTCGTCTCGAGTTGATTGACGTAGAAGAACGTTCCGCCTGACGGTGCGAATGGTCCATTATCAAACGGCCGCGCCGACGAAACACTCGGGTTCACAGGCTGATTGATGTCGCGATAGCGAAACAGCTTCTTTCCGGTCGAACCGACATAACCAACTTCAAGCACGCCGTTTTTGAACAACTCGCGTTGAATATTGAGATTGTAGTTTTGTATGTACGGCGTGGCGAGGTTGGGATCGACCGCGAACACATCGGAGTCGAGAAAGTCGGTAAAGATTGGAACGCCGTTCTGGATTACGGGCTGGGTCGAAAACGAGAAGAGCACCGGCGCTGGACCAACCGGATTGAAAGCCGGTCCGGGATTGAACGTATTGAACGGCAGTTGGCCCGCGAAAAAGTCCTGCGAGAACGCATCGTAGAACAAACCCCAGCCCGCACGCACCACCGTCTTGCCGTTTCCGTGGACGTTCCACGCGAGTCCCAAACGCGGCGAGAAATTGTTCCAGTCGCGCGGGTAAAGACGCGGCACTCCCGGTGAGCCCACTTGCACGAGGCCCACGGCCGGATCAAAGTTGCTCAGCAGATCGTTCTTCTCGCCGATGACGCCGAAATAATCCCAGCGCAGCCCGGCGTTGAACGTGAGTTGCGGGCTCCAGCGAAACGTGTCCTGTAAATAAGCGGCGTGCGAGTTCTGAAACGTATTGCGGTTTGAGTCGCCACGCGCGGCGCGGCCGCCGCTCAACGTGCCGGAAAGAAAGTCTGCGAGCGACGCGAAATCCAGGCGGCCGCGATAGCCCGCATCGAAGAACTGGTCCACTGTCGTACGGCGAAACTCGTAACCAAACTTCAGGTCATGTCGCGCGAGCTTCCACGAGAAGTTATCGATCAGGTGAAAGTTGCTATCGACGCGCGAGCGCGGCACCGAAAGCGTGGCGCCGATGTTAGCGATACCGCGCTCATCCTGAATGCGAATCTGCGGCAGGCCGAAGTCGCGATCGTTGGTGATACCGGTGTTGAGCCCGATCGAACGCGGATCGAAATCGTTGTCTTCGGGGAAGAAACCTTCGTCGAAGCGGTTGTAACCAAAGCGCAGCTCGTTAACTTTGGTCGACGTGAGAATCTTCAAGTAAGAGAGCGAGACGAGATGGACCGTCGTCGGAGTGGTCGTGTTGTAACCCGGAAGAATGTTGCCGGCGAGAATCGCGAGCGGGAACGACTGATCGCTGGTGCCGTAAAAATAGCGACCGGTAAGCTGGTTGTCCTTGTTGAATGAGTGATCGATCTTGGCGATCAGGCTGTCGACGTCATTCGAAGCGGGTGTCGTGACGAAGAGATTTGGCGCGCTGGGGTCGTTGGGATCTAACGGCAGATTCGGAGCGGGCCACGGGTGCCGCGCCAGCAATTGCGCGATGACGGGATTGGTTGGGCCACCAAGCGCCGCGATCTCGCTCGGATCGGGAACGCGCGCGCGCGAGTTCAGTCCGACTCGTTCACGTTGGCCCTCGTAAGCGAAGTAAAAGAACGTCTGGTTGCGTTTGATTGGACCACCAAGCGCGCCGCCGACTTGATTGTTGCGAAACGCCGTTTGGGGATTGGGCTCGGGATTGAAGACGTTGCGCGCGTCGAGCTTGTTGTTGCGGAAAAACTCGAAGAGAGAACCGTGGAAATCATTCGTGCCTGACTTGGTAACGATATTCACGATCGCGCCGGAGTTGCGGCCATACTCGGCCTCGAAGTTTGAGAGTATCGCTGCTTCAGAAATTGCTTCGATCGGCAGGATCGTCGCGGGCGTTCCGAAGACGCCGGCTTCATTGATCGCCGGCAGGTTTCGATAGCCGTCGTTCATGTCGGTGCCGTCGAGCAGGTAGTTGTTGGCGCGCCCGCGATTGCCGTTGGCGCTAAACAGGCCGAACGAACCGGGCGAATCGGTTGCGCCTGACGGATCGCCGGTGGCGCCGGGAACCGTGACCAGGAATTTCGTGAAATCGCGGCCGTTGATCGGCAGGTCTTCGGCCGCCTTGGTCGTGATCGTGCCGCCGAGCGTGTTGGTCGTGGTTTCGACCTGCACGTTGGTCGCGATCACAACTACGTTCTCCTGGGCCGCAACTCTTAAGATCACATCGACGCGTCGCTCACTCGCGACTTCAACAGTCACGTTTGAAACGGTTGACGTCGAAAAGCCTGACTGTTCGACACGCACCTCGTATGGACCAATCGGCAACTCCGGCACAGTGTAATTGCCGGCCTCGTCTGTCGTTGTCGAACGTTCGAGACCAGTGCTGGTGTTCTTGACCGTGATCTTTGCGCCTGCGACGAGTGCTCCATTCGGATCGCTGACCGTGCCGAGAATCGTGCCGCGAAAAGTCTGTGCGGACGCGACTGCGGCGCACACCATGATTAACAGTGCCACATAAGAACGTTGTCGCATGCATTGTCTCCTTTGCGAGGTGAACGGATTATAGCCTTGAAGTACAAGGCGGCGACAGTTTTTTAACCGCGGATCGACGCAAATAAAACGCTGATTGGCGGCTACAATTGCGAGCGCGTGATCGTGGCCCGGGTTTTCATGCGTGCCTGCCATTTGCTGCGCGGGATGTCGAGCGCTTCGAATTGTTCGCTCGCATCTCGCAGTGATTCGCCGCCCGCCTTTCGTGTCTTCAAATAAAGTAACGACGCCATGATTGCGGTCAGCGGCGTGACAAACACGTTGAGCAACTGATAGAGAGCCGATGGCCCTGACATGGAAAAGTTGAAACCCACCTGTTTCGGAGACCAGTTGTCGTGAAACTGGAGCGTGAATTCGGTCGTCACTGCGGCTTTCCAAATCAAGACTGGCAACGCGAACTGCACGAGCGTGATGACGAGCACTGTCCCCAACGCCCTGCGACTGAGCCTGAGGCTGCGCCGCAACGTGCCGAGCACGCCATGCTGCTCCATGATCGCGACCGGCGCGTAAAGGCCAAAGACAAGTGCCGCGATCACTCCGGGAATAACAAACAAGATCGAGCCCAGCAGAATCATCGCCACGACGAGTAGCGACGTGAGCGCGAAGATCCGCCAGCGTCGTTTCAGCGCCGTCATCGCCGTGCCAATCCGTACCCGTCGCAGCGGCGCGATCATTAGTTGGACCACGACCGGCACGGTGGCGGCCGAAACAAAAAAGTAAGCGAACAAGAGCGTGATCACCATCGTCACAAACAACACGACGGCGAAGGCCATCAATTGTGTTTGAGTGAAGCGCGAGCCGTCGATCAAATCAAAGACGTTGGCGACCGCGAGGAGGGTGAACGGCGCGTAGCCAAGGAGCGCGATCTTGAAAAACGCCGGAAAGTGTTCGCTGTAGAGCGCGAATGCGTGCCGCAACAAGTGGCTCGGTCCTTCCCAACTCGCGCGCAAGGCGGCTGCGAATCCGGCAGCACTCTGCGGGCGCTGCTTCGGATCTTTAGCGAGCGCCGACATCACGATTCGGGCCAGCTTTCGCGGCAGCTTGCGATTCTTCTCGCGAACCGGCGGCGGCTCGGCGGTTTTGTGCAGCTCGATCACTTCATGAGGCGAACCGGTGAAAGGTGTTTCACCCGTGAGCAGACGGTAAGCAACGACGCCGAGGCTGTAGATGTCTGAACGCGTGTCGAGATGGTCGCCGCGGCATTGTTCGGGCGACATGTAATAAGGAGTACCCATCACGGATCCGAGCGCGGTGAGACTTTCATCCGGCATCGAGTCTACCGGTTTGATCAACGTCGCAGACTCTTCTCCAATCTCACTCAGATCCGCGTTTATCCGCGCAGATCCGCGGCCGATTTCATCGCGATCACCAAGCTTCACCAACCCGAAATCAAGTACCTTGACGGTATAACCCCCGCGGCCGTTTGGCTCGAGCCAGATATTGTCAGGCTTGAGATCTCTGTGAATGATCCCGGCACGATGTGCTTCTTCGACCGCGGCACAAACCTGTTCGAGGATGTCGACCACCCACGCGATCGGAAGCGCACCCTCTTCAGCCACGATCTCAGCCAACGTGCAACCATCGAGATACTCCATGACGAGGTACGCGACTGGACCATTCGTCGTCTGCGCGATGCCGAAGTCAGTAACGTCGACGACGTTCGGGTGACGCAACCTGCCGGCGGCCTCCGCTTCGCGTCGAAAGCGCGCGACAAACTGATCGTGACCGGAGAGTTGCGGGTGGATGACTTTGACCGCGACGGTCCGTTTCGTGCCGAGGTGCGTGGCGCGATAGACCTCGCCCATTCCTCCCTTTCCGAGGAGTTGCTCGATCTGATACTTGTTATCGAGTATGTCCACGATTACGAGCCACTTCCTTCATCCACAGATTACACAGATCACGCAGATGTGTCATAAACCGTCCGCGTAATCTGTGGATAAGTTTGCAGGTTTCAGTGGTTGAAATCGGAAGCGTCGCCAACAGTAATCGCCGACTCCAATCAATAAAGCGGGCAAATAGATCAGGGAGTTGATCACAAACATCTCATCGGGCGAGTCGCCCAACCACGTGGCGTAAAGCAGGAAGCTCGCCACAGTTAAGTAGAACACTGCGAGTCGCGGCATGAAGCACAGGAAGTAAACCAGCCAGCAGAAATACCACGGAAAATGCGGCGCGAACAGCACCGTTGTGGCGGTCGCTAAGACCAGCGCATGTAGCAGGGTGTCTTCATTGCGCGCACTTCTGAACAGCACCCAGAGCGCAATCGCGGCCATCACGAATACGGTCGCGATCATGTAGACGATCCCAGACAGCTCGGCTCCAAATAACTTATGCACGAGGCTCAACGCGTAGAACTGTTGACCACTAATGAATCCGCGTTCCTGCGTGTATCCAGGTAAAGACCCGACGACGGCCCTTGGCCCAACGCTCAGGTAAGCGAGATAGGCAACGCCGATCGTCGCCACAAAGTAGAACACGATTGCCCAGCGGCCTCGTTTGAGCAGCGCCGGAAGCAGCACGATGGGAAAGAGTTTGCTGAGCGTCGCGCAAGCAAGCGCGAAGCCCGCGCCGAGATTGGATTTCTTGTGCCAGGCGAGAAACGCCAAAGCAAGAAAACCGATGGCGATGGCGTCCACGTGCCCGCTACCCGCAAACTCCCAAATCACGAGCGGGTGCCACGCGTAGATCAGGAGCAGTTCTCGCGGCCGTCCGAGTAAAGTAAGCAGTTGGGCCACAGCCCAGATAGTCACGAGCTCAAAGATCACCATCGTCGTCTTCATCCAGACGACCCTTTCGCTGATTCTCGTCGTCAGAAAGAAAACCACTTGCGCGGCCGGCGGGTAGATGGTGTGGGCCCAATCGCGCCGGTTAATTTTCGGATAGATCGTCTCGTCACGCAGTTGGGCCAGCTCGGGCGCCGCGGGAATGTAACGATAAGGATTGATGCCCGCCGACTGGACCCGCCCATCCCAAACATAGCGGTAGATGTCGTCGGAAAGATAAGGCGGTGCAAAGAGTATGCTCACCCGGAATATCACTGCGAAGGCGATCGCGATCCAGACAGTTGAGTTCGATGAACGAGACCGAACCACAAGCCACGCGGCCAGCAAATAAATCGCCGACTGTACGAACGCGACCGTCATGAAAAACCGGATCCCGCTTACACCACTGGCACTAAGACCGGCGCGATAGAGTCCCACCGAAACGCAGCCGAGCAGCACAAGCGCGATCCCGTTTGCATTGTTCTTAAGCAGCATTAGCCACAAAAAAGCACAAAAACACAAAATAAGACAAGACAAGTGACTGCTGATTGGTTTGGCTTATTTTGTGTTTTTGTGCTTTTTTGTGGCTGCTAATGAACGGCGGGAGCGGTCTCTAAGTCGCGAATGTGGCTAAACTCGATCTCGTAGCGTGCGGCCATGCGGTAGAGGGTTTTGCGGTTGATACCGAGGATTTCGGCCGTGCGCTTGCGGTTGTTGCCCGTCGCGTCGAGAACGTAGAGGATGTAGCGGCGCTCGATCTCGTCGAGGTTCGGCAAGCCCGAAAAGAGTTCGGCGAGATCGTCTGATGAAAGCGGCGGCGTGTCGTGTGATGGTTGCAGTCGGATGCGCGCCGGAAGATCTTCCATCGTCACCACGCCACCCTGGTTCAGCGTGACCGCACGTTCGATCACGTTTTCGAGCTCACGCACGTTCCCGGGCCATGAGTAGGCCGTGAGCGCCTGCATCGTCTTCTCGTCCAGCGCAATCGACGCCGTTGGCCCAGCGTGCTTGCGCAGAAAGTGTCCAACCAGCAGGTGAATGTCGTCGCGGCGTTGTCGCAGCGGCGGCAGGTGTAATTGGATGACGTTCAGACGATAAAGCAGGTCGCCTCGAAAAGAGCCCGACGCGGAAAGCTTCTCGAGATCGGAATTGCTCGCCGCAATCACGCGCGCGCCGACTTTGATCGGGTCCGTACCGCCAACCGGAACCACCTCGCGCTCCTGCAACACGCGCAACAACTTCACCTGTAACGCGGCACTCGTCTCACTGATCTCGTCGAGAAACACCGTGCCTTCGCCAGCCTGCTCGAAGATCCCGCGCTTGTTAGCAATCGCGCCGGTGAACGAGCCTTTAACGTGTCCAAACAGTTCCGACTCGAGCAGCGTCTCGGTCAGCGCGCCGCAGTTCACCGCGACAAAGCGTTCCTTCGATCGTGTGCCATGATTGTGAATCGCGCGCGCGACGAGCTCCTTGCCGGTGCCGGACTCACCAGTGATGAGCACAGCGGCGGGCGAGTCTGAAACACGCGCGATCAGCTTGTAGATCTCGAGCATCGCGGGCGTGCGCCCGATGAGTCCCGAACTACGCTCTTCGTCTTCGAGATCGGATCTCACCTGTTTGCTGGTCCCGTTCGCGAGCGCGCGTCGCACAATGGCGACGAGCTCGTCGATGTTGAAAGGTTTGCTGATGTAATCGAAAGCGCCTTGTTTGACTGCCCTGATCGCCGTCTCGATCGAGCCAAAAGCAGTCATCAACACGACGGGAATCGACGGATACTCGCGCCGCACCATTTCCAGTAACGACAGCCCGTCGAGCGGTGTCTTCATGCGAATGTCACTCAGCAAAAGATCGGGCGGTTGCCGCGCGACTTCCGCGAGCGCGTCCTCGCCACTGTTCGCGAAAGCAGCGCCAAATCCCTCGCGAGCAAAAACCTCGCACAACAACTCACACGTGACCGCATCGTCGTCAACTGTCAAAATCTGCGGGATCTTACGCGGCATCGAGACTCACCTCCACGAACTCCGCCGCCGCGACCGCTTTCAATTCCACCACCGGCAGCACCACTCGAAACTCCGCGCCCTGCTCGACTTCCAGCACGCAGTCGATCCGGCCGCCGTGTTCGAGCACGATCTCGCGTGCAATAGCGAGACCGAGACCGCTGCCGGATTTCTTGTTGGTCCACATCGGCTCAAACAGATGGTTCTTCGCCTCGTCGCAAATGCCCGTGCCGGAGTCGATCAGCCGCACTTCGATCAGCTTCGTCTCGGCGACATAATTAGTGACAAACTTCAGCTCGCCGCCTTCCGGCATCGCTTCGAGACTATTGTTCACGAGATTCAGAAACACCTGGTGCAGGCTCTCGCGATCAACCAAAACGTTCGGCAGATCCTCGTCGAGCTGCTGCGACACGCGGATGTTGTGCGATTCAAAAATCGGCGCGACGAGCTGTAACAGTTCTTCGACGATCCGGTTGATGTTTGTAGGTTGCGGTTCGATTGGCCGGCGATGCGTGCGCTCGAGCAGGCTCTTGACGGTTTGTACGATCGAAGCGACTTGCGCGTTGATGATGTTGAGGCGCCGTTGCGTGTCGCCGCAGCTCGGATGGTTTCGAGCGAGCAGTTGCAGATGACCGGCGATGGCGTTCAGCGGCGTCCCGATCTCGTGGGCAAGGGAAGCAGTCACCTGGCCGATCGCGGCCATGCGCTCAGCATGCGAGAGACGTTGCTGCGTTCGGATCAGGTTACCGTTAGCGGCCCGCAATTCAGTCGTGGCGAGATGTACCTTCTTCACCAGTTCGTTATTCAAACTGCCGATCTGGCTCAACAACACTTCACGCTCGCGCGATCTGGACGCAATGTCGTCCATCATCTGATTAAAGCCACCCGCAATCTCACCTAACTCGGGGAAAG